>Ga0111539_10006401_pt1 | contig 15188 bp, 16 predicted proteins | sample RhiMethybrSRZTD1_FD_79667 | JGI IMG/M metagenome (GOLD analysis project Ga0111539, IMG submission 79667) | Populus rhizosphere microbial communities from Tennessee, USA - Rhizosphere MetaG P. TD hybrid SRZTD1 (version 2) (version 2) | ecosystem: Host-associated > Plants > Roots > Rhizosphere >... | reverse complement strand
CCCTGGATCAGGCCGACTTTGATGGGCTCACCGCCCCGGGTCCATTCGGCGCGCGCAATCCGCCGGCTGCCCCAAGCGGCCACGCCAAGCACCAGGACAAACACCGTGAGGATCGGGATGTAGCGGCCGAACCGGTCGAATCCGCTTCCGTAGTAGCGGTAACCCTGATAGCGGTAGTGTCCGGCCTGCGCGGGACCGTGAACGCCGACGGCGGCACTCGCACTCGCGGCACTAACGCTCGCAACGAGAGCGCCCAGCCCGTAGACGCCGAACACGCTTGCGAGTTGTGCAACCGGCAGGACCGTCGTCTGGCTGTATCCCAGCAAGACCCAGGGGAAGCCGGAAAACAAATACGTGCGTCCGAGTTCGGTCGCGACCCAGACCAGCGGGGCCGCCATCAGCGCGCGCGGGCCATAGGCGACCATCATCGCTCTGACGATCACGGCGAACAACCCCGGGAACAGCGCGAGGTACGCGATGAGCAGTATGTTGACCGGCACCGCTATCGACTGCGCCAGGCCGCCGTACACGACCATGACCTGCGTAATCCAGTACAGCGTGCCGCCGAAGTAGATGCCTCCCGTGAGTACGCCAAGAAGGAACCCGCGACGCAGCGAGCCGCGCTGGAGGGCGACCATCAGAGGAGCCAGCGCCACCCAGGCGCAAGCGGGGTGGCCAAAGGTCGGGAAACTGAGCGCGAGGAGAACGCCAGAAGCGACCGCCAGCGCGAAGTCGATGCGGCCCGGGGTCAATCTCGCAACGCGTAGGTCACCAGCGTGTGACCCGCATTCACAGACACGTACGGCTCGCCGGTGGGCTGCTGAGCCTGGAGCGATCGGTCGGGCGCGACAGCGAAGGCAGCCATCGCACCGAACGGCGGACAGACGAACCACTTGATTGCGCGCATCCGTGGTGTTTTACCTCGCCCCAGACCATCTGCGCAACCTGAACGCAAGCGCGCCCAGCTGCGATCGAATGGACTTTCTCGTCATCCGAACGTCGGCGCCCCGCCCCGTGAGCATGAAGTTCCCGGAGAAGTCGTTGAAGGTCGCGGCCACCGCGATCTCGCCGTCGTCGAGCATTCCCTCGATCAACCAGACGACCGGATCGCTGGTTCTCGGATCGCGCGCGATCCCCTCGAGCCGCAGCCGTGCGGTGTCGCGATCGAATGTGCCGCTCGCGATCCTGGCCATATTGCTCGGCCGGCCCGCCATGATCTGTCCCATGACTCGGGAGCCGCCGTCGTAGAGCAGATCGAGAAACACGACACCATCGCGACCCCATCGCCCCGACAGCGGATCGCCTTCAACCGCAAGCTGGTTCGATGTTGGGGCTGTCCAACCGCCGTCACCGAACAGTCCCCGAACTTCATCCTCGCTGACGGCTCGGTCGTACACACGGACGTCATCGATCGCACCGTGGAAATAGAAACAGCGCTCCGCCGTGCCCTTGCGACCAATGTGCATCGGCTGCGATTCGTGGGTCCACAACCGGTGCTCAACCGCGTCGTGCAGGACCGCATCCACAAACAGTCGATTCACACCATCGTCCTGGACGGCGACCACGTGACACCAGGTGCCGGGTCGAACGCGACGTCTGCACATCGGATCACGCGCGCCCATCATCCGGTGCCACACGACATGCCCCGAGTCGGTGCTGAGCTGAAACACTCGCCTCGATTGATCTTCGTCATTGCCGTCGTCCTGCGCGACGATGCAGTTCGTCCACCCACGGAATCGCGCGGCTCGTAGCGCACCCACGAGGATACCGACAGGCCATGACTTGTGAATGCTGGAGGTGGCGAGACTTCGATGTAATCGTCGACGCCGTCGAAGTAGTAGGCGTGATCCGGCCTGCCGAAGCGGTCGGCTATAAGCGTTGCGCCGTGCACGACGCCGTGCCGGCCGCGTCCGCTGGTGTCGTCTGCGTTCCCGGCAAAGCCATACTCCGCCGCAAGGCCGTTCGCGAGGTTCATGGAACACTCATTGAACTGTCAAGTTCGCGGTTGCCGGGAACTTCGGCGGGCGGCGGTGCCTGGTCGCCTGCTCGTACGCGTAGGCAAACTTGATCAGCAGCGCTTCGCTCCAGGCGCGACCGATGAACGAGATCCCGACAGGCAGGCCGAACGCGTCGCCGGCCGGCACCGTGACCGCGGGGTAGCCGGCGACGGCCGCCGGCGTCGTACTGGATCCGAGATAGTGATCGCCGTTCACCAGGTCGGTCGACCAGGCGGGGCTGACACTCGGTGCGACCAGCGCGTCCAAACGGAGCGTGTCGACAACGGCATCAATGCCTTCCTTACGCGAGAGTCGCAGATTCTTCGCCAGCGCATCGCGGTACGCCTTGTCCGTCAGGGGCCCCTTCTTCTGCGCCTGGAGCATTAGCTCCTGGCCAAAGAATGGCATCTCTCGTGCGCGATGAGCCTCGTTGAAGGCGATCACATCCCCGAGGGAGTGCACCTTTGCCGACGGCGCCAGCGCACCGAGATACGCGTCGAGATCGGCTCTGAACTCATAGAGCAGCACCTCCATTTCGCTCGCGTCATAGGTGCCAGCGTGGGGAATATCTGCGGGGTCAACGATCACCGCCCCAAGCGTCTTCAACTGGTCGATGGCCGCATTGGCGATCCTGTCGGCGGCGGCGCTGTAGCCGAAGAACTTCGCGCGCACCACGCCGATGCGAGCACCTCGAAGACCGTTCGGATCGAGCGATGCGCGGTAGTCCGACGATGGTTGACCCCGACTCTGCGTCGCCTGATCGCGCGGATCGGCGCCTGAAAGAACGCTGAGCAGCATCGCAGCGTCCTCAACCGTCCGGGCCATCGGGCCGGCCGTGTCTTGACTGTGCGCGATTGGAATGATGCCCGAGCGGCTCACGAGCCCCACGGTTGGCTTGATGCCGACGAGGGCGGTGGCGCTGGACGGACAGACGATCGATCCATCCGTTTCCGTCCCAACACCGATCGCGGCAAGGTTCGCAGCGATAGCGGCCCCGGTTCCTGAGCTCGATCCGCACGGATTCCGATCGAGCGCGTAGGGATTGAGCCCCAGGCCGCCGCGCCCGCTCCAGCCGCTCGTCGAGTGCGTCGATCGAAAGTTCGCCCATTCGCTCATGTTCGTCTTGCCGAGAATCACGGCCCCGGCGGCCCGCAGACGCTCCACGATGAATGCGTCACGGGCCGCGATCGAACCCTCGAGCGCCAGCGATCCCGCGGAGGTCGACATGCGGTCTGCGGTGTCGATGTTGTCCTTGATCAGAACCGGCACGCCGTGAAGCGGCCCGCGCGGACCTTTGGCCTGTCGTTCAACGTCGAGCGCGTCGGCAATGGCGAGCGCGTCGGGGTTGACCTCGAGAACGGCGTGCAGGGACGGGCCGCTGCGATCGAGCGCCTGAATCCGCGCAAGATACTGCTCGGCGATTTGTCGCGCCGTGCGTCGGCCGGATTGCTGGTCTTGCAGGAGTGCGGCGACTGTCGTTTCTTCGAGATCGAAACGCGTCGTCGCGGGCTGTGTGCCAGTCGCGCCATCCCTGGGCTGGCTGCAGCCCAGGAAGAGAGTGACGGTGGCAACGCAGGCGGCGAGCAGTGCGACGAAGAGGACACGCACGCTCATCCAGCCTCCTTGGGAGACAGCTCTTTCTTGAAGCAAATGCTCCGAACGACCTCTTCAAAGCCGAGCGCTCGATGCGCGGTGGCACTGACGACATTGCCGACCTCGCAATCCGAGGCGAACTCGGTGCAGCCTTGCGCCAGCGCCCACTCCTCCGCCCGAGCCACCAGCGCCGCGCCAACTCCCTGTCGTCGCGCGTCGGGCCGAACATACCAGCCCTCCAGATAGCCAACCCTTCCGGAGTGGCACCCTTCGGCGTGCGAGCGAATCGACAACTCGGCCAGTCCGATCGCCTGACCGGTTTCATCGAACGCGATGAGCACCTCGGCGGGATCGGCGCGATGCCCCTCGAAAAAACGCGCGATTTCGCCTGCGTGCTCTCCTCGCGTGGACGGCCAGAGCGATTCACGCATGCGTTCCCACGCACTCGAATGCTCGGGACGGACCCTCTGGATGGTCATGTGTGTCTGGAACGTTTTACCAGACATTCACTTCCGGCGGCTCAGTGCTGCAATGAGGAACCAGACGCCGCAGGCATTGGTAAGAATCGCAAGCCCCAGGATCGTGACGAAGGAGGCATCCGAATCGCCGACGTTGACGCCAAAGGCAGTCTTACCAAGCAAGATCACTGCGAGGCTCGCCGGAAAGGTCAGCGCCACCGACAGCATGCCGGCGAACTCGGAATTGCCTCGATCGTAAATGCGGATGCTGAGTTCATAGAGGACCGCAGATGTCGCGAGGACCAGGTAGCAGCCGGTGACGATCACGGCAATCTTTCTCACGGTGACGTCATCAAATTGCCTGAAGGGCCATGGGGCTTAAGGAATTTCTCGATCAAGACCTCGTCGACATAACGCCCGCGTATGCGGGCGTGTCTCGCGGCTGTTCCAATCCTCACAAATCCTTGCGCCAGATAGGCCTGCAATCCCGCGACGTTGTCAGCTCTGACGAAGGTGAAGGCCTTCTCGTAGCCCTTCCGAATGGCAGCCGCAAACGTCGCCTGGAACAACTGCGTCGCGATGCCCTGACGGCGACACGCAAGATCGACGTAGGTGCCGAGCACACCGACATGATCGAACGCGTGGGTGTAGCTCGCAAACGGTTCCAGGCTCTGCAAGCCAACAACCCGGTCGTCCGTCTGCCTGACCGCAACGACAAACACACCACGCGCTGGAAAGCCTTTGATGAACTCGCATTGAGCATCGACCGTGAGCGGTGTATCCAGGGCTGTATAGACGCCCGCTTCGATGATGGGGTTCAGGATGCGGATGATCGGCTCCGCGTCGTCCAACCTGGCCTCGCGAATCTCGACCTGCATCAGGTGCTCGGTCGACGTCACGGAGATGACCATTCCTTGCTCAACAACAATTCCTCAATGCGATAGGCATGGAAGAAATCGTGAAGCGCGAGATGTCGAAACATGATGATCACCGAGTAATGACTGTACTGCGGATGTTCTGCCGTCCGATTCCAATCCCCGGGTGACAGTTGCCGCAACCGCTCCACCAGCCAGCGGCGGTCGTCAACGTACCGCCGAAGCGCATCGTCCAGGTCCATTCCCAGCAGGAAATCGTCCGAGTGGCTCTGGCCGGGATCGTACGGTGTGATGACTGGCGAGGGCGACGCAAGAATCTGATCGAGCCGATCGATGAACAATCGATGGACAACGGCCAGATGGCACGCATGCTCGTGGACTGACCACTTCTTCGGCGCTGGACGCCGTTTGAGCACGGCGGACTGTACCTCCCTGACAAGGGGCACAACAATGCTCGGAGCCCGCTCCAGCGCTTCAACGATGGCCGCGGTTGTATCCATGCCTGGCTCCCTATCCCCGATCTGGCCCGAAGCCGCCACACGTTTCCTCATGGCAACCTCTGAGAGACTCGGGAATCTGTCGCTCTGGAAAAGAGTGGTGGCGGCTTCTGATTCGACGATGAACCCAAGCCGCTCGAAGATATCGACATTTCCGGTTTCACGCACCGTGTGCAATGTCACGTCTGTATAGCCGCAGTCCCGAGCGATGCCCTCCGCGTGCTGAACAAGGGCTCTCGCCACGCCACGCCGACGGGCGCTGGGATGAACGCCCAGGCCAAGCAGACAAAGCTCGCGGCCCGCCGCTCGGTATTGGACCACCCCGACCACCCGCCCGCCGACGACCGCCACCAAGTGGCGCATCGTCGAAGCGAGCGTCGATCGCTGTTTCAGGGCGACATCTGTCGGCCGGTAGATCTGCCGAAGGTCTTCCTTGGCGAGCCGGCTCACTTCGGCTGCTTGAGGGCCGTCGTCTGGCGTGCGCTCGCGCACCGTCACGCTATCTTCACGGCGTTCGTTCACGGATCTGTTTCAGGTGATGCCGCAAGTGGACCACGTAGTCCGTCAGCAGAAAGTCCAACCTGACGACGTCGTGGGTGCCGATGCGGCACGACACACCAAGTGCTGATTCGGGTATCCGCCGAATCACATGGGCGAGGTGTTGATTGTAGAGGGCCCAAAACTCGACAAGTGCCGGCCAGCCGCGACCTTGATGGTCTTGAACTCGAACCCAGGCGTCCTGCTCGTATTCCGGGAAGGCAAGGCCGTTCCCCTGCTGCGCCCGGATGAAGCGTTGATGGTTGTTGGCCGCCGAATCGATCAGGTGTCCGAGGATCTCCTTGATCGACCAGACCCTTGGGTTGGGCTTCGCAGCCGCAGCAGCCTCGTCGAGTGCTCGCAGTTCAACCAGGGCTTGCTCAACGACGCTGATCAGTTCGTCGGCCAGTGTTTCAACCATGGCTCAGATTTCACATTGCTCAAGCCGTCGTCGAGAAATAGGACCTCGGATGGCGGCACTGCCATGCCTTTCAACGCAATGAGATAGGCCTCAGGCGCGGGCTTCATATACCCGATTTCGTGCACCGCACTCGTGTTGCTGAGGGCTGCGACGCGGTAGCGAGGCGGAATGTCTTCCAGAAGCTCGAACGCGCCGTCCTGAATGGCCTTCGGCCACTGACAGAAATCCTCGAGGAACACATCTGCGGCCACCCGGAGATTGAGGTCGGCGACGACGCCGGAGGCGAACTCCGCGGCCGACATCCTCCCGGCTTCATGCGCGACGACGGCTGGCGAAGTCATCCAGAGCGCATGAACGTCCTCGTCGGATTCGTCGATCTCGAGAAGCTTCGCCAGCGAGGGCACACCGTCGAGGGTAATCAGCACGCCCTCAGTATCAAACAACACCGCTGAGATCCTCTGGGTCACGGCGCTAGCTCACGTTGGTGTCAGGTGGCGACCGTCCGCATCGGTCGCTCATCAACTGATACTGACCGCATCTCCTTGAGAATCAGAATCCTAGCATGCCGTTTTGAACCTCTCTGAACGTCGGGCAAGCCGGGCGTTCCGGCAACCCGGGCGTTCCCCGCTCGGCGACCGTGTCCGGTAGAATGCGCCTTTCGAGGAGCCATCATGATCCAACTCACATCGCTTGCCCGACCTTTGACCCTCGGCGCCGCGTGCACCCTGCTGGTCGTGTCGGTGTCGTGCAATTCAGCCGAGCCACCCGCTGCCACGCCGCCGGCCGCCCCGGCACCGGCGGTGGCCACGACCGCTGGGGCCCGCATTTACGTGACCAATGAAGTCTCAGGCGATGTCACCATCATCGACCTTGCGTCTCAATCCGTGGTCGGCACCATTCCGCTCGGCAAGCGCCCGCGTGGTATTCAGCTGAGCCCCGATCGGCGCACGTTGTACGTCGCGCTGAGCGGATCGCCGATCGCCGGCCCCGGTGTCGACGAATCGAAGCTGCCGCCGGCCGACAAGAAAGCCGACGGCATCGGCGTCTTCGATATCAAGCAAGCCAAGCTGGTCACAGTCCTGCACAGTGGATCGGATCCGGAAACGGTCGCCGTCAGCCACGACGGCAAGCAATTGTTCATCGCCAACGAAGACACTGCCCAGCTCACTGTGATTGACTCCGCTGATGGGCGTGTGCTCGAGACATTCAAGATTGGCGCCGAGCCAGAGGGCACTGGCATCACCCCCGACGGCAAGCGCGTGTATGTCACGTCGGAAGATGAAGGCGCCGTCTTCGTCGTCGATATCGGCACGCACAAGCTGGTGGGCTCGGTGAAGGTCGGCCCGCGGCCGCGGTCGGTGGCGTTCCTCCCAGACGGGTCGCGCGCCTACGTCCCCTCAGAAAACGGCGCGACGGTCTCGGTAATCGACACGGCCGCGCTCAAGGTCGTCGAAACCATTCCGCTCGGTGAAGGGATGCGGCCGATGGGCGCGGTCACGTCCCCTGATGGGAAGTTCGTCTACTTCAGTACCGGCCGGAGCAAGATGGTGGTCATCGTCGACGCCTCGACCAACAAGGTCGTGGGATCGATCGAAGCCGGTGTGCGTCCCTGGGGGATCGCGATTTCAGCGGATGGAAAAACGATCTACACGGCGAACGGTCCGTCAAATGACGTGTCAATCATCGATGTCGCGAGCCGTCAGGTTGTGAAGAGAGTCGCTGCGGGGACCGGACCGTGGGGAATTGCGCTCGTCAGCGAGTAGTGACCCACGGCTTGATGCCCATTTCTTTCCCGAGCTTCTGAGCAGCCGTTTGGGCCTCACCCTTCGACTTGAAGCCGCCGACACGGACGCGGTAGGACGATGAGCCCGCCTGGGGCGCCATGATGTACGCGGAGTAGCCTTTTCCGCTCAGGCCCCGGACGTACTCGTTCGCTTCGCTTTGGGCGTTGAGAGCGGCCACCTGTACCACCCATCGGTCTGCATCTGACGCGGCCGCTGCGGAGAGCGGTGCCACCTGCGGTGCCGGAGCGGTTGAACGCGTCGCTGGCGCCGGAGTCGTTGTCACTGATCGACCGGCAGGAGGGGGCGCTGGCGAAGGCGCCTTTGGCTCCGGCACGACCGCCACCGGTTTCTCGACTTTCGTCTTCGTACCTGCCGTCGCCTTGTCTGGCGTAGCGGGCGCAGGCTTCGGCTCGTCGGCCCGGCTACCCGGACGGATCTCCGCAACCTCGTCGCTCGGTGGCGGAGGCGGCACCATCGTGAGATCTGTACCAGCCGGCGGCGCGGGCGCAATCGCGGACGACGTGGGCTGCGCGTCGGCCGATGGCGATTCGCTCAATGCCTGGGTTTCCGCCACGGCACTGCGCGCGGCGCGCGGGCCTCGTCCGACCATCACGCCCAACAGAAAGATCACGACCGAGATGGTGGTCGCTGCCATGAACAGGAAGAACAGCTGTTTCCCGTTCAGTTGAATCTCGTGGAAGGAGTCGTCTTGAGTGGTATGTGCCAAGCCGGAGGGCATTTTATCACGCCGGAGCGCCCAAGTACAGAGGCGTGCTGAAGCACGTCGGTCATCGGATTTTTTCAAGCACCTGGCGGGCAGCCGCCGACTGCGGGTCGAGGGCGATCGCCCGGTCGGCCTCCGTGCGGGCGGCGGCGGTGTCCTTCAGAGCCAGGTAGGCTTCGGCCAGCACCGCGTGGGCCTCGGCGCTCTCGGCACTCCACAGGGAGATCTTGAGCGACTCGATCGCCTCGTTCACGTGCCCCCCTCGGAAATGAATGCGGCCAACCAGCAAGTGCGCTTCCGCGAGGTACGGAGACAGGAACATGGCCCGGTTCAGTTCCGCCAGCGCATCGCCGTCGCTCTCCTGCTCGTAGAGGCGGCGGCCGCGCTCGAGATAGAACTGCGCCAGCTCACGCTGATCGCGCTGGCCGCTCGTCGTGAGGGCGTCCTCCAGACGCCGGGCCGGCAGCTCAACTCCACTCTTCACCCGCTCGAGCCCTTTCGGGACGATGTCCGCGCCGGGGCGTTTTTCCCATTCGGCGTAGGTCGACGACAGTCGCCGGGCGAGCTCCTTTTCGCGACCGGCCTCTGCCGCATTGCCCGCGGCTGAGAGTGCGACGCCAAGCACGAAATGCGCCTCCCCGTCGACCGGATCTCGCCGCACGGCTTCGCGCAGCCAGTAAATGGCCGCCTGCGTGTCCCGCTCGAGCCAGTACGCATAGCCCAGGTTGAAGAAATAATCGTGATCGTTCCCGTCGGCCTCGGCCGCTTTGCTGAAATAGTAGGTCGGCTGGCCGGTCTGCACCGTCGCGCCCCTGCGCAACTGCACAACGCCGATGTTGTTGAGAGCGGTCGGCGTCGGACGCGCATCCACCAGCGCCTTGAAGGTGGCGAACGCCTCGTCGTACTTCTTGAGATTGAGCTGCGACAAACCGGCGAGAAAGCGAGCGCGACGGTACCAGGGCGAACCCTCCGGAACGGGCTGTACCGAGATGAGCGCGCGGTCGTGGGCGTCCTGCTCGGCATAGACATCCCACAAAGCGAGGCGCGCACGATCGAACGTCGGCTGAATCTGCAACGCCAGCGTGAGATAGTTGATTGCCGTGACCGGAGTGCCTGCCAGCAAGCCCTTGATGTAGTTCTCGAACGCCGCCACGGAGGGCTGCTCTCTCTGGATTTCCTGAGACGATCGCGAAGAGGGCGGGGTCAGCCGCCGGGCGACCCGCTCGAACGTGGTAAAGAGATCCGCAATCGGCCCGCGCTCGATCACATCGCTCTGAATCCGCCCGGCCTCGAGGGCGATGGTTCGGGCGCGCACCACCAGATCGTCCCGTTCGAGTTGGAGCGTGCCGATGATCACCTGGGTGGCGCCGACGAGCTGGCCGAGCCGAATGACGGTGGCGTCGGTCAATGTCGCCGCCGGTGGAACCTGGAGCCGCTCGAACGCTTCCCGGCGCTCCTCGCGCGTGATCGCGGCCGCACCCAGCGCATTCAGATCGTCGGCCAGCAGCACGGCTGATGCCTCGCCAAGCCAGAGAATCCGCCCTTCGCGCGAGACGTTCTCGAACGGCATGACCAGAATCCGCGGCGCCGCCTCTTGAGCCTCGGCGGACACGGCGCTGAGGCCGAGCAGGCTCACCGCGATCGCGGCGAGGCGGTTCATACAGTCTCCGCCGCTCTGGCCGGTTCTAGGGCCCGGTCGGAAAGAGCCACGGTCACGACACAGCTCGCTTCTCCCGTCCCACGGCACGCGATGACTTCCGCATGCGTGCGCAGATCGAAAAGAGTCAGGAGTCGAGCGAACGCCGACGCATAAAAGAGGCACAACGGATGATCGACCGGTTCGCGCACGGTGCAGAAGATCGACGCCCGGACGTCGACGCGCGCGGAGCCGCGCCTCACTTTCGCAATCGCACGGCTGCCCGTGTAACTGCTGCGCACCAGGCGTCGGCCGAGGCGCACCAGGATCCGCCCACGCAGCCACACGGGCGCCGCCTTGATCAGGGCGCGCGGCAATGGCGCCATTGAAGCGACCGTCCATTCAGCGGCGTACTCCCCGGCCCGGGTGGTGATGAGGCCGTAGGCGTCGCCTTCCTGGCGAAGAAAGCTGAGGACCGCGTACAGCGGTGCGAGACCGATCGTGCCTTCGCGCAGTCCCTCGGCGTGCAACCAGTTCTCGTAAAAAGCCAGCCGCGTCGGCAGGATGTCGGCGATGCCCTGATGCAGGCTGGCGACGAGGACGCGACCGATCCCAGCTTCGCGCATGCTTCAGGCTGGAGGTAAGATCGGCTCGTGGCGAGCGCGGCGATTCTCACTGGCGGCGCGGCGACGCGATTTGGAGGCACCGACAAAGGCGCCCTCATCGTCGGCGGCCGCTCGATCCTGGCCCGTCAGCTCGAGGAACTCACCGCGATCACCGACGACATCATGATCGTTGGCGACAAGCCGACCCGCGCTCCGCGACTTGAACACGGACGACATGCGCGAGCGGTGCCCGATCGGCTGGCGGCTTGCGGGCCCCTCGCCGGGCTCGAAGCGGCGCTGGTCGCCGCCCGCCACGACACGACCATTGTCGTCGCCTGCGACATGCCTTTCGTCACCGCCGCGTTCCTGCGCTACCTGGCGTCCCTCACCACTGATGCCGCCGCCGTCGTCCCGTGCACCGAAGACGGCTATCATCCATTGTGCGCCGCGTACACGCGCGCCTGCCTGCCGGTCGTCACCAGACGGCTGACTGAAGGCAGGTTGGCCGTCATGAGCTTGTTCGAGGAACTGCGGACGCGCGTGGTGACCAGCGAGGAAATCGCAGCCTTTGGCGATCGCGCCCGGCTCCTGGCAAACGTGAACACGCCAGCCGCATTCGGCGAGATCGAGGCCCTGCTGAGTCACGAAACGTAATCGTATCACGAGCTTACCGACATTCCCTCTGATGATTCTCAGCCTCCAACGACAGGTCCACGACGCCATTGCCTCGGCGGCGATTCGCCAGTTCGGTCTCACCGAGCTACCCGCATTTGTCATTGAAGTACCGCCCAGCCGCACACTTGGCGACCTTGCGGTCCCGATCGCGTTCCAGCTGGCCCGGCCGCTGAAGAAGCCGCCGCGCGTGATCGCGCAGGAGCTCGCCGGAGCGCTCGGCGATCTTCCCGGCGTCGCGCGCCTCGTCGTCGCGCCGAACGGATATCTGAACATCTTTCTCGAGCGCCCTGCCTTTCTGCTCGCGCGAGTACGCGGTCAGGTCGCCCCGTATCAGGAACCCGGGCCGAAGATCATCGTCGAGCATACCGCTGTCAATCCGAACAAGGCGGCGCACATCGGCCACCTGCGGAATGCCGCGCTCGGCGATACGCTCGTGCGCGCATTGCGGTTCCGCGGGTCGAACGTGGAAACGCAGAACTACATCGACGACACCGGCGTGCAAGTGGCCGATGTGATTGTCGGCTTTCGTGAGCTCGAACACCAGACGCTTGACGATGTGAAACGGGTCGCAGACACGACCCGGTTCGACTATCACTGCTGGGATCTGTACTCGCGCGTCACCGAGTGGTACGAAGGCGACAAGAGTCGCCTCGAGATCCGCGCCCACGCGCTCCACGATCTCGAAGCGGGGAGCCAACCGACCGCCGACATGGCGAGTTTCGTCGTGGATCGCATCGTGCGGGCGCATCTGAAGACGATGGCGCGGCTCAACATCGCGTATGACCTGCTCACCTACGAGGGGGACATTCTGCGTCTGCAGTTCTGGGCCCGCGCGTTCGAGATCCTGAAGGCGCAGGGCGCGGTCTTCCTGCAGACGGAAGGCAAACTGGCCGGCTGCTGGGTCATGCGGATCGAAGAGGGCGGCGCGAGCGCAGCGGGGCCTGCGACGGAGGGCAGCACGCCCGAATCCCCAGGCGCTGACACGGGACGCGGAGACGATGAAGGACGTGAAAAAGTCATCGTCCGGTCCAACGGGGTCGTGACCTACGTGGGCAAGGACATCGCCAATCAGTTCTGGAAATTCGGGCTGCTCGGCCGCGATTTCAACTATCGGCGATTCGCGGAGCAGGCGACTGGCCACCTCCTGTGGGCCACGACATCAACCGACGGGGAAGCCGGTGTGCCCGCGTTCGGCCGCGCCAGTCGGATCTACAACGTCATCGATTCCCGACAGATGTACCTCCAAGCCTTGCTCAGTCAGGCGCTCCGGACGCTGGGCTACGCCACTCAAGCGGAGAACTCGATCCATTTCTCGTACGAGATGGTGGCGCTGTCACACGCCACGGCTCGTGAACTCGGCTATCCCGATGAATCCGCCGCGAAGCCGTTCGTGGAGGTCTCTGGACGCAAGGGACTTGGCGTCAAGATCGACGATCTGCTCGATCTGCTGGGCGACAAGGCGGCAATCGAGGTCACGAAGCGGAATCCCGAGTTCTCGCCCGCGGAGGTCCGTCGCGTGGCGAACCAGATTGCGGTCGCGGCGATCCGCTACTTCATGCTGAAGTTTTCGCGGGGCAAACTGATCGTCTTCGACATCGAAGAGGCGCTCAGCTTCGAGGGTGAGACCGGACCTTACTTACAGTATGCAGTGGTTCGCGCGAACAACATTTTCCAGAGGTTGAAGGATCGCGAGGGTGTCACCGAAGATGCGCTGCTCGCCGCGCTCGAATCGGCCGCAACCGATGAGCTCGACACGACGTCGGATACGGCGCTGTGGGCACTGACGCTCGAGGCGTCCCGTCTCGACGAGGTGATCGAGTCCGTCGTGCGGTCGCTCGAGTTCTCAGGGCTGGCGAAGTACGCGTTTGGCCTCGCCCAGCTCTTCAACGCCTTCTACCATCAGTACCCGATTCTCAACGAAGAGGACGCCGATCGGAAGCGGTGGCGTGCCGCTGGCGTGGCCTATTTCCGCTCCCAACTGACCCGGGCCCTTGAACTGATGGGGATTGAAGTTCCCATCCGTATGTAGCACGATGGGCCCACCAGCCTCGCTGCAGAGCTACCCCAGGAATCTCCCGATCGTCGCATCTGTCGTGGTGGGAAGCTGTTATGCCGCTAATTGGAATTACCGCCTGTCGCAAGCTCGAGGACTATCGTCAGTCCATCCTGCACGTGGGCGGCGAGGTGCGCATCCTCGAGCTGTCGATGACCATCGCGGATGCCCTCACCGGGATCGACGGCCTGATGCTCACCGGCGGCGAAGACGTGGCGCCGGCGCTGTATGGCGAGGAGCCACATCCAAAGTTGGGCCCGATTGACCCGCAACGCGACGCGTTCGAACTGGCGCTCATCAAGAAAGCACGCGCCAGCGACCTACCGCTGCTGGCGATTTGCCGTGGGGTGCAGATCCTGAACGTGGCGTTCGGTGGCTCACTGGTGCAAGACATCCCTTCCGAAGTCACCGGCGCGCTCGACCACCACCTCGACGCGCCAACCCATCAGCCGTTCGACCTCGCCCACGAGATCTGGCTCGAGCAGGATTCATTGCTGGCCCGCCTGATGCGCGAGCGCTTGAGCGACACCGACTCCTGTCAGGTGAACAGCCGCCATCATCAAGCGGTGAAACGCATTGCCGACGGCTTCAAGATGTCGGCGACGGCACCCGACGGCGTCATCGAAGCGATCGAAGATCCATCGGCCCGGTTCTGCCTGGGCGTCGAGTGGCACCCGGAAAACTTCTGGCGGACCGGTGAATTCCGGCCGCTGTTCGAGGGCTTCCTCGAAGCCTCCACGCGCAGCGCCTAGATTCCTACATCCTTACATCCCTTACATCTTCAAATCTCACGACCGTTTCCACATGCGGCGTGTTGGGAAACAGATCGAATGCGTCCACGGCCTGGATCGCGTACCCGGCGTCCAGGAGCCTTCTCGAGTCGCGCGCCAATGTCGCCACGTCGCAGGAGACGTAGATGATACGGCGGGCGCGCAGGCGAATGGCCCCCTCGAGTGCGGTTTTCGAAAGACCAGTGCGAGGGGGATCCAGAATCAGCACTTCAGTCGTGCCCGGTGCAAGTCGCGATCGCCCGGTGAAGCCCTCGACGTCCTGATGCAGGGCTTCCACGGCGCCACCAGTCGCAGCGGCGTTCTGGATCAAATCGCTGGCCGCCGCGCGATCGCCCTCGACGGCGATGACGCGCGCTCCGCGAGCCACGGCGGCCGCGATCGCAAACGCTCCCACACCCGCATATAAGTCGACCACCGAACCGCCCCGCTCGATCGGCGCCACGACGTGCGTGATCAGATCACGCAGCAGGTAGCGGTTGCCCTGAAAGAACGCGAGAACATGACGACGAAGGGCGACGAGCTGGTTCTCTATCGCAAAAATG
>Ga0111539_10006400_pt1 | contig 15188 bp, 8 predicted proteins | sample RhiMethybrSRZTD1_FD_79667 | JGI IMG/M metagenome (GOLD analysis project Ga0111539, IMG submission 79667) | Populus rhizosphere microbial communities from Tennessee, USA - Rhizosphere MetaG P. TD hybrid SRZTD1 (version 2) (version 2) | ecosystem: Host-associated > Plants > Roots > Rhizosphere >... | reverse complement strand
TCCCCGAAAGCTTATTCCTGCGACGACACAGACAAGTTCCACTGCCTGACGGCGATTGCGCTGAATCCGGTGGGCGATGATCTGCTTGCCGGTACCCTGGGCGGTCTTGTTCCGGATGCCAGCTTGCAGACCAACACGGATCCATTCGTGGATGGTGCCAACGCTCCAAACGACGTCACGCTGAGGGTGCGAGTGAAGAAAACCTTCCTCGGAAACTCGGCGATGACGAATGTTTGCACGTACCCTTCAAACCTGAACTCCGACTACAGCGACTGCGTCAGCAACGAAGGCGGCGGTTTCCTGCAGATTGTGAAGAACACGACCGGTGGCGACGGAAGCTTTACGTTCAAAGCGAACCCTGTCACCGATGGTACAGGCAGCCCCTGCCCGCAGGGGGATCCCTCTTCATGCAGGTCCTACTCGATCGCGACTAGCGCCGGTACCGGCTCCGGAATTATCGGTGCTGCGGCGAACGCGGTCATGTCCGTTAGCGAAGTCGTGCCTGCCGGCTGGATACTGAGTCCCGCATCCTGCCAGGTCGAAGGCCAGCAGACAACTGCCGGTTCCTTTGACGGCGTCGCGACAGTTTCCGGTATTCCGATCGTTTCAGGTAAGTTCACTACCTGCACATTCACGAACGCGAAGCAGCCCGCAAAACTCACCGTGACGAAGGTCGTCACGACCGATAACGGTGGAACGGCGGTCGCTTCTGACTTCACGCTGAAGGTTGGCAACACCGTTGTCACTTCCGGCGTTCAGGGTCAATTTCCGGCAGGAGACTACGTGATCAGCGAGACCGGCGGTCCGTCCGGGTATGCTGGCACGATCAGTGGCGCCTGTGCGGCGAACGGCTCGATTCACATGGAACCGGGTCAGGTTTATGCCTGCACGATCACAAACAACGACGCAGCCCCAGTCCTGTCGCTCTCGAAGAGTGTGATCAACGACAACGGCGGCAGCGCTTCGGGAACCGACTTCACTCTGACAGCGACGTGCACGACGCCGGGGACATGCGGTCTGGACAACATCTCCGGTAACGGTGGCGCATCGAGCAGCGCTTCGTTCAAGGCCGGCACCTATGCTCTTTCTGAGAGCGGCGGTCCCGCGGGCTACACGGCAACAGCGTGGAACTGCACCGGCGGTGTACAGAACGGAAGCAACGTCACTCTGGCTGTCGGACAGAGCGCGAGCTGCGTTATTACAAACAACGACCAGCAGGGCACGCTTATCGTGAAGAAAGTCGTGATCAACGACGATGGCGGCTCTAAGGTCGCAACAAATTTCACGTTTAAAGTCGGCAACGATGCGGCTGTGGCCTTCCTTCAGGATACAGACGCGCTGCACGGCAAGAACACTCTGCCGCGAAACGCGGGAACATACACGATTACGGAGCCAGCAGTCGCGGGTTATACAACGACCTATGACAACTGCTCCAACGTGGTCCTCGCAAACGGTGGCACACAGACTTGTACGATTACGAACAACGACCAACCCGGCACGCTTGTCGTGAAGAAGGTCGTCATCAACAACAACGGTGGCGCCGGCGTGGCCACGGATTTCAGTTTCAAAGTCAACAATGCAGCGGCAGTAGCATTCCTGCAAGACAACGACGCGGCGCATGGCAAGAACACCCTGGTTCAAAGCGCAGGCGTGTATACGATCACGGAACCCGAAGTTACGGGATATGCCGTGTCGTATGACGGTTGCACCAACGTCGCCCTCGGCAATGGTGAAACGAAGACCTGCACGATCACTAACGATGACCAGCAAGGCACACTGCTGATCAAGAAAGTCGTCGTGAACGATAACGGCGGCACGGCAGTAGCGAGCAACTTCAGTTTCTCGATCAATGGCGGACCCGCAGTGAGTTTCCTCGCGGGCGGCACGAATTCTGTGCCGGCAGACGCCGACAGTTACACCGTGGTCGAGGGTTCAGCTCCCGGATATACGGTCAGCTACAACAACTGCACCAACGTCAACGTTTCCATCGGCGAAACCGAGACGTGCACGATCACGAACAACGACGTTGCTCCGCAATTGACGTTGATCAAGTTCGTCGATAACAGCACCACGAACGATGCATCCAAGACCGCAGCAGACTTCCTGCTGATGGCCAGTGGGACAGGAGTGTCGGTGTCCGGAGCCAGCGGCGTTACCAGCGGCTCGAACTTCCGGGCTGGTACCTACTCCTTGAGCGAAGCGAACACGGACGGCTACGTCGCGGCGGCATGGAGCTGCAACGGCGGTCTGCTTGCCGGCAATAACATCACGCTGGGCCTTGGCCAAATTGCCACGTGCTCGGTGTTGAATACGGCAGTAAACGTTGCGCCTCAGGTTGTCGTGGATAAGAGTGTCAGTCCGAAGAATCTCGATTCTACGGGCGGAACAGTAACCTTTACGGTGAAAGTCATCAACCAGAGCGGCGTCGGCGATCCCTACACGATCACGTCGCTTACGGACGATGTCTATGGCGATTTGACAGATTCGCTCGACTCAAAAGTCCAGGACAACAACACCTGCAGCAGCGCTGTGGGTACGGTTGTTCCGGGCGGCAGCACGTATACATGCACCTGGACGTCTTACTTCCCGCCGTTGCCGGCCAATCAGACCATGTCGGAACGAGACATCGTTACCGTCATTGGAACGGATGACGACAACGCCGGAACGTCCAGCATCGGTACTGACACTGATGATGCGACAGTGACCCAGTCGCTGCCGATCGTGATCACGAATGGAGACTGCGTGATTGAGGAGTACACCCGGATCTTCTCGCAGGATGCGGCGTACCACTTCACGGCAACCAACTCCGGTCAGTTCTTCTATAACCTCAGCATTTCGGGAACACCCGGCGAGACCCGGCATGTGACTCTGGAATTGCCCTGGCCGTTTGTTACGCAGGGAGCCCAGCCCGTACATGTTTACGACTCGGTGGACTTCGCAAACAACTGCTTCTCGAACTACATCGGAGCTTACTCGTTCGACAGCCACGTCTATCTCAAGGACTATCAGGTGAACTACCCAACCGTGAAAACGGGATACCTGCCAACCCTGGATAAGGTGAAGGTCGAACTCGAAGTTCTGATTCCAGACACTGGATTCGCGTTCATCCGCCAGCACATGGATGACGGATTGAAGGGACCCAAAGTCGACATCAATGGCGATGGCATCCTCGACTATCTGTCTTACGGCAAGGACGGCGCCGATAACGCGACGAATCCGGCCAACGGCGGCATCCTGATGCCCGAGGGCTACGTTCATCCATTCAGCATGTGGGGATTCAAGTGTTCCGCTACGGATGCGGATTGCGACATCACCGATGTCGATCCGCTGACGAATACGGACCTTGCAATTTCCGGCGGCACCACGTTGACCAACGACAACCAGTTCCAGAAGAACGTGGGTGTCGGTGGCATCGTGACTTACACCAGTATCAACGGTGAAGTACCTGTTACCGGTCTGACCGTGGAACTGCGGTACGGCAATGCGCTCGTGGGCTCAGCAATTACCGACGAGTTTGGGTTGTACACCATCGCACACAAACACAAGGGCAAGGCGGATCTGTATAGCATCATCATCAGCCAGCCGTTCGCCGATGTCAGCGTGTTCGACGCACCTGGCACGATCGACGGCATGTCGGCAGGTCAGCCGCCCAGCACGATCAAGTCTGCGACGATCAAGGCCAATGGCCTGGTTATTGTGGATTTCCCTCTTGTTCCCTAGCTAACAGTTGTCTCCTAACCTCGGGGTCCGGCGAAAGCCGGACCCCTTTTTTGCTTTTTAGCCCGCATTTCAAAGATTACGCGCTAGAATTTGCTGGCAAATACTGGGTTACGTACGCGGCAGGTACACTTTGGATTTTGGCAATTATCTGTTTTCGATCGCGATCTCACTCGTCGTGGGTCTCGTGGGATTTCTTCTGGCGTACAAGTTGTTCGACTGGATGACGCCTGGCGTGAACTTCGCTGACCAACTCAACAACGACAATCGATCTGTCGCCATCTTTCTGGCGGGCCTGTTCATCGGCCTCGGCCTGCTGCTGGGGAGTGCCATAAAATGAAGCGCATTATCGCAGTGTTCGTCCTACTCAGTGTTTCCACAATGGCTCTTGCGGCGGAGTCGATCGACTCGCCTGCGGCAAAGCCGGCGTCCGACTTTTGGTCCGGCGTGAAGGCCGCAATTCAAAAGAATCTGGGAAGGCCCTACGTCTGGGGCGCTACCGGGATAAAGAGCTTCGATTGCTCGGGCTTCGTGTGGAGAGTCTTGTACGAAAACGGCATCCTCATGAAGCGGACAACAGCCCGCAAGTTCTACATGATGATGAAACCTGTGGAGAAGGACGAGCAGTGGAAATTCGGAACGGTCGTGTTTTTCGACGACCTCAAACACGTCGGCATCATCGATGATGAGAAAGCCTTCTTCCACGCGCAATCCAGCATCGGCACAAACCGCTCGCCTATGAACAGCTTTTGGAAGAAAAAGATTTACGGATTTCGGAAACTGCCCACACCTGCTGAATAGCAATTAACCGCAGCGCGGATCAGACATATCGGCGCCGTCAGGCCGACACGGATTCCTTCTGTGCAGAGACGTGCTGAAAGAAGATACGGAACGTTGATCCGATGCCGACACGTGATTCCACTTCAATACGCGCGTTATGTCCCTGCGCAATCCATTGCGCGATGGATAGTCCCAGTCCCACGCCGAGACCGGATCGCGAATCATCAGCTTGGTAGAAGCGATCGAAAATCCTGGGAAGATCCTCCGGAGCGATGCCCGTTCCTGTGTCTTCGACCTCCAGGATAACTTCATCTGACGTGCTCCTGGCTCGCACGCGGATATGTCCCGGTGCGGATGTGAACTTGATGGCATTGTCGAGGAGTAGGAGCAGGAGCCGCCTCAATGCCTCCTTGTCTCCGACGATGGAAAGCTCCCGCCCGGGCAAATCCACATCAAGTTCCAGGCCGCTGTGGGATGTGGTCTCTTCAGCTTGTGGCATGACGTCCGTAACCAGATCCCGAAGATCCATTCGGGCAAGAGAGAATCTTGGGTGGCCGGCATCAGCGCGTGCGAGTTCCATCAGATTCTGAAGCAGCGCAGTCAGTTGTTCAGCCTCTTTCTGAATGCCAATCAACGCTTCCTGATACTCCTCTTTGGATCGATCCCGACGCAAGGTCAACTCTGCAGTCGTCCTGATGTACGCCACGGGTGTCCGCAGTTCGTGAGACGCGTCCGCTGTGAATTGGTGGAGTAGCCGCGCAGAATCATCGAGTCGGCCGAGCATTTCATTCCACGCCTCGCATAGCCGTTGAAGTTCGTCTCCGTGCGGCGGAACAGGCAAAGGTTTGGATAGATCCTGGAGACTTATTCGCCGCGCGGCCGCCGTAATGTCGTCGATAGGACGCAGCGCTCGCCGGCTCAGGAGCCAGCCTCCCCCGACTGAAACAACAAGGAATGCTGGAACCAGGAGAATGATGACGAGGCGGAGTTCAGCGAGGGCGACGTCCGTTGCGTCCTGAGATCGCCACAACGTGAATTGGAATTTTTCGCCCGCTACGGTCGTGCCTCCACTCAACGCGCGAAGCCGTCCGTGGTCAGAGACAACAGTCGAAGGTTGTTCCGGCACCAGGCCTACGGCCGTTTCCGGGCGTGAAAGGAGTAATCCTCCATTGCGATCGAAAAGCTGGATGCCGCTGCCCTTCGGCAGACCGCTGGAAAACTCACGCGCTTCTTCGATTACCGCTGCCTGATCCGTACCGTGAGTTTCTTTTTGGAGAAAGTTCTCGAGTCCATCGGCCTGGTGCTTCAGCCATAAGTCGATATCGCTTTCCATGGCGGCGCGTGTGCCGAGCCATATCACGACCGCGAATCCAATCAGGCTGAGGATACTCACGGAAGAGTACCAGGCGATCAAACGAAGCCGAATCGGCATGGTATTACTCCGGGGCCGTTCGCAGGATGTAACCCACGCCACGAACTGTATGAATTAAACGACGTGCTGAGTCCGGCTCTATTTTCGATCGCAGGAGTTTCATGAAGGCGTCGAGGGTGTTGTTCTCAATATCGCTGCACTGCCCCCAGACTTCAGCGAGCAGGACATTACGTGTGACAACATGGTCCCGTTTTCTGAGCAGCAGTTCCAGAATCGCGAACTCCGTTTTGGTTAAGCTGATGCACTCTCCGTCCAGCCTGACTTCGCGATTCGCCGTATTGAGCGAGAGACCGCCTGCTCGCAGGATAGCGGAGTGACTGGCAGGTCCGCGCCGCGCGGCCGCACGCACACGGGCGAGAAGGACATCCAGTGAAAATGGCTTCGTCACATAGTCATCCGCTCCAATGTCCAAACCCTTTATGACATCTGCTGGAGCATCTCGCGCCGTCAACATCAGGACCGGAGTCTGCCTCCCGTGTTTTCGTAACCGTTGCGCGACGTGGAAGCCGTCGAGGCCGGGCAGCATGAGATCGAGGACAATAACGTCGAATTCCGGCCGAAGCGCCGCACTCAAGCCTTCATTGCCGTCGTGGCATATGGTGACCTGGCTGCCCTCTTCTTTCAGCGCAAGCGCCAGGAGGGAAGCCATGCGGCGGTCGTCTTCGATGACCAACACGTGCATGGCACGCTATTCTCTCACGGCCGGCCCGCTTCGTCCCATGCCCACCCACTGATACAACACGGGCATGACGAACAGGTTCAGCAATGTCGATGTCAGGAGGCCGCCGAGAATGATGATCGCCATGGGATGCTCGATCTCGTGCCCTGGTTGATTTCCCCCGAGAGCGATTGGTAGCAGCGCCAGTGCAGTAGCAAGACCCGTCATCAGGATCGGCGCCAATCGCTCTTCAGCTCCCCTCAACAGCAAATGACGTCCGGGCATCTCCCCTTCCTGGTGTTCGAGATGGCGGTAGTGACTGACAAGCATGATCCCGTTCCGCGCGGCAATCCCGATCACCGTTACGAATCCGACCATCGAGCCAAGGGACAGCACGCCTCCGGATAGGAACGCCAGGAGTACAGCCCCGACAAGGGCGAAGGGAAGACTCAGAAACACAAGGCCGGCAAGCCGGATGGACTGGAAGTCCGAATAGAGAATGAGAAGAATTCCGATGATGGCCACACCGCCAAGCGTGAGCAAACGCTGGCTCGCCGCTTCGCGCGCCGCGTATTCCCCAAGGAACTCGGGATGATAGCCTTGCGGAAACGTCACGCCGCGGACCTTCGCCTCAATCTCGCGCGCGACGCTGCCCAAATCGCGCCCTTTGACGTTCACGCTCACATCGATTCTGCGCGATGTGTTTTCGTGCTGTATGACGTTCGGGGCGGGGACAACACGGGCATCGAGGACATCGGCCAGCGGGATGTTTGCTCCGGAAGGAGTGTCGATTCGCAGCTGTCTGAGCGCGTGAATATCGCTGCGAACTTCGGGCTCAGTCCAGACAGCGACATCAAAGATTTTTTGATCCTCGTATATTTCTCCAACCTTCGTTCCCCGCAGATAGGTATTGACTGCCCGCCGGACTTCCCCGGAATTTAGGCCGAAGCGTGCTGCGGCCTCCTGCTGAACCCGAAGCTCGACCTGCGGGACGAGTACCTGTTGCTCGACTTGAAGGTTCGTAATGCCCGGAACGTCCTTTACTGCCGCTGCAACCACCTGCGCCTGCTGCTGCAACCCCTCCACGCCGGGGCCGAAGATGCGCACGACGATTGCACCGCTTCCGCCGCTGAGGACTTCCTTGATCCGTTCCTTGAGATAGGTCAGCAGGTCGCGGGTGAGTCCGGGATATCCGTCAACGACGCCCTGGATCTTTGCGACAGTGCTCTCATAGGGCGCGCTTGGGTCCATGCTGATCCAGAGCTCCGTGAAGTTGGGTCCGACAACTTCATCAGCAACTTCAGCGCGTCCGATGTGTGAACCGAAATTGCGAACACCGGGAACGGCACGCAGTTCGTTACTCGCCCTTATGGTGATTCGGCGCATGGCATCCAGCGACGTGCCGGGTTTCTCAACGAAGTGCATCAGGAAATCGTATTCGCGAAATGCGGGGAGAAAGTCCTCACCCAGAAACGGCACGGCAAACGCCGTCGCCGCAAGGAGGATTACCGTAAGGAGACCGACGGTGCGGGGATGGTCCAGCGCCGTACCGATCAACCCTCCATAGCCACGCTTAAGGCCTCGCACGAGAAGGGACTCACGCCGCTCCAACTTACTGTTCGGGAGGAGAATCATCGAGAGTGCCGGCGTAACGGTGAGCGCCACGATGAGCGAAGCCAGAACGGCCAGGACGTAACTCAAAGCCAGTGGCCGGAAAAAGGAGCCCGCGAGCCCATCCAGAAAGAAGACCGGAAGAAACACGAGCGCGACAATCAGGCTGGCGTACACAACGGCGCTGCGGACCTCAAGGGATGCATTCAAGACGACTTGAAGGGCAGACTCCGGATTCCCCGCAGCACGGTTGAGACGGAGACGCCGCACGATGTTTTCTACATCGATGATCGCATCGTCAACGACTTCTCCCAGCGCGATCGCCAGTCCGGCGAGAACCATCGTGTTGATCGTCTGGCCCATATAGCGAATGACCAGGGCAGCCGCTATCAGGGAGAGGGGAAGGGCAGTCAGGCTGATCAGAGCTGTTCTCCATTCGAAGAGGAAGGCGATCAGAATGACAACGACAAGGATCGCCCCGTAGAGCAGCGCTCTGTTCAGATTCGCCAAAGACATCTCAATGAATGTCGCGGGGCGAAAGATCGTAGAGTCCACCTCGACTCCCTGCAAGCCCGGACGGAGGGCGTCAAGCGCGGACTCGACGTTGCGCGTGACATCGAGCGTGTTGCCGGTGGGTTGCTTTTCGACAATGAGAAGAATCCCCGGGCCATCGTTGATAACTGCGTCACCTATCGGTTGAGGGAAACCTTCGACAACGCGGGCAAGATCGCGAACACGGATGGGGATTCCACCGCGAAAGGTTACGGGTATTTCCTGGAGTTCATCCACGCCCGCAATGAGCGCTCGCTGGGCGACGGCCAGCCGCTGATTTGGCGTGTCGATGAACCCACCCGCGGATGGCGACACGGCGTCGCGAGTCGCCTGCATTACTTCGTTCAACGTCACGCCGTGATCGCGCAGATGGTCGGGCTTCACCAGAACCTGGAACTGCCGATCGCGTTGGCCCCAGATCGCGACATTGGCGACACCAGGCACTGCCATCAATCGGGGCCGGATCGTCCAACGCGCCAGCGTGCTCAGTTCGACCTGAGTCAGCGTCTTGGATGAAAGCCCGATCTTCAGGACCCGGCTTGTGGAAGACAGCGGCGAAAGGATCACAGGAGGCTTTGCAACCGCCGGTAGTTGCGCACTGACAATCGCCAGCCGCTCCTGCACGAGTTGCCGGGTTCTCAGCAGATCTGCGTTACCGTCAAGAATCAGGACGACCGACGACAGGCCGAGAACGCTCTTGGATCGCAGCGTCTTGAGGCCGATCACGCCATTGACGGCGTTCTCGATCGGGGAGGATATCAGGTTCTCCACCTCAGTCGTTGACAGGCCAGGCGCTTCGGTTTGTATCTCAACAAGCGGAGGAGCGAATTCCGGGAAGACATCGAGCGGGGCGCGGCGAACTTCCGAGAGACCGAAGTACACGAGCATACCCGCGACAACGAGAACGGCAATTCGCAAATGCAGCGATGTTGAGATGAGCCAGCGCATGGACTACTTTCCTGTTCCGAACTCGAAGCCCCAAAGCTCCGCCGCTCCATCAGCAACAATCTTGCTGCCGGCCGAAACGCCCGCAGTGACGATGGCCCTGCTGCCTGCGGTGTGGTCGAGACTCACTCGACGCCGAGAGTACTTTCGCTCTCCAAGGCTTTCATACACCCAGGTTCCGCCGTTGGTGTCATACGCGATCGCCGACGACGCCACCTCAATCCACTCGCGTGAACCTCCCGCCCGAATGGATACGTTCACTTTCTCGCCCGGCTTCAATCCGGCGGATTGATTGGAAAGTCTGTAGTACAGATCGACGGTGGACGACTTCGGGTCCGCCGAGGGCGGCGCGGCGATAGGTTGCGCTGTCCAGGACCTCCCACGCATGTTGATCGGCTGAATCGTTACCGTCGCATTCGCGGCAAGCTCACGGGCTTCCCCTGCGTAAACGGGCACGCGAATCCAGATCTCCGAGAGATTGATGACCTCGAAGAGCGGCGCTCCAGGATTCACGATCTGGCCAGGCGCTACGAAGACCTGACGAAGCATTCCATCCTGCGGTGTGCGAATCGGTATGGGGATGTCGTCAGCGAAAGGCTCGGTCTGAACCTGACGAAGGCGATTTTCCGCCGTTTCCAGTGCGGTTATTGCTGCGGCGAGTTCCTGCTGCGCTTCCTCCTGAGCTCGGACGGTCCCCACTTGATCTGCCAGCATCCTGTCTGCACGGGCTTTCCTCTGTCGCGCGGTTTCCACACGGGTGCGTGCTTGCGCAACATCTCCCTCGGCGGTCGCTCTCAATTCCCGTGGAAGCGGAAGAAAAGGCTTCAGCGAGAACAGCGTCTGATCCTTCCTGACAGGTGAGCCTGCTGATGGAACAGGACCCGTAGCCTGTAACGTTCCAGCGACCGGGCTTGAAACGAGAACCGTACTGCTCAGCGGCGCTGTAACCTCGCCGGCAAAATTCCGTTGTGCCGAACCTCTTCCGGTTCGCGCCTCCTCGACACGGATGCCGAGGCGCTTTTCGGCTTCTTCTGTCAGATGGATCGACGTCAGCTCGGATTCCTTTACGGTGGTGCCGCTTAGCTTCGCGGGAGGGTCGGGCTTCACTTCCGGTGGTTTGGACGGGGTGGTTTGGCACGACGACAATGCGAGCAACACTGCATAAGTCAGCAACAGTTGCGGTATTCGCGGGATGATCACAGGCTCCTTCCAATCGCTCGCTCGAGTTCAGCCAGGGCTCGCTGCAAGGCCGATGACGCTTCGGCTTCGCGCAGGTTGATGTCATGTATTTGGCGGGTAGCTTCAAGAACGCTCAGCAGGGTAATGTCCCCGTTGTCAAAAGCTCGCTGGCTCAATTGGATCGATTGTTCAGCGGGAGGGCGGACCTGCTGAGCAATCTGAGTCAGTGATGCCTGTGCCCTTTGTGTTCTGTTGTAGGCGTCTGCCACCTCGTGTTCAACGCGAGCTCTCAGAGCCGCGTACCGCTTCGCCGTGCGAAGAACCTCGGCATCGGCTCTCGAGATCTTTCCTTGATTGCGAGAGAAAATCGGGATTTCCATGTTCAATCCCGGTCCGGCGCGAAGGCCGTCGGTGCCAATCTCTTTAATGCTAAGCGAGGGAGCCAGCATCATGAGGACCTGAGACCGTTCCCATTTCGCCTTTTCGGCGGCCGCTTGAACACTGACCTCCGCAGCTCTGAGGTCAGGACGATTGCTCGCCGCCAATTCGAACAAGGAAGAAAGTTCCGGAAGCGTCGGAGGCGGAGGCTGCGTCGCATTGATCCCGATTGCCGGAGCCGTGCCGCGCATACCGAGCAGATACCGCAATTGATCGCGCGCAATTGTGACGTCGGCTACGGTTATCCGAGCCAGTTCGGCACTGGACTGAGCATCCGCCTGAGCCAGACTCACCTCGAGTCCCGTGCCATCGCCCGCATCCCGCCGTTTTTGCGCAAAGCCTGCGATGCGGTTCCGCAGGTCGGCAGACTCCAGAAGGATTCGGGATCTTGCTTCGGAAAGCCACAGGTCGGTGTATGCGAAACGTACATCGCGAATCACATTCAGGCCATTTTGGACAAGGCCGATGGATACGGCCTCCAGATTCACTTGCGCGGCTTTGACTCGCTGCTTCCGTTGCCAGAGTTCCTCAATCGGCCAGGCCAGAAGAAACTCAAAGGGCTTTGGGCCGACGGGAAAGAGCGTGGATAAGCTGGGGTTCTTGAAAAGGGCCGCTTCGGTAATGTCTGCGCGAGAGACATCGAGGCTGGCAAGGTCGACTTGCAGATCGGCGTTGTTCCACAGCGCAATGGCAATGGCGTCGCGGATAGACAGAGCCGTGGTGGAGGTTACTCCAGGAGGCAGGTTGAACGTTGCCGCGCCGGAGGTTCCTGTCGGAAGTTCAAAGCCCGTTCGCTGGCGTAGTTGATCCGATATCGACTGCGCGTTAACCAGCAAAGCCGTCGCGAGCACCACTATCAGGAATCTAAGGATGAAGCGCATCCCGTAATGCTCTACAACCTATCTGAAAATTGCATGAAAATGCCGACGTAGGGGCTTGCCTATTCAGCCGCCCCGAGTCGTTGTTCGCCGTGCCGGACTTAGAACTTCGTCGTCAAGCCCACACGCAGTGCGCGCGGAGAACCGGGCGAGATGTTCGTATTGCTATCCGCATTGAGGTAGTACTGCCTATTGAAGACGTTCTCGACGTTTGCCTGAAGACGCATGTTCTCCGTGACCGTAAAGAACAAGGCAGCGTCGGCGCGGATATAGCTCGGTAAGGTTACCGTGTTATCGATGGCGGCAAACATGTCGGAGCGACTGACGAGACCGAGTCCCGCGGACACCAGGGGATGGATCTTGTAGTTGTTCCAGACCGATACGGTATGGTGGGGAACCTGTCCAACCTTTACTCCCTGTCGAGCTGCGGCCGTCGCGCTTGTGACGTAGGCGTTCTGATACGAATAGCCACCGGAGATCTGCCACTGGGGTGTGAGGATTCCCGTCGCACCAATTTCGAAGCCGTTAGTCCGCTGACTCCCTGTTTGCACGATGCGCGTTGGGTCATTGGGATCGGTGGAACGCGTGTTGAGGCGGTCCAGGAGATAGCCCGCTGCCGTGATCGACAGATCCGGCATCAAGTCCCACTTCAGTCCAACTTCATAGTTGTGGAATTTCTCGGGTTCCAATTGCTCAGTGATCGTTGTCAGGGAGGAGAATTGGTCGCCCGAACTGGGTAGATAAGACACGCTATAACTTCCGTACAGGGAAACTTCCTGCCTGGGCTTGATGACGACGCCGGCACGAGGCGAGACAAGGTTATCGGTACGACGGAAATTGTCGTTATTCCGATTGTTGTGGAAGCGAAGGTCGAACCTGTCGAAGCGAAGCCCGCCCACGATCTGCACAAGGCGCGAAAGTTCCACCTGGTCCTGAACAAATGCGGCGGCGACATTCGCTTTAACGTGATTGTTTGCGTCCGTCGCACTTTGCCGATAAGTGACTGGAGTCGAGATCTCTGTACTGTTGGACGGAACGCTCAGCGTTGTGGACGTATTGTTGAAGAAGCCCGTGTTTCGAAAGTTGTCTGTCAGTTGTCGACCAAACTCCGTCCCGATAAGGAAGGTATGGTGGAGATTACCGGTCGAGATTGAAGATGTCAGATCGGTCTGATTGAAGAAGTTCCGGCGCTGGGTTGCATTGTTGTATGCCGTCAGCGCCACGGTGGCTCCGTCGACGCTCGTCGCTCCCGGAACATAGTTCTGGTAGAACCTGTCGTAGTTTCCGTACATCGTTCGATTGCGAACAGTGACGCGGTCGAAGCGGTGCTCCACCAATGCCGAACCCAGGTGAACACCGGCTCGAACGTGACTGTCATTGCGATTGCCATAAAACGTCGACGGATCCACCGCGGCAGGGCGGCCTTGATAGGATGTGATACCGCGATCCGCTACTCGAGTGTCTCGAAGGTATTCATATCCCCCCGTAATTCTTGTCCGATCGTTTGGGGAGAAGGTCAACGTGGGAGCTGCACCCGTACGCTCGAGGTCCACTCCATTTCGAAAGCTGCCGGAGTTCTCATACATTCCGTTCAGCCTGACTGCGAACCTGTCGTTCAGAGGCTGATTCAGGTCTCCCGTGAATCGCTTGTTGTCAAGGCTGCCGCCCTGCAGCGTGAAGGAGCGTATCGGGGAGAAACTGGCCTCCTTCGTCGCCCGATTCACGACACCACCGCCACCACCGCGTCCAAAGATCATCGCGTTGGGCCCCTTTAGTGCTTCGACACGCTCGAGGTTATAAAGGTCGCGGTAATACTGGACGTCGTCTCGAACGCCGTTGAGGAAGAAGTCCGCGGACGACCGGTTCCCGCGGATTACAAGATCATCGCGGTTGTTTTCACCCTGATGCACGGTGATTCCCGGCACATAGCGGATCACGTCGGCCATGCTTGTCATGGCTTGATCCCGAATCAGTTCCTGGTTGATGACGGTGACAGCCTGCGGCACATCACGGAGAGGAGTGAGGGTTCTGGTGGCGCTGTTGATTGCGGGTGTTCCGTAGCTTCGCGTTCCGGTTACGACGACCGATTGCTGCACCCCGAGCAAACGCAACGGAAAGTCTCTCGTCTGCGGAGCATTTCCAATCTCGACGCTCTGCGAGACTTCCAGGAAGTTTCTTGCAATAACCCGTACCGTGTACTTTCCGGGAACCAGCTTCATCGTGAACTGGCCACTCTGATCGGAAGTCGTCTGCGTGCCGGTGGTTCGACCGTCCGGAATAGCCATGATCTGCGCGCCGACTATTGCGGCTTCTGAGGGATCGAGAATCCTTCCTGACAGCGAGGATTCGATCGCCTGCGCCACTAATGGTGAAGCGGACACGCCGAGTCCCCATACAAGCAGGCTCCAATAGAAGCCTCTGCAACACAGTGCAATGAACGACCTGGAACGGATTCTCCGACCTGCTCTTGCCTCTAGCTGTACGCTCACGACCTATACCTCCGGAAATAAGGGTTCTTCTCAACAGAAAGAATTCGCTGAGCAACGGCAAAGACACGCGGAGGAAATAGATTGAATCGGCGGATCGCTGTAGAATGGCGTCCGCGCTGGGGGGAGCCTCACTTGTTTCCACCGCGCGACCGGGGATGCATCGTTGCCGCGATGCATCCCCTCTTTGCATTAATCGACGACCAGAGTATCAGTGACTCTAGGTTCCGAGTCAATCTGAAATTGAAAATCGTTTTCATTTGAAATCTTCGACGCCCGACTTCGATTTAGCTCTCGCCAACGCCGGTGGGGCCTGCCTGGCAGATAGATGGAGGCTAGTCGGCGAATTGTTGAAGGGGGTCGAGCTTAGATTGGTGAAGGGCGGAGCGTTTTTCGGAAGTGTTCAATAAATGACAAACGAGAATTGAACATTGAACAACGACAATTTCCCCTTGTTATTGCTTCAGCCGACTGAGGACGTGGTCGTTAATCCACTTCTCGTCCCACCATTC
>Ga0111539_10006397_pt1 | contig 15195 bp, 10 predicted proteins | sample RhiMethybrSRZTD1_FD_79667 | JGI IMG/M metagenome (GOLD analysis project Ga0111539, IMG submission 79667) | Populus rhizosphere microbial communities from Tennessee, USA - Rhizosphere MetaG P. TD hybrid SRZTD1 (version 2) (version 2) | ecosystem: Host-associated > Plants > Roots > Rhizosphere >... | reverse complement strand
ATGAATGGACGGCGCAAACATTTTCTCACTGCCCTGCTGATCGCCGTCGCCGCACTCGCGTGTGCCCAACCCACAAAAGCCCAGGACAATTGCCTGAGTTCGGACCAGATCACGAAAATGCAGGCGCAAATAAAATCGGCGCCCAATGTAACCTTCAACAAGAAGTTGCATGACGACCTTTTGAAGTTGTGGAAAAAAGATCATGAGCGTCTGCAAGATGCGATCTCTGACCGCAAGCCTGATAACGTTCTCGATCGTCTGCGCGAATCGCGCAGTAAGGGTCCGGATAATCTCTGTGAAATTCTGAAGGAGTTTGGCTGGCCCACCAAAAAGCTGGTCGGCGACGATGGCGCCGCCGCGGCGTTCTTTCTACTACGCAACACCTCGAGCCCAACGATGCAGGCCGCACTGTTGCCGGTCATCATCGCGGCCACCTCGGCGGGAGAAATCTCACTGCGGGATTTCGCCTTTTACATCGACCGCCTGCGATTGAATGCGGGATTGAAACAATTATTCGGGACGCAGGCCACCATTCGCGACGGATTTCTGATGATGTTTCCGATCGAGAATGAAGCCGTAGTCGATGCCCGGCGCAAGCAGTATCAACTTCCCCCTCTGGCTGAATACCAGCGCACGCTTGAACAGAATTACAGATTGCCTCTGATCAGAGCGACGGGTGAAATTACCAACCTGTTTTCTGCGAACGAAAAGCGCGCCATCGACAAAACGACTTCGACTGGTTTGCTGCAAACGCAGGAAGTCGACGAAGGCGACGTCCTGCGCGTCGAAACGAATCTCGTTAGTCTTCACGTCAGCGCCTTCAGCACCAAATCACAAACGCAGGTCGCCACGCTGGAACAAAAGGACTTTGTTGTCACTGAAGATGGACAACCGCAGATGGTCAGTTTTTTTGCCGCCACGGATGTTCCGTTCGATTTGGTTCTGTTGCTCGACCTGTCAGGCTCAACCGCCGGAAAGCACAAGTTGATTCGGCAAACGACGCAGCACTTCATCGAAGCTGCCCGTCCCGGCGATCGTCTGGCGATTGTTACTTTTACCGATACGCCGACCGTCGTCTCGCCGCTCACGAGTGACCGCGCCAAACTGATCCAGGCGTCGAAACAGATCGAAGGAACCGGTGCGTCCTATGTTTGGGATGCGCTCAGGTTCACGCTCGATCAAGTGCTCGGACCAAGGACGACTGAGCGTCGTCGCGCCGTGGTTTTCATGACCGATGGCGCTGACAACAGGTTGTTGGGTTGGGGCGGCGGATCGAGCACAAGTTTTGGCGAATTGCTGGAAGCAGTAAGACACAACGATGCGCTCATCATTCCGATTTACCTGGATACTGAAGGTGATGATTCGTTCTCGCAGCGAATCTATGCTAATGCGCGACGGACCCTGGAACGTTTGGCAGACGAAAGTGGCGGGTTGTATTACAAAGCGAAGAAGATAGACGATCTCAACGGTGTCTATGATCAGGTAATACTGGATCTCGGGAAAGTTTATAGCCTGGGATACACCTCGACGCGACCGCAACGCGACGGCACCTGGCGCACCGTCAAAATCGAAATCGCCAACCGTCCGGATTTGAAGACGCGCGCCCGCCCGGGTTACTACGCGAATTGACGGGCTGATTTTGGCGATCGTAGCGCAGCGGGAAACCAGCTGCGGAGCTGCGATCAGAGTTAAGCCCAAGGTGAGGCTTTGCGAACCTTGGGTTAATGACCTTTAAGAAAATCGAGCCCCGAAGGGGCGATAGAAGGTACGTAGCCAGAATCCCGCCGATTACTAATCATTGCTGTCGCCCCTTCGGGGCTCAATAATTATTGGGGCGTTGACCCAAGGCTCGCCAAGCCTCGCCTTGGGCTTAACTCTGACCGCTGCTCCGCAGCTTGGTATCGTCGCCGCCCAGAATTTCCTTGCGCTTCCCGCCGTTTCCCTGTAGAAGTGTGGCGCGACTTAGCCCCCTGGCAAAGGAGCTTCCTGAAAAAATGAAAAAGTATGGCGCCGAATTCATCGGCACGTTCTGGCTTGTCCTCGGCGGCTGTGGCAGTGCGGTCCTGGCTGCTGCCTTCCCAAGTGTTGGCATTGGTCTCGCGGGTGTTTCACTCGCTTTTGGATTGACCGTATTGACGATGGCTTATGCCATCGGCCACGTCTCCGGCTGTCACTTGAATCCGGCTGTCTCAGTCGGTCTGCTGGTAGGCGGGCGTTTTTCGGTTAAGGATCTGCTTCCGTATATTGTGGCCCAGGTGCTGGGCGCAATCGCGGCGGGCGGAGTGTTATTTGTCATCGCCAGTGGCAAGACCGGGTTTGACGTGCATGCCGGCTTTGCTTCAAACGGTTATGCCGCGCATTCACCGGGGGGCTACACCTTACTGGCCGCCGCCGTAACGGAAGTGGTGATGACGGCGATCTTTCTTTTCGTGATCATGGGCGCGACCGATAAGCGCGCGCCCCAGGGCTTTGCCCCGATTGCCATCGGATTATGCCTGACGCTGATTCACTTGATCAGTATTCCGGTGACGAACACTTCGGTAAATCCGGCCCGCAGCACCGGCGTCGCAATCTTCGCCGGCGGCCTGGCCATCACGCAGCTTTGGCTTTTCTGGATCGCGCCGATTGTGGGCGCCGCCATCGGCGCAGCACTGTACCGCGGGATCGCCGGCGACGCCGAAATAGGCGCGCCGGACTAATTCAATTTTTCTCTGTGTAGTCTCGGTGTTGCTCTGTGTCTCTGTGGTTAAGTCTGTTGGAAAAGATTCGCCACGGAGGCACGGGGATCGCCCAGCGGCACACGGAGAGTTTCAATTTGGATCCGCGGGCAAATACTCTTCGAAAATGAAAAGGCCACGCGCGCTTTGGTTACTACTGAGGCTGCTGGTGATCTGTGTCCCACTTGCCGCCCAACAGCCGGCGCGCGATCCGCGTTACCCGGCACACTGGTTCGCGCCGGTAAATGATCCGCAGAAACCTGTCTGGGAAATCCTGCCGCAGGAAGCCGGACCCGGCGAAGTAATTCTTTCAAAGCGCCACGAGCTTGGTCTGCTGTCGAATTTCGCGCCTACGCCTTTTGTCTTTCGCGGAAAACGATACGCGAGTCTGGAAGGCTTCTGGCAGATGATGAAGTACCCTGAAGGTCCTGACGACCCGCGCGCGAAGTCTCCCGGCGTCGAATGGAAGTACACGCGCGATCAGGTCGCAAATATGGTGAGCTTTGAAGCGAAACGCGCAGGCGACCTGGGCGAAACGAACATGAAGAAGCTGGGCATCACCTGGGTCAGCTTTGAAGGCAAGCACGTTGAATATAAACCGGCGAAACCCGGAGAGCATTACCGGTTGATCGTCGCGGCGATGTGGGAAAAAGTGAAACAGAATCCGGAAGTGAAGAAAGTCCTGCTCGCGACCGGCGATTTAATCCTCAAACCCGATCATCATCAGGAACCAGACGCACCCGCGGCCTGGCGTTATTTTGAAATCTGGATGCAGATTCGGAGCGAGTTGCAGAAGCGCGAGCATTAGGCGAAAAATCTTTGCCGCAGGAAAGCTTTGTAGGAACAGGCGAGTAAAACTGGGAGCGCGGGCGCCTCGCCCGCACAGCGTGCGTATCACGCTACTCCCAAATAAAGTTGAACCTGGAGCAGCTTAGCGCTTTGCGGGCGAGGGCGCCCGCGCTCCCAGTGCTGGAGGGCTTGTCCTACTTCGGCGAGGGTGTCGGACTCGGCGTGGCGCTCGATGAAGCAGCCGCAGCGCCAATCTTGTCGTCGAGCCCATCCAGCGTTCCGTTCACTTTCTTATAGACAGTTTCAATAATCGATCGGCGCGCTGGATCGGGTGGGCCATGAACGTAGCTCTTGATGTAATAGAGCAATGCCTGATCGTTCTTTCCGGTCGCTTCCAACGCTGCTCCCAAATGCCAAAGCGCGGAACGCCAGATTGGCGTGCCTTCGGTTGAGCCGGAGACAGCTCGCCGCAAACGCGTGACCGCTTCCGCAGGTTTGTCCAGGTTATAAAGCGCGAGACCGGCGTAGTCTTCGATGCGACCCCGCAGGATTCCTGACAAAGCTGTACGCGGCGCGTCCGGAACTTCGGGCGTTTCGCCTTGCGCAATCGCCCGGGCGCGAACATCGCCCAGCTCTTCCGCCTGAGCCGCGATGGTTGCCGCGGGCACGCTCAGGGCGACCTCGACGCCGGTCATGGCTTGATCCATCAGATTGACGATGGTCGCCAGGGCCACCCCCTTTTTCAGGAACCTGCCCGCGACGTAAACCTGTCGAAAGGTGCGCATCGGGTCGTCGCCCTTAATGAACTGCTGGGCCACGGCCATCAGGTCATCTTCGCTCAACGAAGACTGATTCAGCGCCGCGTCAAACGCCAGCAGCCCTTTCAACATATTCGCGTTCGCTTCGGTGTCCGCCGCAGTCTTCTGAAAAATTGCTGCGCGTCGCTCGGGCGCCAGCAATTCAGTAAAGGTGGCCGCGTGGGCGGCCGTACGGCCGGCCAATTTCGTTTCGATCTCGCCGTTTTTGATCGAGAATGAACGCTTCAATTCGACTATTGCTTCGTCATACAAACCGATCGATGCGAGCATGCTGGCCAACTCATAATCGAGGGTCGGGAACCGACTGTACTGGCGCGCATAACGCAGACCTCGCTCTGCCGGCAACGGCCGTTTGTCGGCGATCGCTGCCCGCGCCAGAGCGATTTGCGCCCACGAATAGCGCGGCTCTCGGACCACGGCTTTCTGGGCCAGATCGAGCCCGCGAGTCATATCGTTATGAGCCAGAAACCAATAGGCTGCGCCCACCAGCAGAGCCAGGTTTTGCGACTGATCCTTGTCCTGGAGTGCGGCGTTCAACTCGGCTTCGGCTTCATCCTTCCTGCCCAATTCGAGCAACGACAGGATCATGCCGGCGCGGGCCGGACTGCTTTTGCTGTCCGCCTGAAGCTGTTCGCGATAAAGCGCGAGTGCGGCTTCCGCATTGCCACCGGCTCGTTTTAGATCAGCCAGGCCGATGCGCGCGGCGGGAGATTTCGGATCGATAGCCAAGGCCCGCGCGTATTCACTTTCGGCTTCATCCAGGCGCAGCGCGATGTGCCGTGAAGCTGCCAGCGCCTGATGGGCCGGCGCCGAATCACGTTCCAACTGCAAAGCGGCTTCGGCCAGCCGGGCAGCTTCGTCGGCGTTCTCAACCGCCAGATAGAATTCTGCCAGCGCGAGCAGACGTTTCGCTTTCGGTTTTGCCAGCCCTTCAGCCAGGTGCGCCATTTCGAATGCCGCATCACGCTGGCCGCGAAAGAAAAGGTTCAAGGGGATGCGCGCAATAACTTCGCTGAACAAGCGATCGGACATGTCGGCCGGAGCTTCCGAGATGGCCAGCCGAAACTGTTGCAATCCGGCTGCGTTGTCCCTGGCTTGCAGCTTCTGTTCACCGAGCAGGGCGTGAGCAACAACAATCAATTCGTTCGCCCGCGGCAGCGCCACTGAATTCGGATGGGCAGCGATGAAGGCCTTCAAAGCTTCGAGACGTTTCTCCAAAGGCAAGGTCAGAGTAAGTTCTACTTCTTCCTTTTCATCCTCCGGATTCGCGGGAGTGGTTGAAGGTTTTTTGTCTGATGGTTTAGGCGAGCGCGAATTCGCCGCCACCGTCGCGGCAGAAGCGCTGGGTGATGGTCCCGGGGGGCCCGGAGTCGCAACCTCGACAGGTGTTGCCGAAGCCGTTTCCACCGGTGAAGGAGTCGTGTTTGCCGCCGGTCTCTCCGTCGGCGCGACTGAAGGTAACGGCGAAGGTTCAACCGGCGCAGTCGTTTCTGACGGTCGCGGTGTCGACGCTTCGCCAGGCGTGGGGACTGCTGAAGGTGTCGGCTGTGGATTCTCGCTGGGCTGGGCGACCGGACTTTCCACTGTTCGCGGTCGTCCCCTCGTGGCTGTCAGTGTTTCGCCGCTTTGCGAATCCAACGACGCAAAACTGAAATTGTCGCTTGCTCCCATTTGATCGACGAAAGTTTTTACCGCGGCGATCAGCGCGGCCCCGAGGCCGGTGTCCAGTTGTGCCTTTAAGCTCTTGCCGGTTTCGCCGATGATTCGCTCCGGCACCCTGGCACGCGCGGTCCTGCTTACGTGCGTCATAAAATTAGCAGTCTCTGCGGCCACTACCAGCAGCACACTATCCTGGCGGGTCGCCGGCCCCACGTCCCAGCTGCTGGCCACCCGCACGGAATAATCGTAAAGGTCTTCGTTGCCTGACGTCTTAACGGTGATCAGAACAAAATCGACGCCGGTTTTTTCCTGAACACTCGCGAGCACCTTTTCCAATCTTTGCTTTGCGGGCCCTTCGATGACTGCAGCGAAGTCATTGATGTGCCCTTCCCGTTTCGGTATCCGGCGGCCCTGGGCGCCGGCGCGAGGGCTGGCACCAAAGGCGACCCACAACAGCGACAACAACACTCCAAAAACAATTGCGCGATGATTAAGAAAACGTACTCTCATTTAAATCAATTTACCTGTTCGAGCGAAGACGTCGTCCATTCGTCTGAACAAATCCTTCCAGGAGGATTCTTCCTACTGAACAACTGGGGCTTTGAATGTTCAGCGCCTTAGCGAGACTCGTCGCAATGTCGGCAGGCATCGCCGCCTGCGCATAGTTTCCCGCCGCGAAATCTTTCCCCATAATAATCAGCGGCACGTGAGTGTCGTAGCTGTAACCGGAACCGTGCGTCGTTGACAGGCGCGACTCGTTTGGATCGTCCGGCAAAGTAAAGAGAATATTATAAGGTTCCATCACCACAATCACATCACCGCTCCGTTGCGAGTTAAACCCGTGGTGAACTCTGCGAGCCATGGCATCCGACATCGGTGGGGGAGATTTTTCCAGCTGAGTCCGGGTGAAGTAGCGCGCAACGCCCGGCAAGCGCATGGCCGCCTCGCCAACCACATTTTCACATTCATCCAGATCGATTCCGTCACGGGCCAGCGCGGCGCGATTCAAATAGAAATTGTTGTTAATCAGGCCGACCTCGTCGCCAAACTTGCGCAGGTAATCATCAGCCGGACGATCCTTGCGCGCGTAACGCGCCCGCAGTCCGTCCTGCACGATCTTTACCAACTGCTCTTTCGCCGGACGACGCGCGGGGAGATTGATCATGGCGGCGTGCTCCGGCACGGGAGACACTCCATGATCAGCCGAGAAAACAACGATCGTATTTGCTAATCCAACCCGACTGTCAATGAAATCAAATAGCGACGCAATCTGTCGATCAACGCGGAGACTAATATCCATCGCTTCCTGGCTGTAGGGACCAAAGCGATGCCCAATGTGGTCATTGGCCGAGAAGCTGACTATGAGGACGTCTGTGTCATCATCGGCGCCCAACCGCTCATTCGTGATGGCTTCTTTCGCGAATGCAACTAACAAATCGTTCGAGAACGGCGTGTAATCGAGCGCCCGGTAATAGGCTCGGCCTGGCGACTTCGCACCACTGCCGACCACGTGCGGAAAAGTGTTCGTATCATTCGAAGACTTGTCGACGTTCTCCCATGGCACATCGTCCTTGCCGGCCCGTTTTAAGTACTCGTCCTCGGAGGGTAATAATCGATTCCAGCTCGCTCCCAACCATTTGTCGACCATCCGGCTGGAGTTAAAGCTGGTCACCCACTGCGGCATTTCATTGAAATAATAATTGCTGGAAACCATGTTTCCGTTGTCGGTATTGAACCAGTAAGCGGCGTTCGCGTGACGACCCGCCGGCAAGATCGCGGATCGATCCTTGGCGGAAATTCCGATTACTTTCGATCGATCATTGTCGGTCAGGCGCAACTCGTCTCCGACGGTCGAGCACAATAAGCGGCGTGGGCTCTTTCCCTTCTGATCCGGCCTGCCCCCCAGCATCATCGTAGTGTCGTCCGTGACCGAGCTGACTTTCTTTTCGCTGTTACGATCGAACCAATCGTTGCCGATAATGCCTGTCTCCGCAGGCCAGGCGCCCGTCATTAATGTGGCGTGACCCGGAGCAGTATATGTCGGGACATGATCATAATTGGCCTCGGCCCACGAAGCGCCCTCCCGCATCAGACGCCCAAGGCCGCGGGACGTAAACAGATCACCAAAGCGCGTCAAATAGTCGTAACGAAACTGATCTACAACGATCAAAAGGACGAGGCGCGGACGCTTGGCGACACTCGCCGCCTGGACCGCGGGCCAGGCGGGCTGAGAGAAAGACTGAAAAAGTGCGCTGAAAACTACCAGCGACGTCGCCGCAAAAAGGCCACGGACGAAGGTCGATTTCGTTCGGAGATGGTTGCGGAAACGCCTCAGAATCCACCCGTAGTTCTGGAGAGTTAAAAGGGTGCGCCATGATAACATCAACCCCGGAACAAAAGAAAAGAACACTCGATCGTGCTGATAAACGAACTCGAAGAAGCATGGGAGGTGGCGCTGGCCGAGGCATCGGAACGTGCCCAGAGCACAGGCCGGGCAGATATCGCCAGGTATCTGGATTTGCGCCTGCGAAACGACCTGTTACGGCGCACCGCGATCGATTGGTTGAATGGCACGTTCACCGCTCTGGCTGCCGACGCAAATCGCCTTAACGCCGGAATTCAGATTGAACACCACGAGAATCATCGTTTCCGGCGAGGCCCCGCAACCATGGTAGGGACCCAGCTGACATTTCGTCGCGGCGTGCGCACGCTAACCATTGAAAGCGGCTGGCCCCGCACACCGCGCGATGGAATCGTACGTGGTGATGGTCTGGCCTGTGCCAACATCAAGCATCTCGGGCGCGCGCGTATGAATGATGAACTGGTACTGCTCAGAAGTAAGACAGATTCCCCGCAATGGTTCGTGCTAAAAGACGACGAGCGCGCGCTTTTGAATGATGCAGTTCTGCGCCGCCACATTTCCTTTTTCACGCAACCTTAAGAAAACCTTCCTGCTTTCTTACATAACCGTTAAGACTTAAATGCGTTTGTTGCAATGTCCGGGCGATTCGATTACCCGGCGCACGTCTCTTGCCTGTTATTCATCGCATCAATGAGTTTTTCGGAAAACTCTACAAGAGGGAGGTAGTAATAAAGTGAGGAACAGAACGTTATTAAGAATCATGATGGCAATCGCTCTTCTAATGCTGGCGATCCCGGCGACGGCGTCGGCGCAATTCGTTTACCAACGTAACTATGACCGTGATCGTTACGGTCGTGCTGATCGGCGTGACGTGCGCGAGGCGATTAATCGTCTGGACAGTACCGGTGCGCGTCTGCAAAGCGATCTCAACACCGGCAGAAATCGCCGGATCCTCGGCGGTCTGTTTTACGTCAGGAACGTTGATGAGAGTGCGATTGCGGAAGTGCGGATTTTTCGTGACGCAGTGAGAAACTTGCGACGCAACTTTCGTGGGGAAGCTTTGAACAATAGCGTTGATGAAGCACGCGTCGTCATAGAGCGGGGTATTCAGTTGGATCGGTACCTGCGATTGCGGACCGGCAACTCCAACGTTGATGCTGATTTGGCCGACTTGAGGTCGAATCTTCACTTGCTGGCCGATGCCTATGGCATGAGCTTGCGTTACTAACGGCACTCACAAAAGTGCGCCGGCTAAATGCTGGTGCGCCACATTCGGCCCCGCCGCTCTTCATCAGCAGCGGGGCCTTTTGTTATCAGTGCGCACGCCTCCGGCGCGCTTTTTCAAGCCGGGCACGCCGGAGGCGTGCGTGCCGGCCGTACTCAATGTCAAAATGCCAACATGCCCGGCACGCTCTATATCGTTTCGACTCCGATTGGAAATCTGGAGGACATTACCCAGCGGGCCCTGCGAGTTTTACGCGAGGTTGATCTGATCGCCTGTGAAGACACACGGCACACGCGCAAACTGCTGAATCATTTCAGCATCGATACCAGGACAATTAGTTATCACGAGCACAACGAACGCGAACGCGCCGAAGAGTTGTCCAAACTTCTGGAGGAAGGAAAATCCATTGCGCTGGTTTCAGACGCGGGAACTCCTCTGATCAGCGATCCGGGATTTCGGCTCGTAAATCTGGCGGGCGCAAAAGGATTTCCCATCGTGCCTGTTCCGGGAGCGACTGCGTTCGTGGCGGCGCTTGCTGCTTCCGGCCTTGCTTCAGATCAAGTTCTGTTTGCCGGTTTTCTGCCGGCGCGAACAGCCGCGCGCCGGGCGAAGCTGGAAGAGTTGCGCGACTCTCCGGCCACGCTCATCTTTTACGAAGCTCCTCATCGAATCGCGGCCGCGCTGCGTGACGCAGTTGACGTGCTCGGCGATCGTCCGGCGGTCATTGCTCGTGAGCTGACCAAGATTCATGAAGAGTTTGTCAGAGGGCGTTTGCGCGAATTAGCTGACAAATTCAGCCAACAAGTTGGGCGCGGCGAGATGGTCCTGATAATAGGAACTGGGCAATCCGATCACGCGGTCCAGGATTCGAGTACGGTTGCCGGCACCCTGGGCGAACGCATTCGCGCGCTGGAAGCCGAAGGCGCTGATGCCAAAACCGCTTTGAAAAAGGCGGCGCGTGAGCTTGGTTTGAAACGCGACGAAGCCTATCGCATTAGGGAGTCTCAAAAAAACCGGCGCAGCAGATAGAAAAGCAAACTGAGGACGATCGAGACGATCAGCATGGAAACGATCGGCACATAAACCCGCACGTTATCGCTTTCGTATCGAATATCACCCGGCAATCTGCCAAACCAGGATTTTGGAGTGCGGCGACTTGTCGCCGCTTTGAGATTGGCCTATTCGATCCCCATCGAAAGCGCCGACAAGTCGGCGCACTCCAAACTACTTTACGAAATTCGCAATTGGTCCATCGGGTCTGATGATGTCCTTCAAAGCTGAATACGGAACCAGAACATACTGTGGGCCGGCGGCATAGGCCGCTACCTGGTAGGGATCGAACGTTATCCACAAACCCTTTTTCGTGATCGACCAGGCGCGATAATTATCGGCCCGCGGGCCGGCCCCGCTCTCGATTTGATCTCCGAGAATCATCGTATCTTCTTTTTTCGATCGTTCCTTCAATTCCTTCATGCAGTAATTCGCGATGGCCGTAAGGTACTTCGATTTGTCGAGGAACAAGTCCGCCAGGGCAAGCTTCTTGCCCTTCTTCACGTCATAATTCAGCACCTGCGTGAAATGATTCCCATGCGCGGCGCCGGCTTCGTACGTTCCTTCACCCCATTCGAGGCTGATTAAGTCGTCAGTCGCGTAACGAAAATCATAACCCGCTTCCAGCGAGGAGTCCTGGGTTTCCGCAGGCAAATCCAGCGGTTCATCGCCTTCAGTTTCGCTTTCGGCGCTTTTGAACGCAGCCACATCTTTCGAGATCAGACTGCGGGCCTCGCGGTTAAAACCTTCGAAGCGCGCATCGCCGTCAATCTGTGGGTACTCGACGTCGATGGTGTAGCGCTTCTCTTTGTTGGCTTCCTTGATAACTTTGGGCACGACCTTAACCGCGGCCGTGAATTCAAGCGGTTGCTGGGAAACCACAAAATCGGTTTCCTTCGATCCGTCCGGTTTTGACCATTTGCCCTCAATTTCCTTTACGTTCGAATCGGGGGAGTCAAAGGCCGGCCGCCACTTGCCCCTGAAGGTTCCAGTCTGTTTTCCCGTTTCGTCGGATTCCATCAGCAGGATGTTACCGTCCTTGTCGATAGATCCGGTCAGCGCGATGTCTTTCCCGATTTTCGGATACATGTAAGTGCCGGTGACGCGGTCGCCGTCTTTCAACAAGACCATTTCAATCGAGAGATTGCCGGCGATCGTTCCGCGAAAGAACAACTTCTCGCCCGCCGGTGCCTGACCGCCGAACGGGGCTTCGGGCGAAGGCCCGACATTGGTGTTCGCCGCCGACTGATTGACGGCTTTTTTTCGACACCCGCCCAGAGTCAGTAAGACGACGAAAGTGAAAATGATCGCTTTGATTTTCATGATCCTGTCGATTTTGATTTTATTAGTCCCATTCGAATCAATTCGTCTTTAAGATCCGCGAACGACAACTGGCTCAACCTGCCGCCACTGAACAGCTCGTTGTTGGTAACCTCAGCCAGCGCAAATGGGGGAGGCGAAAAGTTTTCCAATTCGTCGTCGTTGTCAAAACTGACTTCCGCCAGCACCAGGCCGAATAAATCTCCGAGAAACATGTCGACGGAAAACTGCCGCCCTTCGAACTCGAAGTGATAACGATTCTTCCGAATTTCGTTGGCTTCAAAGATCGCGAGCGTGTCCGCTTCGATGGGGTTCAGATAAGTGTTGGTAATTGTCGTGCGCGAAAGGTCGTCTGTGTCTGGCGCAAACTTCTGCGTGAACTTTACGACCCATTTGTTTGTTTTCGGATCGCGCACCTTGCGCAAACGCAGCCGCGTCCCGGAAATGTAATTGTCGGTGATTTGCAGATGGTGATCGGCCCGTGAGAGACCCTCTGGCAAATCCTGCAACAAATACCGTCGTTCACGCTCAATGCGCGCATACTTGCTTTCGGGAACGATGGTGTTTTGGTCAGTGAGTTTGGCTACGCCCATGCGAAACGTATTTTACTCTTTGGTAATAATTCTTCCCATCCGGACCACTTCAAAATTGAACCCTTTGATGTTTTTCAACAGGCCCAGGTCGTCGTCGCTCCAGCGCAGGTCGGGCGCGCCGCTCAGAAACCAGCCTGGTCCATTGTCGGCGACAATTCGTCATCGGCCGCACCCTGTCGGGAACACTTCTGACAACCAGGAACAGGACGCCCGGCAGATTAGCGCCACGCTGGAAATCCGTTTCGTCGATGGCTTGTTTTGCATTCGCAATCTACGAATTAAGATTTTGGTAGAGCGACTTCGAACCGGGGTAGTATAATCAACATCACCCAAAGAGGTCAGAGACGGCACCCCCCTTCATCCCCAGAGTCAGTCTCTCAAGTCAAAACAGGCTCAGTTCTCGCGCTTGCGCCAGGTTGGTTATTTAGTCATCCAACCGGGGTTCGGAATCAACGAAGCTTACAGGATCCCGTCAGTACGTCATAAATCGATCAGGGGGAATTCATGATCGGTAAATGCTTCGCCAGCTTTTTTTACTCCAGCATCCTAAAGACCTTTGATGTACGTTCGATAGTCCTGACGATCGTCTGTTGCCTGTTGATAGTGGCGACGAATGGCTTAGTGGCGGCCGCAACTTTACCTGCCGGATTTTCCGAAACCTTAGTCGCGAATGGTCTTTCAAGTCCGACGTCGATGGATTTCGCGCCGGATGGTCGTCTGTTTGTGTGCTTGCAGGGCGGCCAGTTGCGCGTGATCAAGAATGGTTCGCTGTTGCCCGCGCCGTTTGTCAGCTTGACAGTGAATTCTTCAGGCGAGCGCGGACTGCTGGGCGTCGCATTTGATCCAAATTTCGCGACCAATAATTTTGTGTATGTCTATTACACTGCGCCGACACCATCGATACACAATCGTGTCAGTCGCTTCACGGCGAATGGCGACGTGGCCGTCGCGGGAAGCGAATTAGTGCTGCTTGATCTGGAAAACCTGAGCGCCACAAATCACAACGGCGGCGCGATCCATTTTGGTCCTGACGGCAAGCTGTACGTAGCGGTAGGCGAGAATGCGGTGCCCTCAAACTCGCAGACGTTGACAAACCGCTTAGGCAAAGTCCTCCGCATCAACTCTGACGGCTCGATCCCATCCGACAATCCTTTCTTTAACACGGCGACGGGTGTTAATCGGTCAATCTGGGCGCTCGGCTTGCGCAACCCCTTTACCTTTGCGTTTCAGCCCGGCACGGGGCGATTGTTTATCAATGATGTCGGGCAAAACGCCTGGGAAGAGATTAATGACGGTATCGCCGGATCAAATTACGGCTGGAGTACTTGCGAGGGGTTCTGCACCCCGCCGAACTCAAACTTCCGCGATCCGTTGTTTCAGTATGGGCACGGCTCAACCTCGACCACAGGCTGCGCAATCGTCGGCGGTGGTTTCTACAATCCGGCCACGATCCAGTTTCCGGCGAGTTATGTTGGCAAATATTTCTTCGCCGATCTTTGCACTGGCTGGATCCGTGTCTTCGATCCCACGAACAACACCGCTGCGGATTTCGGTTCCGGCGTGGCTACACCCGTCGATCTAAAAGTCGGCAGCGACGGCAGCCTCTATTATCTCGCGATCGGATCGTCAGCCGTATTTAGAATTCAATTCACCGGGGGGACGGCACCGACGATCACTACTCACCCATCAAACCAAACGGTGCTTCAGGGACAGTCCGCAACTTTCAATGTCGTGGCCAGCGGCAGTGCGACGCTTAACTATCAATGGCAACGCAATCAGGTGAATATTTCGGGCGCGACATCCGCGGGTTATATGATCGCCTCGACTGCTCTTTCAGATAACGGCGCGAGGTATCGTTGCGTTGTCACCAATTCGTTTGGCACGGCGACGAGCAATGAAGCCACGCTAACCGTACAAGCGCCGCCACCCGTGCTTTTGACTGAAGCGAATTCGAATCTCGCGATCGCGCTCGATTCGGTAACAATGTTTCGGGATCCATTCCCGCTGACTAATCCCTTCAATTTCAGCAGCAACGGTCGCACCCGTGTCTCGTTCTTTGCGCTGAATGTCGATCTGCAACCAGGCGAGACCATTTCCGCCGTTACTGCCCGAGCTGAAGATTCAATGCTAAACGTCTACCCGATGACGGTTGAGTTCGTCGGAGCCGTTTCGGATGTTCCGGGAGTAAGCGAGGTGACGATTCTACTCCCGGCCAATCTGCCCCTGGGGCAGGACGTTTTGGTGAGCATCACCTTGCACGACCAAACCAGCAACAAGGCACGAGTGCGCATTAGGTAATCCGGCTTGCGGCTTTTCTCCAGCCCAGGCGTTTACGCCTGGGTGAGAGCCGTGCAGCGCTACGAAAGCCCCATTAATGGGGCTTTCGAAACTAACTCTTCTTTCATTCCCAGGCGTCAACGCCTGGGCTACGAAAAAATCACAAACGACAGCACCGACCTGAAGCAGAACACGCAGATTGCCAATATGAATCTGCGAAATCTGCGGATTAGCCTCCAGCGGCGCCCGTCGCTTCTTTCAGACCCGGGACTATCTCGAATAGAATCTGGCGAGTCAACGGTTTTGGGCCAGGTTCTACACTTCAACACGAATCGAGGAGCGATCCACTTTGAAACTTTCTCAACTACTGCTAATCGCTTTGATT
>Ga0111539_10006393_pt1 | contig 15198 bp, 7 predicted proteins | sample RhiMethybrSRZTD1_FD_79667 | JGI IMG/M metagenome (GOLD analysis project Ga0111539, IMG submission 79667) | Populus rhizosphere microbial communities from Tennessee, USA - Rhizosphere MetaG P. TD hybrid SRZTD1 (version 2) (version 2) | ecosystem: Host-associated > Plants > Roots > Rhizosphere >... | reverse complement strand
CGGCGGCCCGAGCGGCGGCCCGAGCGGCGGCGGGCGGGCACGCGGAGCGGACGGCGATGAGCCCGGCGCGCGCGAGCGGCTTCGTGTTCCCGCCGCACCTTTCGGGCCTCGACCGCTTCGAGCCCGGCAAGCCGATCGGCGAGGTCAAGCGCGAGCTCGGCCTGCGCGAGGTCGTCAAGCTCGCCTCGAACGAGAACCCGCTCGGCCCCTCGCCGAAGGCGATCGAGGCGGCGCACGCCATCCTGGGCCAGGTGAACCGCTACGCCGACCCGCAGGCGACCGAGCTGCGCCAGGCGCTGTCGCGCCACCTGGCCGTTCCGGTCGAGCAGATCCTGACCGGCAACGGCTCGGTCGAGATCATCGAGCTCGCGGCGCGCGCGCTGCTCGGGCCCGGCGACAACGCGGTGATCTCCGAGCACGCCTTCGTGCGCTTCCGCCAGATCGTGGACGCGCACAACCACGGCGCGCGGATCGTCCCGATGCGCGATTTCACGCACGACCTGCCGGCGATGGCCGCGGCGATCGACGCGCGCACGCGGCTCGTATTCGTCGCCAACCCGAACAACCCGACGGGCACCTGGAACCGCAAGCCCGAGCTCGAGGCGCTGGTGGCCGCGCTGCCGCCCAACTGCCTGCTGCTGCTCGACGAGGCCTACTTCGAGTACGCCGAGGACCCGGACTATCCGGACGGGATCGAGCTCGTGCGCCGGGGCGCGCCGGTGATCGTGACGCGCACGTTCTCGAAGGCCTATGGCCTCGCCGGGCTGCGCGCCGGCTACGCGCTGGCGATGCCCGAGGTGCTCGACGCGCTCCACGTGATCCGCGAGGCGTTCGGCATGAACGTGGTCGCGCAGGCGGCCGCAGCCGCGGCGCTCGACGACCAGGAGCACGTGCGCCGCTCGGTGGAGCTGAACCGCACCGAGAAGGCGCGGCTCGCCGCGGCGCTCCAGGGGCGCGGTTACCGCGTGCTGCCGAGCCTCACCAACTTCGTGGCCTTCGACACCCGGCGCTCGGGCCGCGACGTCTTCAAGCAGCTGCTGGCGCGCGGCGTGATCGTGCGCCCGCTCGATCCCACCCGCCTGCCGAGCTTCCTGCGCGTCTCGATCGGCACTTCGGCCGAGAACGACGCCTTCCTCGCCGCGCTCGACGCGGTGGACCACGGAGCATGAGAGCCAACGGACTCGTCGTCGCGATCGACGGCCCCTCGGGGGCCGGGAAATCCAGCGCGGGGCGCGCGCTCGCCGCCCAGCTCGGCTACACCTACATCGACACCGGCGCCATGTACCGCGCGCTCGCGCTCAAGGCGAGCCGCGCCGGCGTCTCGCTCGACTCCGAGGAGGCGCTCGCCGCGCTCCTGCGGGCGTCGAGCATCGAGCTCGCCGACGGAGGCCGCCGCGTGCTGCTCGACCACAACGACGTCACGACCGAGGCGCGCTCGCGCGAGACGAGCCGCGCGTCGTCGCTGGTCTCGGTCCACCCCGGGGTGCGGGTCGAGATGGTGGCGCGCCAGCGCGAGATGGGGAAGGAAGGCGGCGTGGTGCTCGACGGCCGCGACATCGGAACCGCCGTCTTCCCGGACGCCGAGGTGAAGTTCTTCCTCGACGCCGATCCGGCCGAGCGCGCGCGGCGACGGCTGGGGGAGCTGCGCGCGGCCGGCAACGACGTCAGCTTCGACGCGATCGAGCAGGAGGTGCGCGAGCGCGACTACACCGACACGCACCGCGCCGAGTCTCCGCTCACGCGGGCGTGGGACGCGATCGCGCTCGACACGACGGCGCTCGCCCACGAGGAGGTGGTGGAGCGCATGCTGGCCGCGGTGCGCGCGCGCGAAGGAAAGCCCGCCGACCTCGCCCGCCTCGCCGCCGCGCACCTGCGCTCGGGGCGGTCCTATCTCGAGGTGCTGCGCACGGCGGAGCTGAGCTGCGGGCTCTACCGCCTGCGGCGCGGCGAGGAGGACCAGCAGCGCCCGCACCGCGAGGAGGAGATCTACCTGGTGATGGAAGGCCGCGGCCGCTTCCGCATGGGCGACCAGGAATACGCGGCCGAGCCCGGCGCGCTGCTGACGGTCCCCGCCAAGGTCGAGCACGGCTTCCACGGGGTCACCGAGGACCTGCTGCTGCTGGTCTTCTTCGCGCCGGCCGAGGGGACCTCCGAGTAGGACACGCGGGCGGTGGTACTCTCTCCGCGGGCGAGGGAGGGCACCACCTCACACTTGGGCCCGGGTGAGGAAGAGAGCCGCCGTCACGGCGTGATCGGCCAGGCGAAGAGGATCCTCTCTTCGCACCTCCCGTATCTCCCTTTTCTCTTCCTTTCCGGCTGGGTCTTCGTCGTCCTCGCCCGCGTGTTCCTGGCGCGGCTCCGCTACCCGCTCGACCTCGAGTGGATGGAAGGCGGCATGCTCACGCACGCGCTGCGGATCGCCAGAGGCGAGGCCCTCTACGCCGAGCCCAGCGTCGACTTCGTCAGCTTTCTCTACACGCCTTTGTACCCGGCGGTGCTCGCCGCGCTTTCGAAGGGCTTCGGGCTGTCTTACGCGCTCGGCCGCTCGGTCTCCATCCTGGGCTTCGCGGGCGCGCTCCTTGTCCTGGTGGCCGCGGTGCGCGCCGTCGCGAAGGACTACGCGTCCGCGGAGCTTCGCGCGCAGGCCACCGCCGCGGGCCTGCTCGGCGCCGCGGCCGTGTGCCTCGCCTTTCCGTTCTGCGGCGCCTTCTACGACCTCGTCCGCTGCGACTCGCTGTGGCTGCTCTTCGTCTCGGCGGGGCTCTACTGCTGCCGCCCGGATCCCGCCGCCGGCCGGATCGTGCTCGGAGCGCTCCTGCTCGCGCTCGGCTTCTTCACCAAGCAGACGGCGGCGCCCTTCATGCTGGCCGCCGCCCCGGCGATCGCGCTGACCTCGGGCCTCGGGCGAGGCCTGCTCTTCTCGGCGGTGGCGTTCGGCTCGACGGTGACGGCGGTCCTCGCGGGTCAATACCTGACCGACGGCTGGCTGTGGGTCTACATCTATCAGCTCCACCAGGGCCACGAGACGCTGTCGCAGAGGATCTGGCCCGAGACTCCGCGCGTCCTGCTCGACTACGGTTTCGTGCTGCTGGTGCCGGTGACCGCGTGGCTGCTGCTCGCGGCGCTCCGGCGCCGACTGTCGAGGACGCTCGTCTACTGGGCCGCGATGGCGCTGACCGGCGCCGCGACCGCGGCCGTGGCCAGCGCGACCCAGGGAGCCTACGACAACGCCTACATCCCGGCCGTCTACTTCGGGGCGCTGCTCGCCGCCGCCTCGACCGTCGAGCTCGCGGCCCTGGCCGCTGCGCTGACCGCTGCGGCCGGAGCGGACCCCTGGTCGTTCGGAAAAAGCTCGGGCCTGCGCCTCGGATCGGTGAGAGTCGCCGGCCTGCTGGGCCTCGGGCTGCTCTCGGCGCACGCCGCGACGCATTGGCTGGACCCGTCTCCGCACGTCCCGAGCCGGCACGACCTCGCGGCGGCGAGGAGCTTCCTGGCTTACGTCCGCGCGCAGGGACCGGACATCCTCGTGCCTGGCCACCCCTTCTACAGCGTGCTCGCGGGCGGCAGGGGCCACTTCGACATCATGGGGGTGAGCGACGTCTATGCCTGGCCGCGCTCGATCACCTCCGACCCCACCCGGGACGCGGCCATCAAGGACCGTTTCCGCACGAGCGTGGCGGGCTCCTTCAAGGCGAGGCGCTGGAAGCTCGTGATCGGCGACGACTGCGCGACGCCGCGCCTCTTCGGGCTCAACACGTACTACGAGCAGGTCGAGGACCTCGCCGGGAGCGGGAGAGCGCCGCGGTCCCTGACCGGGTACCCCTGCACGCCGCGCTACGTCTGGGCGCCGCGCGCCGGGGGCGCCCTTCCGTGAGACCGCTCGCTGCGTAGGAACGATTCGTGCCCTCTGCGGCCCGCGGTGCTATATAGGACCGCCGGGAGCACGAGCTCAAGCGGGCGCGAACGATGACCGATCCGCCGGACAAGCCGCGAGCACGGGGTCGTGGGCGGGACGTCTATCTCGTGAAGTCGCTGGTGCACGGGGCCGAGATCCTCTGGGCGTTCCAGCAACCGCGCGAAGCGCTGCGGCTACGGGACGTGATGGACCGGACGGGCTACGGCAAGGCGACGTGCTTTCGCCTGCTCTACACGCTGCACCACTGCGGCTTCCTGGAGAAGGTCGAAGGCAACCGCTACCGGCTGACGTCGGAAGTGCGGCGCCGGCGGCGCTACCGCATCGGGTACGCGGCCCAGGGACAGGACAGCTCCTTCCCACGCGAGGTCTACGGCGGCCTGACCGAGGCGGCGGCGCGCGAGCAGGTCGAGCTCGTGGTGGTGGACAACCGCTACCTGCCCAAGGTCGCGCTGCGCAACGCCGAGCAGCTCACGCGCGAGGGCGTCGACCTCGTGATCGAGTTCCAGACCGACGAGGCGATGGCGCCGGTGATCGCGTCGAGGTACCTCGAGGCCGCGATTCCCGTGATCGCGATCGACATCCCGCATCCGGGCGCGACGTACTTCGGAGCGAACAACTACGAGGCGGGGCTGCTGGCCGGCCGCTACCTCGCCAAGTGGGCGCGCACGCGCTGGGCGGGACGCTGCGACGAGATCCTGCTGCTGGAGCTCGCGCGCGCCGGCTCGCTGCTGCGGGCGCGTATGCGCGGCGTGCTGGCGGGGATCAAGGAGGTCCTGCGCGACGCCGAGTCCGCGGTGGTCGTGCCGCTCGACGGCGACGGGCAGTTCAAGCTGTCGCTCGAACGCGTGCGCAAGCACCTCCGCGAATCCCAGGGCCGCCACGTCCTGGTCGGAGCCGCGAACGACCCGAGCGCGCTCGGGGCGGCGCGTGCGTTCCAGGAGGCGGGCCGGGCCGAGACCTGCGCGATCGCGGGACAGAACGCCGAGCCGGACGCCCGGGCCGAATTGCGCCAGCCGCGGACTCCGCTCGTCGCGTCCGTCGGCTACTTCCCCGAGAAGTACGGCGAGGGCCTGATCCGGCTCGCGCTTGACATCCTCGGCCGGCGCGCCGTGCCGCCCGCCGTCTTCGTGCGTCATCACATCATCACGCCGGAGAACGTCGACCACTTCTATCCGAACGACGCCCTGCTGGGACTCGAGACTCCGGCACGCTTCTGAGCCGTCCCAACCCGCCAGCCACCTCCCTCTGAGTTTCGCATTGCGAAACCCTATGCGGATACAGTGCGTGCAGCCGGGTCAGGCCGTTAGGGTCGTAAACCACGACCGGGAAAGACCGAATCGGCGCCTTTGACGGCCGCTCGACGGTTCGCCATGCGGAACGATCAACCTGCTGGACACGCCAGTTGCTCCGCGGTGTCGCACGGGACGAGCCTACGCGCGTTCTTCCGACGCAAGCGGCCTGGAATCGTCTGTCTGGGGGGAGGTCGCCATGGTGAAGACTTCGCTCGCGAGGAGCGCCGCGGCTGCGCTCGTTCTCCTGGCGCTCGCTGCGAGCGCGCGCGCTCAAAGCGCCGGCACGATCTCGGGCACGGTGCAGGACGTGAGCGGCGCGGCACTGCCTGGGGCCACCGTCACGGCCACGAGCCCGACCCAGGCCGTCAGTCAGACGACCACCACGAACCCGGCGGGTGTCTTCTCGCTGCCCCAGCTCCCGCCCGGGACGTACTCGGTCGCGGCCGAGCTCTCGGGCTTCAAGCGGATCGAGAAGAGCAACGTGATCCTGACCACGCGCTCGTCGATCAACGTGGGCGTTTTCGTGCTGGAGGTCGGCAACGTCGCGGAGACGGTCACCGTCGAAGCCGAGACCGGGCGGCTGCAGATCCAGTCCGAGTCCGGCGAGCGCTCGGACATCGTGACCAACAAGCAGCTGCGCGATCTCGCGCTCAACGGTCGCAATATCTCGGACCTGTTCAAGACCATCCCGGGCGTGATCGCGGGCGGCACGATCACGACCTCGACGGTCCAGAACGTGGTCGGCAGCTTCAACGTCAACGGCACGCGCAACAACCAGAACGAGTACACCGTCGACGGCGTCACGAACCTGAACCTCGGCAACAACAACGGCGCCCTCGTCACGATCAACCCGGATGCGGTCGAGGAGGTCAAGGTCCTCACCTCGAACTTCCAGGCCGAGTACAGCCGGGCCGGCGCCGGCTTCATCGCGCTCACCACGCGGGGCGGGACGAACGAGTACCGCGGCGGGCTCCGCTACTTCAAGCGCGACGAGCAGTGGAACGCCAACTCGTACTTCAACAACGCCAACAACCGCCCGCGCCCCTTCTACAGCTACGACTACTACGGCTGGGACTTCGGCGGCCCGGTGCCCTTCGTCGGCAGCAAGGAGAACCCGAAGCTGTTCTTCTTCCTCGCGCAGGAGTACTACGAGCAGCAGACGCCCGCCGCCAACCCCACCAACACCCGCGTGCCCACCGACCTCGAGCGGCACGGCGACTTCTCAGAGACGCGCGACGGCAACGGCGCCTTCGTGGTCATCCGCGATCCCCTCACCGGGCAGCCCTTCCCCGGCAACGCCATCCCCGCGAGCCGCTTCGCGCCGGGGATGGAAGCGCTGATGAACGTGTTCCCGCTGCCGAACGCCCCGGAAGGGGGCTCGCTCTACAACTACACGTCGCAGCTGCCGCGCGACATCCCGCGCCGCGAGGACATCGCGCGCGTCGACTGGCAGATCGCGCCAGCTACGCGGCTCAGCGCCCGCTACGTCCACAACAAGGACGAGGACGTGCAGCCGCTCGGCACCACCACGGCCGCCTTCAACGTCCGGCTCGCGCAGAGCGACATCGTCCGCAGGAACGGTCCCGGCGAAACGTTCTCGCTGACCCTCACGCATTCGTTCAGCTCGTCGCTGATCAACGAGTTCACTTACGGCGCCGGCCGCGGCGGCGTCTATATCGGCCCGGTCGACCTGAACGACGTCACGCGTGCGCACTTCGGCGTGACGACGCCGCTGCTCTTCGCGGGCGCCGACCCGAGCGACACGATCCCCAGCGTCCGCTTCCTCGGGATCCCGAACCAGGCCTGCCCGACGACGGGCGTCGCCAACTGCGGCACCGCGGTCACTGACTTCAACGGCACGCCCTTCGACCAGCGCTTCGTGATCAACAACTTCATCGACAACCTGACGAAGGTCACCGGCGCCCACACGCTCAAGGCCGGGATCTACTACCAGCGCGCCAACAACCGGCGCACGAGCTTCGGCCCCGTCCAGTCGAACCTGGTCTTCGCCAACGACGCCGCACACCCCCAGAACACCGGGCACCCCTTCGCGAACGCGCTGCTGGGCGCTTTCAGCAGCTACACGCAGGCCCAGGAGAAGATCACGAGCAACTGGTTCTACCAGGACGTCTCCTTCTACCTGCAGGACACCTGGAAGGCGATGCCGCGGCTGACGCTCGACTACGGCCTGCGCGTCTCGCACTTCCAGCCGACCTACGACAAGGAAGGCCGGCTCTCGGTCTTCGACCCGGATCTCTACAACCCGGCGCAGGCCGTGCGTCTCTACCGACCCGTGTGCCTGGGCTCGCCGTGCGTGCGGCGGGCGATCGACCCGGCAGTCACCGCGCCGCCGACGCTCGAGAACACGCTCGCCGCCAGCTACATCGACGGCATCGTGCCGAACTCGGGCAATCCTCTGAACGGGATGAAGGACGGCGGCTTCGAGACCGCCGCGATCCTGCTGGCCCCGCGCCTCGGCTTCGCGTGGGACGCGACTGGTGATCACAAGACCGTGGTGCGCGGCGGCTTCGGCGTCAGCTACGACCGCTACGACACCGACCGCATCGCCGACGCGATCACCAACCCGCCGGGTGTCCAGCAGGTCACGCTCAACAACGGCCTGCTCTCCGACCTGGCCGGGGCGGGCCGCAGCGACCGCATCCCGACCCAGGCGAACGTCGTCGGCTACCAGGGCGACCAGAAGATGACCCGAATCTACAGCTACAGCCTGGGCGTGCAGCGCGACCTGGGAGCGGGCATCGTGCTCGACGTGGCCTACGTCGGCACCACGACGCGCAACAACCCGCGCCAGACCGACATCAACGTGCCCGGCTACGGCGCGCTGTTCACGGCCGCCGCGCAGGACCCGACGCGCTACCCGAATGGCGTCGTGCCTGCCGTCGAGCCGAACCTGCCCGCGGCGCACCGCGACGCCGGCCTCGCCTTCAGCGGGCTCAACGTCCTCGGCATCGACCAGCTCCGGCCCTACCCGGGCTACGGCAGCTTGAGGATGCGCGCGTTCGACGGCCGCTCGGGCTTCAACTCGCTGCAGGCCTCGCTGCAGCGGCGCTTCTCGCGCGGGTTCAGCTTCGGCGTCACCTACACGCTCTCGCAGGCCAAGACCGACTCTTCGGGGCCGGTGGTCGCGACGCACCCCTTCGACATGGCGGCCTACGACTACGCGATCGCGAGCTTCGACCGCACCCACTACTTCGTCGCGAACTACGTCTGGAACATCCCGAAGGGCAGCGGCCTGCTGGGCGGCGGCTGGCTGGCGCGGGCGTTCCTGGACAACTGGACGATCTCCGGGATCTCCTGGATCGCGTCCGGCAACCCGGTCGAGCTCACGCTCAACGTCGCCGGGGTCAACGTCGCGAACCGCATGGTGGGCACCGACGCCGGCGGCAACGCGGGCGGCATCCAGCCGCGCTTCTACCTGTCGGGCGACGCCAAGAACGGCGACGGCTCGCTGAATCCCACGGCATTCGTGACGCCCGGCGTCGCGGACTACGGTCCCTACGACCGCTTCTACGTCCGCAACCCGGGATTCAACAACCACGACCTCTCGATCTTCAAGAACTTCCCGCTCGGCGGCGGCGGCAAGCGCTCGCTGCAGCTGCGGCTCGAGATGTTCAACGTGCTCAACCACACGCAGTTCTCGGGCTACAACCTCACGACCAACGTCACGAACGGCGCGGGCCAGACGGGCGCTGCGATCTTCAACAACTACACGGGCCTGTCGCCGACCAACAGCACGCGCCCCGCGGGCGACACGAGGCCGCTCGGAACCTTCTTCGGCGAGTACAACGCGGTCCGCGATCCCCGGATCGTCCAGCTCGCCGCCAAGCTCTATTTCTGAACCTGACGACTTCGAAAGAGAGGAAGCGATGAGTCGCAAACTGAGCCCTGCCGGTCACGTCCGCGGCGCGCTGGTCTTCGTGCTGGCTTTCCTGCTCCTGGCGCCGTCGCTGCGCGCCCAGGAGTCGCGCGGGCGGATCGCCGGCCGCGTCACGGACACCACGCGGGCGGCGGTGGCGGGCGCATCCGTAACGGTGACGGATGCGGCGCGCGGGACTTCGACGACAACGACCACGAACAGCGACGGCCTGTTCCAGCTCAGCTACCTGCTGCCCGGCGCCTATCGCGTCACGGTGGAGATCACCGGCTTCAAGAAGCACATCCAGGAGAACGTGCAGCTCCAGATGAACGAGACGCGCGATCTCGCGCTGGTGCTCGAGGTCGGCGGCCTCGAGGAGGCCGTCAACGTGACGGCCGAAGGTGCCGCGCTCAACACCTCCGACGCCAGCCTCGGCTTCACCGTGGACGCGAGCCGCCTCGCGGCGCTGCCGCTGATCCACGGCGACCCCTACAAGATCATGGGCCTCGCGACCGGCCTCGCTCACTCGGGCAGCCAGCGCCTGGACCGGCCGTACGAGCCGACCCACATCGTCGGCTACGCCTACGACGGCACGCGCAGCAACCGCAGCGACCTCCTGATCGACGGCGCGCCGAGCACGTCCACCGCGAACCAGAACGAGGTGATCGCGTCCTACGTCCCGCCCTCCGACCTGGTCCAGGAGTTCAAGGTTCAGACGGCGACCTTCGACGCCCAGTTCGGCAACACGGAGGGCGGCGTCACCAGCATGAGCATCAAGACCGGCACGAACCGACTGCACGGCTCGGTCTACTACTTCGCGGAGCCGAAGAGCCTCGCGGCGAACGACTTCTTCGGCAACTCGCGCGGCCAGGAGCGCCCCGACACCTCCTCGAACCGTCCCGGCTTCACGCTGACCGGGCCGCTGCGCATCCCGGGGCTGTACGACGGGCGCGACAAGACCTTCTTCACCGTCGGCTACGAGCGCATCAAGGACGTGCGTCCGCGCTTCGACGCCCCGGCCGAGTCCTGGGTGCCGACCGAGGCGCTGCGCCGCGGCGACTTCTCGGAGTACGCGTCGTCCGTCACGATCTACGACCCGCAGACGCGCGTTCCCACCGGCAACGGCCAGTTCAGCGGCCAGCCGTTCCCGGGCAACGTGATCCCGACCGACCGCATCAGCCCCGTCTCGAGAGCGATCCTGGACTACTACTCCCTGCCCAAGGGGCCGGGGCTCAGCGGGAACATCTACGACTCGACGCTCGCGGAGACCGCCGACTACGACACCTTCACGGTGCGCCTCGACCAGAAGCTCTCGAGCGCCAACAAGATGTTCGCCCGCTACAGCTGGTACAACCGCGAGAGCAACTACAACGAGTACCTCGACTCCGCGGCCTCCGGCACCTGGTTCCAGTTCCAGTCCTACCAGGCGGTGGTCGACGACGTGCACGTCTTCAACCCGACGACCGTGCTGAACGTCCGCTACGGCTACAACCGCTTCGAGCGCAACTCGGGCCAGCAGCAGGACGCGCTCAACTGGGACATGACCCAGCTCGACTTCCCGGCCTCCTACAATGGGCTCTTCTCAGACTTCGCGCGGCGCTTCCCGCGGCTCGACTTCGACGGCAACACGATGATCGACGTCGCCTACGGCGCCGACTTCCGGCCGACCACCACGCACTCGGTCGCCGCGACGCTCAACAAGGTGCTCGCCCGCCACTCGCTGAAGGGCGGTATGGAGCTGCGCGTCTACCGCGAGGACAGCCTGTCGACGGCCAACGACCAGAGCGGCCGCTACCAGTTCACGAACACCTACACACGGCAGACGAGCGCGAGCGGCACCGACTTCCAGGGGCTGCAGAACTACGCCTCGTTCCTGCTCGGGATGCCCTCGACGACCTCCGTGCTGCGCGCCTCCGACTACTCCGAGTACTCCAAGACCTGGGGCTTCTTCGTGCAGGACGACTTTCGCGTCAACGGCAAGCTGACGCTCAACCTCGGCCTGCGCTACGAGCTCGAGACCGCGCTCACCGAGCGCAACGACAAGAGCATCTCGGGCTTCGACTACGGCTACGTGCAGCCGATCGAGGCCCAGGTGCAGGCGCGCTACGCGGCGCTCAACGACCCCGCGCTGAAGGCGCTCCAGCCGCAGATTGGCGTGCGCGGCGGCGTGATGTTCGCCGGCGTCGACGGCTCTAGCCGCCTCTACGAGACCCCGAAGAGCACGTTCCTGCCGCGCTTCGGGCTCGCCTATCAGGCGAACGCGCAGACCGTCATCCGCGCGGGCGCCGGTCTCTTCGCCGGCTTCCTGGGCCAGCGGCGGGGCGACGTCTTCCCGAACGGCTGGTCGCAGACGACGACCTTCGCCACGACCTTCAACGCCAACGGGGCGCCGGTTCCGTACAGCTGGGACAATGCGCTCCTCGGCCAGCCGATCCTCGAGCCGGTCGGAAACAGCAACGGCCGCCAGCAGGCCCTCGGCCAGGCGATCGACTTCTTCAACCAGGACCCGAAGATCTCGAAGCAGCTGCGCTACCAGGTCGGCTTCCAGCGCGAGCTGCCGTGGGGCTTCATGCTCGATGCGGCGTACGTCGGCAACTACGGCTACGACATCGAGATCGTCCGGAACATCAACGCGCTGCCGAACCAGTACCTGAGCACGGACAACGCGCGCACGGCGGCGATGAACGCGAACAACGCCTTCCTGACCGGCTCGGTCGCGAACCCGTTCGTGGGCCTGCTGGCGGGCTCGGGCTTCAACAACGCCACGATCGCCCGCCAGCAGCTGCTACGGCCGTACCCGCAGTACGGCGACATCCGCACGACGAACAACGACGGCAAGTCCTGGTACAACTCGGTGCAGCTGAGCCTGCAGAAGCGCTTCTCGCGCGGCTACACGGTCGGCGTCGCGTACACCTGGTCGCACTGGATCCAGGCGACGGAGTACCTGAACTCCGCCGACGCCACGCCGACGAAGATGATCTCCGACCTCGACGTGCCGCATCGGCTCGCGCTGAGCGGCATTCTCGAGCTGCCCTTCGGCAAGGGCCGGCGCTTCCTGAAGGACGCCTCGGGCGCGCTGAACGCCATCGTCGGCGGCTGGCAGGTCCAGGGCGTCTACACCTACCAGACCGGGTTCCCGATCCCGTTCGGCGCCTACAACGCGACGACCGGCGTGACCTCGGGCGACCTCTTCTACAACGGCGGCGCGATCGAGCTGGGCGACCCCGGCACCGGCCGCTGGTTCAATACCGACGCCTTCACCTCGATCCTGACCGCGTCGTCGAACGACGCCAGCCCGGTCAATCACCTGCGCACGTTCCCGTACCGGAAGGACGAGGTGCGCCGCGACGCGATCAACAGCATCGACCTCTCGCTGATCAAGGACGTGGTGCTGCGGGGAGACGTGCGGCTCCAGCTGCGGGCCGAGTTCATCAACGCCTTCAACCAGCCCTACTTCCCGAACCCGGTCGTGAGCGCCACCTCGACGAGCTTCGGGCAGGTGACGGCGTCGAACCAGGAGAACTACGCGCGGCGCGCGCAGATCGGGGTGAAGATCCTGTTCTAGAGCCGCAGCCTCGCGAACTCGTCGAAGCTCGTGACGCCGGCGCGCACCAGGCCGAGCGCGCGCTCGCGGATCGAGATCATGCCGCTCTCGAGCGCCGCGGCCTCGAGCTGCTCGGCGCTCTGGTTCTTCTCGAGCGAGGCGCGGACCTCGGGGCTCGCGGGGATCGCCTCGAAGATCGCGCGGCGGCCGCGGTAGCCGATCGTGTTGCAGGTGGGGCAGCCCTTGCCTTTGTAGAAGACCAGCTTCTCCGCCTCGTCGCGGTCGATCCCGTGCGCCTCGAGCGTCGGCGCCGGAGGCGGCTCGGCCTCGACGCGGCAGATGCGGCAGAGCGTGCGGATCAGGCGCTGGCCCAGCACGAGCCCGAGCGAGCCCGAGAGCAGCTGCGGCGGCGCGCCCATCTCGCGCAGGCCCACGAGCGCGCGCGCCGCGCTCGCGGACGTCCCTTTCGCGACGACGAGCCGGCTCGACGCGAGCTGCGTGGCGAGCAGCAGCGTCGGGTAGTCGGGGATCGCCGAGAGCATCAGCACGTCCGGGCGCACCGCGGCCATCGCCCGCAGCGTCTCCTCCATCTTCGGCCCGGCCGCCCCGGCCTCGGCCTCGACCTGGCGGACGCCGTCGACCGTCCACTGGATCGGCGACTCGATCGACAGCACGTCGCGGTTGCCCTGGGCGAGGAAGCTCATGATCGAGTAGCAGGTGGTGGCGGCGCCGTCGTAGGCGGGGGAGGAGACCAGGATCATGCCGAGCCCGGAGCGCACCTCCTCGACGAGCCGCACGCGGTCCTCCATCTCGAGGCCGAGCGTCGCGAAGTCCTTGATGAAGGTCGAGCGGTTGACGAGCTTGATCGTGGTGCTGAGCCCCTGGGCCCCCGGCACGGTCTGGATCAGCAGGTCGTAGTCGTCCTCGCCGAGCCGCGTGCTGCAGCGCCCCGACTGCGGCCGCGTGCGGCGGGCCGGGTCGAGCGAGAACATCGCGAACAGCGCGCGCTCGAGCGAGTCCTCGAACGAGCGCGGGATCGGGTCGACCCGGAACGAGAAGCCGTCGATCCGGTAGCGCACCGCGATCTGGTCGTCCTCGGGCGCCAGGCTCAGGTCCGAGGCGCGCTTCCTGGCGCCGAGCACCAGCAGGTAGTCGAGCACGCCGTCGGGGGTGCTCTGCTGCCAATAGGCCGCGTTGGCGTCGGCGCGCGTGTCCTCCAGCCGGTTGACGCCCTGCGAGCGCAGCGCGGCGCTCACGTCCTCCGCGGTCACCAGCCCGCGCGCGATCAGGATCTCGCCGAGCTTTCGGCCGGTCTCGCGCTGCTCGACCAGCGCGTCGAGCAGCTGCGGCGTCTGGATCTTCTTCATCCGGATCAGGACGTCGCCGAGCCGGTCCTGGCTCCTGCCGAGCGTCTGCAGCTCCTCGACGAGCTGGGGCGGGGCCTTCTTCCAGAACTCCTGCTTGTACTCGGCGCCCGCCTCGCAGAAGCAATGCAGGCAGAACGGGCATAGCTTGGTGGGATTCTTCGGATCGTCCGAACACCACACCGCGCCCGTCGCCTCGAACTCACCGAGGCAGTTCCAGCAGCTGACGACGTAGCCCGCGGGCACGCAACGAGGCTAGACGACCCCACCGCGCGACGCAAGCTGGGCGCGCTTCGTTGACCGCTTTTGCGGCCGTGTGGTAGCGTGCCTTTTCCTGCGATGGCCGAGCTCCGGACGACTCCTCTGCACACCGTCCACCTGGAGAGCGGAGCGAAGATGATGCCCTTCTCGGGCTGGGACATGCCCGTCGAGTACTCGGGGCTGATCGCGGAGCACCAGGCCGTGCGGCGAGCCGCCGGGCTCTTCGACGTGTCGCACATGGGGCAGTTCGAGGTGCAGGGCGCGGGCGCCCTGCCCTTCCTGCAGCGCGTCACGGCGAGCGACGTGGCGAAGCTCGTGGACGGTCAGGCGCAGTACTCCGCGCTGCCGCTGCCGAGCGGCTGCCCGGTCGACGACGTGATCGTCTACCGCCGCGCGGCCGACCGCTACCTGGTCGTCGTGAACGCGGCCAACCTGGCGAAGGACTGGGAGTGGCTGAAGTCGCAGTCGCCCGCGGGGTGTTCGCTCGAGGACCTGAGCGAGGCCTACGCGCTCATCGCGCTCCAGGGTCCGAAGGCCGAGGCGATCCTGCAGCCGCTCACGCCGGTCGACCTGAAAGCGGTCGGCTTCTATCGCTTCGCCGAAGGGGCGGTCGCCGGCCACGAGGCGATCGTGGCGCGCACCGGCTACACGGGCGAGGACGGCTTCGAGCTCTTCGTCGCGCCGCAGGCGGCGCCCGACGTCTGGCGCCGGCTGATCGCGGCCGGTGGGCCGCAGGGCCTGCTGCCTGCGGGCCTCGGCGCGCGCGACACGCTCAGGCTCGAGGCGCGGATGCTGCTCTACGGGAACGACATGGACGAGACCACGACGCTCGTGGAGGCCGGTCTCGGCTGGATCGTTTCGCTCGACGACGCCAAGGGCGATTTCCCCGGGCGCGCCGTGCTCGCGGAGCAGAAGAAGGCGGGCGCGCCGCGCAAGCTCGTCGG
>Ga0111539_10006392_pt1 | contig 15198 bp, 15 predicted proteins | sample RhiMethybrSRZTD1_FD_79667 | JGI IMG/M metagenome (GOLD analysis project Ga0111539, IMG submission 79667) | Populus rhizosphere microbial communities from Tennessee, USA - Rhizosphere MetaG P. TD hybrid SRZTD1 (version 2) (version 2) | ecosystem: Host-associated > Plants > Roots > Rhizosphere >... | reverse complement strand
GGACGCGTTGCGACAGACGCCGATCACCTGCCATTTGCGGGCGACCAGCTGGCGGCAGAGCTCGAGCCCGATCCCGCGATTTGCTCCCGTGACGAGTGCAGTGGCCATGCTGACTCCCGAACAGCTTTGACAGCGGTTTATGCCCGCGGTCAATCGACAAAGTGCCGGGACCGGGGTCAGCGCCGGGCACTCTTGGGGCGCGCCTTCTTGCCCCCGCGTCCGGCTGGCTTCGGCTCCGGGGCGGCGGGCTCCTCGGCGGGGCGCGCGAAGTGTGCGGCCGCGGCCGCCGCAATGCGTTGCGCGCGCTCGGTCTCGCCGCGCATCTCCATCAGAAAACGACTCGGGATCTGCGGGCGCGGCTGGCCCCACTTCATTCTCGTGCGCGTGAAGGACAGGGTCAGCGTGTCTTGAGCGCGCGTCACGCCGACGTAACACAGCCGCCGCTCCTCCTCGATGCCCGTGCCGCCCTGCTCGATCGAACGGGTATGCGGCAGAAGGCCCTCCTCCATGCCGACCATGTACACGTGGAGAAACTCGAGCCCCTTGGCGCTGTGCAAGGTCATCAGAGTGATCGAATGCGGGCGGCGCTCGTCTTCGCTATCGCGCAAGTCATCGCGGCTGGCGAGCGCGGTGTCCTCCAGGAAGCCGAGCAGGGATGGCTGCTCGGCGCGCTGCTCGTATTGAGCGACCGCGTTGATCAGCTCTTCGACCGCCTGCCAGCGCGCCTCCGCTTCCCCGGGCTCCTTGTAGACGCGCGCGAGCTCGGCCTTGTACTCGATCGTCCTCACCACGTCGGAGAGGAGCTCGGCGAGCGGCCCTTGCGCGAGCCGCGCACGAAAACCCTCGATCAGGCGGCGGAAGCCCTCGATGCGCTCGCCGGCAAAGTGGGGAATTCGCCCGTCATTCACCGCTTCGGGCAGCACGGTCCAGAGCGGCACGCCTCGGCCCACTGCATCCTCGAGCAAGGTCTGGACCGTGCTCGTGCCGATGCCGCGCGACGGCGTGTTGATGATGCGCAGGAGCGAGACCTCGTCGTGCGGATTGGCCAGGACCCTGAGATAGGCGAGCAGGTCCTTGACCTCGCGCCGATCGAAAAAACTGAGGCCGCCGACCAGCACGTAGGGCACGCGCATGCGTCGGAGCTCGGTCTCGAACGCACGCGGCTGCTCGTTGGTGCGAAACAGGATCGCGATGTCGCTCGGGCTGGTGCGGTCGGCGTCCTCGGCGTCGATGCGGCGCGCGATCTCGCCGACGATCGCCTCGGCCTCGGCCACCTCGTCTTCGTAACGCAGGAAGCGCGGCTCGTTGCCGCCCGAACGCGAGGCGCGCAGCGCCTTCGGGTGCCGCGACGCGTTGTGCGTGATCAGTGTGTTCGCGAGCTTCAGGATCGGCTCGCGCGAGCGATAGTTGTCCTCGAGCCGGACCACGGTGGCCTCAGGCCAGTCCTTCTGAAAGCTGAGGATGTGGGCGACTTCGGCGCCGCGCCAGCCGTAGATCGACTGGTCGTCGTCGCCGACCACGCACAGGTTTCGGTGCCTTTCGGCGAGCGCTTTCACGATCCGGTACTGGAGTCCGTTCGTGTCCTGATATTCGTCGACCAGCAGCTGATCGAAGCGCGAGGCTTCGGCGAAGCGCGCCTCCGGAAAACGCTCGAACAGCTCTTCGGTGCACAAAAGCAGGTCGTCGAAGTCGACTGCGCCGGCCGCACGCAACGCCGCCTGGTAGCGCGCATAAGCGGCAGCCGCCAGCTCGTCGCGTTCACCCTCGGCGAGTTGTTCGGCTTGCTCCGGTCGCAGCGAACGGGTCTTCCAGCCGCTGATGATCGAGATCAGATCACCCGGGCGGAGCTTCTGCTCGCCGACCCGGATGTCGCGCAGCGCGGCGCGTGCCACGGTTTCCTGATCGCCGCGGTCGTAGATGACGAACTGTGCGGGATAACCGAGATGAGTGATCTGACGTCGCAACAGGCGCACGCACAGCGAATGGAAGGTCGAGATCTCGGGACCCTTCTGGCCCTTCTTGCGCTTGCCGAGCAGCGCCATCGCGCGCTCCTTCATTTCGCGCGCGGCCTTGTTCGTGAAGGTCACCGCGAGAATTCGATGCGGCGGGGTTCCGCGCCGGATCAATTCGGCGATGCGATAGGTGATGACGCGCGTCTTGCCGGTTCCAGCACCCGCCAGGACGAGCAGCGGGCCGCTCAAGGTCTTCACCGCCGCGTGCTGCGCGGAGTTCAGCTGAGGCTCTGTCATTTTGGCAGCCCTTCCGACGGCGCGCGCGTGGGGTCAAGCAAACCAGTGTCGTTGTCGGTTGGGGCCCCGGCCCCAACCGGGGCTGGCGTTCGGAAGGGCGACGGGCTAGGCAGCGAGGGTCCGATGACGCCAACCGAAGCCACGCCGGTTCCGCTCCACGTCGAGGTTTACGGCAGCGGGCAGGCACTTTTGTTCGCGCACGGCTTCGGCGGCAGCGGGCGAAACTTTCGCGCTCAAGCTCGAGCGTTCGAGCGCGGGCACCAGGTGCTCTTGTTCGACGCCCGCGGGCACGCCCGCAGCGGCGCCCCCGAGGACGCCGCCGCGTATCAGCCGGAGTGCTTCGTGGCCGACGTCGGGCGGGTCCTCGAGCGCGCGGCCTCCGAACGCGCGGTTCTGGTGGGTCTCAGCATGGGGGCGGGCGTGGTGCTGCGCTATGCGCTCGCGCATCCCGAGCGCGTGCGCGGGCTGGTACTGGCAGCTCCGCCGCGCGGCGGCAGCGAGCAAGCGGAATGGGCGCGTCGATTCGCGGATGCGATCGAAGACCGCGGAATGGAGGCCGCCGGCGCCGAATTCGTTTGGGGAGCGCGCTCGCGCTTCGACGCCAAGGCTGCGGGCTTCATCCGTCAGGGTTTTCTCGAGCACCCGGCGCACGGGCTGGTGCACACTTTGCGGGAGCTGCTCGCCGTGCAGCCGCCGATCGAAGAGCTCGCGCCCGGCCTCGGCCGCATGCGGCTTCCGGTGCTCGTGGTCGCCGGCGCGGACGATGCTCCTGCCCGGGCCGCGGCCCGCGTGCTGACCGACTACGTCAGAAATCTCCGGCTCGAGCTCGTCGAAGGAGCCGGCCACGTCGTCAACTTGGCTGCGCCGACCGCGTTCAACGCGGCCCTGCTCGAATTCGTCAACGAGCTCCCGCTCTGACTCGTGGCACTCTCAGCGGATTTGCCCCGCTGCCGCATCGGCTGGAGCGGCAGCGGGAAACCCATCGCTACGTTCGTCCGAGCCGAATCCGGCTCAGGAAGCACTCAGCGCCATCAGGACGCCGTAGGCGACGCCGCCGAGGAGATAGAGGACCACGATCACGTAGCCGACGATGCACAACAGGCGCGCGGTCTTGATCTTGTCCTGCGCGCCGTTGACATCGCCCTGCTGGAGCGCCTGCTTCGCCTGATGCGCGAAGTACACGTTGATCAAACCGAGCAGACCGCAGCCGCAGAAGATCGAAAGAATCGAAAGATTGAACCACTTGTTGACGTGATTCTGCAGGTCCGGAGGCGCTCCGCCCGGAGGACCACCCATCATCGGCCCACCGCCCGGAGGAACCATCGGCGCACCACCCGGGGGGCCCATCGGCGCTCCCATCGGCGGGCCGCCCGGAGGCCCGTAGCCTCCCGGTGCACCGGGCGGTCCATATCCGCCCGGAGGACCGTACCCACCAGGGGGCGGACCGTAGCCCCCGCCTGCTGCGAAGATGCCGTTGTCGATGTTCATGGCAATAGAACCCTCTTCCTCTTCCGCTCAGCGCTTGTGCGAGCAAATGCTATCGGAGTGCGTGGATTTTCGCGGTGGATGAAGACGCAAAAGGCAGCGTAAACCAAAAGCTATTGGGAGCGCTAGACTCCAATTCGGCGTCTTTCTACAAGTTTTTCGCGTCGCGCTGCCGGCGGCGCTCGGCGATCGGGAAGAAGGTGGAAGACCCACGAGAAAGTCCGTGCCAGGCCATGCGGCCGTCGCACCGTCGCGCCCGTCGGCTCGAGCGTTGGGTCAATTTTTTCGTCTTCGTTGCAGTGGCTTTTGCAGCGGCATTTGCCGGGGCATTTCCGACCGCGTGCCGGCGCGAAGACAAACCTTCGGGGGTGAGCGGGCCCGAGACGCCGCTCGCCCGGGGTGACTTCGTCGTCGTCGAGCCGGAAGCTGCGAGGTTCTTCGAGGCCCGAGTGCTCGCCGTCGAGGCGTCGCATCTGCGCGTACAGAGGGTCGAGGGCGGCGACACGACGACGGTGGCAAGCGCGGACGCGTATCGACTCCCACCAGCGCTAGAACCGCACGCGGACGGAGAGCTCGCGATCTGCCGTGCTCGTGAAACGCGCTGGATCGGATGCCGGATCGAGCACGGAAGCGCCACGAGCATCGTGGCCCATGACGCCGACGGCGCGCGCCTCGAGCTCACCCCCTCCCAGGTGCTTTCGCCCAATCCCGTCACCGAGCTCAACTTGCGGCGTCACTTCGAACGCGCGAACCGCCGTTCCGAGTTTCAGCGTGCGGTCGCCGGCGCGGGATCGCCGAGCGCACCGCCGAGCTGGCGACCGGCGTTGCGCGACCGGGTGGTCGTGCGCGACGAAACCGGCTGGTACTCCGCGATCGTCCAGGAGATCGAAGACGACGGCATCAGCGTGGCCTGGAAAGCCGATCAACAAGTTACCAAGGTGCTTCGCACGTCGATCGTGCCAGAGCCGCCGAACGTGCAGCCGTTGCGCGGCGGGCAGATGGCGCTCTTGCGCCCCGACGGGCCTGCGCAACCCTGGCGTCCGGTGCGCATCGAGTCGGCGCGCGGCGGCGTTCTGACGGTGATCGACGTGAACGAGCAACGGCGCTCTCCGGCAGCCCGCGACCTGCTCGTGCTGGTCGCCGCGGACGCCGGCTGAGGGTCAGCTGCGCGGGGAGAGCATGCGCGTCGCGATCAGGGCCCGGGTCTGGCCGGCGCCGACGCGGATTTCGGCGCGCGCGTTGAGCGTCCCGGGGCGATCGAGCGCGCAGCCGCGCACGTTCGCGGAGTGGGTTCCCCGCGACAGCGCGAGCTCCCGGCCGTCGGCAGTGTCGATCAGACGAATTTCGGCTCCGGTGGCACCCGGACCGAGCGCGAGCGTGAGATCGACGCAGCGCCCGAGCGGAACAAGAAGCTCGACCGACTCGAAACGAGTGGAGCTGAGCTCGAGCACGCGCGGCGCGCCCACTTGCGTGGCGCTCCGGATCACGCCGCGCGCGCTCATGCGCGAAAGCAGCCGGCTCGCCGCCAGCGGATGGGCGTCGAGCAGCTTCGGCGTATCGGCCTCCTTGCGCAACTCGATCGCATAGCGACCGGGACGCGTCAGCGCTTCCGTGTCGAGCCGTGCCTTGCCGCCGGGACCGCAGGCAAACAGCGTGACCTGGCCGCTGCCGCGCTCGCCAGCGATCAGCGTTCCATCGGCCGACCAGAGCCAGGTTTCGAGCCCGCGCACCGGTGCGCCGCTCAGCACGTCGAGACGCGTGCAGCCCTGCGCCAGATCAATCGGCACACTGGCACGGCGGCCGACCTCGAGCGCGCCTTCGCTCACCACCTTGGCCTTGACGCCGCCGTAGCCGACGCGCTCCAGGCGATTCGCGTTCTTTTCGCGCATCTGCGCGAGATCCCCGGTCGGCGCCAGGTCGTAACGCAGCGTGTCGGCATCGGCGTCGAGCTCGCGTTCGCCCTCGACCAGCCGCGACATCACCACCGCCGCCAAGCCACGGCCCGCGTGCGGCCGGATTTCGATCGTGAGCGCGGCGCGATTCGGCGAGCAGACGATCAACGCGCGCTCGCGGCCCACGGCCGCGGCTCGGCCGATGATGCGGCCGTCGAGATCGATCGCGGCGACATCGAGATGGCTCACCTCGTCGGAGGGCACGATCAAAACGTCGATGCAGCCTTGATCGTCGATCGCCGCCGAAACGTTGCTCGGCAGACGAGCGTCGATCGGCACCGCGATCCTGCGCAAATCCTGCCATTTGGCGCCGATCATCCGGCGGTGTTCGGCGATCCGGTCATCCAGCCCCGGCCACGCCTCCAGCCGCCGCGCCGGATCCTCGATCACGCCACGCGCTCCGACCGCGCGAGCGACTCGCGCCGCCTGGTTCTTGGCCACGCGTTGCGCTCCGATTGCCACGAGGCCGTGGCCCGCCGCAACCCGCGCCGACACGTAGATGCGCCGCGGGTGCGGTGGACAAACCACGAGCGCGGGAGTCTTGTCGGGAGCCTCATCGGCGCCGAGCACGGTGCCGTCGTCGCCGTACGCGAACAGGTCGACGTCCTCGATCGAGTCCGAGCTGCGCGCGATGATCAAGCCGCACTCGTCGTCGGGAAGCGCGAGCATTCCGGCCACGCGGTCTCCCGCAGCCCCCGCGTCGACGGCCACCACCACCGACTCGCCGGCGCCGGCGGCCTGCGCGCGGGCGCTCTCCAGCGCTAGCCAGCGCTGCCCGGTGAGCGGCTCGTCGAGCTTGCCGAACTGTCCGGGCGCGGGCTCCGTGGCACCGCGCCCGGCACGGCGCGTACAGCTGGCGGCCACGAACGCCAGAATCACGATCAAAATCCGGGCCCAGCGCATCACTCTTGCACCTGTCCCACCGGCAATTGCCCGGTCTGCCAGACCGCTATCAGCCAGGCCACGCCCACGCCGCGCGTCTCGACCTCGAGCAGCGCGCGTTCCTCGGCCTCGTTGCAGAAGGCGAGCGTCGTGCCGTGACCATCCGGCCCGCTGTTGTTCTGTCCGTGCTGTCTGCCGACGCTCACGGCCAGCGCAATCCCGGTCGCTTCGCCGCGGATCGGTGCGACTGCCGCCAGGTAGCAAGCGCCGGGCTCGACCTCCATCGGCAGCGCGGTCACTCCTCCGATCCCGATCGACTCGTAGACGGGCGAGCCTTTCAGCGATCGGTTGTGGCTGCGCCAGATCGCTTCTCCCATGCGGGCACCGACCTCGGCGCCCCAGAGGTCGTTCAGACTTTGCGGAAGGTCCCAGCGCGCCGCGAGCAGCACGATCGGCAACACCGGAAGCGATCCGCTGAAACGCAACCGCACGCCGGTGGGCTCGCCGACGCACGTCGACAGGCTAGCGTCCGCGCTTTCGGTGCGGTCCTGGGCCCAGAGCTCGCCGGTCGCGATCGAATAAAGGTCGAGATCGACGTCGACGCCTCGACCCGCGGCCATCGGCGGGGGCAAGCCCAGCGCGTCGAAGCGATGGCAGCCCGGCTCGAGGCGCAGCGCGATGTCGGCCGTGCCGTCCTCGCCGGTGTCGATGCGGCGGCGCCGGGTTTCGACCGCGCCTTCCCGGCGATTTTTGCCCTCGATCGCGCTCGCGCGTTGCTCGAGCGGGGCCGACAACGGAGCCGGGCCGCCGCTCGAAAGCGGCGCGATCGGGCCAGGATCGCGGTGCGGCAGCGTGCGGCGCAAGGACGGGAGTGGAACCGGCGCCTGCACCGCGATCACCTCGATCACCGCGCGCGGCGAACGCATCTCGACCACCAGCCGATCGAGCATCCCCTTGCGCGCGCCGCAGCGCACCAGCTGAGCAGCACCAGCCACGCTGATCTCGGGCCACTCGCCGCTCGGCCAGCGCTGCTCGGCCTTGGCGTCGCTCACGAAGCGCAACACGAAGTTCGTCGATGGCGCACCGAGCACGGCGACCGTGGTGCACGCTTCGCTGGTCGGGTTGGCGAGCGCCGCGGGCAGGAGCAGCGGCCGTATGTCGCCCCGCTCGAGCAGGCGCGGCCGAAACGCGCTGAGCTTGCCGTACTCCTTCCACTCCGCTTTGAGCCGCTCGACGTCGGCGGGCAGATCGGCCCGCGCCTCGGTCGCACACCAGAGGCTGCCGAGCGCGGCCATGAGCCCCAGCCTTTTATTCATCCTTCGAGCTCGTACGTCGACTCCACGAACGATTTCGACCTTTGATCCCAGATGAACAGCCGGTGCGCGGTGACTTCACCCTTGTCGACTGCGGTCACCAGATAGCTTAGCTCGTGGGTCGGCGCCCCGCCGCCGCCCATCGTCATGCTCGCCGCGTCCTCCGCGCTGAAATACGCGCCGCAGTCGAGGTGAGAGTGAAAAAACACCTTCACCGGCCGCCGCTCGGCTTCGCCGCTCTTGATCGCCCGCTCGAAGGCCAGCGCATTGATCTTGAAATATTCGCGGCCCGTGCGCGGGTGACCCTCGGGATCGACCGCGTGGTACTTGTTCGCGAGATTTTCGAGCACGACTGCGCGATCGACGAGCAGCGGATCGCCTTCGGGCCCGCTCAGGTACCCGCAAGCTTCCTCGTCCTTCGCGTAGGCCGCACGCGCCGCGCGCTCGACCGCATCGAGCACCTGCCGCTCGATGCGGACGTTACCCCGGGTCCAGGCAAAAACTCCGGAACTGCTCATCTGGTCACCAAACGTAGCGCTTTTCCCACTTCATCGCGGCGAAGTAACGATCGCCGCGGTCGCAGGCGATCGTCACGACGCAGCCACCACCCTGCTCGCGCTGCAGCAATTCGGCGGTACGCACCGCCGCGAAAATGTTGGCGCCGGTGGAATGGCCGACGTGCAGGCCCTCCTGGACCGCGACCAGGTCCGCCATGTCCCAGCCGTCTTCGGTCGTGACCGGCATGATCTCGTCCGGCAACTTGGGGTCGTAGATCTCGGGCACGAGGCTCGATCCCATGTGCTTCAGTCCCTCGAGCCCGTGCAGCGCGTCGGCCGGCTCGACGGCGATGCAACGGATCGGCCGCGAATGCTCCTTGAGCCGCCGCGTCGTGCCCATCATCGTCCCACTCGTGCCGAGACCAGCCACGAAATGCGTGATGCGGTCGCCTACCGCATCGAGGATCTCGACGGCGGTGCCGTGGTAGTGGGCGAGGGGATTCGAGGGGTTACTGTACTGGTCGGCGTAGAAGTATTTGTCTTTTTCGCGCGCCACGAGCTCGCGCACCAGGCGGATCGCGCCGTCCGAGCCCTCCATCGGATCGCTGTAGATCAGCTCCGCGCCGAAGACCTGGGTGATGTCCTTGCGCGCCTTGGTCACGTTCTTCGGCATCACGAGCGCAATCCGGTAGCCGAGCGCGGCGCCGACCAGCGAGTAGGCGACCCCGGTGTTGCCGCTGGTCGCGTCGATCAGAATCCGGTCCTTGGTCAGGCGCCCGGAGGCGATCGCATCCTGGATGATCCTGAGCGCGGGACGATCTTTGACGCTGCCGCCGGGATTCGAGTACTCGAGCTTGACGAATACCTCGACGTCGGGCGCCGAGCGCGCCACGTGGTTCAGGCGCACGAGCGGCGTATTTCCGATCGCCTCGACGGCGGAGCCGAGAAGCCGCGAACGCGCGAGCCGCAGCGTCATTCCGGCTCCGCGGCGACCAGCCGGCGGAGCTTTTCGAGCGCCCGCCAGGCGCCGGCGCCGATGCGCCGCGAAGCGAAGAACCGGAAATGCGCTTCGTGCGCGAAGCGCGACGGTTCGAGATCCGGCACGATCGAAAGCCGCACCACCCCGGCTCGGTGCAGGTACTCGGCCTCGATGATCGCCCCGTCCCGACCGTGCACCTCGACCGTCGCGGCGCCGATCCGGGCTTGCCCCGCGTCGCCGACCTCGGCCAGCCGGCGCTGGCGCGTGTAGCGGTCATCGAGCTCGTTCATCGACGCTCTAACCGCCGGCGATCGCCGGCACGATGCTGATCTCGACGCCGTTTTCGAGCTTGGTGTCGAGGCCGTCGAGGAAGCGGATGTCCTCGTCGCCGACGTAGATGTTGACGAAGCGGCGCACGCCCTTCTCGTCGAGCAGGCGGTCGCGCATGCCGGGGTGATTCTGTTCGAGCTCGTCGATCACCGCGCGCACCGTGGCGCCGGAGCTTTTGACCTGTTCCTCGCCGCCCGTAAGGCTGCGCAGCGGTGTCGGAATCCTGACCGTTACTGACATGATGTTTTCAGCTTCCTTTCAGGCGGCACAACTCGGATCGGTGTACCGCGCTTCGTCGATGTCCCGGATCTGTCGCGAGGCCCCGCACAGGATGCAATCGGGTCGTGCATGAAGCTCGACGGCGCGCAGCCGATCGCGCCGGCCGTCGTAGCTATGAAGCGTGCCGAACGCCTGGCGATCTCCGGTCAGCGCGCGCAGGGCGAGGTCGGCCATCAGGGCTCCCGCGAGCCCCACCATCGGCCCGATCACGCCCGCGGTCTCGCAGTTCAGCGCAGCGTCCGCGGGCGGCAGGTCCTCGAACAGGCAGCGATAGCAGGGCGCCCCGCTCGGCCTGGCCAGGAGCACGGTGGCGTGCCAGCGGATCGCGGCGCCGTGGACGACGGGACGTTCTTCGAGCCGGCACGCGTCCGCCGCCAGAAACTTGGTGGCAAAGTTGTCCGCGCCTTCGAGCACCACGTCGACCGCGCGCACGAGCTGCCGCGCGTTTTCCGGCAACAAGCGCGTTCGCAAGATTTCGACCGTTTGCCCGGGACGGGTGCGGCGCGCGAGCACGCGGCGCGCGACCTCGAGCTTGTCGGCGCCCACGTCCGGTTCGTAAAACAGAATCTGCCGATGCAGGTTGGTCAGGTCGATGCTGTCATCATCGGCCAGCACCACGCGTTCGAGACCCGCCCGCACCAGCGCCAGCGCGGCCGGGCAGCCGAGCCCGCCGACGCCCACGACCAGCGCGCTTTTTCCGCGAAGCTCGCTCATGGGCGTCCGGCCTCGGGCGCGATGTCGCTGAAGTATTCGTCGAGGCTGAAGTAGCGCTCGCCGGTGTCGCACAGGATCGTGACCACGGTCTTGCCCGGCCCGAGCTCGCGCGCGACGTCGAGCGCGACCGCCACGTTGGCGCCGGCGCTGATCCCGACCAGGAGCCCTTCCTGCCTGGCGAGCGCCTGCTTGGTCCGATAGGCGCGTTCGTCGCTCGCGGTGCGCACCTCGTGAGGCATTTTCGGGTCGTAGTTTTTCGGCACGAAGCCCGCGGCGATGCCCTGGATCTTCGATGGACCGCGCTCGCCGCGCGAGATCGTCGCGCAGCTCTCGGGCTCGACCGCGATGATCCGGCAGCCGGGCGCTTTTTCGCGCAGCGCGCGGCCGACGCCGCTCACGGTACCTCCCGTGCCGACCGCGGCGACGAATGCGTCGAGCGATCGGCCGCCGAGCGCCGCGAAGATTTCGACCGCCGTGGTAGCGGCGTGCACCGCAGGATTCGCGGGGTTGTCGAACTGCTGCGGCATGAAGCTGCCCGGTGTCGCAGCGGCGATTTCGCGCGCTCGGGCGATCGCGCCCTCCATCTGCAGCTCTTCCGGCGTGAGCACGAGCTCGGCGCCCAGCGCCTGGAGCAGCGCTCGCCGTTCCAGGCTCATGCTTTCCGGCATCGTCAGCACGCAGCGATAGCCGCGCCGGCGCGCCACCAGGGCAAGCCCGATGCCCGTATTGCCGCTGGTCGGTTCCACGACCACGCCGCCCGCGCCGAGCCGGCCAGTCCGCTCGGCGTCTTCGAGCATCGCCAGACAGATCCGGTCTTTCACCGATCCGCCCGGATTCATGTGCTCGGCCTTGGCCAGCACGTCGGCCCGATCACCCTCGCGTCCGAGCCGGCGCACTTCGATCAGCGGCGTGTCCCCGATCAGCTCGAGCACGCTGCCGTAAACCCCGGGGTGCGAAGGCAGCTTCATCGTCAGATCACGTAGACGTAACGCTGCGCTCCGGGGCGCAGCAAACCGAGCTGCTCGGCGCGCTTGCACACGTCGGCGACCGTGACCGCGTCGAAGCAGGCTTCCACGTGGGCCGACAGCTCGCGAAACACGGTTTCCGTTGCCCGCCGGCCCTCGCCGCCGTTGCGAGCGCGCTTGCCCGCGCCTTCGGCCCGCTCGCCGAGCATGATCGGCCCCTCGAGCGCACGCACCACGTCGCCGAGCCGGATCTCCGTGGCGCGCCGCGCCAGGCTGTATCCCCCCTGGGGTCCGCGCTTGGACCCGACGATTCCCGCGCGCTTCAGGTCCTGAAAGATCTGCTCCAGAAAGCGGGGCGGAATGGCCTGACGTTCGGCGATGTCCTTGACCTGGGTCGGACGGCCCTCGTTGTAGAAGGCGATATCGAACAACGCACGCACCGCATAGCGGCCTTTGTTCGAGAGCTTCACGCTGGGGGTATGCATTTACGCATCGGATTTGTCAAGAACCGCTGTCTCGTTGTCGGTTGGGGCCCCGGCCCCAACCGGCTTTCACCGCATCTGCTATGTCTTCGCGCGTGCGAGTTTCCGCAGAAGAAGTGCTGCTGGTCCTGGCCGGTTTGGCGGCCGCGGGTTGCGGGCGCACGAGCACCGAAGCCTTGCCCGAACCCGCGGCGAGCGTGAAAGCCGCCGTGACGAATGCAGCGCCGCCGCCGGCACCGCCGGCGCCACCGAAACCGGCGAGCTCGGCCGGCGAGGTCGCGGCCCGCGAGGTCGCACCAGCTTCGAGCGCTCGCAAAGCCGCGCCCGCGTCTTCCGCCGCCCGCGGCAAAGAAAAGGGCTGCGCGCCGGGTGGATGCGCACCGGGCGCGTGCGGTTAGGCCACGGCGCCCACCGCTTCGCTCTGCAGCGCTTCGCGAGAACGCTGCGCTGCCGACAACCAGTGTTCGCCGTTCAACCGGCGCCAGAGCAAGCCCGCGCCGAGCAGAATCTCGACGCACAGGCCGAGCCAGCCGCCCAGTGCGCCGAGCCCGAGCGTGATACCGAGCAACACCGTCAGCGGTGGCGTCGTCACCCACGCCGTGATCACCGACAGGACGGCCGAGAAGCGCACGTCGCCCGCACCGCGTAGCACCCCGCGCGCCACGACGTTGGCACCGTCGGCCAGCTGAAACACCGCGGCGACGTAGAGCAGCTTCGCGGCCAGCGCGCGCACGGCGGGATCGTCGGTGAAAGCTGCCGCGAGCGGACCCGCCCCGACGGCGAGCACCAGCGCACAGAAGCCGGTGTACGCCCCCGCCACGTGGAACGCGTGACGCGCGATCCTCCGCACTTCGCGGTCGAGACCCGCGCCGACTGCCTGACCGCTCAGAACGGACGCGGCTTCGCCGATCGCCAGCGCCGGCAAGAAGGCGAAGTGAATCAGCTGCAGCGCCACGTGATGCGCGGCGAGGTCGACCTGGCCGATGCGCGCCAGGATTGCGACCAGCGTCGCGAACGCGCCGACCTCGAGCAAAAACTGCAGACCGAGCGGCCACCCGAGCGCCCACAGCTGTTTGAGCTCCGCGGCACCGAACTCGCGCAGCCCGAAGCCCGAGGAGCGCTGTACCGCGCTCAGCAGCAAGAGCTCGAGCCCTGTCGCGAACACGGTCGCCAGCGCAGCGCCGGCAGCGCCCCAGCCGAGGCCCAGGATGAACCACGCATCGAGCACGATGTTCGCGACGTTCGCGAGCAGCGCCGCACGCATGGGTGTGCGCGAATCGCTCAACCCGTAGCGCACCTCGCGCAAGGCGGCCGCGATCAGCACGAACGGCGCCCCGCAATTGCGGATCAAAAGATAGCGCGCGGCGCTCTCGCCGGTCTCGCGATCGGACGCGAGGAGCTCGAGCAAGCGCGCGAGCGCGGGACCTGCCAGCAACGCGGCCACCGAAAGCGCCGCGGCAAATGCGACCACGCCACCGACCCAGTTTCGAATTTGCCCGCCGCGGCCGGCGCCGGCGGCTTGTGAGATGATCACCTTGACCGCTCGCACCGCGCCGAGGCCGAAGCAGTGCAGCGTGAACGTGGCCACGCCACCGAGCCCGACGGCCGCAAGTGCCGCCGGCCCGCTGCGGCCCACGAACAGCGTTCCGACCAGCGTCATCGTGGCGTACGACACGAACGAAACCGCGATCGGCCAGGCCAGCCGTACGAGCTCGGTGTATGGGCGTTCTATGAAGGGAAGGGATTTCTCGGAAGGGGACACGACGAACCTCTCGGGGGAGCGAAAAGCAAAAAAAAACCGCGGGACCCTTGGGGTGCCGCGGCGCGGTGAATCGGGCTGTGAGCTCAGCGTCTCAGGACGAATCACCTGCCGCGCGCACGCGGATGCTCGGGAGCGGCTTTCGAGCCGTCGAGCAGTTGGCGTGGTGCGAGGTACTCATCCGAAAACTCCTTCGACCAGGAAACCTTCGTGACACGCCGAACCGAGAACGTCAAGCGGTGCGCCGCGCGAGTCGTCGCGGTGGCACAATGAGGCACACGCGACTGGTCATGTTGTGGCGCAGGAATTGCTGACTCTGCTGGATGTGCCAATGCCTTCGATTCGCATCGTTCCCATTCTCACTGCTTGGCTCATCGTCGGTTGCGGCGGCGACGCCGTTCCCGCGGGCTCGACGCGGGTCACGGACACGCCGGACGCTCACCAGGACTCGGCGCTCGAGCCCCCGGACGCGGGCAGTGCCGACGCCGCTCGTTGCGGCGCCAGCGTTTGCAAGTCCGACGAGTACTGCACTTACGAAGACGGCGCGTGCGGCGAGGTCGACCCGGGCTCGGCCGTCTGCCGCAAAAAACCGCTCGACTGCGGCGGCACGGTCTTCACTAACCTTCTGACAACGTGCACGTGCAAGGGCGAGCGTAGGAACGACGGGTGCCTGCTGGCGGAGCCTGTCCGGCGCGACCAGTCTTGCTTCGACTCGAACTACTTCGCTTGCGGTCACGGCTTCTGCGAGAGGGGGACGATTTGCGCTGACCTGCCGGGCAATCCCGGCGGCTCCTACAGCTGCTTGGGTCCGATCGACGGCTGCAGTTCTTGCGATTGCATGCCAAACACCGTGACGACGCGCGGGGCCTTCAGCATGACCTTCACGGGCTGCACCTGCAGCGGCGAAGGCGACGCGCTCAAGATCGAGTGCGACGGTAACCTTTAGTACAACTCGTCCAGCGCCTGTTCGTACTTGGCGAGCACGGTCCGGCGCTTGAGCTTGAGCGTCGGCGTGAGCATGCCGTTGTCGGTCGTGAAATCCTCGGGCACGATCACGAAGTCCTTGGGCCTCTCGTAGCCCTTGAACTCGGCGCCGTACTTCTCGAGCTCGCCGCGCAAGAGCTCCCGCACCCGCTCGCTGTGGGTGATGTTGCCGAGATCGACGCCATTTTCGCCCGCCCATTTCTTCAACGCCTCGTGATCGGGCACGACCAGGGCGACGTTGTGCGGCTTGTTCGCGCCGTGGATCATGACGTTGGCGATGAAGGTCGACAGCCTGAGCTGCTCTTCGAGCGGGGCAGGGACGACGTAT
>Ga0111539_10006391_pt1 | contig 15199 bp, 13 predicted proteins | sample RhiMethybrSRZTD1_FD_79667 | JGI IMG/M metagenome (GOLD analysis project Ga0111539, IMG submission 79667) | Populus rhizosphere microbial communities from Tennessee, USA - Rhizosphere MetaG P. TD hybrid SRZTD1 (version 2) (version 2) | ecosystem: Host-associated > Plants > Roots > Rhizosphere >... | reverse complement strand
TTCGCCCAGCTGTCTTTGAGCGAGACGGTGCGGTTGAACACTGGCGCGCCGGCTCTTGAATCCGCATCGGCGCAGAAATAACCCTGACGCTCGAACTGATAGCGCATGCCGGATGTGGCGTTGCCGAGCGAGGGCTCGAGCTTGCAGCCCGTCAGGACGTCCAGCGAGTGCGGATTGATCTGCGACGTGAAATCCGCGCCCGTCTTGGCCGCCGCGCCTTCGGGATCTTCCGACGTGAACAGCCGATCGTAGAGCCGTACTTCCGCGTCGACGGCGTGCGCCGCCGAGACCCAGTGCAGCGTCGCCTTGACCTTGCGCCCATCGGGGGCGTCGCCGCCCCGCGTCGCGGGATCGTAGGTGCCGCGCAGCTCGACGATCTCGCCGGCGGCGTTCTTGATCACGTCCGTGCAGGTCACGAGATACGCATTGCGCAACCGTACTTCGCGGCCGGGCGCGAGGCGGAAGAACTTCTTCGGCGGATCTTCCATGAAGTCGTCGCGCTCGATGTAGATCTCGCGGCCGAACGGCACCTTGCGCGAGCCGAGCGACGTCTCGTCGGGATGGTTGGCGATCTCCATCTGCTCGCTGTGGCCTTCCGGATAATTGGTGAGCACCAGCTTCAACGGCTTGAGCACCGCCATCGCGCGCGGCGCGCGGCGGTTGAGATCCTCGCGCACGCAGTGCTCGAGCAGGCCGACATCGATGACGTTTTCCTTTTTCGCCACGCCGACGCGCGCGCAGAAGTCGCGGATCGATTCCGGCGTGAAGCCGCGCCGCCGCAGCCCCGACACGGTCGGCATCCGCGGATCATCCCAGCCGTTGACGTGGTTCTGCTCCACGAGCTGCAGGAGCTTCCGCTTGCTCATCACCGTGTAGTTCAGGTTGAGGCGCGCGAACTCGTACTGGCGCGGGCGCGCCGCCGTGCCGGCGTGCTCGATCGCCCAGTCATAGAGCGGGCGATGATCCACGTACTCGAGCGTGCACAGCGAGTGCGTGACGCCTTCGATCGCATCCGAGAGCGGATGCGCGAAGTCGTACATCGGGTAGATGCACCAGGCGTTGCCGGTGCGGTGATGATCGGCATGGCGGATGCGGTAGAGGACCGGATCGCGCATCGTGATGTTCGGCGATCGCATGTCGATCTTCGCGCGCAGCACGTGGGCGCCGTCGGGGAATTCACCGGCGCGCATGCGGCGGAACAGATCGAGATTCTCGTCGACGCCGCGCGTGCGGTACGGCGAATCCTTGCCGGGCTCGGTGAGCGTGCCGCGATGCTCGCGGATCTCGTCGGCCGACAGCGAATCGACGTAGGCCACGCCCTTGCGGATCAGATCCTCGGCGAACTGATAGAGCTGCTCGTAGTAATCCGACGCGTAGTACTCGCGCTCGTGCCAGTGAAACCCGAGCCACTGCACGTCGTCCTTGATCGAGTCGACGTACTCGACGTCTTCCTTGACCGGATTGGTGTCGTCGAAGCGCAGATTGCAGTAGCCGCCGAATTCGCTCGCGACGCCGAAGTCCAGGCAGATCGCCTTGGCGTGGCCGATGTGCAGGTAACCGTTCGGCTCCGGCGGAAAACGGGTGACGACACGGCCGCCGTTCTTTCCGGCGGCGACATCGGCGGCAACAATCTCCCGAATGAAGTCCTGAGACGGCGCAGGTGCCGTCGTATTCGAATCCGACATGCTTATTAGCTATTCAGAGTATCAAAAGCATGTCGGATCTGTTCTTCACTCTGCGGCGCAGGGGGCCCCGGAAAGCACGGCGAGGACGATCAGCGGATTGCGGCCGCTGCGCGACAGGCTGTAGCTCGAGCCGCGCGGCACCACCGAAAAGGCGCCCGCGGCCACGGTGAACTCGCGCTCGCCGATTTTCAGCCGGCCGTCGCCGCCGACGACGTAGAGCATGCCGTCCGCGGATTCATGCTGGCGTCCGTTCCACGGCTCGCGGATCTGCCACAGCAGCGCCTGGCCGACGCCGCTGCAGCCGATCAGGTTTTCCTTCTGCGGCTCGCGGCCGTTGATGAAGTTCTTCTCGATGAAGTCGGGCAGCGAGATCGTCTTCGCCATGCCCGGCGGCGGCAGCTTCGGCGTGGATGCGGCTGGCACCACCGGCGCAACCGGCGCGGGCGGCGGCGCGGCGGCCGCGGGTGCCGCGTTCAGCGTGATCGCCAATTCGGGCTGCGCTGTTCCGGCGCGCCACACGAGCTCTTTCTCGAAGGTGATGAACTTTTCGTGTGCAAAGCGGACACGATAGGTGCCGGCGCGAAGCCCCTCGACGCGTGCCGGGCCGCTCGACGGGCTCTTCACTTCGCGATCGACCGGTCCCATCACGGTGACCGTGACGTTTTCGATCGGACGGCCGCTCCCGTCGGTAATGAAGAGCAGCGCGGTGGTCGTCGCGGATCCTGAGGGGCGCGGACGCGGCGCCTGCGTGGTGGGGTTCGGATTTGTCGGCGACGTGACCGCCGGTTTTGGCAGTGCCGGCGCGGCTTGCAGAAATGTGATCAGCAGTAAGGCGACCATGACCCATCGTACTACGCACGCCGCGAGCGGGTCAGCGGTTGGGCATAGAATCAACCTCTGCCGTGATCCATCCCGACACTGAACTTCGCTTCGTCCCCCCCGGCCTGAGCGCCGGCGACGACTTCGAGCTCGCGGTGCGCGACATCGAGGCCGGCGAGGAGCTGACCGACGATTACGGATCGCTGAACCTCGAATGGGGATTCGAATGCCGATGCGGCTCGCCGCGCTGCCGGTCGCTGATTCGGCCCGGCGATCTGCTGACCCATGGCGCCGAATGGGATCGCCTTGTTGCCGAACCATTTTTGTTGATCCCGTCCGTGGCGCAGCCGCTGTGGCCCTTTCTCGAAGAGCGCGAGGCCGTGGAGCAGGCGCTGGCGCGCCGCGCGCCGGCCTCCATTACTCGAAATTACGTCGACGTCGCGGCGCTGCTCGGTGCTCATCCGTCGCTGGCGCGACGGACCTAGCCGTGCGCGCCGGTCCCATCGCGTCGTTCCTGATTCGCAGTGTGACCTGGGTGCGCCCGTACCGGGGGCTTGCCGTGGTAATCGCGCTGGGCCTGATCCTCGAGGCGGCGTTCACGGCATCTGTTCCGCTCGCCTTCCGGATGCTGATCGATCGGGCGATCGTGCCCCGCGACACGACGTTGCTGGTGACGCTCGTGGTCGCGATGACGATCGGCGTCGCCGTGGTCGGCGGGGTGGGCCTGTGGCGCGACTATCTGCATGCCCGCATGTGCAGCCTGATGCTGCGCGACCTGCGGGTCGAGATTTTCGATCAGCTCCACCGGCTCACGCCGAGCAGCGTCGGCAGCGAAGAGAACGCCGGCGAGACCGCGCATTTCTCGACCGACCTCGTCGCGATCGAGCACGCCATCGTGTCGGCGGTGCCGTGGGCGCTGCTGCCGTCGCTCGACGTGCTGATCGGCACCACGCTGCTGTTTGCGCTCGAGTGGCGTCTCGCGCTGATCGCGGCGCTGGTGTTTCCACTCGCGCTGATCGGCCCGCGGATGGTGGCGCCGCACGCCTCGCGCGCCAGCCGCGATCGGAAGAATCAGGAAGCCTCGGTCCTGCGCAACGTGCAGGAGAGCATCGCCGCGCGCCAGATGGTGCGCGCCTTCCGTCTCGAGGAGCTGAGGCGCCGCCGATTCATCGGCAGCGTCGACGCGCTCGTCGCGAGCAGCACGCGCACCAGTTTCTTCGGCGCGCTGGTCGAGCGATCCGCCGGCATCGGCATCCTGTTCCTGCAAGTGGTGGTGCTCGGCGTCGGTGCGTTGATGGCGTTCGGGGGACTGCTGACGATCGGCACGCTGGTCTCGTTCCAGGCACTGTTCATGACGGTGAGCTGGTCGCTGTCGTACGTCACGCAGTACGTGCCCAACCTCGTCGTCGCCGCCGGCGGTTTGCAGCGCATCGACGATTACCTGGCTGCCGAGCCGCCGGTGGTGGATCACCCCGGCGCGTACCCGATTCCGCGATGCGCGCGCGACATCCAGTTCGAGGGCGTCGTCTACGCGTTGCCCGGTTCGCTGCCGATTCTGCGGGGCCTCGATCTGTCATTGCGCGCCGGCGAGCGCGTCGCCATCGTCGGTCCGATCGGCTCGGGCAAGAGCACCGTGCTTCGCCTGCTCGCGCGATTTGCCGATCCGAGCGGCGGCCGCATCCTGCTCGACGGTCACGACATCCGCGGCGGGACGCAGGAGTCCTTGCGGCGCCAGATCGGCGTGGTCTTTCAAGAGGGCATGCTGCTCGACGACACCATTCGCGAGAACATCCGCCTCGGGAAAACCGACGCGACCGATTCGGAGCTGGAAGCGGTGTCGGCGCTGGTCGGGCTGCACGACCTTATCCAGCGGCTGCCGAACGGCTACGACACGACGGTAGGTCCGCGCGGCGAGCGGTTGTCGGGCGGACAGCGGCAGTTGGTGGCGATCGCCCGAGCCGTGCTCCGCGATCCGTCCATCCTCCTGCTCGACGAGCCGACGTCGGCGCTCGATCCCTATTCGGATCGCATCGTGCGCCTGGCGATTGAACACGTGTCGCGCGGCCGCACCGTGATCGCGGTCACCCACCGGCGCGCGCTCGCGGCGGAAGCGGATCGCGTGCTGGTGATGCAGGACGGCAGGCTGGTCGAAGACGGGCATCACGCCGCGCTGCTGCGCGACGGGACGCTCTATTCGCGCCTCTGGTGGGAAGCGCAGGACGATTCCGGGGTCAGGTCGTCATCTTCAGCGAAGCGTTCTTGATCGGCAGGGCGCGCACGCGCACGCCGCTCGCCGCGAAGATCGCGTTGGTCACCGCGGCCGCCACGGGAGGCACCGCGGGCTCGCCGAGCCCGCCGAGATGCGCGTTCGAACGGATGAACTGAACCTGCACCGCCGGCGCGTGCGAGAGGATCAGCGTCCTGAAGTCGTGGAAGTTGCTTTGCACGACCTTGCCTTCGGCGATCGTGATCTCACCGAGCCACGCGGCGGCCAGGCCGAACATGATCCCGCCTTCGACCTGCGCGGTCGCCGTATCGGTGTTGACCACATCGCCGCAATCCACGGCGGCATACATTGTCTTCACCTGCAGCGCGCCCTCCGGCGAGATCGCGACGTGCGCGACCTCGCCGACGATCGATCCAAAGCACTCGGTGATGGCGATGCCGCGTCCTTCGCCCGGCGGGAGCGGCGAGCCCCAGTTCGACATCGCGGCAACTTTTTCGAGCACCGCCTTGAAGCGCGGTTGATCGGTCATCAGGTCGCGACGGAATTGAAACGGATCCTTTTTCGCGGCATGCGCCATCTCGTCGATGAACGCCTCCTTGAAGAAGCCGTGCTGCGAATTGAGAACCGAGCGCCACGGTCCGGTGCGCACATGATGCTTGGCGTCGCGCCCCTTCGCTGTTTTCTCCTTGATCGCATACGGCATGAACGTCGACTCGCCGTCGCCGCCGCCGGCATAGAAGTACGACGCCGCGACCGGCGTTCCCGACGCATCGAGCGCGCCGGCAAAACGCGCCATCGCCGCCGGCCGGTAGAAGCCGTGCTGCATGTCGGTTTCGCGGCTCCAGATCATTTTCACCGGCGCCGGTGACACTTCCTTGGCGATGCGCGCGGTCATGGCCACGAAGTCGTGATACCCGGGGAGCTTCCTGCCGAAGCCTCCGCCCAACGCCAGGTTCGTGTACTGCACTTGCCCGGCGCTGATGTCCAACGCCTTGGCCGCGGTACTACGCGAGTTGAGGGGATCCTGCGTGCCGGCCCACACCTCCGCGCGATCGCCGGTCACCTTCACCGTGCACGCCATCGGCTCCATCGTCGCGTGCGCGAGAAAGGGAACGCGATAGTCGGCCTTGACCACGGTGGCGCCGGCGGGCATGTCTGGAGCGGCGCCGAGCGCCTTGTCGAACGCGTCGAAAATCGTCGCGCTCGTGACCGCGCCGTGTCCCGCATCATCGAACTGCGGCTCGAGCGCGGCGAGGGCCTTGCGCGCCTGCCAGTACGTGTCCGCGACAACGGCGACGGCCTCTTCGAGTTTCACGATGCGCTTGACGCCGGGCATTTTGTCTGCGGCAGCGGTATCGACCGAAACGAGCTTGCCGCCAAAGACCGGAGCGATGTCGACGGCGGCATGCAGCATGCCGGGCGTCGTGAAGTCGATGCCGTAGATCGCGCTGCCATCGACTTTCGATCGCAGATCGCGGCGCGGCTGCGCCGTGCGGCGCAACGTGTACTTATCCGGATCCTTCAGCGCCGGATGCGACGGGACCGATTCGCGCACCGCGGCTTTGGCCAGCTCGCCGAACGTCGCGGATTTTCCCGACGCATGCGTCACGCGGGAATTCGCGACCGTGCACTCGGACGCCTTGACGCCGAATTGCTTCGCTGCAGCGGCGACGATCATTTCGCGTGCCGCGGCGCCGCCGACGCGCATGCCGTACTGCCCCGTGGTGCGCACCGACAACGATCCGCCCGTGATCTGCAAGCCTGCGAGCCGGGCGAGCCGATACATGCCGTACTCGTAGCCGCGCTCGAGGGCGCGCGGCGCGCCGAAGTAGGCGTGCAGGATGTAGGCGTTGGCGTATTCGTCGAGCGCCGGCGCTTCCTTGATGCGGACCAGGCTCCAATCCGCGTCCATTTCCTCCGCCGCCATCATCGCCAGCGCCGTCTGCGCGCCCTGGCCCATCTCGCAGTGCGGCACGATCACCGTGACGATGTTGTCGGGCGTCACGAGGATCCAGGTGTTCAGTTGCCCGGTCGCATCCGCATCATCCGGGCGGACGCTGTGACGGCTCGGCGCGAAGGTCGCTCCCGCGACGCCGAGCACCAGGCCGCCGCCGGCGAGCGCGCCGGCGCCAATGAAGGCGCGCCGTGTCCATTTGCCCATTACGCGCCTCCTTCGCCGGAAGCGGTGAGCGTATGAATCGCGCGGCGGATTCTCGCGAACGTGCCGCAGCGACAGATGTTGGTGATGTGCTGATCGATCTCGGCGTCGGTGGCGTGCGGCTTTTCGGCGAGCAGCGCCGACACCGCCATGATCATCCCCGACTGGCAGTAGCCGCATTGCGGCACCTGCAGATCGAGCCAGGCCTGCTGGACCGGCGAGAGCGTGCCGCCGCTCGCCAGCCCCTCGATCGTCGTGATGCTCGCGCCTTCCACGGACGACACCGGCATGACGCACGACCGTTCCGCCTTGCCGTTGACGTGCACCGTGCACGCGCCGCACTCGGCGACTCCGCAGCCGAACTTGGTGCCGGTGAGACCGATCGTCTCGCGGATCGCCCAGAGCAGCGGCGTGTCCGGATCGATATCGAGCGTGCGGGGTTGCCCGTTGACCGTCAGTGAGATCTGTGTCACGCGGCCAAGTCTATCTACTTTTTGCGGCGAAGGTGCATGGCCCCCAGGTGCGCGGCGTCCTCCTTGCCGTTGGACCAGTTGTGCCAGACCGCCTTGATCTCGTCCTTCGACAGGAATTCCCACTGCATGTTGTGCATGTGCGACGTTGTCGCCACGTCGATGTTGGCGCCGCCGTCGAACGAGAATTCGAGGACGTTGCCGTTGATTTCTTTCGCGCGCATCCGCGGTTGCGTGCCGCCCGAGCAATAGTGCGTCAGCAGCAGGCTGGTGCCGTCACGGTGGTACACCGTCGTCATCTCGTGCGGCGTGCCAACAGGAAACGACTCGATCACGGTATTGCCGGAACCGGTGACCCTATAGGTGGCGACGACGGCGCCCTTGGTACCGAACGCGCCGGTGACGTCGATCCATTCGCCTTCCAGCGCCTTGAGGCGTTCGAAGGCGGACGCTGCCGGCTGCGGGCCCTGCGCAGCAAGGGGCGCGAGTCCGCCGAAAAGCAAGAGTGCGAGTGTCGCGAGTGATGCTCGAACCATGAAATGGCCTCCAAGAACACTATTCACCGACGGCCGGAAGATCCTGTACAACGGAGAAGCCATGACATTACAACGAGTCCGCGAGATTTGCCTGTCGATGCCCGGCGCCACTGAACAGATCCAATGGGGCAAGGACCTCGTGTTCAAGATCGGCGGCAAGATGTTCTGCGTCGCCTGCACCGAGCCCGTCGAACCGCCGAAGGTGGCGATGTCGTTCAAGTGCGACGACGAGACGTTTGCGGAGCTGGTGGAGCGGAACGGCGTGATCCCAGCGCCGTACATGGCGCAGCACAAGTGGGTGGCGCTCGAGCAATTCGATACGCTCGACATGAATCAGTTGCAACCCTTGATCGCGAGAGCATTCGAGATCGTGAGTGCCAAATTGCCAAAGAAAAAGGCAACCACGAACCCTTCGACTCGCGCGAAGAAGGCGAAAGCGCCATCTTCGCGCTCGCTCAGGGCAGGGAAGACCGTTAAGAAGAAGACGGTAAAGAAACCCGCGCGTCGTGCAAAGCCAGCGCGAGGCCCGCGCGCTCGCTGAGTCCCTGCGGCGGATAGCCGAGCGCGTTCGCGGCGGTGTCGCCGAACAGGCACGCGATCACCGTGGCGCGATCGTGCGCATCGAGATGCGGCTCGAGCACCGTTCGCGTGTAAGCGAGATCCTCCGCATCGAGTGACGGCGACGTGCATCCCGCGCGCGCCGTGGCGTAGCCTTCCTGTTCCAGCATTTCGCGCAGTGTCTTCGGCGCTGGATGCGTCTGCAGATACTCAACGCGATAGATGCACGTCAGCACCTCATCACGCACGCGGACCGCGGAAGCCGGCTCGCTCGTCCAGAGAATGGCGGTGATGAATCCGCGCTTGGTGATCGCGGCGCCCTCGATGCGATAGCCGAACTCGCTGGCCCAGCGGTTGGTCCATCCGCCCTTCAGATCGTCAGAAACCACGAGTCCGACTTTGTACTCGCGGCTTGAAGGCGGCTCTAAAGACCCGCCTCTACGGACGCTGTCAATCGCCTCCGTCGCGATCTTCTCCGCGCCGAGCGCGATGTATTCCTCGATCAAGGCCGGGATGTGATCCTTGCCCATCGGGTTCATCGCCACGAGCGGCAGCGCCAGATCGCCCGTTTCCGGGTCGGTCATGGTCTTGATGTATTCGCGGAACCGCTCCATGCCCCGCGGCATGGCATATAAATCCCGCTGGATCTGCAGGAGCGGCAGGAAGCTCAGCCTCATGAGTAAACGGCCTCGATTCGGGCCCGTATTGAAGGATACTATTCGCCCCGATGTCTGAGCTCCAAAGGAGTCCCTTGATGCGATCCCTGTTCCTGAAATCGGCGTTGGTCCTCACGGTGGTGCTGTCCTGGTCGGGCGTTCCGGCGGCGGAACGGACCGATGCGGCGAATGGCACGAACCCCACGTTCAAGACGATCGGCCCGCTCGCGTTCAGCCCTGACGGCGTGCTCTTCGCCGGCGATACGCAGGCCGCGGCGATCTTCGCGCTCGATCTCGGCAAGGCCGCGACCGGCGGCGCGCCGGGCGCGAAAGCAATCCCCGCGTTCGATCAGAAAGTGGCGGCGCTCCTCGGCACCGACGTGCGCGAGATCACGGTGACGGATCTCGCGGTGCATCCCAAGACGCGCAACGCGTTCGCGTCGGTGATGCGCGGCCAGGGCACGAGCGCCCAGCCCGCGCTGTTGCGCATCGACGGCGCCGGCAAGATCGAGGTCGTCGCGTTCGGCGACGTCAAGTACAGCCGGGTCGAGCTGCCCAATGCGCCCGCCGCCGTGCCGGGCGCGCAGAACAACGCGCGGACCTCGTCGATCACCGACATGGCCTACGTCGACGGCCGCCTCTACGTCGCCGGCCTCTCGAACGAGGAGTTCTCGTCGAAGCTGCGCTCGGTGAGCTATCCGTTCAACACCGTCGACAACGGCGCCAGCGTCGAGATTTATCACGGCAACCACGGCCAGTTCGAGACGCGCTCGCCGGTCTACACGTTCGTGCCGTACAAGGTGAAGGGCGAAACGAACCTGATCGCCGGCTACCTGTGCACGCCGCTCGTCAAGTTCCCGGTCAACAGCCTCAAGTCCGGCGCGAAGGTCATGGGCACGACGATCGCCGAGCTCGGCAACCGCAACCGGCCGCTCGACATGATCGTGTATCAGAAGAACGGCCAGGAATTCCTGCTGATGTCGAACAACAGCCGCGGCGTGATGAAGATCCCGACCGCGAACTTCGGCGACGCCGCGGGCATCACCAAGCCCGTGACGACCGAGAAGGGCGGCATCGGCTACGAGAGCATCACGGCGTTGAAGGGCGTTGAACAGCTCGACCTGCTCGACGCCAACAACACCATCATCCTGGCCCGTACGGATGCCGGTGTCCTGAACCTGGACGTCGTAGCGCTTCCGTAATCCGCGGATGTGGAACCTGAAGAGCGCGGCCGTGGTGGCCGCGCTCTTTTTCTTTGCGGCGTGCGCGCCCGACATCGCCTGTTCGTCGGCGGGTGGTTCGCGCGAGCAACAATCACCGCGCATCATCCTGAACACCGAGACGCCGCGCCCGACAATTGACGTTGTCGACGTGCCGGCAGCGGCGATGACCGAGCTGGGCACGCTCGATTCGCGCGACGCGTGGACCGCGGTGTTCAAGGTGACGGTTGGCGCGGATCAAGCGCCGATGGTCGGGCAGTACTCGATCGAAGAGGGGCGGGTCCGCTTCACGCCGATGTTCCCGCTCGATCACGGCCGCCAGTACCAGGTCACGTTCACCGCGCCGGGCGCGCAGCCGATCACCGCCGCCGTGGGCCTGCCGGCGAAGGACGCCACGCCGAAGACGGTGGTGGCGCAGGTGTATCCCACAGCCGATGTCGTTCCCGAGAACCAGCTGCGTATCTACATCCATTTCTCGGCGCCGATGGGCAGCCGCGGCGGGCTCGATTACGTGCACCTGTTCGATGACGCCGGTAAAGAGGTGAAGGATCCGTTCCTGCCGCTCGATGCCGAATTCTGGAACGACGATCGCACGCGCTACACGGTGTTCTTCGATCCGGGCCGCCAGAAGCGCGGCATCGCGCCGATCGCCGACATGGGCCGATCGCTCACGGAAGGGAAGTCGTACACGCTGGTCGTCGACGCCGCCTGGCGCGACGGCGACGGGTTGCCGCTCAAAGATCAGTACCGCCGCACCTTCAAGGTCGGCCCGCCGGATGAGAAGCCGCTCGACCCGAAGACCTGGAAGATCGACGCGCCGGCGGCGGGCACGAGCGCGCCGCTGACCGTGACGTTCCCCGAGCCGCTCGATCACGGATTGCTGTTGCGGGCGCTCGGCGTGCTCACGCCCGGCGGCAGGCCGCTCGAGGGCGTCGTGACTGTTGGCGGCAGCGAGCGGACGTGGACATTTACGCCCGCCGAGCCCTGGAAGGCGGGCCAGCATAACCTCGTCGCGTTCGCGATGCTGGAGGATCTTGCCGGCAACCGCATCGGCCGCGCCTTCGAAGTCGATCAATTCGATCGTACGGACAAGAGCAGCGAACCCGAAAAAACGCTGATTCCCTTCGTCGTCCGGTAAAAACCTACACAGAAGCACGGAAACACAGAAGCACGGAAGCCAATTTTGGATCTTGCCCAGCGAGATCCCAAAAAAGCCTTCTGTGTTTCCGTGATTCCGTGTGACGTTTTTATTGGAGCAACGCGAGCAAAGCCCAACCTGTGGTGGAAATTCTTTGGGCGTAGCTCTCCTGATTCGCCGGCCGGGTCGTCTCGGGCCAGCTGCCGTCGGGGCGTTGCTGCGAGACGATGTACTTCTTGCCGTTCGCAATCGCTTCCTTGAGTTCCTCGATGCGATACGCCGATCGCGCCAGGCGCGGCTCGGCTTCGAGCGCGCTGAGCGCGAGCACGGCCATCGCGGTGTCGAAGACCTGTGGCGCCGCGGTGACGTACGGTCCCCATCCGCCCGCGGGCGACTGGCCGTTGCGTAGGATGCTGAGGCAGCTGCGGCGGAGGTTTTCCGCCATCACGTCGCTCGACAGCTCCAGCGCGAGAATCGTCGCCGAGGCATCGAGCACGTTCTCCGGCGTGAGGCCGCGGATCCACCTGTCGGTCTGCACAATCGTGAAGTTATCCGGCTGCATGCCCGATGCGATCAGCGACGAACGCGCCGACCACGTGGCGATGATGGTGCCGTAGGTGGCCGGCGAGCCCAGGCTCTGCGACGAATCGAGCTCCCACGATCCATCCGGCTTCTGCTCCGCGACGAGCAGCTTCGCGGCGGCGTCAAGATCGGCGGCGGCGGCCTTGCCGTGGCGTTCCGCGACCGCAAGCGCGCTCGCGAATTGAATTTTCGCGAGCGTCTTGTCGTCGAAGCCGCTCGGCGCCTTGTTCTGGTCCCACGTCGCGGGCTGCTTCAGGAAGGCCAGCGTGTCGTCGAGTGACGCGCCAATGTCGAAGCCCTTCGAGCCGGCGATCAGCAGCGCGCGCGTCGCGTCACCATTGTTGTGACACGAATAGCACGGGTGCTCGGCCTTCCACTTCGGCACTTCGACCTTGAGGTAATCGACGCCCTTCGCGATCGCGACGTCGTAGGGGCTGGCGTTGTCGACCGCGGTCGCGCCCTTTTTCAGTTGTGCAGCGAGGCCGATCGAAAAGACGAGCAGGAAAGTCGTGGCTGTGAAGAGTCCGCGCACAACGGTATTCTACCGTTGCCCGGTGCCGGCGCTATGTCAACGCGGTCACGATGCCGGCGACGGCCGCCACCTGGCCAACCCAGAACACGAACGCCCACTTAATCAACTCGCGGTGCTGGGCTTCCGCGTGGATCCTGGCAGCAGCGAACCGGTCGCACATCTCGACGCGAAGGTCTGCGATCTCGGTTGCGACCTTCTGCCGGGTCGCCGAGTCCTGCTCGACCATCGTGACGCGGACCGTGCCGATTTCTTCAGACACCCGCCGCTCGAAACGGTCGGTCGCCGTGGCCAGCAGTTGATCACGTTCTCGATCTGTCATGTTGCACGCTCCGATCATGATTTCCCTCGTGAGTGAATCTGACCGTGAGACGACGATGCCATCGTCGGCTGGCTCATGCAACAACTTTTCGGCTTGGAGCGTGATGTCGTCTGGTACGCAGTTTCTGCGATCTACCAGATTCCTGCTTTGCCTTGCACCGACGCGATCAATTTCGCGGGGTCATAGCCGATGCCCTGCTTGAAGATCGTCTCGACCTTGCGGATGTCGGCGATGGTCGCCGCGGGGTTGCCGTTGATCACGACAAGATCAGCCTGCTTCATGACGGCGATGCTGCCCACCGTCTTGTCGCGGCCAAGATACTTCGCGCCGTTCAGCGTCGCGATCTGAATCGCTTCGAGCGGTGTGAAGCCGGCATCGACCAACAGCTCGACCTGCCGCTGATTCGCGAAACCGGGAATGACACCGCCGCCGCCGGTTGGATCGGTGCCGGCGATGAGCAGGCCGCCCGCCTTCGCAAACGCGCGTTCGAGTGCCATGCCCTTCGGAAAGAGCGTCGTGTAGATCGAGTCCTTGTTCTGCGAAGTCCGCGCGTAGTTCTGCTCGAACTGCTCGCGCAATTGCGGTGTCAGCACGTCGAGGCCGGGCGGCTTCGGCCGGCCTGGTGTGAACGTCTCGAAGACGGTGAGGGTCGAGGTCAACGCCACGTTCTTGTCGATCAGTGTCTTCACCAGGTTCTTGAACGGCGCGCCGTTCTCATCGAGCGCGGCGATGGTCTTCTGTCCAACGCCCTGGCCGGGGCATTCATCCGGCTTCTTGTCGGCGACGAAATCCGTGGCCGCGAAAAATCCGTGCTCGAGATTGTCGATGCCGAGATTGGCGGCCTCACTGTAGGTGACCGAGCAGAGGTGGCCGGTGACCTTGATGCCGCGGCGATGCGCTTCGTTGATCGCGGCGGCGAGCTCGCCGCGCGTGATCTGCATGTAGGTCTTGAGCGACGTCGCGCCTTCGTCAGTCCAGTACTGCACCTGCCGCCGCGCGTCCTCCGGCCCTTTGAGCGTCCGCATCTGGATGAACGTGTTCGGGCCATTCAGGTACGGCGCGGTCGCATCGATCGCCGGTCCGGGCTTCTGGCCGGCGTCGACGAGCCGCATCATGTTCAGGTCCATGAACCCGTTCACGTTGCCGCCCGTTCTCATCGTCGTCACGCCGCCGGACAGATACAGGCGCGAGAAGGATTCCCCGAGCTGTCCATACACGCCGGGCCCGTTCGGGTAATAGAGGTGTTCGTGCACCATCACCAGTCCGGGGATCACGCTCTTGCCGGTGAGATCGATTGTTTGTGCTCCGGCCGGCACGTCCGTGCTCGCCGAGCTTCCGATCGTCGTGATCACGCCGTTGTTGAGAATCAGCGTCTGGTTTTCGCGCGGCGCCGCGCCGGTGCCGTCGATGACGCGCGCGTGGGTGAGCGCGATGAGCGGCGCGTCGATCGAGACGTACGCGCGAACCGCATTGGAGAGCGGCGGCCTGGTTTGTCCTGAAATCGGGAGCTGCGTCGCCGCCAGCAACGCGGCCGTGCCCAGAAACGCCAATGGCTTGTGCATGCGCGTAGAGCTTATCGCGAACCACAATCGGTCCCAGGCCTCGATCTTTAACGTGCAAAGGCCGAGCTTCACTTACGCCATTCGTAGTAATACTGACTTTCCCCCTTTGGGGCCTGTTCTTCCTCGATTGCCTGGAGGTTGTAATGAAAATGCGCTGGTTCTTCTCTTTCGTTGCCGCGTTGTCCATCGGAGTGATCGGACAGGCGCAGCAACAGTTGCCCCGAGACGACGGATATCGAAGCACTCATGTCCCGAAGTCGCTGGCCACGTCCGTTGATCAAACGATCAAAGACGATCCCGCCGGCCGCGCCGAAGCGCTCAAAGAACAGTACGGCGGCGAATTCACGCCGGAGTTCATGGAAGCGGTGATGCAGGCCGCCAATGAGCAGGCCGCGCAGTTTGGCCCGGCGGGCCGCGGCGGCATCAAGGTCCCCGCCGGCGGCGCGTGGACCAACGTCGGTCCCGATCGTTCCAACTGGATCCAGAACGGATTGCGCGTCAGCGAATCTGATACCGGACGCGTGCGCACGTTCCTCGTGCATCCCACCAATCCGGACATCGTCTACGTGTTGAAATCAAGCGGCGGGCTGTGGAAGACCACGAACTTCTCGCATCCGCGTCCGAACTGGCGGCCGATGAGCGACACGGTTCTCAGCACCTCGGGAGGCAGCGTCGCGTTTGGCAAGGATCCCGAGACGCTGTACCTCGGCACCGGTGATCCGTTCGATCCGGGTGTG
>Ga0111539_10006390_pt1 | contig 15199 bp, 16 predicted proteins | sample RhiMethybrSRZTD1_FD_79667 | JGI IMG/M metagenome (GOLD analysis project Ga0111539, IMG submission 79667) | Populus rhizosphere microbial communities from Tennessee, USA - Rhizosphere MetaG P. TD hybrid SRZTD1 (version 2) (version 2) | ecosystem: Host-associated > Plants > Roots > Rhizosphere >... | reverse complement strand
TCAATCAATTCGGTGTCCACCAACAGACGCTGATTCACGCGGACGGTCCACGGCTTCGTATACGCCTTCGGATCGTCGATCGTCACATCGATCTCGAGCGTCCCGAACGTCGGTCGACGGAAACGCTCGGTCAACCTGCCTTGATCGGTCAGCGGCGCGCCGTTGACGTCGAGCCATCCCTCATCACGGAAGTTCGTCGTCTCGACGACCAGTGTGTCGCCCTCCCAATGGCCGCGCGAATAGCCGTACCACCACGGTTGCGGGTCGTTGGTCGGTGCGGCGCGTCCGTCGAGGAAGATCTGCCGCACGTTGGCGTTGGCCTCGTAGATGATGACGATGAGATCCTTGGTCTGAATCATCTTCCGCGGCTGCGAGTGCGTGTGCAGTTGCATGTGGCCGAGCGGCAGACAGGCGGCGTCGGGATTGTCCTTGCTGTTGCCCGCCATACGCTGACGCCGGATCTCGGCGCCCCACGGCGTGAACGGCAGGCCTTCTTTGAACCCCGCTTCGATATTCCAGAACGTCGCCTGCACCGGCGTGCCCGGAGGCGACGGCGGTGGCCCACCGCGGAAGCCGAGGACGCCGGCGTAGTTCCAGATCCCTGTGAGGTCGGGCACGCCATCGGCGGTGCGCGGTGGCGGCGCGGTGAGGTTTGGCGTGCCGTCTGGACCGCGCGGGACGTTCCTGGTCGGATGGGACGGCCACTGCGCGACGAGCGACGGCGAGACAACTGCCACCCATGCAAAGACGACGACCGCTGCAATCGCTGACCTCACGGACCCTCCCTTGTTCGCGCCACGCGAAGTCTAACGCGGGTGCGCATCGCATGGGCTTGACATATTCCTATATGGGAATATGATTGCCCTCGTGCCTCGCGCTTCGACCACCTCCGATGCGTTCAACGCGGTCGCCGAACCGCGGCGCCGCGACATTCTGAACTATCTCGGTCCCGAAGAGCGCGCTGTCGGCGACATCGCCGTGGCGCTCGGACTCGGGCAGCCGTCCGTGTCCAAGCACCTGCAGGTGCTTCTCAATGTAGGGCTCGTGGACATGCGACGCGACGGACGCCGCACGCTCTATCGCACCAATGCTGACGCGCTGCGGCCGCTCCACGAATGGACCGGCACCTTCTCGCGGTATTGGGGACGACAACTCTCGCGCATCAAGTCGCACGCCGAGGCCAAGAAGAGAGAGGAATCGTGATGTTGACTGCACCGACGCTCGACAACCTGACGCTCGATATCTCCGACCAAGTCCAGGTGCGCGCCTCGCTCGAGGCGACCTTCGACTCGATCGTGAGTCACATTGGACGACTGAACGAAACACCGGATGGCAAGCCGTTCCCAATGGTGCTGGAAGCGTGGCCCGGCGGACGCTGGTACCGCGATCTTGGCGGCAACAACGGACACCTGTGGGGACACGTGCAGGCGATCAAGAAGCCGACGCTGCTCGAGATCTACGGACCGCTGTTCATGTCGTATCCGACGATGTCGAACGTGCAGTACCGGCTCACCGAGGTCGAGGGCGGAACGCTCATCGCGTTCAAACACACTGCGTTTGGCTTCATCTCAGACGATCACCGAAAGGGCGTCGGCACAGGGTGGAAGTCGATCCTGGCGCGAGTCCAGACCGATGCCGAACGCCAGAAGAAATAAGTGAAGGGAGCACGACGATGGCACTGATTGACGGAATGCTGCAGGAACTGGAACAGGAAGCCCAGACGACACGACGCGTCCTCGAGCGCGTGCCGCAGGCACATCTCGCGTGGAAGCCGCATGAGAAGTCGATGTCGCTGGGCCAGCTGGCGCTGCACATCGCCACGGTCCCGGGCAATGTCGCGCAGATGATCGCGCAGCCGGCGATGCAGCGGCCGGCGTTCGGGCATCCGGCCGCGACGCAGGTCAGCGAACTGCTGCCGGCATTGGAGAACAGCCTGAAGCAAGCCAGGGCCGCGCTCGGCGCGATGGACGATACGGCGATGATGGCGACGTGGAAGGTGCTGGATGGCGATCGCGAAATCATGGCCATGCCGCGCATCGCTGCGCTGCGCGCGATCATGCTGAACCACTGGTATCACCATCGTGGTCAGATGTCGGTCTATCTGCGTCAGTTGAGTGTGCCGGTGCCGTCGATATACGGTCCGAGCGCTGACGAGAACCCCTTCGTTCAACAACCACCCGCCGCAGTCTCGGCAGCGGCGCGATAGGCAAGGAGCACGACGTGGCACTCGTAGACACACTTCTTCAGGAACTGGAACAGGAAGCCCAGACGACACGACGCGTCCTCGAACGCGTGCCGGACGCGCACCTCGGATGGAAGCCGCACGCGAAATCGATGACGCTCGGCCAGCTGGCGATGCACATCGCGCTGGTGCCCGGCGGCGTCGCCGAAGCGGCGGCGCAACCGTCGATGCAGCGTCCGCTGTTTCCTCAGCCATCGCCGTCCAGCGCCAGCGAACTGGTGCCGATGCTCGAAGACAGCGTCAAGCGGGCACGAAAGGCGCTGGAAGGCCTGGACGACGGCGCGCTTGCGGCGACGTGGCGGATTCTCGACGGCGAACAGGAAATCCTGGCGATGCCGCGGGTCGCATTTCTGCGATCGATCATGCTGAACCACTGGTACCACCATCGTGGTCAGCTGTCGGTCTATCTGCGTCAGCTGAATGTGCCGGTGCCGTCGATCTACGGGCCGAGCGCTGACGAGAACCCCTTCGCTCAACCAGCCGCCGCAGCGGCGCGATAGTCAGACGACGGGCCACCTCTGGTGGCCCAACTAACTGAACATCGCACGTGCACCTCTGCAGAAATAACGGCACGCTTGGTGCTCTTTCCCCTTCGGCATGTCTGCTTAGCGTCGCTCAACCCATCAAGGAGGGGAACACATGGCCACAGACTTGGTTGCGTATGGCATTTATCCGGACCGTGTCTCGTTCGAGCGTGCACTCGAGTCGCTCCGGGCGGCCGGATTCCGCAACAGCGACATCTCGGCGATTCTTCCCGAACGCGATCGAACCACTCGTGATCTCGCGCATGAGATCAACTCCAAGGCCCCCGAAGGTTTCACCGCCGGAGCCGGCACAGGCGCGGCGATCGGCGGAGTGCTCGGCTGGCTGGTCGGCATCGGCGCGTTGGCAATCCCAGGCGTCGGCCCGATCGTCGCAGCCGGCCCGATCGTGGCTGCGCTGGCTGGCGCAGGTGCCGCTGGCGCGACGGGCGGTCTTGTTGGTGGGCTGATCGGCGCCGGTATTCCCGAGGTCGAAGCGAAGCGCTACGCAGGCCGCGTGCGCGAAGGCGCGTACCTCGTCTCGGTTCACTGCGACGACAGCAAGTGGGCCAAGAAGGCTGAGGAGATCCTCGAGGCGACCGGCGGCAAGGACGTCGCGAAGACGTCGGAAGCCACCGCTGACTACAAACCGTAACGGCGCTTGCTGGCGCGGGGGGCATCGCCCCCGCGCCCGCGTGCTGGTCCCTTATTGAGGCGGCAACCCTCCGACATACGCGGCGATATTCAGAATGTCATCGTCGGTGAGCTTCACGACAGGACGCTTCATCAACGCCGCGTCGGGTCCGTTGCGATCGCCTTCCTTGAAGAGATGCAGCTGGCGCGCAAGATAAATCGGATGCACACCGGCAATGCGCGGCACGTTACCGAGTCCCTTCAGTCCTTCACCGTGACAGATACTGCACTGGATGGACTTGCCGCCGCCGCCATTCTCGACCAGCGCCTTCCCTTTCGCGACGCTGCCGGGCGGCACGTAAGACACGAACCCAATCTTCGGATCGCGCAGGCGCGCGCGCGTCTGATCTTCCGGCAGCGTGATGATGCGCTTGCCGATTGGCTCCATGCCCGAGGCCTTCGGATCGACGAATCGCATGCGACCCTGGCCGACAAAGGTTTTCGGCACCATCGCGGCTTCGACCACCCGCGACCATTTCACCCGCGGCAACGCGGCGAAGTATTCGGCGGCCTGACGCATCTCCTGATCTGACAACTCGGCCGAGATGCCGTTCATGCGCGCGTAGTCCTTGCGCGCCCCCGACTTGAAATCCTGCATCTGCTGGTAGATGTAATCCGCCGTCGATCCGGTGACGTCGCTCGACTCGGGGTGCCCGAGTCCCGACATCAGATGGCACGACCCGCACGCCAGCGCCATGCCGTGACCCTTTTGCACGATCGGCGGCGCGGGCTTGTGCTCGTCAGGAAACCAATCGGGTGGATTGAGGAGATCGTCGATTTGCTGCGGCGTGTACTTCTTCGTGCTGCCGGGCACTGATTTCTCTCCCGGCGGCTCCGCCGGCAGCTGCCCCGCCTGCACCGGAAACGCCCAGGACGGCTCCCGTGCGGGAACCGAGGGCAGCGCGGTTGGCGTACCAGGCGCCGGCTGCTGCGGCTGTTGTGACTCAAGCGCCGTCGTAGCCAGCGCCACCACTGCGATGACAAGCATCCATGCCCGAGTCGTCCTCATGCTCTCCTCCGCGCCACAGTCTATAGCAGGCCGGGCGCGGATTTTTGGCTCTTGGCTTTTGGCTCTGGGCTCTGCGCTCGTCAGGCGTGTGATTCAGACTTGATCTCCGTCAGCATGACCGGCTGAATTCCGAAGTTCTCGAGCACGATCGTGTCGCCGGCGGGAATAATCTTCGTCGCGTACGACAGAGTGCCTTTGCCCTTGCCGTCCTTATTGATCTCCATCTGGATCACCGTGAACGGATAGTCGATGGTGCGCGGCCGGTGCGACGCTTCCCAGAAACCGATCGGCCGATCGGTCGCAATCACGATGCGGCGACCGCCGTCGGGCAGCGGCGTCTGATTCGCGTAGTGCAGGTCGTAGCCAAGGGAGTCGGGGGTCTTGATGATGCCCACCGGCTTGGTGTCCTGAAGCGCGTCGAGCAGTTTTTCGGCGCCGTCCTTCTTCAACACCGCGAGCAGCGACGTGCGCTCGGCAGCGGTTGACCACCTGGTGATGTCGATCTGGACGATGCCCGATCCGGAAGCACGGGCGTTGTTGACAACGGCGATAGCGGTGAAACGTTCTTTTTCGCCAAGCGTCTGAGCCGCGGGGACGACGACCGCGATCACGAGCGCGGCCCCGATCAGCATGGACCACAGTCGAGTTCCAGTCATGGGGTTGGCCTCCATGAAGGAGTACTCAAGAAGGATGCCGCGGCGATAGATCCGCCCCCATGAGCACGACCGTAGGCGTGCGCGGCCGACGTGCTCTATCTCGTCTGGGCGATTGCGGTGGTGATGCTCTACGCCGCGTGCCGGTGGTACGCCGGTCTCAAAGCACGCCGCAGCGACGGGTGGATGAAATTTGTCTAGTGTCGCGCGCGTACGCGCGCGCTCACCCTCGCGTGTTGACGTACACGAGCGAGAACTCTGAGCCACTGCCGCGGCGCTTCACCGCGACCACGCGCTGGCGATCCTCGGTGCCGGTCATTAACTGCACGTCATCGGACGAGGGCCGCTTGTTGCAGACGACCCGGCGATCGCCGGAGCCGCCGCGAAAGTCCACGTCACCGCGACACTCGGTCACGGTCCCGTAGGTCTTCATCTCGCGTCGATAGAACTCCAGGATCCTGTCCTGCGCATCGTCGCTTTCGTACTTGGCGGCAATGACCTTGACGCCAAACCACCGGCTGTCAACGTTGACGTTCGCGTTTTCGTGCTCGCCGTGCTCGCGCAGTGGCTGAGCGCCGGGATAGACCGGCAGGCCCGTGTTGAGGTTCTTGACGTCGGTGCGAACCGATACATCCCCGAGCGGGCTCTTGATATCCACACTTTTGCCGCGTTCGGCCTCGTGCACATCAATGCCGCACCCGATCGCCGGCACAAGCGCGGCCGCCGCGAATACCAGAGTCAGCATCGTCCGAGTCATCGCGTTCATGTTGTCGAATACGGCTGCCGCACCGAGCCAGTTCCCGGCCGGCTCGGGTTGGCCAACACGCAACCACGAGGTTGCATGTCGGCCCTGTTCTGGGCTACATTCAAGCAACCAAGAGGTTGCATATGACAGCGACGACTGTGACAGACCGTATCGAGAAGACCGTCATCCTGAAGGCGCCGCGCAGCCGCATCTGGCGGGCGCTCAGCGACGCGAGGCAGTTTGGCGAATGGTTCAAGGTCAAGCTGGACGGCCAGTTCACGGCTGGCGCGACGATTCACGGCACGATCACCTACCCGGGCTACGAAGGTCTCACGCTGGAGATGGCGATCGAGCGGATCGAACCCGAGCGGCTGTTCTCCTATCGCTGGCATCCCGGCGATCCGAATGGGCAGTACAGCGCAGAGCCGATGACGCTCGTCGAGTTCACGCTCGAGGACGTGCCCGACGGCACGCGCCTCACGATCGTGGAATCCGGGTTCGACAAGATCCCGCTGGCTCGCCGCGCCGAGGCGTTCCGGATGAACGAGGGCGGCTGGACCGAGCAGATCGAAAACATTCGACGCCATGTCCCGCAGTCGTAGCGCGGCCGCGGCGCCCCGCCTTCGCCGAGAGGCTTCGGCGCGGCAGGGGCTGCACGACAGCGCGCCGGTGTTTGCGGCGCTTGGCGACGAGACCCGGCTCCAGATCGTGGCGCGGCTCTGTGCGGAGGGGCCGCTGTCGATCACACGACTCAGCGAGGGTGCCGGCGTCACACGCCAGGCGATCACCAAGCACCTCAACGCGCTGTCGGCGGCGGGGTTGGCCAGGAACGTGAAAAGCGGACGCGAACAGATCTGGGAGCTCGAGACGCGCCGGCTGGAGATGGCGCGGCGATGTCTCGATCGCATCTCCGATCAGTGGGACGTTGCGCTCGATCGCTTGAAGGCACTCGTCGAGGAAGAGTGACCGGACTATCGCAGCAGCTCGGGTCCGCCCATCCGCGAAAAGGCCAGCGCCGCTTCTTCTTCGAGTCGGCGCGTCCGCTCAAGAAGCTGGTCGTATGCCGGTAGCGAACGCAGCGGCGCGAGCCATGGATCGTTGTTCATCGCGCTGGACAAGAGAAAGCCTCGATCCACGACTCGGTTCAGGACCTCCAGCGCTCGCGCCGACTCGCCGAGCCGCGCGATCTGACGCGCCATGTAGAACACCGCCTCTGGATCGGGAAAGTGCTGAACGCAATACTCCGACGCGGCGAGGCTCTCGGCGCGCTTGCCTTCGAGCAGACACCGCAGCGATCCGATGAAGTTCTCCATCAGCTCGGGCCGCCGCGTCCGCTCCATTTCCCGGATAGTCACGAGCGCATCGTCCGTTCTGCCGGTCGCCGCCAACACCATTGCCTCGAAGTAGAAGTACACGCGACCGGCGGCCTGCAGTGCACGGTTCGCATCGCCCAGTAGCCAGTAAGTGTGCCGCACGCTCGTCGCGATCGTCGGATCGAGTTGGCGGGCGCGCTCGTGGGCAACGATCGATGCCGGTAGCAGGCCGCAATAGCGGCACGCATGCACGAGGCCGGCCCACAACTCAGGGTCGCGGTCGTTGGTACGCGCCGCAATGAGCAACCGGACGAGTCCGTCCTTGGAGCGCCCCGTGTCGGACTCGAGCTGCGCGTAGGCACGCGTGACCGACGCCAGGTGCGGGTTCAGCGTCAACGCGCGCTGCAGACACGACTCGGCCTGCTTCAGATGCTCTTCGGCACCTTCGCCGCCCGCCTTGCCGAGCACGCGGTAGCAGCGACCGAGGTTGACCCACGCCGGCGCGTACTGCGGATCGGCCTCGACGCTTTGTAGATACAGATCTCTCGCCACGCCAGCCGCGTCCAGCGACACCAGCGTCGCCTGTTGCTGAAGCTGGTTGGCGCGCAAGTAGAACTCGTAGGCCGTCGGATTCGCCGGCACGTCGTGCTTCAGCAGTTGCTGCTCACGAGTCGTCAGTGGGAGCGACAGCGACGAGACGATGCGCTGGACGAGATCGTCCTGCAACTGAAACACGTCCCGCAGTGTGGCGTGCGCTGCGTGCGACCACAGCACTTCGCCGCCCGGTACACCAACCAGCTGTGTTGTCACCCGAATCGCGTCTCCGGCGCGCAGCAACGTACCGGTCATCACCAGATCGACGTGCGCCTCGGCGGCGATGCGCGCGAAGTCGATCTCGTCGCCGGTGAAGCGTGCCGCGCCTGCTGTCGAGCGCACACCAAGCGAGCGCAACCCCGCGAGGGAACTGGCTATCGCATCCGGCAGGCTGAACCCGAGAAAGTCGGTTTCGGGGTCGGGACGTAGCACGCGGAAGGGCAGCACGATCAACCAGGTCATCGCGCGCGCCCGCGGCACCGCCTCGACGTCGCCGAGCGTGAGACACGCCTTGAGTTCCTCGGCGGCTGCTGATGCCGACGCCGGCCGGTCGTCCGGACTCTTGGCCAGCAAGCGCTGCACGATCCGGTTGACCGACTCGATGGTGCGCGAGCCGCCCAGTGCGGCCGGTGCTTCGTGCAGCGTGGCGTGGAGCACATCGACGCTGGTGCTGCCGGCAAACGCCGGCCGGCCGGCCAGCATTTCGTACAGGGTCGCGCCCATCGCAAACAGATCACTGCGTGCGTCGAGCGTACGCCCGTGAATCTGCTCGGGCGACATGTATCGCGGCGTACCCATGATGGCCCCAGCCTGCGTGGCACGCGTCATGGTTTGCGTCAGCGACGGATCGACGGCCACCGACACCGGCCGCGCCAGCCCGAAGTCGAGGATCTTCACGCCGTGCGGCGTCAGGAAGATATTCGCCGGTTTGAGATCGCGATGGATCAGACCCTGCTTGTGGATGACCTGAAGCGCCGTCAATGCCTCCACCGCCAGCGGAATCGCCTGGCCGATCGCGAACGGTCCCCGTAGGATCCGGTCCGCCAGCGTCTCGCCGGTCAGCAGCTCCATGGTGATGAACAGCGTGTCCTGCTCCTCACCGATCTCGAAAATCTGACAGATGTTGGGATGGCTTACCGCGGCAGCGGCGCGCGCCTCACTCAGCACACGACGGCGCGCCTCGCCCTCGTTCGAGGCGATGACCTTGAGCGCCACGTCACGACGCAAACGAACGTCGCGGGCGCGATACACCTCACCCATACCTCCCGCGCCGAGCAGCGCGACAATCTCGTACGACGCCAGGCGGGTACCAGGTGCCAGCGACATTGAATCGCTATTTCTCGCGCATCGCGGCCGTCCCGGTCAACTGCCTTGAAGTACTGACGCGCGGGGTGTGGAGAGTAAGATCGTCGGTTGGTGGCCGATTCGATCGACAAAACCGGACGCGGACCGCTGCGCTCGCTCTACGAGTGGCTGATCGGGACCACACCGCCATCGCCGGTGACGCCGCCGGCGGACGCGACACGGTCCGCGGGACCCGCGCGTCTCGGGCACTACAGCATCACGCGCAAGCTGGGCCAGGGCGGCATGGGGGTTGTCTACGAGGCGCGCGATGAACGCCTCGAGCGCACGGTGGCCCTGAAGACTCTGCCGGCGCTTTCCGGCGACGAGACCGCGCGAAAGCGGCTCTGGCGGGAAGCGCGCGCCGCGGCGAGCGTCAATCATCCGAACATCTGCCAGATCTACGAGATCGGTGAGGACACCGCCGGACTCTTCATCGCGATGGAACTGCTCGAGGGCGAGCCGCTCTCCGATCAATTACAGCGCGGGCCGTTGAACGTGGCCGAGGCGGTCGCGGTCGGCCTCGAGATGCTCTCTGCGTTGGCCGCGCTCCACGCCCGCGGTATCGTGCATCGCGATCTGAAACCGTCGAACGTGTTCCGCACGCCGCATGGCCTGAAGCTGCTCGACTTCGGCCTGGCGCGGCCTGAGCTCGAGAGCGCGATGTCGCCGGCAACCGACATCACCCGTACCGGCACGATCATGGGCACGCCGCGCTACATGGCGCCCGAGGCGATCCGTGGCGAAACGATCGATGCCCGCACCGATCTCTTCGCAGCAGGCGCCATCCTGTTCGAGATGCTCAGCGGCCGTCCGGCATTCGACGGCCGGACCATCGCGGATGTGATTCACGCCACCGTCTACGAACAACCTCCCGCATTGAGCGGGTCATCAACCGTGGCCGCGGTCGATCGCGTCATTCGGCAGGCGCTGGCCAAACACCCGTCTGACCGCTTGCCGTCCGCAGAGGTGATGGCCGAGGAGCTTCGCTGGGCCGGCGGTCTCGATACCGAAGCCAGCACGTCGCAGGCACATGCACTGACACGTCTCGTCGTTTTGCCGTTCCGCATTCTGAGGCCCGACCCAGAGACCGACTTTCTGGCGTTCAGTCTTCCTGACGCGATCACGACATCGCTCTCCGGCACCGGCTCGTTGATCGTGCGCTCGAGCGCGGTGGCGTCACGCTTTGGCGGCGACGTACCAGACCTCAAGGTGCTCGCCACCGACGCCAACGTCGATCGCGTCGTGATGGGCACGTTGCTGCGGTCGGGCGATCAGCTCCGCGCCGTGGCGCAGCTCGTCGAAGCGCCCGGCGGCACGGTGCTGACGTCGCACACCGTGCAGGCGCCGCTCGGCGATCTCTTCCACCTGCAGGACGATATCGCCCGCCGCGTCGTGGAAGCGTTGTCGCTCCCGCTGACCGGCGTCGCGCCGCACACACCTGATACGCCGCATAACGCCCACGCCTATGAGCTGTACCTGCGCGCCAACGAGCTGGCGCGTACCTACGAGGGCATGGTCCAGGCCCGCGACCTCTACGAGCAGTGCCTCGATCTCGACCCGGCGTTCGCGCCGGCGTGGGCCCACCTCGGACGCTGCCATCGTGTGATCGCGAAGTTCATCGACGGCTCGTCTGACGAGGCGCGCGCCAAAACCGCACTCGATCGCGCGCTCGCGCTCAGCCCTCGCTTATCGGTGGCGCACAAGTACTATGCGCAGCTCGAAGCCGACATGGGCCAGTCGACGAACGCCCTGGTGCGTCTGCTCGAGCAGGCGGCACAGCACGGCAACGATCCAGAGCTCTTCTCCGGGCTCGTTCACTCGTGCCGCTACTGCGGGCTGTTCGAACAGGCGATCAACGCGCATGCCGAGGCGAAGCGCCTCGATCCGAATGCGCCGAGCACCATCGAGCAGACGATCCTGATGACCGGCGACATCGAGCGCTTGCTCGCACTCGGGCCGCGCTCGTACAGCCCCGGCGGCGGCGATCAGGGCATCAGAGTGATCGGCCTTGGCCTCGCCGGCCGGCGCGATGAGGCGCTCACGGTGCTCAACACCATGACGCAGATGGCGCGCATCCAGACGTTCCACACATGGACGACCTATCTGCGCGCGTGGCTCGATCGCCGCGTCCCTGACATGATCGCCGCGCAATCGTCGTTGAGCGAGTTGAAGATCATGAACGATCCCGAAGCGCTCTTTCAGATTGGCATCTTGTTCTGCGACGTGGGCGAGTTCGACCCGGGGTTGAACTACGTGCAGCGCGCGATCGACAAAGGCTACTACGTGGCGCAGACGCTGGAACGGCGCACGCAGTTCGACGCCCTTCGCGACCAACCGGGCTTCCAGTCGATCCTCGCTGCGGCACGCGAGGGCCGGGCGCGCTCGCTCGCCGCCTTCCGCGACGCCGGAGGCGAACGCCTCCTTGGACGACGATGAAGACCATGGCGCGTGCGCAGGACAAAGAGGAGATCGTGCAGCGGCTGAGGACCATCCGCGTCGACAGCGCGCGACGATGGGGCCGCATGTCGGCGCATCAGATGATTTGCCATTTGAGCGACTCGTTTCTCGCCGTCACCGGACAACGTCAGGTCAGTCCAGCGTCGGGTCCGCTGCAACGCACCGTCATCAAGTGGATCGCGCTCTATGCACCGCTCAAGTGGCCGCGAGGCGTTCCGACGAGACCGGAAGTCGATCAGGAAGTCGGGGGGACCAAGCCGTCGCACTTCGCCGCCGACGTGACGCAACTCGAGATGCTCGTCGAGTTGGTCACGACGCGGAAAGGCTGCTTCGGACCGACGCATCCCATCTTCGGCAATATGTCCGACACAGACTGGATGCGCTGGGCCTACCTGCACATGGATCACCACCTCCGTCAGTTCGGGTGCTGATGTCGTGTCCGGCTTGAGCTGGACCATGGGCATGTCTCTCCACGATCTCGTCACAACGAGCGCCGCGGTCGGCGAAGCCAGCAGCCGCCTCGCCAAGATCGGCCTCCTCGCCGATCTGCTCCGTCGCCTCGCGCCAGAGGAGATCGACATCGCGATCGGGTTTCTCTCCGGCGAGCCGCGTCAGGGCCGCATCGGGATCGGCGGCGCCACCCTCTGGAGCGCGAAGGACGTTACCGGCGCCGACACCCCGACGCTCACCCTGCACGACGTAGACGAGTCGTTTACGCAGGTCGCCGCACTCAAGGGCCCAGGGTCAACCGCTACACGCCAGCAACGGCTGCGCCACCTCCTCGGCCGCGCCACCCGCACCGAACAGGACTTCGTTGTCCGCTTGCTGTTTGGCGAGCTGCGTCAGGGCGCGCTCGAAGGCGTACTCGTCGAGGCGGTCGCCAAAGCGAGCGGGATCAGCGCTGCCTCACTACGGCGCGCAGTGATGATGGCAGGCGGGCTGGCCCCAGTCGCACGCGCGGCCATCGTGGACGGCGAATCCGGTCTTACCACGTTCGGCGTCCAACTGTTTCAACCCGTTCAACCGATGCTGGCGCAGCCGGCGGAAGACATGAACGGAGCGCTGGTGCAACTCCACAACGACGTCTCCCTCGAGTGGAAGCTGGACGGCGCGCGGATCCAGGCGCACAAGCGCGGCGACGAGGTCCGGGTCTTCTCACGAAATCTGCGCGACGTCACGTCGGCGGTTCCCGAAGTCGTCGATGCCATGCGATCGCTCGCGCCGCTCGAGCTGATCGTGGACGGCGAGGTTATCGCGCTCCGTGCAGACGGCTCGCCGCATCCATTCCAGGTCACGATGCAGCGGTTTGGCCGGAAGCTCGATATGGACCGGTTGCGCGCAGAGATCCCGCTGACCCCGTTCCTCTTCGATTGCCTCTATGCCGACGGCGAGTCGTTGATCGACACGACGCAGGATGCGCGTGTCGCCCGCCTCGAGACCATCGCGCCGTCGATCGTCGTCCCGCGTCTGGTGCGGCCGACATCGGAATCCGCCGAGCACTTTCTCGGCGAGACGCTGCGCCGTGGCCATGAAGGACTGATGGTGAAGTCGCTGGCGGCACCGTACGCGGCGGGCCGCCGCGGTCAGCACTGGCTCAAAGTGAAGATCGCGCGCACGCTCGATCTGGTGATCCTGGCCGCCGAGTGGGGTCACGGCCGGCGAACGGGATGGCTCAGCAACCTCCACCTCGGCGCCCGTGATCCGGTGCACGGCGGCTTCGTGATGCTGGGCAAGACCTTCAAGGGACTGACCGACGAGATGCTGTCGTGGCAGACCGAGAAGCTGCGCACGCTCGAGATCTCGCGCGATCGGCACACGGTGTACGTGAAACCGGAGCTCGTCGTCGAGATCGCGTTCAACGAAGTGCAGGAGAGCCCGCACTACCCTGGCGGGCTGGCGCTCCGCTTCGCGCGCGTGAAGGGCTATCGACAGGACAAATCCGCGAACGACGCTGACACCATTGACGCCGTCCGCGACATCTATCTGCGATCGCTCGGCGAAGCACGTTGAGGCGAGTTATTGACCACGTCCGCCGCGTCCCCGCGTCCCCGACGCTCCCGGTGGAAGCGGCGCCGGCGCCGGCGGCGGTAGCGGTGGCTGATTGACCGTATAGTCCGAGGGAATCGTGAACAGATCCGCTGGCGGCTCGGCCCGGTTGATATTCGTCAGTCGGTACTCCACGACGCCGGTTCGAGGGTCGGAGTTGCGCGAGTAGATCAGCATTCTCAGCTCGGGCGACTCCCATCGCTCGTCGGTGATTTCAATCGGCCGGTCGTTCCCGATCTGCCCAGTCGGAATGAGGCTGGTCGTCTTTCGGCCGAGGGCCCTCACGGTTTCGAACTGACGCGCGCCCAGCATCTCTTCGGTCGGGCTGCTGCCGGCCGCACCGCCAAGCGGCGGTCCCCCAGTGCGCCCTCGCACGAAGACGTTTCCGCCGTTGGTCTGAAACACCATGTTCGCCGTGAGTGGGACGGCGATGCGCGGCACGCGGCGAGCGGTGCGCGTCATCGGGTCGAGCGTGAACGCGGTGCCGTTCGTTGGATCGGGCGCGATGGTGATCGTCTGCATGTTTCCACCGGCATTCAGCCCGCCGAGCCCGAGGATCGTCTGCTCACGGCGTACGCGCCCGGCGCGATCGCGATAGAAACGAGCAGTCGTGGTCTGCTCGATACGCGTGCCGTCGCCTAGTATCTGCGTCACCGTGGTGGTCGCGTCGGCGGAGAACGGCGCATCGGGGACGACCGGTCCTGCGAGCACATCACTCGTGAACGGGTTCGACCGGGACATCACCGTCGCCAAGCGTCCGAACTCACGGGCACGGTCCGGGTCGCCAGCGCCCGCCTGACGTCCCTGCGCGGCGGCTCCAGCCGGCAGACCCAGCGCAAGACAGATCCAGACACACACACGTACCGATCTCATGGCCGTTGCTCCTGCAGGCCGTTGCGCGCCTGCGTCCGTACGAACCGGACGGCACGGGCAAGTCCGTCTTCGCCGACAACGACATCCGCGACGAGGACGTCTGTTGGCGATGTGCTCACACCGATCGTCTCGACGCCGAGCGCAGCAACCGCCGCAGGCGAGACCGCGACACGGACAATGTTTCCGTACGTCACCGGCACTGCCCCATACGCGAGGGGATAGAACGCCGTCGCCACTTCCGCATCGCCAGCCGGGCTCGTCACGACACGCGTCGAACGATCGAGCGAGGGTCGCGTCGTCAGCTGCCACACTGGCAGCGCCGTGGCGATGACGAGGCCGGCCGCCAACGCGTACATCTTGATTGCCGCACTGCGGCGCGAGCGGCGCCGAGCGCGCACTTCTTCGAGCAGCCGCTCCCGCACTGCAGGTGACGCGCCGCTTGTCACGTCGGCGTCCGCGACCTCACGCAACCATTCCGCGAGCGCGTGTTCCTGATCCACCTGGTCCTGCATGCTCACACTCGACTCACCGCCGTCATCGACGGCACCGACGACAGCTTCCTCAACAGCAATCCTCGCGCCCGATGCAGCCTTGACCGCACCGTCCCGATCGGACACTGAATGACCTGGGCGACGGTAGCGTAGTCCATCTCCTGCAGGTCGCACAGCGCGACAACCTCGCGGTAGGCCGGCGGCAGCGACTGCACCGC
>Ga0111539_10006389_pt1 | contig 15199 bp, 11 predicted proteins | sample RhiMethybrSRZTD1_FD_79667 | JGI IMG/M metagenome (GOLD analysis project Ga0111539, IMG submission 79667) | Populus rhizosphere microbial communities from Tennessee, USA - Rhizosphere MetaG P. TD hybrid SRZTD1 (version 2) (version 2) | ecosystem: Host-associated > Plants > Roots > Rhizosphere >... | reverse complement strand
GAGCGAATGATCTATCGCTGGGTCGAATCCGGTTTGGTTCATTACCGGGAGGAGCCGAACGGCTCGATAAGCGTCTGTGTCAAATCACTGCCATCACCGGTCATCAAGACGGAGGAGAAATAACATGTTGACTAAGAATTTTAAGACGATCGCCATTACTTTAATAATGCTGCTCACCTGGCCCACCGTTGTACCGGCGGCAACGTTAGCGGCGCAGGAACTGGTTCAAAGCTATACACCTGTAGGTGCTGCCGGCGCTCAACCATTGGCCGCGCCGCCAGCAGGTGACTACATTATCGAAGGTACTGGTGAAGGCGTTGCTTGCCGTGACGCCACTCACGAAGAATCACAGGCTCTCGCTGGTCGCGATCAGGTTGTATCGCTCCACGTCATATCTCCAATTCGTCAAGACGGTGTTGGCCCGCAAGACGCCGCGTTGAACATAATCCTGCGGGGCACACAACAACTTGAAAACTTCCCGCAGGCGAAGAGTGCATTCCTGAGGGCCGCTCAGACCTGGGAGTCGATCATTCAAAATGGGATCACCGTAATCATCGACGTTGATTATGGACCCACCCGATTCGGCATACCCTATCCAAATCCCAACATATTGGGATCCACTTTTTCACAACCGATCGGCAATACGTCCCTTTATACGACTGTGCGTAACAGCCTGGCCGCGCAAGCTTCCAGCACCGGAGAAGCTGAGCTCTACAATGCGCTTCCCGTCGGGGCGGTTCAAACTGACCTTGGCAGCACTGCGGCCTTGCTCGCGCCGTCCCCGTTATACCGCGCGTTGGGCATCATCGGCCCGGTGGCCGATCCTGCAAGTGAGACGTCCACTCTAGGATCTCCTCCGGCAATTGGATTTAACTCGGCGTTTCAGTTTGACTTCGACCCAGACAATGGCATCGACGCCGGTAAGACGGATTTTGATGCCGTTGCGGTCCATGAGATAGGACACGCCCTTGGCTTCGTCTCAAATGTTGGCGCACGAGAATTGGATCCGGGCGGCACTGTCGCCCCCTCGTTACTTGACTTGCTTAGGTTTCGTCCGGGGATAACGCTAGCAACGTTTTCCAACGCGTGGCGACTACAGTCTTCGGGAGGGGCGCAGGTGTTTTTCGCCGGAGGTGCGGAATTGGCACTGTCGACCGGTCGCCCTGACATAACCGGCGGAGATGGACGCCAAGCCAGCCATTGGAAGGATGACGCTCTGAGCGGCCAATACCTCGGCATCATGGATCCGACGATTCCCTCTGGCCAGCGCTGGACCCTCACAAATAACGATCTGGCTGCGTTTGATTCGATCGGCTATCAGCTTCGCAATGCCGGCGGTGACACGGTGTCTCTATCTTCGGGAGTTTCTCAAACGGGCTCAGTTTCGGCCCCTAACCCAGGGGCAGCGCGCGTCAGTCCCACTCAGTATTCGGTGGAGGTTCCCAACAGCGCGACCGAATTAAGGATAGACCTCAGTGGGAACCAGGACGTCGATCTCTTCGTGCGCTTCGATCAGCGGGTCGCTCCTGACTCATCTGGTCTTCCCATCGCCGACTACAAGTCTGATTCTCCAAGCGGGGAGGAGTCGATTACCGTGACTTCTTCGAGCGCTCCCCCGCTCAAGAGTGGAACCTATTACATTGCCGTCGCGAATTATGGCCCGGGAGCGGCGAGCTTTACGGTCACCGCCACTGTCATTCGTGAAGCCGGCGGCAACAACGCGCCTCAGATTATCAGTCTGCAAGCCGAATTGAGCGGAGATGAATTGACGCTTAGTGGGACAGCTTTTGATCCCGACGGCGACATCACGCACGCTCAATCAGACCTGCTCAATAGCGCAGGGCAGAAGGTTGGCCAAACCGAGCCATTCCCGGTAAACCTCGGTGGCCTCTCGACGGTCAACTTCAGGTTACAGGTGACCAACTTGAATGCACTGCCCGCGGCCATTCTGGCCTCGCTGATCTTCATCGACAGCCGGGGCAACCGCAGCGGAGCCGCAACGGCTGACTTCAGCGGACGTGACTCGGGGGGCCCAACTGTGTCGAATGCTTCCTACACCGGAAGCAAGCTGGTCGTTAAGGGATCTGGCTTCGCCAGCCAATTGTTAATAGAGATAAACGGGCAAGTAGTTGCGATTCTCCAGAGTACGAATAGTAGAAAGCTGAAGCTCAACCGGGACCCAGGTCGCTTGAATCTCCGCACCGGCCCCAATCGTCTGCGAATTTATGACGGCGACTTACGCTCTAACCTTTTCGTGTTGAACTTCTGACCACTATCGGTTTCAGCGAGGAATGCACGGCGCCAGGGGTGACCCGTACATGGTCGTCGTGTTTCATCCTCATCCGTTAACAACAACCTATTAAGGAGAGATACCATGTCAAAACGTCTGATTGTTTCCAAACTGATGATACTTGTAACAGTGCTGATGAGTCTTCCACTCTGGCAGACTCAGATATCCGCCCAAGGCTCGTTCATAAAGATCTCGTCGTACAAGGACGACCCGTTCGTGAACGAGGCGAAGGTCGAGCTTATGGAGGCTTCGAGGTTTGATCAAGGGGATGACGGGCGTCCCCGCTTATCCAACAGCCGGGTGTTCGTAGAGGATGAGAACTACATTTATCGCGAGGACCGGACCACCCATGAATACAAGCCGTTTGCGTGGAATCCGTGGCCGCTGCCGGCCCCGAATGACAAGGGAAACTTCAAGTACCAAGATGAAGCGCGGTTCCCGCTATTTGAGATCCAGCGCGGTGAGGACGGAAAGCCCATTCTCGTAGATGGGTTGCAGGTGTGGAAGCCGCTTAACCTCTATCTCGGGTGGACCACCAGCTTCAAAGCCGCCAACGACGCCAAAGACGCCGCAGAGTTCTGGTCTGGCCGCGACATCAACTGGGGTGTGGTCTTTAACCAGAATCAGGTGCTCTTTATCAACAGCCACTCCTTTACTGATTTCAACGCGTTCTATAGCCCCACGGCGAGGCAGGTGTTCCTTGGCGTTGCGGCGTACCGGCTCCCCGGCGAAACGACCGTCAAGATGTTCGAGACGGCGACCTCGTGGGAGGAAGTTGCACACGAATGCGCACACGCGGTGCACCACACGTTGAAACCAAACATCGACCTCAGTGATCAGGGCTACCGCACCTGGAGCGAGTCCTTTGCAGATCAGACGGCTATGTGGGCCTCGCTCGACGACAAGGCCCGCGTACAGACGCTGCTCGAAGAGGTAGACCGAAACTTTCTCAAGTCGAACTCGTTGACCCGCTTTGTCGAGGCATTCGCCGCACTGGTGGGCATGGGCACAGGGGTGCGCGACGCCTTCCAGGATAAAAAGGTCTCCGACACCACGGATGAGGTACACGACCGCTCAGAGGTGCTTACCGGTGCCGCTTACAAGGTGTTCACTCTCGTCTATAACGATTTGAGGAGCAGGCAGGGGCTGGATGAGCGCAAGGCGCTCGAGCAGGCGGGAGACATCATGGGAATCTTCCTCACGCGGAGTACGGACTACACGCCTGAGAATTCGTTAATGCTGGAGGACGTTGGCAAGGCCTACCTCAAAGTGGACAAGGAGTTCTTCGGCGGCCGCTATCAGGACATGTTTGTAGACGAGCTCACGAAGCGAGAGATCTTCGACGTGGACTCGGAGGCTGAGTGGATGGAGCACGAGGCGGCGGTGCCGCCCCTTCGTCTCCCGAAGCGCGCCTCAGATCAAGACGTGGACAAGCTGGTGCAGGCGAACCTGGACGAGCTGGGTATCGGACCGGACTTCGGGCTAAAGCTGCAAAGCGTAACGCGTGACCAACGCTTCGGGCAGACCATCGTCCGGGTGCAGCTCACCCACGGTCGCGCGAGTGACGCGGCGTTGTTGGACAACCATGGCATTCTCACCTTCCGCGCCGATCGCACGCTGGCCGACTATCACTCGCCGCTGCCCTCCAATGGGTCGCAGATCCACACGCAGTCCACCGTTCGAGCAGTGGCGCTGGTCAATCACGCCAAACAGTTTGGCCTTGACCGTCGCGGCGGATTGCTCTCAATTGTGAGCAGGCCAAGCGGACGTCTAACGGTGGAAGCCAGGGTGATGCGGAGAGAGGGCTTCACCTGCTGGGTCGAGGCGTTCACGCTGGAGCACCCGGAGGGCCAGCGCCGCCAGGTGATCACGCCGACGTTCCCGGGCCGGCTTAGCGGCCTCCAACCCAGCGGCGTCCAGATCCTCACGGCGGATGAACTCAACGAGTGATCATCGGGTCACGCGGACTGCGTTGATGGCAACGGCCGGCTGCGGCTCGAGGCATAATCGAGCCCGCCAGCCGTTGCTGCTCAATCCCGGGATCCCGCACGCTTGGTACTCTGAGCGGAATCCAACCAGAACAGATCGCGAGATAAATGTGATGGCAGCGTGAAAGCGGTCCGCTGATAAATCGCTTTTGGCGCCACGAAACTCGACACCACCGGCTTCAGCCGCGTGGCGCTTATTTGGACTGCGCCGCCCATTTCCGCATTTGCCGATTCTCGCATTCGTGGCGGCGCTTTCTCCTTGCGCTCGTGTTCCAATGGTTTCCGGCCCACTACAAAAGCGCCGCCACGCATGCAAAGTCACCGAATGCGGAACGGGGCGGCGCAGTCCAAATAGGGGCTCTGAATCTAAACTGACCCACTACCATAAATCCGATGTCACGTATTTGTGACGCCCTACCGTAGACTGTCTCCCCCGGGCAACAGCCACTTTGTTTTCCATCCTTCGATCAAACGGTCCCCTGTGATAGCTCTCGCCGCCCGCTTACGCCTTTGCAGATGAGCGGGCTCTTGCGCTCGCTAAAACAACATTCGATGAGAAGGAGAAATGTTATGGACACAGCCACAAATCAATCTCGCGGCGCAATCAAGCCGCAAGAGGCGAACCTGCAGATCAAAGATTCGCGGTTCGCTACAATAGCTATTCAAATTAGGGGAATCGTACGTCGGACCCTCTACCCAACATTCGCTCTATGCTTGCTGATGCTGATCGCCAGTGTCAGCCGCGCTGAAACGTACCAGATAATCAGCACCGAAACGTCAGTCGTCGGAGGCGACCTGAACAAGACCGTCACTACGGTACAGGTCGGCGACAATCCGATAAACCGGTTCTCGTTTACAAAAGTCGTCAAGCAGGTTGGGGGACCGGCACTGAAAGATGTCTTATTCCTTCTGCCACCGCTTGGCAGCGGTTTTCAGAATTACGAAGTCGGGGAAAACGGCGACTATAACAATTCTTTCGTCGCGTTTTTTGCTCGCCGAAATTACATCCTCTTCGGCATCTCGCAGCGCGCACAGGGGCTTGCGGCGGGAACGTGCGAAAGCGGCGCGGCTGACTGCTCTGCGATGGCCGACTGGGGAATACTAACCTTCCTCCAGGATATCGCGTTCGTACGCCAGCAGATCGAGCTCGAGTATCCGAGTCGCAAAAAGATCGTGGGAGGTTTGTCTCTAGGCAGCATCCTTGCTCTGGTCACGATAAACGCTCATGCCAACGACTACGACGGCGCGATACTGATCGACGGGACGATTTACGATGAAGACCCTGCGGTTCGCGCCATGAATGCGAATTTCTGCGCCGTCGCCGACAACCTGCTCGCCAACGGCGTGTACTACGACGGACAGGGCGGGCCCGGCTTTAAACTGGTTAGCCAGCTGGCACAGCTTGATCCGAACGGGCTTACGCCCCTACCGGGCTTCCCGCCAGGTTTCACTAACCACCAGGTTTTTGTGTTGGTCCTTAGCGTCCCCAACCCATCACCGTTGACGCCTCGACCGGGCTTCTACAATCTTGCCGGGAGTGTGCCAGAGGATCGCCTCTTCTATGCGAATGAATCGCTGGTCCACGGGAGTATCGCTCAGTTTCTCGATTACGTAGCAATCCGTATGTTGCGAGATCTGAATTGCGCGCTGGCCGGCGACACAACGTTTACCGGCAACCTCCAGAGCTTTACAGGACCGGTAATGATGTTCGCTGCCGGCCACGGATTTGGGACGGGGATGATCGATACGGCTCAATTAATGACATCGGCCAATGTAACGATAAACTTCAATGAAGTGTACGGGCATGTCGATTTCATGTTTTCAAACAACCACAAGCAGGAATTAGAGCACCCGATCCTGGATTGGTTGGTAAAAAACTTCTAGGACTGACCTCGAGAATCACGCTCGCTCGATCAAGCAGCAGGGGGCACAAACAATTTGTGCCCCCTCTCATTTTTGGTCAGAGATACGTAAAGCCGGGCTCATTTTTGCTGGACCAGCCAAATGTCAGCTCCAACAGATTCCCGGATGTAGTAAAGCCACCGGTTGTCGCTCGAAAGCCTGAATCCCCTGATTGTGTCCGGCGCGCTGGAGAATAAGAGATGATGTTTTTTTGTCACTGTATCTGTCAGGAAGACGGTGCCGTCGACGGTGAATAGCGCCCGGCGATTATCCTGCAACCAGGCCATCGAAGCTGACCCGAAATCGCTGATCGTCTCGTGCCGGTCTGTCTCAAATGAGTAGACCGTGAGACCTGGAGATTGTTGATTGAGATCACTCCAGCCAAGCAGTTTGCGTCCGTCTGGTGACCAGGCGGCTGGCCAGAATCGGCTCGCCGGTTCGCCTTCCGGGTTGAGCTTTTGCGGAGTCTGCTCGCGCCAGGGTTTATCAACCTCGATGATCCAGGTTTCGCCCTTGATATTGGTGAAGTTGAGTCTCTTACCATCAGGCGACCATAAAGGATTGAAGGCCCTATCGGCGCCTGTTTCGGTGAGGCGCCGCAGACCAGTCCCATCCGCGTTGATCAGCCAGATTTCGAAATTACCGCTTCGAGTGGAATAGAAAGCGATACGGTTTCCATCGGGCGACCACCGCGGGCCCCGGTCCTTGTATTCGTCGTCGGTCAGCCACTGCGGCTCTCCGCTTCCGTTACAGTCAAGAAGGGCGAGGTCTTCGCGAGTATCGGCAACCGTCGTATATGCAAGGCGTTTCCCGTCGGGCGAAAGATCCAGATCCATTCCCTGTCTCGACCACTGAGTCTGTGCCTGGGGCTCGCCGATCACCTTTTCGCTCCTGGGATCGATTTCGACGCGATACAGGTTACGCTTGAGACTGACATTGGCAAAAGCCAGCCTCCTGCCATCTCGCGAAAGGCTTATATGCTGGCTGAAAGCAGAGGGTGTAGGCACAAGCTCCGGTTCCGCAAGGGCGCGGCCAGTCCGTTCATCAATTGCAACGCGCCACACTTGCATTCCTCCGGAGCGGTCGCTGACGAAGTAAAGATGATTGCCATCAGGCGACCAGACCGGATTCCAGTCGGTTGCTGGGTCGTTGGTGACCTGGACGACGCTATCGCCCGTCGCGCTCATGGTCCAAATGTCTCGCTGGCTGCTCTCGTCCGAGGCCCAATAGGCGAGGCGATGGCCGTTTGGCGACCATTGGGGCTGCGCCGCGTCTTTTGTGGTGATCAGTCGTTTTTCGAGCGTCTTAATATTGACTGCCCAGAGACGATGCGGCACTACTCCGCGGTTGCGCGGATCTCTGATCCGGTCCTCGGTATAAATAACCTCCTGATTGTCAGGAGACCAGGCGGGATGATAAGCCGGGCCCCTATCGGATAATCGCCTGACCTGCTCGCCCGAAGCGCCCATCACGAAGACTCCACCACCATCGCGTTCCGAGCGGAAAGCGATGTATCCGCCGTCCGGCGAAAACGCCGGTTGCGTGTCGTCCGCTGAAGAACTTTCGGTCAGATTCCGCCCGTTAAACCCTCCAACCCGCTGCGTAAAGATATCCCAGTCGCCATCGCTCCGCCGCGAGTAAACGACAGTGTTGCCATCGGGAGACATGCTGGGAAACAGTTCCTCCTGCGGAAAATCCGTGACCTGAGTGGAACTCGCCTCAAGCCATGGCGAAGGCTTGATCTCTTTCCAACTCAGCAGCCAGACTGAATACAAAGTTGCCAAAACGATAATGACCGACCCAATCGTGATCACCGGCTTGGTGATCACCATAGTCGATGGCTTGCTCTCGTTCAGTTTCGACGACTCGACGACAGTCATCATCGCAGCCGAATCGAGTTCTCGCTGCAAGCGCTTCAACTCGGCCCGGAAGTCGCTCGCCGTCTGATATCGAAGGTCGCGGTCTTTCTCCAGTGCGCGGTTGACAATACGCTGGGCCTCTACGTTCAGCTGACAACTCCCGCTGATCATCGGCTCGGGTTGATGGTGAACGATTGCATCGAGGATAGAGGCGATTGAGTCGCCCTTGAAAGGCACGACCCCGGTTAGCAGTTCGTACATCAACACTCCAAGGCTGAAGAGATCACTACGATGATCGACTCCCATCCCAGACGCTTGTTCTGGGGACATATAAGCGACTGTGCCAAGTACCGTACCGGGGTGCGTCCGATGTGAACCGCGCGGAGTTGGCGTCGCTTCGCCCAGTCCCCGCTCTGTAAGTTTTACCAGTCCAAAATCCAGCACCTTGACGTATCCGTCCGGCCGCGCGATGACATTTTCCGGTTTGATATCGCGATGAACTAGCCCAGCCTGGTGCGCCGCATCCAGGGCACTAGCTACTTGCGAACAGATAGCGAGAGCATCTTTCGCTCGCATTGGACCTCGTTCTATCAGTTGCCGGAGGGTCTGGCCTTCAACATACTCTGCTGCGATGTAATAGGTTCCCGCCATCTCGCCGATGTCATAGATTGTGATTATGTTCGGGTGATTGAGCGCAGAAGCCGCGCGAGCCTCGAGCTCGAAGCGCATGACGCTGTTTGTATCTCTGGTGAATTGATGAGGCAGAAATTTTAGAGCCAGTTTGCGATTCAGCCGCTCATCCCAGGCGAGATAGACCTCGCCCATCCCGCCGACGCCGAGGACAGAAATCACCTCGTACGGTCCCAATCGTTTTCCGACTAGTGAAACATTTCTTTCACCAGCCAGCTGTCGAGCGGCCAGTTCGAGGACCGGGGTCCCAAGAAAGGACCCAGAGTGGGAGTAGGCTTCAAGCAACGATTCGACTTCACGCCGCAATTCATCATCGCCTACGCACGTTGTGGCCAGAAAATCGACGCGAGTCTCCGGTGAGCGCTCCAGCACCTGGTCAAGCAGACAGTCTATTTGAGCCCAGCGTTCAGTGTGCATAAACGCGACTCGAGGGAATTACGGCCGGCTGCTCAATTCTCGGTAAAGCCAGGCCTTCGCTTTGTTCCATTCGCGGATAACGGTGACCGTTGAGATGTGCAGCACCCCGGCGATCTCTTCGTTGCTCAGCCCGCCAAAGTAGCGCAGTTCGACAATCCGGCTCTTGCGTTCATCTATGGCAGCGAGGCTGGTGAGCGCGTCATCCAACGCGACCAGATCATCGCCGGCTCGCTCGCTAACCAAGCAAGCTTCGTCGACCGAAACGTGAGGAGCGGTGTGGCCCGCGTGGCGAGGACGCTTGCGCGCGAAATCAACCAGCACACCTCGCATCAGTTTTGCGGAAACGCCAAAAAAATGAGCGCGGTTCTTCCACTCGACATTCTTCCAGCCCATCAATCTTATGTAAGCTTCATTCACCAGCGCCGTCGGTTGCAGCAAATGCCCTAGTCGCTCCCCTCCCATGTATCGCCTGGCCAGCCTGTGCAGTTCGTCATGCACTATCGGAACCAACTGTTCGAGCGCCGCCTCGTCTCCATTATTCCATGCGATCAGCAGACCTGTGACGTTATGAGACGTCTGCAATGCGTGATATTCCTGGTACATCAGTTAAACCTCCAGTTTCGAGAAACACAGCAACCCTCGTTACGGAAAAGGCACCTTAGGTACGTCCGCAACGTGAGCCACCATGCGATCCGGACGAAAGTGACCAGGCCGCCTCCGAGATCTGAGTCGACGCTCCTTTGGGCGCCTCCAGAAATGCGCGGGCGACCGCAAAAATGCCTCGTTGCGGAATTAGGAATTCATTCAAACTCGCCTGTTGAGGAAGCGCTCCAACCGGGCCGACATCTATGTCATTTACAACAGCGCGACTTGAATCGATCAGCCAAATGCGTTGCGGGTTCGCGGTGAAATCATGCCCGTTTGGTGTTCTTCCTCGCAGATTCAGTTTGCCGGTCCCCAACCCGATTCGTGCGGCGTGTCCCATCATTTTGAGAACACTGTTAGTCTGCCACCACGGAGCGGGAACTAGACGCGACACTCCATTCATAAGACGCGAAAGCGGCGACTCGCTAAGCGTCATTTGCCAATTGAGGGTATCGCCGATTTTAACGCAGAGCTTTGCCGGACCATTCCACACCAGTTCGATCGGCGCAATGATGTTTCTTTGAATCTCGGCGCCGAAATATCGAGCGCATCCTTGCTCCGGCAGCACAGTCGAATAGAAGGTCCAGTTGCCGGCAGGACTCCGGTGCCAGACCGACGTATATCCCCGCCCGAGGGAGGAAGCGGGAAAACGGCGCAATGCCAGGACGTGACCTGAACGGAACGGTAGCCCGATTACTGCGTAGCCCGCAAACCGGTCACCCTTCCCTACTGGAAGCGACGCCGATTTCTCGATCTTCTGAATAATCTCTCTGGGTTCCAATGCTACTTACTCCCTTCGGACGGCCAAAACCAGGATGATTCACCTTTTGAATGCATTGCGAGGCGCTCCCGCAGCGACTAGAATTGTGCGCGATATCGGCCGAATGGAACATACCCGCGCGACCGGCGAAATTGATTCAGAGTCCAGCGATTACAGATCGTTTTGCCGAACGTATGGACTCTTTTGCCGGCAGTCCAGAAAACTCGATGGACGCGTTCTCCGAAATTCTGGGTGGACTGGCATTGAAGGGCGCGGTGTTCTTCAGCGCGGAGTTCTCTGCTCCGTGGGGTTTTTCGACCCCGCCTTCTAGATATCTGGCTCCAGTTGTTGCCCCGGGAGCGCCGCATCTGGTTGTCTACCATTTCCTTATCGAGGGTTCCGGATTTATCCGTCTGAAAGACGGATTCAATCTGTTGCTCGAGGCAGGGGACGTCATCGTTCTTCCTCACGGAGATGCCCATTGGATGTGTAGCAAGGAAGGTGTGGAGGAAAAGGAAACGACAGCGATAGTCGCTAAGATTCAGTCGCGCGATTTAAGGACTATGCAAGCTGGCGGCGGCGGCGAGGTGACGCGTTTTGTGTGCGGATACATGGCTTGCGATCCGCTTTTGAGCCGGCCAATTCTGCATAGCCTTCCCTCGGCATTCAAGGTCAACCTTCGCACGGACCGCTCGGGTCGCTGGCTGGAGAACTCTATTCTCCACCTGGTCGAAGAAGCCGCGTCCGGCCAAGCTGGAAGCGAGGCGATGTTAGCGAAATTATCCGAAGCGCTTTTCGTAGACACTTTGCGACGTCACTTAGCGGGGCTTCCTGAACAAGAGGTTGGTTGGCTTGCTGGAGTCCGCGATCCCATCGTCGGTAAGAGTTTGACGCTGTTGCATTCAAGGACGCAACATCGGTGGACCATTGCCGAATTGGCCAGGGAAGTCGGGCTGTCCCGTTCCGCTCTAGTGGAGCGTTTCACTCGCTATCTTTCCGAACCGCCGATTGCGTACTTGATGCGATGGCGGCTGCAGCTAGCCGCGCGTGCTTTGGCAGCTACCTCACGCGGCGTGGCAGAAATTGCGTCGGATGTAGGCTACGAATCCGAGGCCGCATTCAATCGCGCGTTCAAGCGGGAGTTCGGATTGCCCCCGGCGCGGTACAGGCGGGAGCACCGGGCTTCGACTAGCTGAGGGGGCGAGGCGAGATGAGAAAGGGAGGCGGGGTGAAGAATTGAAAATTGCAAATTGAAAATTGCAAATTGAAAAATTGTGGCCTGACAATTTTTATTCGCCGAGACAGTCCGCTGAAGCATTAAATCACTCATCGGGGCCCTTCGGTCTCGGCACCCATACAGTGATGCTTACGGTGACTGACACCCACGGGGCTAACCGCCACAGGTACAGTCATATTCTCCGGCCTCACACTGACCGGGGGGTTGGCCTTATCCCCCGAACGATGAAGGCGGAGGCATCCGCAACGAAAGCCACATAGCTGGACGCCTGTCTACTAATCATTCGACGAGGCTGCCGTCCATCATCGATCAGGCTAGAAAGACAAACGACGGGTGAAGTCAGAGTGATAGCCACATTCCATTACGCGTGGTCCTTCACATCACTCACACCTGAAAGCCGAGCACAATTTGCACAGCAGAAAAACCTCGTCCCGGCTTCAATCCCGTGTCCTATGATTCTACATCCGCAGTGATCGCAGGTCGGCGCAAGCCTGTGAATCGCACACTCGAAACTATCGAATGTATGACGCTCGTTGGCCGCGATGACGTCGAAAGACAAATGATAGTCGTTGCCACATACTTCGCATTTTGCCATTGCTATTACTCCCTGGAAGATTCTGGCCCACAGCTTTCAATACGCAGCTAATGTTTCTATTGCAACGAAACTGTACACCCTTCTCTTTGCTCTCATTCTTACTACAACAAATTCATCGAGTTTAATGCTCTGTCGATTTGGACCAGCAACAAGAGGGCCAGAGGGGTTCTAGGGAAGCACGAAAGCTACGAGCGCCCGGGGTTGAGTCGCGCTCATAGGCTGAGATTGAAACACCACTCGGCTGAGGCCGGTGGTGTTCAGGAGCACGGATCTCGGGCTCTCGAGTGGTGGAAGGGCTCAGATCCATTCTGAGCTCTTCGAGTGTTGATCTACTTTGATCTCCGGAAACGCGCGGTGAATGTCGTGTTCGACGACGGAGTCACGATAGTGTGCGTTTGAGCTCCGCCGTCGGACCACATCTTGAACACGTATTGCCGGCCGTTTAGTGTCTGGGGCGAGGCCGTACCGATGGTGCGAGTCATTCCAACCACTCCAACAAACACCACGGGAGTCGTTTGAGGCTGGCCATCCAGCGTCACTTGAAGACCTGACGGGTTGGCGGCGAGAGTTATCGTAGCTACTCGCGGTCTCACGTCGCTAAATGTCGAATTCTGTAATCCACCCGAATCGCTGACCGTAAGGTGTATTCTGAAAAACACATTCGCAGATGTCTCGCCGGTCGTCGGCACAACAAACGAGCCGCTGGTGATTCCGCTGGTCGGTTGGAGAAACGGATGAATGTGGTCGTCGTGATGAAAGTCCACGCGCCATGTGAATGCCGAAGCCGGTAGGTTGCCTTGCTCGGGATCGCTGCCCGTACCCGAGAAGTTTATCGTCTGTCCAGCGGTGTACAGGGTTCCGGCGGCTGGCTGCGTGATGGATGCGGTTGGAGGCTGGTTTGCGACAACCGTAAGAAGCGCTGCGTTGCTCGTCGCAGTTCCAAAAGCATTGCTCACTACACAGCGGAACAGGTCTCCGTCATCAGAAAGCTGAGCAGATTGCACAGTGAAGGATGAGGCGGTAGCGCCTGTCATGTCGAAGCCGTTGCGCTGCCATTGGAAGCTCAGCGGTGGTGTCCCGCTGGCCTGAACCGAAAACGTGGCGGACCCGCCAACTGAAACAGTCTGATTTGCAGGATGAACTGATATGCTCGGTGCCTGGCTGGCGGTGTGTTGAATCTTGAACACCACCCCGGTGTTGCTCCCCGATCCTCGAGCGAGGTAGTAAAGACTGCCATCCGAGGAAACCTTTAGATCAACCGGAGAAGAAATGCCGGTGGCGAATCCCTCCGCGGTTCCGCTCACCGGATGGAATCGCCTGATCCAACCGCTGCACAGATCCGCGAAGAAGTAGTCCCCGACAAACGCGCTCGGAAACTGTTGAACTGGCGGGTTGTAAAACGCTCCTCCGGCTATAGCACACCCGGTGGTTGCGCTGCTGCCGTGTGTGTAGGCGAAAAGTGGGCTGCGGAATCTCGGGTCGTTGGTTGAGCCTTCTGTGTCGGGCCAGCCGTAGTTTGAGCCAGCTATGCCGTCGTTTATTTCCTCCCAGGTGTTCTGACCAACGTCGTTTATGAAGAGGCGACCGCTGCCCGGCTGGAAGTCAAACGTAAACGGGTTGCGGAGGCCGAGCGCCCAGATGGCCCGGTTGTTCTCGGTAGCCGTATTGAAGAAGGGATTGTCGGAAGGAATCGTCCCATCGGCGTTGATGCGCAACACCTTCCCAAGCAGATTTCCAAGTGTCTGCGAATTTGTTCCATTGGCGTTCTCACCGACAGCGATAAATAGCTTTCCGTCGGGCCCGAAGTGAATCGCGCCTCCATTGTGGTTGGTTGCGCTGCTCAGGTTGTTCAGGTCCAGGATGACAACTTCGCTGCCGGGTGCGGCCGTGTCGCCGTTCGCAGTGAACCGGCTCAGTCGATTGTGAATCGCCGGGCTGGTCGCGGTGTAGTAGACATAAACAAAATTGTTGGTCGCGAATGCTGGATCGAAAGCTATGCCCAGCAGTCCACGTTCACCGGCGGAGTTTACGGTGAGAGTGACAAAAGGAGTTGCCAACAGGGCGCCGTTCTTGATCACTCTCAATGCCCCACCCTGCTCGCATACGAACAGACGACCATCGGGAGCAAATGCCATCGCTGTTGGGCCTGCGATTCCGCTGGCGATCAGAGTCTCGGAGAACCCACTCGGTAGGCTAGCTAACAGTTGCGGTTCTCTCCCGAGATTTGGTTCCTGGGCAGCGTTGCCGGCTACGTTGGATTTCGCAAATAGAAGCAACGTCGCGATAAAGGAAACAGCGACTGCGGCGCGAAATCGCGAGGACACTCTGCCGAGCTTCTCAAATAACCTGGCAAAGACCGCAGTTGATTCTTGAAAAGACATACAGATTCCCTTTCTCCCAAGGAATTGGTGAGGATTGGGCTGATTTCTTTTCAGCGGTAGGTCGAAGGGCGTCCACGTGACCTTGCGCTGTCGCGAAGAAGCTGACGTTGTCACGCCTTGGTTCAGTGAGGATTCAAGCTGGGGCAACAGATAGTTTTTTATGTCCCTATTCTCACAATACTTGTAGCACTCGAAAAAAACAGCGGTCAAGACGCGGGCTAAACAAGCGGGATTCCGTTGGCTCTTCGAGGGTATTTCTTTGTTGGCCTCCACCGTCGCCCGCATCGGCTGAACGCCCTCCGTTAGGAGGGCCATGTTTATAGACGCCAGCGCCGAGCCAATCCACCCTCCGTCAGGAGGGCCATGTTTATAGACGCCAGCGCCGAGCCAATCCACCCTCCGTCAGGAGGGCCATGTTTATAGACGCCAGCGCCG
>Ga0111539_10006388_pt1 | contig 15200 bp, 13 predicted proteins | sample RhiMethybrSRZTD1_FD_79667 | JGI IMG/M metagenome (GOLD analysis project Ga0111539, IMG submission 79667) | Populus rhizosphere microbial communities from Tennessee, USA - Rhizosphere MetaG P. TD hybrid SRZTD1 (version 2) (version 2) | ecosystem: Host-associated > Plants > Roots > Rhizosphere >... | reverse complement strand
GCGAACGCATTCTCACCGCGGCTCGCGATCTCAACTATCGACCGAATGCATTTGCGCGAGGGCTGAAGCTCGCGCGCACCATGACTCTTGGCCTGGTCATCCCCAACCTCGCCTACCCGGTCAACGCAGAGATCATCCGCGGCGCCGAACGGAGGGCGGCCGCGGCCGGGTACGTCGTTCTGCTGGCCGACAGCGAGGAGTTCTCGGAGGCGGGAGAAGCGTTCGAACGGCTTCTCCGCGAGCGACGCGTCGATGGTCTGCTCATCGCGAGCGCATCGACAGACGAGGCAGTCGTGCGTACCTTGGCGCGAGCCGGCCTTCCGTTCGTTCTCGTCAACCGTCGGGTCGGACGCGTCGGACCGAGTGTCACGGTCGACGATGTCGGAGGCATGAAGATCGGCGTAGAACACCTAATCTCGCTCGGCCATCGACGCATCGCCTACATCGGCGGTCCGTCGGATGCCGATACCGCGCGCCGGAGGTTGGCTGGTTTTCGAGTGGCCATGCGCGGGGCTCGCTTGCGTGCGCCCGCAGCACGCGTGGCCGAGGCGCCCTTTGACGAAGAGGGCGGCTTTCGGGCAATGGTTGAGCTTCTCGAGCGGCGTCCTCGTCCCACCGCGGTGGCTGTCTGGAGCCTTGCCGCCGCTGTCGGAGCTCTGGCGGCCGCGCGTGAGCGGGGAGTTCACGTTCCGGGCGATCTCTCGATCGTCGCTTTCCACGATGCCCCGATGGCGTCGTATCTCGATCCCCCCTTGACGACGGTGCGAATGCCACTCCGTGAGATGGCGGAACGTGGGGTTGAGTGTCTCCTCGCTCTCATCGACGGCGAGGAAGTCCAGAGCACCGTGATCGGAGCGCCTCCCCTCCTCATCGAGCGTGCCTCGACGCGGCCTCCCAGCGAGGATTAGCCCAGGCGCGCGGTGCTTGACACTGGTGACGACGGGTGGAAAGATCGCCGCGGAAAATCGTTTTTCTTCGAGTAGCGGATCAGCGAAGGCCGAAGGAGGATTGGGATGAGGCGTCGCGGTGAGCCGATCGAACGCTTGCTCGGTGAGTACATGGAACGCCGGATCAGTCGGCGAGATTTCTTCAAGCGGGCGGGCGCGCTTGGCCTCTCGATGAGCGCTGCGGGCACCCTTCTCGCCGCCTGTGGGGGCAAAGGCGCCTCTGGCAGTTCGGTCGAAGCGGAGACCGGGACGGCCGTTCGCGGTGGGATACTTCGAGAGGGATACGATCGGGACGTCTCCCGCCAAGATCCGGTGAACCAAGCGTGGTGGGATGCCAGCGGCTACCCGGTTCAGCACGAGACGGTTCTCTGCCGCGATCCCGACAATAACGTCGTCCCGATGCTCGCGGAGAAATGGGAGACCTCACCCGATGGGCTGACTTGGACGCTCACCATCCGCGATGGATTGACCTTCCACTCAGGTGCCCCGTGTGATGCGGCAGCAGTCGCGGCCTGCTTCGATGAGTTTCGCGACCCGGAGAAGGGCATCAACGCTGGTTTCTGGGCACCCGTCAAGAACGTCGAAGCATCGGGCAACGTCGTCACCGTGACGATGAGCCATCCCTACGCGGACTTTCTGTTCGCGATCGACAACGGGTACTCCGCCATCTACAACAAGGCGACCCGTGACAAGCTCGGCGACCAGTACGGTGTGAAGGGGACTGACGGCACTGGACCGTTCGTCTTCGACGAGTTCGTCCCCGGAAGCCACGCTTCCGTCAAGCGGTGGGCGAACTATCCCGGCACGGCTGCCCCGTTCATTCAGAACCAGGGGCCTGCCCATCTCGACGGCATCACGTGGATCGTTCTCACCGAACCGGCCACCCGCGCCCAAGAGCTCGAGCAGGGAAACCTCGACGCGCTCCACGGACCGGCATCCCAGGATGTCGATCGCCTAAAGGGGAACGGGGATCTCGCTGTCATTGAGTTCCCTGAGATGTCCTTGTATCAGCTTGGCCTCAACTTCAAGGAGACCGATCTCGGGTTCGACAACGTTGAGGTTCGGCAAGGGATCTCGCATGCGATCGACCGCCAGGCGATCGTTGACACCGTCTTCTTCGGCCTGGGGTCGCCCACCTACACGATCGTCAATGAGGCCTGGCCGTACTACGACTCCGGGGTCGAGCAGTTCAATCAGTTTGATCCCGACAAAGCGAAGCAGCTTCTCGGCGGCCGATCGATCTCATTCGAGTGCATCATCGAAGCCGACAAGACGGAGCAGCTCGTTGCGCAGGCGGTCCAGCAGATGCTCAAGGACGTAGGCGTGGACATGAAGCTCACGTCCTATGGCTCGGATTACTTCGAAAAGCTTCTCGGCGGTCCACAGGCATACATGATCAAGCAGCTGTGGTCGAATCTTTTGGATGCGTCTCTTCTTTTCTCCGACTCGCGATTCTTCGCCCCCGCTTGCTGCAACGCGAGCTACACCAAGATTCCCGAGCTCGACGCGGCCTTCCAGAAGTGGCAGACCGCCGGAAGTGAAGATGAGCTGCGGACTGCCGCCTCGGAGGTCCAGATGGTCGCGGCGGAACAACTCCCATTCGTCCCAATTGTCACCCCTTCCAATGTCTGGGTGCACCACAAGCGCGTGCACGGCTGGGCGCCGCTGTCCTCGACCCTCTATCCCTACTACAACGACGTCTGGCTCGAGGCGTAGCGACGGACTGAACCGGTCGCCCCACGCAGAGCCGCCCCGGCGCCGAGGGCCGCCATGCTGATCTACGTCGTTCGCCGAGCCGTCTACGCCATCGTTGTTCTCTTCATTGCGTCGATGGTCATCTTCTGGGGCTTACGTGTCGCTCCGGGCTCCCCCGAAACGACGCTATTCAATCCGTACGCCTCCCAGGAAGCGAAGGACGCCCTCCGCGTCAAGTTGGGTCTCGACAAGCCTGTCGCCGTTCAGTACGCGTTCTTCTTGCGGGACTTCTTCACAGGAGACTTTGGCGAATCGATCAAGAGCGGCCAGTCAGTACCTGAGCTAATCAAGGAGTACGGGCGAAACAGCCTCATCCTTATAAGCGCCTCGATCCTTTTCACCTACACACTTGCAATTCCCCTTGGCGTCCTAGCGGCCCTGAGGCGCGGGCGGTTCCTCGATCGAAGCTTGATGGGCTTCGCCAGCCTGGGCATGGGCATTCCGAACTTCCTCCTAGCGCTCCTCTTGATTTTGGTCTTTGGCACGAGGCTCGGGTGGCTTCCCATCTCCGGAACCGGAGGTCTTGATCATCTGATTCTGCCGATGATCGCGCTCTCTATGGAAGGGCTCGCGGTGACCATGAGGCTGGTCAGGTCTTCGATGCTCGAACAGCTCGGCACCGACTACGCGCTGACTCTGCGGGCAAAGGGCATCAGGTCTCGCACAATCGTCTGGAAGCGAGTCCTTCGAAACGCACTCATCCCGATCATTTCACTGTCGGGTATCCAGATCGGCGCCCTTGTCGGCTATACGGCGATAGTCGAGGTCGTCTTTCGGTGGCCGGGGCTCGGGCAGTTGCTGTTGACCTCCGTTCTGCAACGCGATTACCCCGTCGCGCTGTGGCTCTCGATGCTTCTGACGGCCTCTGTCATCGCAGCGAACTTCGCTGCCAATGTCGGGTACGCCTTGGCAGATCCACGCGTTAGGGAAGCCCGCGCATGAGCCAGACGACGGCGACATTCGAGGCTGGCCTCGAGCCCCCGCCTGCTCGCCGGTTTCGACCCGCTCTGACTCGTCTCGTTCAGGATCGCGGTGCTCTTCTGGGCGCGCTCTTGACGACCGCCTTTGTTCTGACCGGCACGGCTGGGATCGTGATGCTCGCCGTCCCCAGCCTGCAACACCTCTATCTCCAACAAGATCTGAGTCAGGCACTCCAGCCTCCGAGCCTCGAACATCTCTTCGGAACCGACGCCCTCGGGCGGGACATGCTCGCGCGTGTCGTCGCCGGCACGGGCGTCTCGCTCGTCATCGCCTGCAGCGTGACCGCCATTTCCCTGACATTGGGTGGTCTTGTCGGAATGATGGCCGGCCATCACGGCGGCAAAGTCGATCTCGCCCTCTCAGGCGTCATCGACATCACCTGGGGCTTTCCCATCGTCCTCGTCATCATCATTCTGGCCGGGGTCCTCAAGCCGGGGCTCACGACCGTCGTCCTCGGGATCGCTCTGATCAACTGGGCCGGCTTTGCTCGCATCGTTCGGGGAGAGACGCTCGTGATGCGTGATCGCGACTTCGTGCGCGCAGCACGGGCGGTGGGCGTTCCCACGTGGCGGATCATGCTGCGTCATTTCGTGCCCAATTTGATCGCGCCCACCCTCGTCTTGGGTTCGTACTACGTGGCGATCACGATCATCGCCGAGGCGGGAACTTCGTTCATCGGCGTCGGCGCTCAGCCGCCGACGCCGAGCCTTGGGCAGATCATCGCCGAGGGGCAGAACTACTGGTCTCGTGACCTATGGGTTGTCGCGATCCCGGGTGCTGTTCTCGCCCTCATCGTCGTCGGCCTGAACGCGCTCGGAGATGGACTGCGTGACCTGACCGATCCCAGGTTGCGGTCGCGTTGAGGGAGTCGGTTGAGATCGAGGCCGGTGATGGCGTCGTCCTGCGGGGCGAGATGGATACCGGTGGACCCGTGTGGCTCCTTTTCGTGCACGAGGCGGGCCTGGATCTGGATCAATGGCATCCGCTTGTCCCTCTTGGGGGCGGTGTGAGCACGTTGGCGCTTGACCTGCGAGGGCATGGCGGGTCAGACGGGGTAGCCGATCCTGCCTGCACTACTCGCGATCTCGTCGATGCGGTCGCATTTGCCCGAGACAGCGGGGCCGACGGCATCGTGGTCGCCGCGGCAGGCGGCCAGGTTCAGGCTGCGCTCGACGCGGCGTTCGAAACTAGAGCGCTCGGAGTTGTCGCGATCGGCCCTCTGATCGAGCGTGTTGAGGGGAGATCTCTACCCAAGCTCGTCATCGTCGCATCGAAGGAGATCAGGCAAGTCAGCGCGGGGAGTGCATTGCGACGATCTGCCGGGGCGGCGACGGTCATCAGCCTGCCCATCTCGGGCGAGTGTGACGCGATTCTCTCCGGTGCGTGGCGAACGAATGTTGCGGCCTACATTCGAGTCTTCGCCATGGACTTGGCTCGGCGGTCGACCGGGGTTCGGCGATGAACGCCTGCGAAATCGTCGCGAGATACCTAAGTGCTTTTTGGGAGCTTCGCTGGGACGATCTCGTCCCCCTTCTCGACGATCGCGCGGTCTACGTCGACCCGCTTCTGCCGGCACCGGTTGAGGGGAAGGATGCGATCTGCGAGATCCTCGTCTACTGCCACGAGTGGGGCGAGTACAGCGGCGAGCTCGTGAGCATCTTCGGTTCCGAAACGCATGTCGCCGCCGAACTTCGGATACGGGGCCGTGTCGTCAAGCCGCCTGAGGGAATGTCGGAGACCGTCGTCGGCAAGTCGTTCGACTTCATCGAGTGTGACGTGTTTGAGCTGAACGCTGAGAAAAGGATCGTTCGGCAGACGATCTACGCCGACGCTCTTTCGCTCCAACAGCAGATCGGTGAGGTCTTCTGATGCGAGCTGCTCGCCTGCATCGTGGCGAAAGAACTCTTGCGATAGAGGACGTCGAGACCCCGAGTCCCGTCGATGACCAGATTCTTGTCCGCGTAGCCGGAGCCGGAGTTTGTCATTCGGACCTGCACGTCCTCGACGGACTCTTCGACGACCAATTGCGCTTCCCCGTGACGATGGGTCACGAGATCGCCGGCTACGTTGAGACGACCGGGCCGCGGGTCCGAGACCTCGAAGCTGGCCAGGCCGTTGTGGTCATGGTCGGTTGGGGGTGCGGCCACTGCGAGTGGTGCGTGTCGGGGCATGAACAGATCTGCCCGATCGGCGACGAGGCCGGAGCCACGGTCGATGGAGGATTCGCCGAGTTCGTACTCGTGCCTCATCGTCGGCACGTCGTTCCGCTCGGCGAGCTCGACCCGTTGCAGGCGACCCCATTTGGATGCGCTGCCCTTTGCGCCTACGCCGCCGTAAAGCGGGTCCGCCCGCATCTCCCCGGCGGGACCGCTCTCGTCATCATCGGCATCGGCGGGCTGGGCCAGTACGGGGTCCAGTTCGCACGCGCGCTGACGGGCGCGAGGATCATCGCGGTCGATATGCGGAACGAGCACCAAGCGCGAGGGCTCGCGCTAGGTGCCGATCATGCGCTGCCGCCCGGACCCGACGTTCGCGAGTCGATCCACGAACTAACTGGGGGTCGCGGGGCAGCGGCAGTGATCGACTTCGTCGGCACTAACGAGTCGCTGGCGCTCGCCGCAGACGTGGTTTCGGCCCGCGGCCTCGTCGCGCTCCTTGGCTTGGCGGGAGGGACCATTCCGTTTGGGTTCTTTTCAGCCGCTCCCGAGGCTTCGTTCACGACCGTGGTTGCCGGAACCGTGCTCGATCTCCAAGAGGTTGTGCGCATCGCACAGGCTGGACGCCTGGAAAGCAAGACGACGGCGTATCAACTCGAGGCGATCAACGACGCGCTCGATGCGCTTCGCGCGGGCCAAATCGAGGGTCGAGCAATCGTCACACCAGGAGGGAAATTGTGATCACAGGAGTTCTGCCCACAGCTTTGACCGTCTCGAGCATGGAGCGATCGCTCAGCTTCTATTGCGATCTCCTCGGGTTTCGGCAAGCGACGCAGCTGCCGGCGGAAGCCGAGCGGGAGCGTTGGGATCGCTATCACGAGCAGGTCTGCGGCATCCCCGGTGCGCGGATCCGAGTGGTCTATCTCGAAGCACCCGATAGGACGTCGCACCTCGAACTGATCGAGTACGAGCGTCCGAAGGCGGCCAACGGCCCACGTCGACCTTTCTCCGAACCTGGCACGGCGATTGTCGCCCTCGGCCTCAAGGACAGCGAGGAAGTCGTCGAACGGCTGCGCTCGGCTGGGGTCGAGGTCGTCGCCGACCCAGTGTTCTACGAGACGGATGACGGCGCTCGCTCATACACGACGTACCTCTACGATCCGGACGGAAACGCGCTCGCCCTGTTCGAGACCGTCGAGGCGGCCTGATGGCGGACTATGACGTCGTCGTGGTTGGCGGTGGGCACAACGGTCTCACGTGTGCCGCCTATCTGGCACGTGCAGGGGCCAGCGTTCTGGTTCTTGAGCAACGCGACATCCTCGGCGGCTGTGGCACAAGCGAGGCGATGATTCCGGACCTGCCCGAGTTCACGTTCAACCCAGGGGCAGTCGAGCTCCTCGGCTTCAACGCACAACCGGTCTTCCGCGACTTTGAGCTCGCAAAGCATGGGCTCGAGCTGATTCCGAATGACCCGTTCTATTTCATGCCCTTTCCAGAGGGCAAGGCGGTTTTTTTCTACCGCGACATCGAGCAGACGGCTGAGAGCATCCGTGAGATCTCCCCAAGAGACGCGGAAGCCTACGTCCGCTTCGTCAACTTCTGGTCCGACCTCGACCAGTTCATAGGACCGTTCTACACGCGGGAGGCTCCGCTGCCCGGGCGCCGTCCAAGTTTCCGGCGTCGGAAGCGCCGAATGCGCGCACTCGGCGGCTCGGTGCGGAAGAGCATTGAGGCAGCCAGAGTAGGGTCGAGGCTTGCTCGGTCGGAGTCGGTGGCAGAGATGCTGAGGGTCGCAACGATGCCGGCCCGACGGTATTTGGCCGAGGTATTCGAGTCTCCGGAGATGCAGGCCGTCGCTGCCTTCTTCGCTATGCAGACGAAGGGCACCCTTGACGACCCTGGATCCGCGCTCGGCATGGTCGAGCTTCCTTGGAGCCACTCGGGAGGGGTGCATCGTCCGCGAGGAGGGATGGGGAAGGTCTCGGCCGCAATCGCTCGCGCGTTTGAGTCTGAGGGTGGCCAAGTCAGCCGCGGGGCAAGGGTCGACGCGATACTCGTCGAGCGCGGGCGGGCTATCGGGGTCCGCCTTGCAAACGGAGAAAGCGTCCGCGCCCGCAAGGCAGTCGTGGCCGCCATCAGTCCAATTCGAACCTTCTTGACGCTCATTGACCCGAACGCTCTCGATTCGAGCTTCCGTCGCCGGGTGAAGCAGATTCAGAATGACAACACGAACGTGATCAAGGGCTATTTCGCGCTCGAAGAACCGCCAGTCTTCTCAGCAAGCGGTGATGACGGCAACGAGCGGCGATGGCGCACAGCGGCCGGGATGCTAAGCGGCGTCGAGGCTGCCGACGTCATGTGGGCCGACATCAAGGCAGGAAGAACCCCCAGCGCTATCGGATGGTCTTGGTGCACTTTCACAAGCGTCCTCGATCCAACGCTAGCCCCTGCCGGTAACCACACGCTCGGCCTCCACGTCTGGGCTCCCTATCGGCTTGCCGGTGGACGCGATTGGGACGACGCCAAGGAAGAAGTGACGATGCGCATGTTCGACGAATACTGTCGCTACGCCCCGAACCTGAAGGGCAAGATCATCGGGTGGGCGGCGCGCTCTCCGAAGGACTGGGAAGCCGTGACGGACAACCCTCACGGGAACATGTTCCACGTCGACTACGTCCCCCACCAGACCTTCGGCTTACGCCCGCTGCCCGAGCTTTCCGATTACCGGACGCCGATTGACGCGCTTTATCTCTCCGGAGCCGGAACGCATCCAGGGCCCGCGATCACAGGTCTTCCGGGCCATAACACGGCTCAGGCCGTGCTCGAGGACCTCGAATTCGGAAGAGCATGAGCCTCACGTTTTGGTGGTGGGGTGAGGACGAGGCACCTGGTCTCCGCGTCTGGCTGGAGCGGGTCGCGGCTCAGTTTGAGGACGAGCGCCAGGTCCCCATCGGTCTACGACTACTCAGCCACGACGAGGTGTTGCCAGCGTTCCCGGCCGCTTTCGCCGCGGGAAACGCTCCCGACCTCCACTTCTTTTGGAACGGGATCTATGTCATCGAAAACGCGTGGGCAGGGCGGCTCGCCGCGCTCGACGACCTCCTCGCCGATAACGAACTCGCTTTCATCGCTGGTGGCCCACAAAGTGAGTGGAGGGGGAGGACGTATCGGGCCGCTTGGTACGTGATCCCGGTCTGCTGGGTTGGTAATCGCCGGGTCTTGGATGACTCCGGGATCGATCGCCTCCCGCAAACGTGGCCAGAACTCGTCGAGGCTTGTGAAAAGGCGAAACTGGCCGGGTTCCACCCGATCACCGCAGGTGACGCCGAGGCGGATTTCAGCGTCTGGTGGCTCACCCACTTTCTCACCCAGTGCGTCAGTGAACCGGCCGACGTCGTCCGGCTAACGCTCGGCTCCCAGGACTGGCGTGACCGCCCATTCAGAACCCCTTGGGATCTCCTCGAACTCGCAAGAGAATCCGGAATGCTCGATGAGGAAGGTCTATCACTCACCCTCTGGGAGGGTCTCAAACGCTTCAACGAAGGACGAAGCGCCTTCACGCTCGCGTCGGGCCCGATGTTTTCCGCCTGCCGTGATGCGCTCGGTAATGACGCAACCGTGTTTGTCGCGCCAAGGGCCGAGCAGGGACCGCTCAGCGAACTTCCGATCGTCGATACGCAGGGGCTCGGAATCTCCGCCTCGGCTCCGGATCCGAGACTCGCTGCCGAATTCCTCAGCCACATCCACGGAGGCGAACAGCGAGCATCGCTCTGGCACGACGTCGGTCTGTTCCCCGCCGATCGGCGTTGGCCGGGCCCTGACGATTCAGCAGATCGCGACTACGCCCAGATGTGGAAGTGGTACGCCGAGGGCCCGAGCGCGCCCTATCTTCCGAACCTGATCCCACTCGATCTGCACTACCGGGTCGCGGCAGAGATTGGCCAGGCCGTGCTTGCCTCCCGCGTAAGTGGTTGGGAGGCAGGGGTTCAGGCGTGGGAGCGCTCGCGTGAATGGAGGGCGGCCGACCGCGAGCGAGCGGAGAAGTACGAGGAGTGGGCGGAAACTGCGGCTCGTGGTCGGATTCAGGAGGATTTCGCTTGGGCCGACTAGCGGGAAAGCGCGCTCTCGTCACAGGGGCGTCGACAGGAATCGGGCGAGCGATCGCTGTGCGCTTTGCGTCTGAAGGCGCCTCGGTCGCAGTCGGCGTTCATACCAACCTCGATGCAGCTAATGAGACGCTTCACCTCGTGGACTCCGCAGGCGGGCGTGGCGTAATCGTCCAAGGTGACGTGGCCGAGGAGTCCGACGCCGCTCGTCTCGTCGATGAGGCCGTCACCGGGCTCGGCGGGATGGACACCCTCGTCCTCAACGCAGGCATCGACGACCTTGCGGGCCCGACGGACGTCGCGGACTACGACATCAGAATGTGGGACCGAATCCTCGGCGTGAACCTGCGCGGTGCGTTCCTGATGGCTCGATTCGGACTTCCTCAGCTTCTTGCCAACGGCGGTGGTGCGGTCCTCGGGGTCGGCTCTGTTGGAGGCTTGGTGGCCTGGCCTGGCGCCTCGGCCTATTGCGCGGCGAAGGCGGGTCTGCACGTGCTTGTGCAGACGATCGCTGTCGAGAACGCCGAGAAAGGCATCAGGGCGAATTGCATTTGCCCAGGGGTCATCGAAGGGACAGCGATGCACGAGGGATATATGGCTGCCGCTTCTGATCCCGACGTACTGGAGGAGGCCGCACGACAGCTCCATCCCGTGCGACGGCTCGGCCGGCCGGATGAGATAGCGGCGCTGGCGGTGACGCTCTGCGCAGATGAGACCGCCTTTGTCACTGGCGCCCTCATTCCGGCCGACGGCGGTTTCACGGCAGTGTGACGTAGCGACGCCGGCCGCGGCCGTTGTCAGGGGCCTGGTGAGTCCGACCAACGCTGCGAGTGACAGCGAGCCCTCGTCGGATGGGGGTTGCAACGTGGTTCGTTCCCACAGACAACCCCACGGGCGAGATTCGGGTTCGCTGGCCGGGCCCGTCCTAATGTCGCACCGAAACCGGAGAGATGCTTCCAATGGTCTGCTTGCAACGCCGCGTCAGTCGCTCAGACGCCGCCAGGCTGAAGACGCGGGTTCGATTCCCGCCGCCTCCATCGCTTGTTTGAGTAGTCGCCGTTGCCTCCGGACTGCTGATGCGACGCGGAGATGCCTAGTCAACGGCGTAACCACAGCGGTGCCCTCGTTCGTTTCCCTTGAAAGGCGAGGAGGCATGGATGGCGACAAGAGATGCTGACGTGGTCGAGAAAGCCGATTCGAGCGCCGGGCAGGCGGCTGGCGAGGCGCGAGAAAAAGCGGAAACCGGAAGCGGCTGGTACGCGTGGCTCGCACGCGGAGGCTTGGTCGCAAAAGGCGTGTCCTACGGGATCGTCGCAGCTCTTGCGATCGGTGTCGCGATCGGCACCGGTGGGGAAACGACGAGTCGCCAGGGTGCGCTGGCGACCCTCGCGCAAGAGACGTGGGGGAAAATTGCGCTAATCGTCCTCGCGGCCGGGTTCGCCGCGTATGCGCTTTGGCGTTTCATTCAGGCTTTTGCCGAGCGAGAAGACGATGACGACAAAAAGGCGACGCTCAAGAAGTGGGGCAACCGCGCGGGCTACGTCGGGCGAGGGCTCATCTATGCGAGCTTGACGTTCACGACAGTCAAGCTCCTCGTCGACGCAGGCCAGCAACAGTCGCAGAGTGCAAAGGCGCAGCAGACGACGGCGACAGTGCTTGACTGGCCGGCAGGGCGGTGGCTCGTAGGTATCGGAGGCTTATGCGTTCTTGGCGCGGGGTTGTGGAACGCCTACCGGGCTATAACGAAGAAGTTCGAGGACAAATGGCGTACCGGCGAGATGAGCGAGACGGAACGAACGTGGGGTGGGCGAGCGGGTGTCGTCGGTCACCTTGCCCGAGCCGTCGTGTTTGCGCTCATTGGAATCTTCGTCATCAAGGCGGCTCTCGAATACGATCCGAGCGAGGCGATTGGACTCGACGGGGCCTTGCAGAAGGTGGCCGACGCAGCCTACGGGCCGTATCTCCTCGGCCTGACCGCAGCCGGCCTCCTCTGCTACGGCCTCTATTGTCTTGTCGACGCTCGCTACCGCGACGTTTCTGTCAATAGCTCGGGCGGCGGGCGCGCGGCGAGGCCGAAGTCGAGGCAGTCCGTTCGGAGCACGATGAATCACCGGCTCGACGGTGCCTCTTCAGTCGATCGATGATCGCGCGGCGGTCTGGGTCGCGACCCATCGCATCGCTGCACTGAACGACCCGTCCGTCTGGCTCGGATACATCGACAAAGTCGGCGCGGTGTGGATCGTCCTCGCGGTCGTCGTCGGCGTCGCTCTTCGATTCGGTCTCGCTCGCACCCTCGGTCTGACCTTGCTGACGGCGGCGACGACGTTTGCGGCCGATAGCGTCTGTTTCGGACTCAAGGACATCACCGACCGAACGCGCCCGTTCGTCGCCCACCCGCAAATCGACCCGTTGTATGTCGTCCACTCGAGCTCGTTTCCCGCGGGCCACGCCGCAACCGCGTTCGCCGGAGCAACGCTTCTCTCATACGTCGCTCCTAAGGCGATGCCGGGATTTGTTGCCCTGGCAGTGTTGATCGCCTGCTCGCGTGTGTACGTCGGGGTCCATTACCCGGGTGACGTGATCGCGGGCGCGATCGTCGGGGCCGCCGTCGGGGCCGTCGCGATTGGCGTGGTCGCTTTTGCGCGACGCCGTAGCGCCAAGACCGGGAGAGCGCGTCCTCGAGGACGCTCCGTAGGAGGCTTGATCTCTGCCTTGCGCCGCTGACGACGCCCGGCACACGGAGTACAGCAAACGTGAAAGCCAGCACGGTCACGCTTGTCGGTTTCGAGAGTCCGCCTCAAGCGAGCTCTCGAGACTTTCGAATCCGACGCAGCCGTATCGTCAGGGAAGCAAAAGCATGACCTTCCCCAGTGAGTGATCACCACCAAAGGTGTTCGGATCGACCTCGAGGTCGATGCTGAGTCCCATCGCCGCGTGTTCGCGGTGCTCGCTTACCTCCGAGCCGCGCCTGAGGGATCTGGAAGCGGTCCCTTCTCTCTCAAACGCTAAGCGCTAAGGCCGCCCTCAGGAGAGGAAGCCTCCTCGTTCCCCCAGTCCGGCGTCCGGCCCGCACTTCGCTCGGCTACTCAGGCGGGGGAACGAAGCGGCAGAGCCGTCGTGGCCGCGGTGATCGATCAGTAGGCTGGCCCCGCAAGCAGTCCGTTCGCCTAAAGTTCCTCGCCTCGAGCGCCAGAGCGCGTCGGTGTCTTATGCGGACTTTGGGCCGGGTCTAAGTGCAGAGCCAGTGAAATCACTGTACCTGTTCGGAGCGACCATGGCCTTTAAGGCGCGCGTACTGGGTGGCGTGAGAAAATCGAGCTTGGCCAGGTCAACGAGCGCAAGGACTTCATGCACCAGCGCATCTTTCGAGGGTGTCGGCGCTCGCTCACGATGTGGCGTGAAGCAATCGGAAGGTACCGCCAGCCTCGGAGGGAGGAAGACGTCGAGGGTGTAAAGCCACGCCGCCACAAGAAACTGGGATTGCGCCGCTTCCTTGATCGAGACTAGCGGCGTGGGCGAAAACCGCGGGCCGCCTCGCGTCGAAATGGTCCAGCTTGTGAGGCGGACCGATCCAGGCAAAGGTTCTCATGCGGATTTAGGGCAGAGGTCGCGATCACACCGGCCTCGGGGGCACGTCGAGCACGACCGACGCCGTGCCCACGTCGAGTAACCCCTCGATGAGCTCGACGAACGCGTGCGGGTCGTCAAAGCTTTTCCCAGGGTCGAGGCCAGCGACCCGGAGGAATTCCCTGTCCCCCTGGACACGCCCATCTATCCACCGCGCCCAAACTTCCTGACCTCCTCGCCGCCCTCCGATCTCAATCTGGCCACGACTGCCCTTCTGTTTCTGTCGAAGATGTTGGAACCTGCTTCGCTCGTATGTCCCGCTCCGTCCGCTTGGCAAGCACGCCTTCATACAGTGAGACGACGCGGCTCGCGATCATGTCCCAGGCATAGCCAGCGCGGATCTGCGCGTACGCCGCTTCGCCTCGCGCGCGGCGCTCCCGAGCAGTGTTGACCACCTCGATGAGAGTGGCGGCGAGCCGGGCCTCCTCGTCGGGATCGACGAACCATCCGCTAGGACGTCCGGGGGAGATATTCACGAAAGAGAGCGGTCCGCCCGTCGGGGTCGCGATCACAGGTAGCCCGCAGGCCATCGCCTCGAGGTAGACCTGGCCGAAGGGCTCGTCGACCGATGGGGCTACGAGCACATCGGCTGCATTGAGCCCCTCGGGCAGATCATCGTGTCCCCGCCAGCCCGTGAAGAAGATTCCCTCAGTGCCGCCGGAGCGCGCCACCTCGACCGGGTGCTCTCCTTCCCACTCGCCCGGGTACCCACCCCAGATGACGAGCGGCGCCGGGCGGTCGAAGCTCGAGCGTGCCCGCTGGTAGGCGCGCACGAGCAGGGGCACGCGCTTGAAGGCGAGGAAGCGCCCGACGTAGAGGAGCACCGGATTCACCTCGCCCGTCTTCAGATCGGCGAATACGGTCAGGTCGTCTGCTCCGTAGCGGACCGAGCCGGCCACGCCCGAGGCGTCCCATCCGCGGGGATCGTCGACGAGCCACGCACGCCACCGTGCCCATCGCTCTTCCGGGCCGAGCCGATGTCGATCAAAGCGCTCCACATCGACGCCGTTCGGGATGACCTCGGCTCGTGACTCGTCGACACCGAGAAGACGGGCGGCTTCGTCGCGGTCGTGGGGCGAGATCGCAATGAGCTGATCGGCACGCCGCGCGGCGGCCTGCAGCCGAGCCTCCCAAGCGTCGCCGTACCGCCATGCCTCCCAGCGTGTGCTCTGAAAGAGCTCACGCTCGGCATCGGTAAGCCGAGCTTCGGCCCGCTCACTCCCAGCGCCGGTGGCCATGCCGGTGAGATCGGTGCCGAGACGAACCGCCAGCTCGCGACGGCGGCGAATCCCGTCGAGCATCTTCAGCTCGGTGCCGTGCAGGTGCGCGACGACAGGAAGACCTGGTGCGCCCCGGGCGAGCGCCTCATGCTGAGGGGTGAGGTGATGAAGGTGCGCGATGGCCGCCTCAGCAGCGCCGCCCTCGGCAAAGAGCCGTTGCCAGGCGGCCACCTGTCGCTCGGCCTCTCGATCGTCGAGCGAGGCGAAGAGTCGGTCCGGCGCGCCCACGCGATCCTCGAACGACGGATGGAGCGGGATCTCAGCGGCCATCGGGTCGCCGCCGCGATCGAACGCCCCCAACGCGGGTGTGTAGTCGGCTGCCGCCACGTCGAGCCCGGCGAAGAATGT
>Ga0111539_10006386_pt1 | contig 15202 bp, 15 predicted proteins | sample RhiMethybrSRZTD1_FD_79667 | JGI IMG/M metagenome (GOLD analysis project Ga0111539, IMG submission 79667) | Populus rhizosphere microbial communities from Tennessee, USA - Rhizosphere MetaG P. TD hybrid SRZTD1 (version 2) (version 2) | ecosystem: Host-associated > Plants > Roots > Rhizosphere >... | reverse complement strand
GCGGTTGGCGATCAGGACCCGCTCGAACACGAACCCTCTCGGCTCGAACTCGGCTCGTTTCGCGCGCCACGCGCGCGTCTTTCAGCGATACACTCGAAGCGGAGGGAGGCTCGCGGCGGCCCCGGGGGTTCCTCGGCTCGAAACGACACTAGAGGGCGTCGAGCGGACGGCCATTCAGCAGCTCGAGCTCGAAGAGGAGCTGCCCGTACTCGACCGGCTGGGCGTTCTCGACGCACACGCTGCGCACGACCGCCTCGACGTCCGCCTTCACCTCGTTCATGAGCTTCATCGCCTCGAGGATGCACAGCGTCTGGCCCGGCGCGACCGGATCGCCCTCCTCGACGAACGGCTCCGCCCCCGGCTCCGGCGCGCGGTAGAACGTCCCCACCATCGGCGACTCGACCCTGATCGTCCCGTCGGCGGGCGGGCCGACCGGCGCCTCGACGTCGCCTTCGGGCTGGGCAGCCGTCGCCGCGACCCCGACGGCCGGCACCGCCGTCGCCGCCTCGTCGCTACGGCGCACGGTCACGCGCGTCTCGCCCTCCTCGATCGTGACCTCCCCGATCCCAGACTCCTGCACGATCCGAATCAGCTCGCGGATCCGCTCCGCTTCGCCCTGCTCGAGCCCGGCCCGCGCCAGGCTCTCGGCATCCGCGCCCCGGCTCCGGATCGAGCGCAGAAGCGGCTCGGCCTCTTCCCCGAAGAGCGCGAGCAAGAGCAGCTCCTCGTCGCTCGACGCAAGCCCGTCGGCCGCGTCGCGGACGTCGTCCAGCTCGACGGGCGTCTCCTCGCGACGCGCGCCTTCGCCGATCAGCTTCACCGCCCGCCGCACGGTCGGATCGATCTCCGCCGGCGGCGAGCCAAAACGCCCTTCGATGAGATCGCGGAGTTCGTCCACGACGACCTGCCAGCGCTGTGCCGAGAGGACGTGGAGCACCGCCTGCGACCCGAGAATCTGCCCGATCGGCGATGCAAGCGGCGGCCACCCGCACTCGCGCCGGAGCTCCGTGAGCTCGTCCAGGACCTCGTCGAGCCGGTCGGAGAATCCGTGGGCGCGGAGGTTCGCGTCCAGCTCGGCCACGAGCCCTGCCGGCAGGCTGTGCTCGGCCGCCCGCACAGCGACGCGCGGCGAGAGCGGCGGCACTGGGACGTCGCCCAGCGCGTCGTCCACGAGCTCCGAGCCGCGCCAGAGAGTCTCGAGATCGACTCCCGAGTCCACGCCGAGGCCCGCAAGCGATTGCGTCAGCGATTCCGCCGAGACGCGGTGGAGCGAAAGCGCAATCGGATAGAGCGCGCACGCGATCACCCCGGCACCCGCGCGCGCCGCCTCCAGCGACGACGCCAGCGCCGCGCCGCCGGCTCCCTGGCAGTGCAGGCCGACGGGCAGCTCGCTCGCCTCGCCGACGCGCTCGACGAGCTCGCGCGCTTTCGCAGGATCGAGAGACCCGGATGGGTCATGGATGAGGACACGCGAGGCCCCGAGCGCGCCGAGGTGATTGGCCCGCTCGAGCAGGACGTCCGCGTCGCCGCCCAGCCCGGGGCTGTGCACGAGTCCGACGGCAAGCTCTTTCCCCGCTGCGCGGATCGCCTCGGCCGCTTCCTGGAGATTCGCCAGGTCGTTCAGCGGGTCGTGGATCCGGAAGATGTCGATGCCGCTCTCGGCCGCGCTCGCCACGAAGCTGGAGACGAGGTCGCGGGAAAGCGGACGGGAGCCGACGAGCAGCCGCCCTCGCAGCGCCATGCCGAGCGGCGTCGAGCAGCGCGAGCGAATGGCGCGAATCCGCTCCCACGGGCTCTCCACTCCCCGGCGCACCGCAGAGTCGAAGCAGCCCCCGCCCGAGACCTCGAGGTACGCGAACCCGGCCGTGTCGAGGATCTGCGCGAGCTCGAGGACCCGCGAGGACTGCATCTGCTGCGCGAGCGGCTCCTGCGAGAGGAGCCGGATGCTGGTGTCGACGAGGGCGGGCACGGCTACGCCCGTGAGATGTAGCGCGCCTCGCGCGTGTCGACCTTGATGCGGTCGCCGACGTTCACGAAGAGCGGCACCTGGACGACCGCGCCCGTCTCGAGCGTGGCGGGCTTGGTCACGTTGGAGACCGTGTCGCCTTTGACGCCAGGCTCGGTCTCGACGACCGCGAGCTCGACGGAGGCGGGCAGGTCGACGGCGGACGGGCGGCCGTTGACGAGGAGAAGCATGACCTCGCTGGACGGCTGCATGTACGGGAGCTGGCTCTCGAGATCCGTGTGCGGAAGCGAGATCTGCTCGTAGTTCCCCGTGTCCATGAACACGACCTCGTCGCCCGCGTCGTAGAGGTACTGGACGCTCTTGGTCTCCGTGCGGACCCGCGGCATCTTCTCGCCGGCGCGGAAGGTGCGCTCCACGACCGAGCCCGAATCGAGGTTCTTCAGCTTCGTGCGCACGAATGCGCCGCCCTTTCCGGGCTTGACGTGCTGGAACTCGACGATGCGCCAGACGTGCCCGTCGAGCTCGACGTGCATGCCGTTCTTGAACTGGTTGGTCGAGACCGTTTCGGCCAAAGCGGAGCCAGTTTAGTTGAGGGTCACCAGTTCTTTGGTGAAGCCGCTCAGCACCTCGGCACCGTCCTCCGTCACGACGACGAGGTCCTCGATGCGCACCCCGCCGCGGCCGGCGAGGTAGACCCCCGGCTCGACGGTGACGACGTTGCCGGCGAGGAGCGGCCCCGCCGCTGTCTGTCGGAGTACGGGGAGCTCGTGCACCTCGAGGCCGACGCCATGGCCGAGCCCGTGGAGGACGTTGTGGCCCGCGGCCTCGATCTCCATACGGGCAATCGCGTCGAGCCCGCGGGAGTCGGCACCGGCGCGGACCTCGGCGAGCGCGGCTCCCTGGGCGCTCGCGCAGACCGAGTACGCCTCGCGCAGCGCTTCGGGGAGCTCGCCGGTCGCGAACGTGCGCGTGCAGTCGGAGCAGTAGCCGTCAACCTTCGCGCCGAGGTCGACGACCACGGTTTCGCCGGCGCCGAGCTCGCGATCACCGGGATGGTGATGCGGCAGCGCGGCGTTCGGGCCCGAGCCGACGATCGGCTCGAAGGAGATGTCGTCGGCCCCCTCCTCGTGGATGGCGCGCACGATCCACCAGGCAACGTCGGCCTCCGACTTCCCGACGACGCTCTCCCCGGCGAGGCGCGCGAGGACCGCGTCGACGACCTGCGCCGCGCGTCGGATCGCGTCAAGCTCGGTGGGCTCCTTGACCGCGCGCAGCATCATCGGCACGGCCGCGAGAGGGACGAGCTCGACTCCCGTCGAGAGCAGGTCGGCGTGGCGCGCGACCGTGACGTGGTCGGACTCGAACGCGACCGGCGCATCCGCGAGCCGCCCGAGCTCCGTCGCGACCCCGGGTAGGAAGTCGCGCTCGACGATCTGGATCTCGACCCCCTCGACGGCCCGGGCGGCTTCCGCGTAGCGCCCGTCGGTCATCAGCACGACCTCCTCGTGTTTCACGAGCACAAACGCATTCGAGCTCTCGAATCCGGTGAGGTAGCGGACGTTCACCGGGTTGGAGACGAGGAACGATGCGATCTCGAGCCGCTCCATCTCGGCGCGCAGGCGCTCGACCCGGCCGTTCACGACTTGGCCTTTCCCCTGTGCGCGAGAAACACAAGGGCTTCCTGATACCCGTCGGGGCCCTTGCCGATCACACGATGGTCGACGACGTCTTCGATCACGGAGACGCGCCGCCATTCTTCGCGCGCGCGGATGTCCGAAAGGTGTACCTCGACGACCGGGACGGTGAAGAGCTCGAGGGCATCCCGGATCGCGTAGCTGTAGTGCGTCCACGCGCCCGGGTTGACGATCACGCCGTCGGCCCAGCCCCGCGCTTCGTGGCACGTGTCGATGAACTCCCCTTCGTGGTTCGTCTGCACGCAGCGCACCGAGCAGCCGAGCTCCTTTGCCCACCGGTAGATCCGGGTCTCGAGCTCGGAGTAGGCCATCCCGCCGTAGAGCGCCGGATCGCGCTCTGCGAGCGCGTTCAAATTGGCCCCGTTCAGGACGACGACCTGCACCGGCCGAGTCTACTTCCGGATCAGGGCTTCGAGCGCCTCGCGCGCGGCGGCGTCGGGAAGGGTCGTCACAACCGGCTTTCCGGGCGCCTCGAGGAGGACGAAGACGCCCTCACCCTTCTTGTCGCGCTTGAGCGAGGCCCACGCCGCATCCGGGTCTGCGGCAACCGGCTCGGGCCGAAGGAGCTCCTCGACGACTTGCGTGTCCAGATCCGAGAGGCGCAGCGCGGCGAGGAGCCCGAGAGCTACGGCGTCGCCGTGCCTAACGGTGTAGCCGGAGGCGGACTCGAGCGCGTGGGCAAACGTGTGGCCGAGGTTGAGGATCGTCCGCCGGCCCTCGCTCTCAAACGGGTCGGAGAGGACGACGCCCGCCTTGTAGGCCGCGCAGGCGCGAATCATCTCCTCCTCGGGCAGCTCCCAGACATCAGTGCCCGCGAGGAGGCCGGTCTTGACCACCTCCGACATGCCCGCGCGCCGCTCGGCGTCGGGCAGGGTGGCGAGGTAGACCTGGTCGAGGAGGACGGCCTGCGGGAAGTGGAAGGCGCCTGCGAGATTCTTGCCTCGCGCCGTGTCGATTCCCGTCTTCCCGCCGATGGCCGCGTCCACCTGGCCGAGAAGTGTCGTCGGCACCGCGATCCAGTCGACGCCGCGGAGATACGTGGCAGCAAGAAAGCCAGCCACGTCCGTCGTCGATCCGCCGCCGAAGGCGAGGAGGGTCCCCTCGCGGCCGAGCTCGACCTCGCCCCAGAGTCGCGCCACCACGGCTTGGTCCTTCGCGCGCTCGCCGGCCGGAACACGGTGCACGGCGCCCTCCACAGGCGGCTCGTGGAGCGTGAGGACGTGCTCGTCCGCGATCACGGCGACCGGACCCTGGCTCAGCGCGTCTGCGACTTCGCCCATGCGAATCCCGAGCGCCGCGAGCAACGTGCCGTCGGCATCGGCTGCGGTCGCGTCGGCCGTCTCCGCGTATACGCCCTGCCGCTCGGAGAAGAGGCGCCGAAAGTCGTTCTCGTCGCGCGCAAGCGGACGATCCGACCCACGTACCCGCTCCCAGGCAGCGTCCGGGTCGACCTCCACCTGGACGGCGAAGGCGTGCGCTCGCAGTCGCTCCCGCGTCTTCTCGGAGAGCACCGCGCCCCCGCCTAGCGCGATGACCGAAGGAGGCCCTGCAAGGGCTTCGGCGACGATCTGCTCCTCGAGCCTGCGGAACTCGGGCTCTCCGCGCTCGAAGAGCTCCGGTATCGGCCCGTGCAGCCGCTCGATCTCGGCGTCCGTGTCCACGAACGGGCGGGCCGTGCGCTCGGCGACCTCGCGCCCGATCGTCGACTTCCCCGCCCCCATGAAACCGATGAGGGCGAGGTGCTTCCCTAACGCTCCTACCTCGGAGACCAGGGGATCCGCTCCACGTACGAACGCCACGCGGCGACGAAGTCCCCGACCGAGTCGCCGCCGAACTTCTCCCGCGCCGCCCGGGCGATCTCGAAAGCGACGCAGGCCTCGGCGACGACCGCGAGCGCCTCCACCGCGGCGACGTCCGAACGTTCGACGAGCGCCTGTGCCGGCTCGCCGGTCTCGAGGTCCGCCGAGCGGAGCGGCCGCATCAACGTGGGCAGCGGCTTCATCGCCGCACGCACGACGATCTCCTCGCCGTTGGACACTCCCGCCTCCAGCCCGCCGGCGTGATTCGTCTCACGCCGGTAGCCGCCTTCGTCGCGCAGGATCTCGTCGTGGGCCTCGGAGCCCCGCAGGCGCGCCAGGGCGAAGCCGTCGCCGATCTCGACGCCCTTGACGGCCTGGGTGCCCATGAGCGTCCAGGCGAGCCGAGCGTCGAGGCGGTCTTCCTTCGTCGCGTAGGAGCCGAGGCCCGGCGGAACGCCCCTTGCCCGCACCTCGACGATCCCACCGACGGTGTCGCGGTCTGCCCGCGCCGCGTCGATACGGCTCTCGAGGTCGTCGCCCACGGACGTCCCGGACACGTCGATGCCGATCTCGCCGACGAGCGCCTTGGCCACGGCGCCGCCCGCAACGATCGCCGCGGTATGCCGGGCGCTCGCGCGTTCGAGCGCGTTGCGCGCATCGGAAAGCTCGTATTTCATGACGCCCGCGAGGTCGGCATGGCCCGGGCGCGGCAGCGTCACGGGCTCCTTGCCCTTCCCGGCCGGTTCCGCCTCGGGCGGCCACGGGCTCATTCCCCACTCCCAGTTCGCGTGATCGCGATTGCGGACGATGAACGCGAGCGGCGTCCCGAGGGTGCGGCCGTGCCGAAGACCGGCGAGGACCTCGAGGGTGTCCGTCTCGATCTGCTGCCTCGGGCTGCGCCCGTAACCCTGCTGGCGACGATGGAGGTCTGCCTCGATCACAGCCCGGTCGAGGCCGAGGCCGGCGGGCAGGCCCGTGACGATGCCCACGAGCGCGGGGCCGTGAGACTCGCCAGCTGTCGTCAGCGTGAGCACCACGCCGCAAAGCCTATGGCTCAGGCTTCGAGGAAGCGATCGCGGTACCCGAGCGCGACGGCGCGCCCCTCGACGTTCAAAGCGGAAGCACGGCCCGCATGACAGGGACCGGCGCCTGGAGGCCCGTCCAGCGCTCGAACGATGCCGCCCCCTGGCCGAGCAGGACCTCGAGGCCGTCGACGACTCGGTCGCACCCCACCGTGCGCGCGGCGGCGACCAGGGCCGTATCCGATCCGTCCTGTCTGTACGCGAGGTCGACGACCTGCTGCTCGGGCGAGAGCTCGACCAACGCCTCGTCCCGAATCGGCGTCGCGTTGACGATGAGGGTTACCTCTCGCCCCGACGGGGGCCAGTCGCTTTCGGCAGAGATTTCGCTTTCGGGGAAGAGCGTGCGCAGGCGAACGGCGAGCGCGTGCGCCCGTTCGGCGTCCCGCGCCGCGACGGTGATCGACTCTGCGCCGGCATCTCCGAGGGACGTGGCCACCGCCTGTGCTCCCCCGCCCGCGCCGAGGACGAGCACACGGGCTCCTTCGGCTTCGACGAGGCCTACGACCGCTGGGCCGTCCGTGCTCGACCCGAGCACGCGCCCGTCGCGGACGACGAGCGTGTTCACGGATCCGGCGCGGGCAGCCACGTCGTCGAGCTCGTCGCAGTAGCCGACGACGGCGGTCTTGTGCGGAATGGTCACGTTCGCCCCCGCGAAGCCGAGCGCCGCCAGGCCGGCCACGGCCTCCTCGAGGCGCTCCCGTTTCACGGGCAGCGGCACGTACGCCCAGTCGAGCGCGACCGCGGCGAAGGCGGCGTTCTGCATGAGCGGGGACAGCGAATGGTCGACCGGGTCGCCGATCAGACCCACGAGCCGTGTGGCGCCGCCGATTGTCAACCGCAGTTGAGTCCGCCGCGCGGGTAGTTGTTGAACTCCTCGAGGCTCGGGGTGAAGAAATGGCTCTTGCAGTCCGCCTTGCGCACGTAATAGAGATAGTCGACCTTGGCCGGATGTGCGGCCGCCTGCATTGCGGCGAGCCCCGGGTTTGCGATCGGCGTCGGTGTCAGGCCCGGAAACCTGCGGGTGTTGTAGGGGTTGTCGGATTCCAGTTGGCTCTGCAGGATCGCCTGGGTCGGAGGAATGTCGAGCCCGTAGCGGAGCGTCGCGTCGATCTGCAGCGCCATGCCCAGGTGGAGCCTGTTGTAGATCACCGCAGCCACGAGAGCCCGCTCCTTCGGCACCTGCACCTCCTTCTCGATCATCGAGGCGATGGTGAGGACGTCGTACGGGGTCAGGTTCTTCGACTTCGCGTACTTGAGGTCGATCTGGCTCCAGTTGTGGTCGAAGGTCTCGAGCTGGTCGCCGACGAGCTCCTTCGACGTCGTGTCCTCCGTGAAGTCGTAGGTCGCGGGAAAGAGAAAGCCCTCGAGATTCGGCACGTTCTTCGGGAAGCCGGCCGGCGGGTCCGTCGTCTTCGTGACCCGCAGGTACTCCTGCTCGGAGAGGTTGGGCGTGATCTGGCGCTTGTCCTCGGCGATCTTGTTCACCGCGGTGATGCGGTCGGCCATCTCGACACGGGTGAAGCCCTCCGGGAAGACGATGCGCAGGACGGGCTTGGGCGGCGGGCCCGTCGTCGTGTCCTGCGTAGCGGGGCCCGAGCTCGCGCCGCTGTTTCGGCCGACGACCGCAAACGCGATGGCGGCGAGCACACCGATCCCGAGGATCAGCCCGCCGAGAACCGCGAGCGCGCGGGTCGTGGAGGACGCCTGCCGGTGGCGTCTTATCTCGGGAGGGCGCTCTTCCATTCCAGGTAGTTCGAAAGTAGGTGGGCCGCCGCGACGGCATCGGGCGGGGCCTCGGACGGCTGCGCCTCGGCGAGCTTGGTCGTGAACCGCTCGTCGAAGCTCTCTATCGGCACTTCGGTCACCGCGCTGAGAGCGGACACGAATGCCTCGGTCTCCTCGGCCTGCGCTCCCCGCTCGCCGCGCAACGTCACGGGCAGGCCGACGACGATCTGCTCGACCCCTTCGCGCTCGGCTAGCTCGGCGAGATGCTTCAGGCCGGCCGGGGCCGACGCATTCTCGACGACCTCGAGAGGCCTCGCCAGGGTCCCCGTCGGATCCGATACGGCGACGCCGGTCCGCGCGGAGCCGTAGTCGAGGGCGAGCACCTTCACAGGCGGGCCAGTCTAGTCAGACAGGGCGGCGATCAGCGCCTTCTCCGCCTGTGCCAGCGCGTCTGCGAGCTTCTCAGGGTCGCGGCCGCCCGCGCGCGCCATCGTCGGCCGGCCTCCTCCCCCGCCGCCCATGAGCGCCGCGGCCTCGCGGATGAGCGCGACGGCGTCCAATCCGCGCTCCTCGAGCGAGCGGTCGAGGTTGACGACGAGGTGTACGCGTCCGTCTTCGCGCGCTCCGAGCACGACGGCCGCCGGCGCATGCTGCTGTTTCAGCCGGTCGGAGAGCTCGAGCATGTCGTCCGGGGTCGACTCGCCGAGCTCCATGACGATCACCTCCACCCCGCCTGCCTGGTTTCGCCTCTCCGCGACGACCTCGGGACCCCCGCTCGTCTCCGACGTGCGCTTTGCCTCCTTGCGCGCCTGGCCGAGCTCCGACCGCAGGGCGGCGGCCTCCTCCGCCTGCGCGCGAAGGTACGCGAAGGCCTCGCCGGAGGTCACGGCTTCGATACGCCGCACGCCCGACCCGACGGACCCTTCGGAGATGATCGCGAACGGCCCGATCTCAGCGGTCGAGCGCACGTGGGTGCCGCCGCAGAGCTCGCGCGAGAAGCCGGGGACTTCGACCACGCGGACGACCTCGCCGTACTTCTCGCCGAAGAGCATCATCGCGCCGAGCTTCCGCGCCTCCTCGATCGGCGTCAGGAACGTGTGCACCGGGAGGTTCTCGAACACGCGCTCGTTGACGATCTCCTCGACACGCTCGCGCTCCTCAGCGCGCATCGCCTGCGGGTGGGTGAAGTCGAAGCGCAGCTTGTCGGGGCGGACTGCCGAGCCGGCCTGACGCACGTGGTCGCCGAGGACCTCCTGAAGCGCCTTGTGCAGGAGGTGTGTCGCCGTGTGGTTGGCCATGGTCGGAAAGCGCACCTTCCAGGGGACGCAGGCCTTGACCCGTTCGCCCGCGGAGAACCCATCTCCCCGGAAGACGAGGGCCTGGTCCTCGCCGAAGCGGAACGCGGCCGCGAGCTCGGCGCGCTTCCCGTCGGCCTCGATCCAGCCCTGGTCGCTCACCTGCCCGCCGCCCTCGGGATAGAAGGGGGATTCCCGCAGCTTGGCGAGGAAGGTGCCGTCGCCGAGGTCCTCGAGGGCGCCGATCTGCGTGAGCACCTCGGTCTTCTCCCAGCCGAGGAACTCGGTCTCGAAGCCGGCCTCGCGCGCGAAGTCCCCAGCTCGCTGCAGCTCGCTCTTCTCCCCTCCTGCACGCGAGATCTCGCGGTGCTCCTCCATGAGCCGCTTGAACCCGTCCTCGTCGACCGCGTGCCCGCGCTCGCGCGCGAGCTCCTCGGTCAGCTCGATCGGGAAGCCGTACGTCGCCGTGAGCGTGAAGGCATCCTCGCCTGAGATGTCTCCCTTGGCTGCGACCTCGTCGAAGAGCTTCATCCCGCGCGCAAGCGTCTCCGAGAACCGCTCTTCCTCCGCGCGAAGCGCTTCGCGGATCGCCTCCCGGTTCGCCTCGAGCTCCGGGTACCACTCGCCCATCTGCTCGACGACGACGTCGGATAGTCGCCACAGGTCTTCGAGCCCGATCTTCCGCGCCTGTTGGACCGCGCGGCGGATGATGCGCCGGAGGACGTAGCCGCGGCCCTCGTTCGAGGGCACGACGCCGTCGGCTACGAGGCAGGTCATCCCTCGCCCGTGGTCGGCGAGCACGCGGTGCGCCTTCGTCGCCACCTCGTCCGCGTCCCAGGCGACGCCGCTCTCCTTCTCGATCCAGGCCATGATCGCCTGGTAGCCATCGGTCTCGTAGACGGACCGGGAGGGCACTTCCTGCACGATCGCGGCCAGCCGCTCGAGGCCCATGCCCGTGTCGACGTTCTGCTGCGGAAGCGGCGTCAGCGTCCCGTCGGGCTTGAGCTCGTACTCCATGAAGACGAGGTTCCAGAACTCGAGGAAGCGGTCGCAGCGCGGGCACGCGGGCGCGCAGCCGGGATCGCCGCACCCGTACTCCTCGCCCCAGTCGAAGTAGATCTCCGAGTCGGGCCCGCACGGCCCCGGCCCGCCGACCGACCAGAAGTTCTCGCTGCTCGGGAGGGCGACGATCCGCTCGCGCGGGATGCCGACCTCGAGCCAGTGCCCGACCGCGACCTCGTCCTCGCCGAGGCCGAGCTGCGGATCGCCGGCGTGCACGGTCGCCCACACGCGCTCCCAGTCGAGCTTCAGGTGGTCCTGGATGAACTCGGTCGCGAGCTCGATCGCGCCCTGCTTGAAGTACTGGCCGAACGAGAAGTTGCCGAGCATCTCGAAGAACGTGAGGTGATGGCCGTCGAGCCCGACCTCGTCGATGTCGGGCGTGCGGAAGCACTTCTGCGCCGTGGTCGTGAGCGGCGCGGGCGGCTCCTCGCGACCGAGGAAGTACGGCATCTGCGGCTGCATCCCGGCGGAAGTGAGCAGCGTCGAGGTGTCCTCAGGGCGAGGGACGAGCGGCCACGAGGGCAGCCGTCTGTGATCCTTGGACTCGAAGAAGGAGAGGAAGCCCTCCCGAAGCTCCGCGGAGGTGCGCATGCGCTCGATTCTACGCGGGACTACCGGCGGCTCTGGGAGGCGCGCCGAGGCGCTTCCTCGGTCACGATCTCGTCGCGCATCTTCTCGAGCGAGCGGCGAATGAGGCGCGAGACGTGCATCTGCGAGATTCCGACGTGCTGGGCGATCTGCGACTGGGTCAGACCCTCGAAGAAGCGCAGATGGAGGATCCGCCGCTCGCGCTCGTCGAGCTTGGCGAGGCCGGGGGCCAGAACGGCGCGATCCTCGCTCACCTCGTACTCGTGCTCGATGGTGCCCAGGGACTCGAGCGGGTCGAGGTCGGAGTCGTCGTCCCCGCCGCTCGGCGCGGAGAGGGAGAGCGTGGCGTAAGCCTGCCCGCTCTCCAGCGCCTCGAGCACGTCTTCCTCCTCGACGCCGGCAGCCTTCGCGAGCTCGGGGATCGTCGGCGAGCGCTCGAGCTGCACGGTCAGCTCCTCGAGGAGATGCGAGAGCCGCACGTTCAGCTCCTGCAGGCCGCGCGGCACGCGGATCGACCAGCCCTTGTCGCGGAAGTGCCGCTTGATCTCGCCGATGATGTTCGGCGTCGCGTACGTCGTCAGCTCGACGCCGCGGTCGATGTCGAAGCGGTCGATCGCCTTGATGAGGCCGATGCAGCCGACCTGGACCAGATCCTCGAGCTGCTCGCCGCGATAGGAGTAACGGCGAGCCAGAGAGCGGACAAGCGGTAGGTACTGCTCGATCAGCTGCTCGCGCGCCTGGGTGTCGCCGCCTTCGTGATACCTGCGCAGCAGCTCCTTGTCTTTCTTTTCCTCAGGCATTTGTCCCCGCCGGTTTGATCCCGCGGACGCGCTTCGAAAGGCGAAGCCAGTCGCCGTCCTCGCGCGCCTCCACCCCTGCGTCCTCGACGAGGGTACCGAGAAGGCGCCCGAGCCCGAGGTCCCCGTCCGACGACTCCTCGAGGTCAGCGCGTACGGCTTCGCCGTTCAGCGGCCCGATGGCCATGGCGATCGCCTCGTCGGTGACCTCAAGCTCGACGCGGATCTCGGCCGCTGTCGAATACCCGTCGCCTTCGAGGACGGTGACGAGAGCGAGCTGCAGGTCTTCGAGAGCCTCGTAGGAAAAGTTGTGCCGCGCGGCGAGGCCGCCCACGACGAGACGCGCGACCCCGTGGAAGGGGCGTTCGTTCGGGATGCGGAGCTCGATCGCCTGCGTCACGGTCCCTCAGCGCCGTGCTCGAGCTCGTCGGCGATCTCTTGTTCGCGCCGTGCAGCGGCCTTTCGGGCGGCGTCCTTCGCCTGCCGCGGGTCGTGTGAGACCCGGAAGGCGGCGATGCCGTGGGCAACGCCCTCGAAAAGGCCCGAAAGCTTCTGCACCGGCCGGGTGATGGCGATCGAGACCGCCCGCACGGCCGTGTCGACGTGATCCGCGGCGTCGACGGCACTGTCGGTGACGAGATCTACCTTGTCCAGCTGAGCATTCACGCGGTCGACGGTTCCTCCGGCCTTGTTGATCACAGGGAGGACTTCTTTTTCCAGCCCTTGGATGAACGAAGTAAGGCGCCGAACGGTTGCGCTCAGATTGAGAAGGACGAGCCCGAGCCCGAGACCCACGACGACGAGGAACACGCTGAGCGCGATCCAGACGATGTCGAGGGTGCTCAGGTCGGCGAGAGGCAAGGAGACGATCCTAATTCAACGCGAGGCCGAGATGAGGCCCGCGCCCACGACTACGTCCTCTTCGTAGAGCACAGCCGCCTGCCCGACCGCGACCCCGTAGGCGGGCTCGTCGAGGGTGAGCCGAAAGCCGCGCGCGAGCGGCGAGACCGTCGCCGCGGTGGCCGGAGACCGATAGCGGAGCTTCGCCTCCACCCGCTCGGCCGGCACGAAGAGCCTTCCGGTGCCGGAGCTCACCTCGCACCGGGCGAGCGACTCGCGCGAGCCGACGAAGACGGCGTTCGCGCGCGGATCTGTTCTGAGCGCATAGACGGGCTCTCCGGTGGCGACGCCGAGGCCGCGCCGCTGGCCGGGCGTGAAGCGCCAGAAGCCGCCGTGGCGCCCGAGCTCCCTGCCCTCGGCGTCGAGCACGGGCCCTTCGCGGCTCTCGAGCCCGTGGCGTGACAGGAAGTCGCGGTAGTCGCCGCCGGCGAGGAAGCAGGCCTCCTGACTCTCCGGCCGCGTCGCGGAAGCGAGGCCAGCAGCGCGTGCCTCGGCGCGTGTCTCGGCCTTCCCCTGCGCGCCGAGCGGGAACCAGAGGCGGGGCAGCACGCGCGGGTCCACGCGGGCGAGCATGTAGGACTGATCCTTGTCAGGATCAGCTCCGCGGGCGAGGAGGAGGCGGCCGCGGTGCTCGGCGATACGGGCGTAATGGCCGGTGGCCAGCCGGGAGGCGCCGATTCGCTTCGCGAAGGCGAGCAGCGCGCCGAAGCGGAAGCCGCCGTTGCAGCGCACGCACGGGTTCGGCGTCTCGCCGCGCGCGTAGCCGCGGACGAACGGGTCGACGACAGCCTTGCGGAAGGGTTCGCGGAGATCGAGCGTGATGTGCGGGAAACCGAGCGCCTGGCACGCCTCGCGCGCCGCGACCACCGACGCCGGCGAGCAGCAGACGCGCTCGGAGTCCTTCCCGGCCGGATCCGTCCAGAGGCGAAGCGTCACGCCGACCGGCTCGTGACCGGCATCGCGCACGCGAAGGAGCGCAACGGCGCTGTCGACGCCACCGCTCATCGCGACGGCGACGCGCCCTTCGTCCGGAGCCGCCGCAACGACCGGACCGAGCGCGTCGTGAAGCGCGTCCGCGGCGAGACGCTCGCCGGGAACGGACGCAGCATCGAGGAGCGTGCGCCCCTCGACCTCGCGGAGAAGCTCCGCCAACCCCGGCCCCTCTCCGGCTGCGTGCTCGATCCGCTGTCCGGCCACGGTCAGCCGCACCCAGGCGAGATCTCCGTCCCGGGCGGCGTTTCCGACGAGCTCACGCGTCGCGGTCATACCGGAATGGTGCCGTAACCGCCCGGCGGGGCCCGCCGCTACTGTGAGCCAGGGTGAGAAATCCGCTCGATCGCCTGACCAGCCGCGTCCCGGAGCCGTGGAGGAGCATCCTCGACTGGACGCTCTCGATCGTCGTCGCGGTGGTCGTCGTCCTCGCAGTGAAAGTCGAGGTTGCCAATCCGTACCGGGTCCCGTCCGCCTCGATGGAACCGACGCTCCACTGCGCGCGGCCCGCGGACGGGTGCCTCGCCGCTCACTCGGACCGCGTCGTCGCCAACCGCTTCATCTACCGCTTTCGCGACCCGAAGCGCGGCGAGATCGTCGTCTTCGACGCACCCGCGAAGACGATTCAGGCGTGCGCCGAGGGCGGAACGTTCGTGAAGCGCATCGTCGGCCTGCCGGGGGAGGTCGTCTCGGAGCGACACGGCGTCGTCTACATCGACGGCCGGCGGCTGGACGAGCCCTACGTCGCCCATCGCGACCGCCGGACGCAGCAGTGGCCTCGAATCCCGCAGGGCCACTACTTCATGATGGGCGACAACCGCAGCCGCTCCTGCGACTCGCGCGACTGGGGCACCGTCCCGCGCGAGAACCTCATCGGCCCGGTGTTTCTCACCTACTGGCCGCTCGGCCGGCTCGGCAACCCGTAGCACCTAGCCCGCGAAACGCCAGCGGATCCGGTCGCCGCTCGAAACCCCGAGGTCGCGGGCGAGCGCCTTGGTGAGTGCAAAATCGCCGCCTGTCGCCACCGGTCCCTCGGCGACGACCTCAGCGCGCATGGTCCGCCCGTTCGCCGACACGAGCAGCTTCACGCCGCAGGGTAGAACCGGATGAACGATGCCCCGCACTTCGGGTACCTGCTCGCCTTCGCACGCACCCACGACCTCGGCCGGTGCAACCAATATCTGTGCCTCCTCCCAACTCGCGGCGCTCACCGGTGGAGGACTCCCGACTACCGTTGGCGAGGGGCTCGGGCGATCGAGCACGAGCACGAGCAGCGCAGCGAGGAGCGCCGCCCCCGCCAGCGC
>Ga0111539_10006385_pt1 | contig 15204 bp, 10 predicted proteins | sample RhiMethybrSRZTD1_FD_79667 | JGI IMG/M metagenome (GOLD analysis project Ga0111539, IMG submission 79667) | Populus rhizosphere microbial communities from Tennessee, USA - Rhizosphere MetaG P. TD hybrid SRZTD1 (version 2) (version 2) | ecosystem: Host-associated > Plants > Roots > Rhizosphere >... | reverse complement strand
TTCATTTCATCCCTTAAGTTAGTTGTTTAAAGTCGATTGTTTTGCCTGCCAAAGAGGCTCTATGCGTAGTCTTTTGTAAGCCATTTGCGCTTGTCCCTCCCGACCCGATAATTATCGGGGTCGGGGATAGGGGCGACGATCAACAAGTAAAAGGTTACTAAGACACTACATCATGAATATTGATTCTCCGTTCAAGTCTACTTAGCTTAGCATTTCGTAACACTCAAAAAAATGAAATATCTGATTTTTATCGCTTTGGTTCTTGCGTCAACGAGTTTCCTAACGATTCAAAAGAAGGAGTACGTCTGTACTCCTTGCGGGCGTGATTGTGACAAGGAGATCCACGATAAGACTGGAACTTGCGAACACTGCGGTATGGCGTTCGTTGAAAAATCAACAATCAAATTCACTGACCTTACGTTCGAACAGTTATGCGCGCGACTTAAAGCAAATCCAAAGGCTGTCCTTCTGGACGTCCGAAGCCCGGCAGAGTTCAACGGCACCACTACTGATGTACCCAGCTTCGGACATTTTAAGAATGCTATCAACATCAATATCGAAGAGCTGGAAAGTAGGGTAGGAGAATTGAAGAAGTACAAGAATCAGGAAGTCCTTGTCTATTGCAGCCATAGCCATAGAAGTCCGCGTGCAAGTTATTTTCTTTCCACGCACGGTTTCAAGAATGTGAGTAATATGGCGGGAGGAGTATCGATGTTGACGCCGGAGCAATCCAGTGAATGCATGAAGAAGATCTTTGTTAAGCACGGCAGGTGACGTTATCCGCGTGCCCGCCGTAGCCCCGAGTGCCCGGGGCAAAGGTGGGTGAACCGTTTTTTGTACTGTGATCAGTTCCCTGCTCGATTTGCCGTCCTCGCATCTGTATCATTTTTAGGAGCCGATTTAGGTGAAGCCCCTGACCAGATCGCAGTTGTAACAACTGTCGTTGGTGGGCCACAAGGACCCCATTCTACATCTCTCGTTTTGGATACCTGGCCTGATAGGATGTTGTAATTTTCATCAAGCTTGATTTCCAAATGTTGGATACCCTTCGTTGGAATTTCAGCGCTAAATGTAGACGCGTAACTTTGATTGACCATTATTGGCTCCGCCTGAGGGCAGGCGCTGGAATATTCGTATTCAATTCCGACATCGGGAACATCAGCGTTCACACGCACATAAATTGTCCTCATGTCTTCCGCCCACTTATAATATGCACTGAAGCCAAGACCAACTTCGAGAGGGATGTAGGGCAAGTTACCACTCCTGGGAAATGTTGACTCAGTTTGTTTCAGGTTGCAACCATCTATCGTACATGCTGTCTGCCGTCTGCCTCCCACGGAGTAGGTACCCGTTGATGTATTGTTAAAGATCCATCCCGGAATGTCGGGATTGGCTAACATTCCAAGCGAATCGCGTCGAATAAATTGTGGAGTTTCGCCAGGGTTATTGCGATACATATGAACATCGGCACGGATCTTAAGATTGAGAATTACTTCTGTGGTAAAACCGACATCGTCAACGGATAGATTAAGTGGGATAGTCCACTCTGAAAGGGGAACTTTGTTGCTTTCATTCCCTCGAATCGAAACAACAACATCCCCATAGGAGCCTTTACCCGTAGTAGGTATTTCGGCAATAATCATGTTCGGCATCCAATCGCCATCAATTATTTTAGCCGGCACGCCGTCGACAGTTACTTTTCCGTCATCGGGTTGTTCGCCAAACTCACCGTATAACACGATTAAACTTTCAAAATCCGCCGTCCAAATGTATTTAATTGATGGGGTGAGCATCGGCACTGTGGTGTAAGACGATTCGTAAGCCAGTTTCCCGCCCGCTGCGCTTTCACCCAGGTTATTCTTTTTCATATCGTCAAAAACCTTTGGCCAGTCGAAGGGACGTTGTACAGGCTGCTGGATGGGATCGGCGGCGCTTGTGCCTAACAATCTATCAAATATGAAGCGGGCCGTAGGTGTTCCTTCAACGTAGGTCTTTGGGCCCGTCCAACCAATATACGTAGCCATACCGTTAGCAGCCTTGCCGATCATAGATTTCTTAAAGAAGTCTGCTGATGGAGTCATTCCGTTACATGCGTCCACGTAAAGAAAGGCATCTGCTGCAAAGTTCATGTACTTGGGGTATCGGACAAATTCAGCTGAAATTGCATAGTGCCATTCCGTAGTATCGTCAGTATTTTGCCTGGCATTCATATATATGAGCATATTTGAATTCAATTCAGGCAGGTATTTTTCTTCCTTCTCCCGTGTTAAGGTATCCGTGGTCCACAGGCCGAAGACCGCTCTTTTCTGCTCCCTCGGTTTTAGGATGCCAAGGCCGCCGTGGGTTCGGATATAAAACATTCCGACATCGTTGACTGCCATTAGTTTTTCAACTGTCGCATCAAGAACGTCAACTTGATAATCAGTATGGGATGCGTCGAATAAGTTATAGAGAAAAGTTCTGTCATCTGTGAAGCCCCTTCCAAGGGCATGAAACAATACTCCCTTGTTAGATTTTGGTAGGTCACTTGTTCGCGCAACTGCTGGTTTGTCAATGGTCCTTCCCCCGGATTCGCCCTGTGCAATCCGTCCTCCGATTTCTTCATCAGAACCCTCCCAATTGGGAACGATCATAACAACACGTCCATCATAAAAGTAGGCCCAAACAGTCCCACCCTCAATACCTGCCTCTTCAAACTCCGGCTGCGCCTTCAGCCATTCGACGAGAGCTAGCTGCTTAGTTTCATCCTTCAAATCACCTAGCTGCCCAATTGTCTTTGAGCACCTCTTCAATGTTGCCAGACGTTCTTCATCCGTAAGAACCAACTTGGGTCCGGAGGATGGACCTGGTCCTGGAGGGGGATTCGGAACGTTAAGCTCTGGTGCTTCGCTGCAGGTTAGACTAATGAAGCCGATGACAATCATCATGAAAATATTAAATGCATTTTTCATAACAGGATGACGTTAAGAATTGGTAAAACTGAAAGGTTCAGGTAACTATCCCTTTCTATTCATTGCGGATGAGATCCGCACATACCGAAAGGAAGATGTTATAAAATTATTATGTACCTGACTAATTTTCAATCACCTAAAAGTGGGAAAGTGTCTAGCATTTCCCTTAACAATAATCGTCGGCTGGCGGCCGAGTAATCGTTAATTGACTAGCCCTTCGTATCCATTGCGGACGTGGTCGGCACCTACCGACAAAAAGGAAGAGGTGATAAAATTATTACCTATTTGGATAAAGTTCAATTACCTGAAAGCAGGATTAATAGAGGTCATAATAAAAAATTAATGACGGGGAATGCGGAACTAAGTGCTAAAAGATTTGTACGAACTCTTTATTCCATTTGCCACGTCTGTCAAAAGACTCTCAAAATTCAATCCACTAATGAATGAACACCTGCGCGCTGAGCGTGTTCGTATTGCCTGTTGGCGGCGACACATATCCAATAACATATATGGTGTAGTACCATTGATCTTGTAGCTCCGAACCCGGAAGTTCGAGCACAACGTTACCCCCGCTTGTTATCTGAAGGTCGACCGTCTTTGCCTCGACGTTCATGAATTGTGAGACATCCTTAAAGGATTGTCCTACGGTTAGCGGAATAGTGACATCTTTGATCTTAAGCTGGAGCGGCTCGCTGTCCGGGGAGAGATTGATAAAACGGACTCGTGCGTTACCCGCTGCGGGAGGGTCAGGATTATCCCACAACGTCATGACAGTAACCTTGTCGTATTCATCAACGACAAAAACTGAAAAGTCTTCGTCCGGCTCGAGCGTGATCGTCTGGTCTACAGCGATGGTGCCTCCACCATATGGTCTCAATTTCAAATTCCTGTTACCCGGCGAAAATTGGAGATACCCCGTATTCTTGCCGTATTCAAACGGCACGTTGTTTATTTTTTCATTATCGACCAAAATATCTAGGCTGGGACCATCCGGTGATGTGTGGAACAAGGACACCAATGCAACCTCCCCTAGATCAACATCGTCTTCTTTGAGTTCGCAACTAAGGCTCAATATTAAAAGACCAAAGGCTGGAAGTATGGTAAAAGCAATCCGGCTCATTCTCTTTCTCAATTCCTGTTTCATAAGCTGCACATTCGTTTTCTATGTCATTTCAGGTCGAAATTTAAGGATATACGGGGGACAATCAGAGTCAATTTACCCAGGGGCTCTTCTTATTTCTATTGATTGGCGTTTTCGCTTTTCTCCTGGCAGCCTTTTTCTGTTTTTTTGCTTTCTTTTTGCTGGATTTAAATTCTGCGGGATAACCATACGCTGCCTGGGCAGAACGGGATCTCGTGTCGCGCTGAGCAAGAGCATTTCTTGATATAGAAACAAGAAATAGGGTGATCAAAAATATAATCGGCAGTTTTTTCATTTGTGACACAATTTGAAGGACGATATACAATTGCCCAGCTACATTTAGTTAACGTCTAAGGCGCTCATAAAAATATGCAAAACAAAAATAATCTACCCTGTTTAACGGCGGGAATAGGTGACGGAAGTCTAAACCTCTCGACGTTCAAAAAAACGCCCTTGAGATCGATTGTAATACACAGTGCGGCTTTTCTTGGGAGTCAAACGCGGTAAGTAGAGGAGAGTAGGTTCACATGATCTTTCCATTCAAATCATTACTTTTACGCTCTAATTTTCAAGAATCAGATGAAGATAAAATCTTTCAAAGGATTTCGCCCTGTCGAATCGAAAGTAAGAGCAGTGGCCTCACGTCCCTATGATGTTTTGGATTCAGACGAGGCGCGCGATGAAGCAAAGGGTAATCCTTGGTCGTTCCTGAATGTTGTTAAACCCGAAATCACTCTTCCTCCGGAAACGGACCACTACAGCATGACGGTTTACCAGGCTGGGAAGGATAATTTTCAAAAGCTCGTCAATGAAGGGGTGTTCGCTCAGGATAAAGAAGAATGTCTTTATATCTACGAATTGATTATGGATGGACGTTCACAAAACGGAATTGTAGCCTGTGCGTCAGTCGACGATTATATGGAGGGTCGGATCAAGAAACACGAACTCACACGTCCGGACAAAGAAGCCGATCGAAAAAATCACGTACGTGTCTCGATGATGAACGCAGAACCGGTGTTCTTTGCTTACCCATCAAATAAAACACTCGCCGATATTGTCGGGTCGATCAAACAATCAACGCCTGTATATTCCTTTGTCGCGGAGGATAACATTCAGCATCGCTTGTGGGTAGTGAATGATCCGAAGGTTATCCAAAGTATTGTCAAAACATTTGGAGCTATGCCGGCTACCTATGTAGCCGACGGACATCACCGAACAGCAGCGGCGGCGTTGGTTGGAAACGATCTGAAAAAAGAAAATCCGAATCATACTGGTAACGAATCGTACAATTACTTTCTAGCCGTTCACTTTCCAGATAACGAACTGGCCATTATGGATTACAATCGCGTCGTGAAAGATCTGAACGGCCACACTGCGCAGTCATTCCTCAAAGGCCTAGCGGACTCATTTTCAGTAGAAAAAAAGGGAAAAGAAGCCTATCGTCCATCGCGTCTCCACGAGTTTAGCATGTATCTCGAAGGCCATTGGTATTCGCTAACGGCAAAAGAGGGAACATACAACGACAACGATCCTATCGGAGTGTTGGATGTCACCATCCTTTCGGAAAAAGTTTTGGAACCTCTTCTTAATATTCGCGATTTACGTACCGACAAACGAATTGATTTTGTGGGGGGAATGCGAGGACTTAAAGAGCTGGAACGCCGCGTGAACAGCGGAGAGATGGCTGTCGCGTTTGCGCTTTATCCGGTTTCGATGAAACAGCTTATTGACATTGCCGACAGTGGTGAGATCATGCCGCCGAAGACGACATGGTTTGAGCCTAAGCTGCGTAGTGGGCTGGTGGTCCATGTTTTTGGCGATAATTTATGAGTTAGGAGTTATGAGTTGCGTGAATGATGTGCAAACACAAATTTTTGTTGTTAGAAATCACACCCATGCTCATGCCCTGCCCAACTCATAACTCCTAACTAATAACCTGAATAAAAATTGAATACTCTTAAGTCATGAAAAATATTCTATTCCCCCTCGTATTTATCGTGATCAGCATCACGCTATGCGCACAACAAAAACCGCCGACGGACAAGCAGAAAAAAGATGTCACAGCGCTAATTGATAAATATTCATTAGCACGGGAAAACAGAGATACCGTTTTGCTTAAGGCGATCCTTACGCAGGACGTTGATCAATTGGTATCTACCGGTGAGTGGCGAAATGGAGTACAATCAAGCGTGAAAGGAATGCTTAGGAGCTCGGCAGCTACGCCGGGCACGCGAACATTAATCGTTGACAAGATCCGGCTTGTTTCTTCCAGTAGTGCTATCGTTGACTGTCGATATGAGATTAAGAACGATGATGGCAGTCTGCGTAAGATGTGGAGCACCTTCGTAGTGGTTTCCGAAAAAGGTAGCTGGAAGATTAGTGCAATAAGGAATATGTTGCCGTCCCCGCAATAGGGTTTTGCCAACTAAAGTTTCACGCAAAGACTGTCTTGGTGGCCTTTGCGTGAAACTGCATTTAGACTGTTACACTGTACTCTTTAAAAACTTCGCACTTTCTTCCAGTCCGTCTTTCATTTCTACGAAATAGTTCTTGACCCCGCCAGTTTTCGCTGCTGCGAAAAATTCTTTCCAGTCAACCTTACCCTTGCCGAGCGCTACCATCTCATCGCCGTTACCTGACCAATCGTACAAGTGTGCAGAAATAAAGCGACCTGGATATTTGCGGAAGTAATCTGCAGCTTTATAACCGATATTAATCACGGCAACCTGGAATTGCATCTTTACTAGTGATGCATCAAGCTGTTTGAGCAATACATCATAAATCAGTTCACCTTCGAGTTTTTCAAATTCACCGTGGTGATTGTGAAAACCCAATTGTATTCCAGACTTTTTAGATAACTCGCCGATCTTGTTTGATTCATCTGCTGCCGTTTTCCAATCGGACAACGTTGCCGTTTTCGGCAGACCGAAGGAAGAGATTATCATCTGCTGCAGTCCCCACTCTTTGGCATAGTCAATGCGTTCCTGGCCGTGTTCTTTCAACTCTTTCATTCCATAGTGGCAGCTGATGCACTTGAAGCCCTCGTCTGATATAATTTTCTTTAATTCCGATGCCTTGTATTTTTCAAGGCCACCAAATCCCATCTTCGCGTATCCCGGAGGTGAGCACATTTCGATGCTGTTATATCCGAGCGATGCCATTTGCTTAAGCGTACCTGGAAAGTCTTTTTCAATTGATTCTCGCACGATCCAGCTTTGGAAGCCAATAGCATCCTTTGCTATTCCGATATTTATCGGGGCTGCGCGAAGCAAGCCTGGTGTGAGGACGGAAGCGCTTGCAACGGCGGCAGCGCTTTTCATAATAAATGATCTTCGTGAAATCGGGTTCATAGTATTGGATTCAGGGTGATGTTTAAAGAGTTTAATGTAAGGAATAGTGATACAATTTGGAAGGCTAAAGTTATGGGCGGAACAGGGGTCTCGATCCCACTATGGTATTCTATTTTAGATGGCCTACATGCTTCGGGTTATGAACTGGTTGACTTTATCCGCCCGACTGCGAACAAGTTTGTTCAGATTCGCGCTGGCAGGTTGGTTCCATCGTCTTTTTTGACGCCAATTCCGCGTATTTGTTTGGCACTGAATTAGAAAGGCGAACGTCGTATGAAAAAGAACTACCTTATTACAGCCTTTCGCGTTTTGCTACGCGATAAAAAATACACCTTCCTTAACGTTCTTGGACTTACCCTCGGAGGGGTGGTATGCCTTATGATTGGAATCTGGCTTCAGCGTGAACTTTCATTTGACAACTTTCACACTGATGGCGATCGCATCTATCGTATATCAAACACATTTAAGAGTGAAAGCGAGTCATTCTCACAGGCACCCTCTGGTCCAGCGCTAGGTTCTCAGCTACCAAAACATTTAACATCTATTACTTCCGGGTGCAGGCTTTTCAGGGAAGGCTTCAAGGTCACAATTGAGAAAGAACAGTACGTTGAAGGATCTTGTATGGCGGTCGATCACAATTTCTTCTCATTCTTTGGATTTAAACTTATCAGCGGACAGGCCGACAAGGTGTTAACGACAAGCGATCAGGTAGTGCTAACAGAAAAGCTCGCGATCAAATACTTTGGCAGTATCGATGAAGCGGTCGGAAAGAGTTTGATTATCGATGGCATTGCAGCGATGATCGTCAGCGGTGTCGCTGCAAACCCTCCGGTCAACTCACACATCCAATTTGACCTGCTATTGTCTTCCGAATATACCAAGCGTCGCGCAAAGGAGCGTTATAATTTTGAGATCGACGAAGCGTGGACTGGAGGCTGGCCTTTTACGTACATCCGAATTGACGATGGTGTAGAAGCCAGCAAGGTTGAAGCGGAAGTCAACGGGGTTGTTGCACGTTTCTCTGAGAAGGAATGGAGAGAAAATCAAATGAGCTATTATTACTTCCTTCAACCGATTAAATCCATCCATCTCTATTCCAACCTAAGGTATGATTCAGACTCAAATGGCAGCGAAGCCAGTGTAAATACGTTTTCCGCTGTGGGCCTTATCGTTTTGTTGTTGGCTTGTATCAACTACATCAACCTTACCACTGCAGGAGCTATTAAGCGGAGCAAGGAAACTTCTGTGAGAAAGGTTCTCGGTGCAGCCAAGAAACAACTGGTGACTCAGTTCTTTGTAGAAACATTGATTGTAACCACGCTTTCCGTGGTGATCGCCGTTTCGATAGTAAAAGGCATTCTACCGTCCTTTTCGGCATGGATCGGTCAACCATATGCATTCGATCTGACACTTGTAAACATTTTAGCGATTCTGACATTTATCATTTGTGTTTCGCTCATTGCAGGTATCTATCCAGCAATATCTCTTTCATCGTATCACCCGGCAACGGCGCTCAAGGCGAATTTTTCGATGGGTGTCAAAGGAAATCTAACGCGAAAAACTCTCGTTGTCTTTCAATTTGCCACAGGTATAGCCCTCGTTGCATCATTGATCGTAATCGTGATGCAAATGAATTATATTCATAACAAGTCGTTGGGATATAATGGCACTGCTATTTTACAAGTGAATGGTAGCTACGGACGGGAAGTGACAAAAAACTATGACGCCCTCCGCAACGAGTTGCTGAACAATCCATACATCTCTCATGTAAGCATGCATAGTGGTAATGTTGTGGGTGGACTTGGAAATGGCTGGACTACGACGGAGAATCTCAAAGGAGAAGAAATTTCTACAAGTCTTTACCAGTATGAAGTAGACCCCGATTATATAGCCACGTACGACATGTCTCTCGTGGCAGGTCGATTCTTCTCGTTGAGTTTCCCTTCCGATACTACCAAAGCTGTGATCGTGAATGAGACTGCAGTGAAAACCTTTGGCTGGGAGAAGCCGGAAAACGCAATCGGCAAACGATTCGGAAAAGGCGAAGGTGCTAAGTACGTTATCGGAGTATTGAAAGATTTTCATTTTGAAAGTCTGCATAAGCCGGTAGAAGCTGTAATGCTCCACTACGCCCGTTTCGCTGGTACTGTTTCTCTTAAGATTGACGCAGCCCATGCGGATGATGCAATCGCGCATCTGAAAAAGACCTGGAGGGAGATCAATCCCGAAGTACCGCTTCTATATAGTTTCGTAGATGAAGATATCGCAAAGCAATATGGTAACGAACAAAAGATGCAATTCCTCTTTTACACATTTAGTGGTCTTTCGCTGGTTATTGCTTGTATCGGTTTGTTCGGTCTTACCATCTTTGTCGTGGAAAGGAAAATAAAAGAGATCAGCATTCGTAAAGTTCTCGGCGCTAACGGAGCCGGTATTGTTGGCCTTATCTCGAAAGACTTTATGAAACTGGTGTTGATTGCGAACGTTCTGGCGTTTCCAATTGCCTACTATGCGATGAACAACTGGCTTGAAGACTTTTCCTACCGTATCAATATAGAGTGGTGGGTTTATGCCATTGCAGGTGTAATGGGATTGATTATCGCATTTGTTACTGTTAGCTTCCAGGCTATTCGTGCGGCTTTGACTAATCCAGCTACGGGACTGAGAACTGAATAGACAGATACATTTCCCGCCGATAGACGCGGATTGAATCCACGCTGATTTGCGCGGACCAAATCCAGCTAAACGGAGAAGACCGGTACCTGCGCTTAAAAACTTCTGCGAAATCCGCGGGGGCGCATGATCTGCGGAAATCTGCGGGAAAAGAATATTACACTCCAACATTGCGCCTCTGCCCCCTAAATCAATGGGGTCCCCCCAACAGAGTATAAAAATTCTTAACTTAAGTGTACCCGAAAGAAAGTCTTCTCAGCCTTGAACCGAACGCAACGTTTTCAGGGGTTGCCCGGTCATACTTATAAGAACCTGAAATGACCATTAGAGCCTTTACCGTTACCTGCCTTTGCCGAAATACTATTTGCTTGCTATTTCTTGTGGCATGCGACTCTTTCCGTGAGGACTTCATTACGCCAGAAAATCAATTCACTTTTTCTCAAACTGAATACTACATTCTTCCACGAACTTCGACGATCGTTGACCTTAGATCGGCAATCCAGCAAGCGTTTACCGATGCATCGTTGACCATCTCAGAGCCCCCTGGCCATGGAGCTGTGGTTCAGATCGATACTTTCCTTTTGAAGTACACGCCAGATAAAGAATTCAACCAAGGCACGGATAAATTTGTACTGTCGGTAGTACTCGCCGATGGATCCACACTCAAATCTCAAACAATAAGCATACTCATGAAGGAAAAAATAAATGAGTTTGCATGCGGCGTTTATGCGGTTGAAGATCAGATCCACAGAAGAAGAAATGGCGTGTTTACTATCGACCCTGTTAAAAACGATCAGGTTTGTGGTGTCAAAGGTCTCACTCATGTATCGATCCATTTAAAGCCGAAGTTTGGAAACGCAGAAGTGGTAGGCGATTCTATTATTTATCGACCTGGACCTACTTTCACCGGCACGGATGAAATGGTGTACAGGTTGAAAGGTGATGGTGATGAACACGTTTCATACGGAATAATTTTACTCACCGAATACAGAACAGAAATTCTTGGACTCAATGACTTTAACCCGGTATATCCCAACAAGATATTCTTTGTTAATGACACCGTTGGTTTTGTTTCGGGAGTATACAGCGTTTACAAGACCAATGATGGTGGAAGACATTGGAAGCCATTTGTGACAACACATGACAACAATATGTATTTTGGGGAAATATACTTTCTTGACGAGGACCACGGATTTATTGCTCTTAGGGGCTGCAATGAGGACGATTGCAAGGGTGGTGGCTGGATTATGACCACCGATGGTGGAACTTCATGGAAGAGAACGACCATCGGGCAATACGTCAAATCAATCTTCTTCACATCGCAGCTCACAGGATTCATCGTTACCGAGGAATTCATCTCACGATCTGCGATATACACAATTCTTAAAACCATCGACGGGGGGAAAACTTGGAACGAAATCTTTCGCCCTTCACTCGGCGAAGGAGAATTAAAAGCTCGTTTTGTAAATGATCAGATTGGATATGCCTACAATGGGTACACTATTTTTGTGACGACGGATGGTGGAGAATCATGGAGGGAATCTGCAAGCAGCAACCACATTTCTACCCTCACCCTTACAGGAAATGTTGCTTATGCGGGCTTTTCCTCGGTTGGATGGCCTAGCATTACCCCTACGACACCGTCCAATATTGTTAGGTCTGATGATGGAGTCAATTGGACGCGTGTAAAGGAATTTCCCTATCCCATATTTCAGCTCGGGTTTTCTCCTCAGGGTGATCACGGCGTGGTCGTTGGACATAGCTGGGCTAGTGATCCCTCCGTCGAATCATTTTACCGCATCAGCAGAAGTACTGATAAAGGCGAAACCTGGGTCGACTATGAGGAAGAATTGCCGGGTTATTCCTTGGACATATCTGTTCCGTCAAAGAATGTTGTATATGTCCTTGGCATATCATTCCCTTCAGCCACTGACCCCATGGAGTTTCATAGTTTCATAATAAAGTATACGCCTTGAGAAGAAACCTATAACAAACCAATAATGACTAATTTTTCTTAATGCCTCTCACCGAAAAGCAACTTACACTCTGTCAGATCAATGATGCGAAGGCGCAGTGGGAGTTGTACGAACACTATAAGAGAAGAATAATGGGATTGTGCAGACGGTATACAAAAAGCAAGGAAGAAGCTGAAGATGTGTTCCAGGAGATATTCATACGGGTATTTCAAAACATTTCGCAATTGAGCGACTATCAACGTATAGATCAGTGGATGATGCGCATTTCAGTTAACACAGCGGTTAACTACTATCACAAAAACAAACGTCATCAACATGATGTGGAAAAGAACGGATATCATCATCAGAACGAAGACTACGAACTAATACTTTCGCAGTTCTCGGACGAGATGCTTATCAATTTGATCAATGAATTACCCGATGGTTATCGGATGGTATTTAACCTGCATGAGGTAGAAGGTTATAATCACGCGGAGATTGGTGAGCTGCTGAACATCTCGGAGGTGACATCACGCTCGCAATTGAACAGGGCAAAGCATGTATTAAAAAGTAAACTGAAGGCTTTTGGGGTATTGAAATATGAAAGATATGAATGAATCGTTCGACGATCAATTGAGTAGAAGGCTTCGCGGTTATTCGGAGGACCCGAGAAAAGAACTATGGCAGAATATAATGGCCATAACTTCGGCCAATGTGAAACCGCCTGCGACGAAGAGAAATTCCAGAACAGCGTGGATGTTCATTCTTGTTCTGTTAACCATAGGTGGACGTTATTATTACGAAAGAATAAGCACAAGTGCAAAGGAACCTGTGACGTCTCGCGAGTCGTCAGCGTTGCCTCCAGTCAAAGGCATAGACAAAGCTGCCGCAGAGAACGAAAGGCCGGCTGAAACTGCCGGAACCAGAACTGGAACCAGAAATTCAGTGGGCTCTTCCAAGCAAAATACGACCGACCCTAATACCAGTGGACGTAATGACATTTCAAAAAAACAGGCAGGTTTTGATCAGACTGCCTCGATGCACGTCATTGGTGAAGAGAATTCGGATCTTAGCACGACCGACGATAATGTTATCGAAAGTTCACCGTCAAGCGGTATAGCGCCACAGGTTGTTAAATATTCTGAGAACGAAAAACCGGTTACCGTTGAATCAAAAACTACTAAGCCAGGTGCTCCGGATGAAGTGAAGACGGTGATTAAGGAGAAAGAAAAGAAACACAACAAATTCAGTGTCTATTTCATCATCATGCCAACATTTGGCTACCAGCGGATCAATTCAAATTCCTCCGATGATGTAATCGTTGAAAGTATAGATCGTATATCGACATTTTCTACGGATAGGTTAGGAGTTAGGGCCGAGCTGGGAGTTGAAGATCCGATTACGAATCGGATCAAGGTATTTGGCGGCTTGGTCTACTTTCAGAGAAAACAAACTATAGACTATACGGAAAAACAAGTTGAATACACCGAGGTGTCGCAAGGTCCAAATGGTGAGATTATTGTTGTGCCCGAATTCAAACATGTGCAAAAGTCATTCGAATATGAGCTCAAGAACCTCGGCGTTCAGGTTGGTGTGAGCTATGAGCTTTCAAGAAAGAAACTTTTGCAAACACTAGGAACGGGATTTGAATTTCATGTGGCATTAAACAAGCTCGAGGATAAGTACAAGGCGGAATTCACAAACAATCCCAGTGCATATGTGTTTTATAATCTCTACTATCGACTTCAATATCCAGCTGAGGGACGATTGAAGGCAGTATTCCAGCCTACGCTGAATTATTCTTTTTACATCAATCAGAATGTTAATGCGCCTTTTTATGTAAAACCTTATGGATTGGGACTTAACATTGGGTGCACTTACAATTTTTAGAACCAACCTTTGATTGAATGTAATTGAAAGAATGGCTTCATCTGTGCGCAACGTTTTTTGGAGTTGTTCGGTCATACTAATAAAGCACGTTAAATGAACTTTAAAATTGCCGTTAGCAGTCTTTGGCGAAATGCGACTTGGATGTTGTTTCTAGTTGGCTGCGATTCCTTTAACCCAGAAACGACATACCAGGTCCAATTCTCAGAAAACAAATACTACAAATGTTGCCGATATTCTCTGCTCTGGTAAGATAATTAAGTATACTCCGTGGCCATGCTAAAGTAATTCCTCTTAGATTGGGTTTTGTTAAAGTGATAAAAAGCCCGGGCGACAACCCGGGCTCTTATCACCAAACCGTAACGGTTCCTATCTTAAAACCGCGTCGGACTATTGATCCTACTGAAACCAGAAAGAACAGCGATCGATTGATTGTTTATGTTTTTGGTATAACGACAATTGGATAAAATGAGCGAACCAAAAAAGGGAAGGCATCAGGATCATTCTCTAAATCTCGGTGTTATGCTTTTAGATGCTAACGGTTAAGTTGCATTCATGAAATAAAAAACCCGGGCGGAAAACCCGGGTGTTTGACACAACGCAAAGTCTACCCTTGTTAATATCTTCTTGGGTCGCCGATGCCGAACTGAATACCAGCCGAAACAGCAAATGACTTGTTATTTATATCTCTATTGTCTTTGCTGATGTCAGAAATACCATGTGTATATCGGCCATCTAAAACGAAATAAGTTTCATTTCGTATTCGGAAGCTGCAGCCCAATCCACCTGTTAATCCAAAGTCGAAAGTATTGTATTGATTCTTGAAAGAATCGATCTTTTCAACATCACCACCGACCTTGTTTTTTGCCCCCGTGAGAAATGCGAATGAAGGACCAAACATTATGTTAGGCCTTACGTTGCCTTCCTTGTTCAGGAAAAACCGACCCATGACCGGTACTTCAATGTACTGAAGAGTTTGCTTTGTGTTTTGGCTACTGAACTCGGCGCCTTTTTCATAATAGAGCAGCTTGGTCGTAATACCAAACGTATTGACTATACTATAAGTGAGAAAAAGACCGCCTATCACACCAGGTTTCGCTTCGCTACTAGACGCATCGTTGCCGTATTTTGAAATACCGATTCCTAGCTCGGGTCCAAAACTCCATACCTTCTCAGTCTGGGCTTTTGTAATTGATGGCAACATGCATGCGAATAACGCAATCAATGTTGCTGATAAAATATTATGT
>Ga0111539_10006383_pt1 | contig 15207 bp, 11 predicted proteins | sample RhiMethybrSRZTD1_FD_79667 | JGI IMG/M metagenome (GOLD analysis project Ga0111539, IMG submission 79667) | Populus rhizosphere microbial communities from Tennessee, USA - Rhizosphere MetaG P. TD hybrid SRZTD1 (version 2) (version 2) | ecosystem: Host-associated > Plants > Roots > Rhizosphere >... | reverse complement strand
TGCGTATGGCGCAAGCCTTTGCACCCATTCTCAGGAAAAATGGGGGAGGGGCGTTCGTCCAGATTAACTCGATTGCATCGTTGAAATGCTCGTCCAGTTTTGCAACGCACTCCGCCACCAAGGCTGCGAGTTACTCAATTACCCAAGCCCTGCGTGACTTGCTGAATCAGCAGGGTACGGCGGTGCTGAGTGTGCACCCGGGCCTCATCTCGACAGACATGAGCAGTGCCGCCGGCCTGAGCGCAAACGCCGAGCCTCCGTCTGTAGTCGCGGAAGGGATCATTGCTGCGCTGCAATCCGGAGTGTTCCATCTTTTTCCCGACGACATGGCGCAACGCATCGGCAGCGCATACCATAGTTTTGCGCAGGACATAATCGAATCGGAATTTGCCGAATATAAAAATAAGCGATTATGAAGATTATCGCTTGATTCGCTCAGCATCCGTCGATGGCTCTATCAACTCAGCTGCGCTTATCGTATAAACCCTTTTAAAAACGTTTCGGGAGCACCCATGGTTCATAACCTGTTCGGCACCTTGAAAGAGATTCCTCTTTCTGCAAGCAAACAAGCCCGGTTCTATTCCCTGCCTGCGCTTGAGGCGGCTGGGGTGGGGAGGATTTCACGATTGCCCGTCTCGATTCGTATTGTGCTGGAATCGGTTCTGCGCAATTGTGATGGAGAAAAGATTACCGAGGCACATGTGAGGCGGTTGGCAGACTGGCAGCCCCATGCTTCCCGTCTGGATGAGATTCCATTTGTAGTATCCCGCATTGTATTGCAAGACTTTACTGGCGTGCCGCTCCTGGTCGATTTGGCCGCGATGCGGGGCGTTGCGGAGAAAATGGGCAAAAACCCCAAGCTGGTCGAGCCTCTGGTACCGGTCGACTTGGTCGTTGACCATTCGGTCCAGGTCGATTACTACGGAAACAGCCAGGCGTTGCGCCTGAATATGGAGATGGAATTTCGCCGCAACAAAGAGCGGTATCAGTTCATAAAATGGGGGATGCAAGCTTTCGATACTTTCAAAGTCGTCCCACCGGGAATCGGTATTGTGCACCAAGTCAACCTGGAGTACTTGGCGCGCGGCGTCTACCAGAAAGATGGTTTGGTATATCCCGACACGCTCGTCGGAACCGACTCGCACACTACAATGATTAATGCCATCGGTGTTGTCGGGTGGGGCGTCGGGGGGATTGAAGCGGAAGCGGGGATGCTCGGGCAGCCGGTTTATTTTTTGACCCCGGATGTGGTTGGCGTGAATCTCACCGGTAGGCTGCGCAGCGGCGTGACTGCAACTGATCTCGTGCTTACTGTGACCGAAATGCTGCGCAAATCAAACGTGGTGGGTACGTTTGTAGAGTTTTTTGGGGAAGGAACAGCGTCGCTAACCGTGCCCGACCGCGCCACAATCGCCAATATGGCGCCCGAATACGGGGCTACGATGGGTTTCTTTCCCGTGGATGAGGCAACGGTCGAATATTTTCGGGGAACCGGCCGGGACGAAGATGAAATCGCCGCTTTCCAGGCCTACTTCAAGGCCCAGGAGATGTACGGTATCCCTCGTAAGGGACAGATCGACTATTCCCGGGAATTGGAGCTCGATCTCGATACGGTCGCGCCCTCCTTGGCTGGGCCCCGGCGTCCTCAGGACCGCATCGAAATCGCCAACGTCAAATCCAGATTCGCGGAACTCTACAGTAAGCCCGTTTCGCAAAGCGGATATGGAAAAAACGCCGCAGACCTGAATCAGCGCTATAGCGTGCGCGACTGCGGTGACATGGACGGTGCGAAAGCCGAGCCGGTTGGCAGCAGTTCGGGTCAGGATAAAGCGACAGTGAGACCTGGGACGGAGAGAAATATTAGGGAGATGGTTGATAATCGTCCCATTCTGGAACAGGCTGAACCGCCCGCGTGCGTCCAGAACGGTTCAGTTGATCTTGGCCATGGCGATGTCCTGATCGCGGCGATCACATCCTGTACCAATACCTCCAACCCCAGTGTGCTCCTCGCCGCCGGGCTGCTCGCAAAAAAAGCGGTGGAAAAAGGGCTGACGGTGAGAAGCCATATCAAAACGTCACTGGCCCCGGGGTCGAGGGTGGTGACGGAATATCTTACGGCCGCCGGTCTCATGCCCTACCTAGATAAGCTCGGCTTTAACCTCGTCGGCTATGGATGCACAACCTGTATCGGTAATTCTGGGCCGCTCTCGGAACCTATCGAGGAGGCGGTAGTGGCGAATGATGTGATTTGCGCCGCAGTTCTTTCTGGCAACCGTAATTTCGAGGCGCGGATTCACCCCAATATCCGCGCAAATTTTCTCGCTTCTCCCCCGCTGGTGGTGGCATATGCGATAGCGGGCTCGGTGCGGCGAGACTTGACTGCCGAGCCGCTGGGTTTCGGGGAGGGTAATAAACCGGTTTGGCTGAGCGAGGTATGGCCGAGCGAGGAAGAGGTTCAGGAACTAATGAAATTTGCGGCAAATGCGGAAACGTTCCGCCGGCTCTACAGAAACCTGACGAAAAATCATCCATTGTGGAACGAGGTATCCACGGCTCCAGGGGAGGTTTACGACTGGCCTCCATCCACCTATATTGCCGAGCCGCCGTTCTTCGAGAATTTTTCCATGCTGCCGGCTCAACCCGGTTTGATAGAGAACGCTCGCGTGCTGGCCATATTTGGCGATTCAGTCACGACAGATCATATCAGTCCCGCGGGCGCAATCAAGGATACGTCACCTGCAGGTAAGTATCTGCTCGCTAATGGCGTATCGAAACCGGATTTCAACAGCTATGGCGCGCGGCGCGGCAACCATGAAGTAATGATGCGCGGAACGTTCGCCAATGTACGCATCAAGAACCTGATGATACCCGGCAGCGAAGGTGGCGTGACCCTGCATCAGCCCGACGGTGAGCAGATGAGCATCTTCGACGCAGCAATGAAATATGTTGCAGACGGCGTGCCAACGCTGGTATTCGGAGGGGAAGAGTATGGCACGGGATCCAGCCGGGATTGGGCTGCTAAGGGAACGCAGTTACTTGGGGTCAGGGCGGTAATCGCGCGCAGCTTCGAACGTATACACCGCAGCAACTTGGTTGGAATGGGCGTAATGCCGTTACAGTTCAAGGAGAATGACAGCGTCCAGTCGTTAGGAATAAAGGGTAATGAGGAATTCGATCTTGTGCGCCCAAAGGACATTCGCCCACAGCAGAACATAACGCTCGTCATTCGTTACCCGGACGGTTCGCGCCGAGAAATCGAATTGTTATGCAGAATTGATACTTCCATCGAAGTCGACTACTACCTGCATAGCGGTATCCTGCCATATGTTCTTCGAGAGCTCATGAGCAGTTGAAGTAGGGCTTTCGCCCCGTAAAAAACCGGTCTACTCAACGTGCACCAGGGTTAGGGGAGGGGGAAACCTGATGCTCGCCGAGTAGCCCGGGGCTCTCCTCAGCTCAGTGACCACAACTCTTCGGTTGTTTTTTGGGTCTTTTGCGTAACGGGAAGAATGGCGGCGCCTGCAGTTGCACACGTATTGCTGCAGAGCAACCGCTCGTACTCGTCATTCACTACTGAGTAACATTCGCACACCGTATTTTCCAGTTCTTCGCGATCCAGCACGGCGATGTGACCACGGCTGTATTGAATGGCGCCGATCATTTGCAACTTGAGCGCCGCCTGGGTTACGCTTTCCCTGCGAACACCCAGCATGACGGCGATCTGCTCGTGTGTCATCTGCAACTCATGCCCCGGCAAACGGTCGAGGCTCATGAGCAAAAATCGGCACAGTTGCTGCTCGATATTATGGTGCCGGTTGCAAACGGCATTTTGCGCCGTTTGAGTCATCAGCGCCTGTATGAAGGACAATACGAGGTATTGCAGCTTTCCCTTGAAATCGAACTCCTTCTTTATCACATTCGTTTTCACCCTGTATCCATTGCCCGAAGTTTGAACTACAACGCCGGCCGGGGTGCCGCCACCGCCCAGCAGCGCGGAAATGCCGGTAAGTCCCTCATTACCGATAATGGCAAGTCGCACCGATGCGCCGTTCTGCATTCCGTACAAGGGGGCAACGATGCTGTTCGTCGGAAAATACAAGTGAGTGATAGGCGAGCCCGGCTCATAAATTGTTTGGCCCAGCGGCATCGGCGTAAATTCCATATACGGTAGAAGCCGTGCGTAATCTTCCGGCGGCAGCGCGGCAAGAATTCGGTTTTGCTTAGGGCTATGCAGGGAAAACATAATGATCGTACCTCCTTGTATTGTTCTGTGCCGCCCATCCATGTCTCGTTGCGACGCAATCAAGGCAGGTGTCGAAAGAGGATTGACCTCAACTCGATGTGCGCCATGCTTTTGTAGTCGGTCAGTTGTTATGGCCAGGCTTTTTTCTACAGACTCATGGTGGATTTTTGATGTGCTCGTATGGACACCCATCCCACAGCGAATCACTGCTTCTATAAGCATTTTCTGTGCCAGTATATAAAAGACAACAAAAGTATATACTTAGCTCAGAATGGGCGGTGATTTAAGTCTTTCCCGTTTACTGGTTGTTGCCTTCCGGCAACGAAAAACCAATTGTTGGATTTAAACGCCTGAAATGTAAGTGTTTTTGCGTGTCGTCAGGTAGAGACGAAAAATAGGCGATCCAAATCAAGTACTTGGGATGTTAAAAAAACTGTTAAATTAGGAGGTCGGTTGGGTCGACAGCGTACTCATATCCCCGTGTCTAACCAATGCTAGCTGCACGTAACCATGTCGGAACATGAATCGCCATCGGCTCTGGTTTGTAACGGAGGACTAAGGAGCAGTTATGAGTTTTGACGGTTCTACCGAGATCATGGCCAGGTCGAAGACGGCTTTTGGCCAAGCCCTGACGGCAGAACTTATATTGGGAACGGCATGTTGATGATGCAAAATGACTTGGAAGGGAGGGTGGAGCTTGGGGGGCGCTCATCTCGCGCACGATTCGCGCCGCAATTCCAAATTGTCTATTAACCGAATTTTCCCCAACCGGGCAGCCCCTAGCACCACGATGTCCTTATCTTCCCGCCCGGCTGGGGCAAGCGTATGCGCTTGCCGCACGGCGACGTAATCCGTTTTCCAGCCATGCTGGCGGAGAATTTGCGCTGCATTTTGCTCCAGATCATGAAAACATGTGCTGCCGTATTCTATTTGATGCTTGACTTGGGCAAGGACTTGATAGAGACGCGTTGCCTCGGCACGCGTCTCGCCCGTGAGGTAGCGGTTGCGGGAACTGAGCGCCAGGTTGTCGGCTGCACGCACCGTTTCTCCCGCCACAATTTCCACAGCATAATTGAACTGGTTCACCAGCTCGCGCATGAGGTGCAACTGCTGGTAGTCTTTTTTGCCGAACACTGCGATCTGCGGTTGCACAATATTGAAAAGCTTCAGGACCGCTGTTGCCACACCTCTGAAAAATCCAGGGCGGAACTGGCCTTCCAGGGTGTTTGCCACTGGGCCAGGCTCTACCATGAATTCCTGCCGAATGGGGTAGAGCGTGTTCTCTGCGGGGGCAAAGACGACGGTTGTGTCCTGCTGCGCCAAGAGCCTGCAGTCATCCGCGAAGACGCGTGGATACTGTTCGAAATCTTCCGCCGGGGCGAATTGCAGGCGGTTGACAAAAATGCTTGCCACCACGCAGTCCGCCCTTTCCCGGGCCATGCGCACCAGCGATAGATGGCCTTCGTGCAATCCGCCCATGGTAGGTACAAAAGCGACGGAAGATTCTTGCTTGAGCCGTGCCCGCAAGGACGAAATATCGGTTACGACGTCCACTCTCAGCCCAAGCTAAAACGCATGTTCCGGGCCTGGGAATTCTCCACTCTTGACTGCTCGCACGTAATTTTTTGCCGCCTCATGGATACTGGTTGCACCGCTCATGAAGTTTTTCATGAATCTGGCTTTCTTGCCCGAATAGATGCCTAGCATGTCATAAAGGACGAGTACCTGCGCGGAGCAATTGCCACCAGCGCCGATACCTATCGTCGGTATAGATAGGGTTCGGGTAACCTTTTCGGCGAGTGCGGCAGGCACGACCTCCATCAAGAGCATGCTTGCTCCCGCTTTTTCCAGGGCAACTGCATCATCAAGAAGCTGTCGAGCCTGGTAGTCGGTCGTGCCCTGCACCTTGTATCCCCCTAACTGATGTACTGATTGGGGTGTTAGTCCAATATGACCACACACAGGTATGCCGCGCTGGGTAAGGAATTCGACTGTTTCAGCCATTACGGTTCCGCCCTCCAGCTTGACCATGTTCGCTCCTGCCGCGAGTAGCGCTGCGCCGTTTTCGAAGGTTGCCTGGGGGCTTACCTGGGACGTCCCGAACGGCATGTCCGCCATTATGAGCGCCTTGCTCGAACCTCGCTTCACACAGCGGGTATGGTAGATCATATCCTCCAGCGTAACAGGCAGAGTACTCTCTTCTCCCTGGAGCACGTTGCCCAGGGAATCGCCCACCAGCAGGATGTCCACGCCGGCATTTTCAAGCAATACCGCAAAGCTCGCATCGTAGCAGGTGAGGACGGCGATCTTCTCCCCGTCATCCCGCATCTTTTGTATGGCGTCTTGTGTGATTCGCATGCATGAACTCCCTACTGTAGTACATCGGATGGTTGAATTATTATAGGAACGCCTTGCGCTGTCACTGGTGTATTCATCGCAGAGCCAGCGTCAACTGGGCTGCGGATTCTGCAAATAGAACTGAACAAAACGTCGGGCCGTGACGCTAGACTTTACGGGAATGGATGGTGGGCAGGTAAACGCGCAAACGGCTTATCCGATAACGCTCCTTTCCCGGAAGAACGGCAAAGTAATCCTGCTCCAAAAGTCGTTTCTTTCAAATCAGCCAAAACAGACGCTAAAGGTATTACCGCCCGCACTCCTTTGCATCGTTGAAAGATGGGACCAATGACCAAGCCGATTTTACCAGCAACGCCTTGTGCAGAGGATTCGTTCAGAAGTTGCTAAATTCCCGGGGCTCCGAAATTAAAATATTCCCGGGGACCGCGCATTTGCTCCACTTGCTGCAACAATAAATCAAAATCCTCCTGCCTATCCGCGAAATTTAAATTTTCACTGTTTATGATCATTACCGGCGCATCATCATATTGATGGAAGAAGCGCGTGTAACTGTCCGCCAGTTGACGCAAATAGTCTTCCGAAATGCAATTCTCAAACGTGTTGGCGCGGCGCTTTACGCGTTTGATTAGCGTAGAAGGTGCTGCCTGTAAATAAATTACCAGGTCGGGGAGGGGCGCTTTTGGTCGCAGATGGTGATAAATCTTACGATATAGATCGAACTCAGGGTCACTCAACGTAAGTCTGGCGAAGAGCGGGTCCTTGTCCAGCATGAAGTCGCTCACGATCGTATTATCGAACATATCGATCTGAGCCAGTTCCTGTAACTGATTCGCACGCTGAAACAAAAAGAACAACTGTGTGGAAAGTGCATAACGAGGAATATCCTCGTAAAATTTTTCGAGAAACGGATTTTCCGCCGGCCTTTCAAGCAGCAGCCCGCACCCCAGTCGAGCGGCCAACCGCGACGCCAGGCTGGTTTTACCAGCGCCGATTGGTCCTTCGATAACGATGTAACGATAATCGGCGAGGCTCATTTATTCCGGTATTCGTCCAAGCTGTTGCCCAGAACATTCTCTGAGCAGGTCTGCAATAGCGCCACGACCGGGAAGGCGGCAGTCTGGGGCAATTTCAGAAAGCGGTTGCAAAACAAATGCGCGTTGATGCATGCGCGGGTGCGGCAGGGTGAGGTGGGTGTCGATACATAGGAGATCGTCATATAAGAGGATGTCGAGATCGAGGGTGCGGGCTCCGTTGCGGCATTCGCGCACTCGACGATGATTGTGCTCGATTTCAAGCAGGGATCTAAGCAGGTCGCGGGGGCTCAAGGCCGTTCTGATGAGGGCCACCGCATTGATGAAATCGGGCTGGTCCAGTTTTCCCACCGGGGCGCTGCGATAGAGTGAGGAAGCCGTCAGCAGATGACTTGATGGGAGGTGTGCCAGCTCGTCCAAGGCTTGTCTGACTTGCGCCACCGGATCTTCCAGATTACTGCCTAGCCCGATGTAAGCCTGGTGTTTGATACCTTGTTGTAACATGCCAACTACTCAGGAGTCTCAACAGCGGCATTGTCGATGGGGGACGTATCAAGGGGGGATGATTTTTTTCGTCCACCGTTCCTCCGGCGCTTCCTTGGCATATCGTCCTTGAGCAACATGGCTTCACGTTCTCCCGCGGTCGCACGCTGGAACGTTTCCCACCATTTACCCAGCTCCATATCGATTTCGCCGCTTTGGCATCGCAGCAACATAAAGTCATAGGCGGCGCGAAAGCGAGGATGCTCCAGTAACCGAAATGGCCTGCGGCCTGAGCGGCCCGTAAAACGAGGCTGCATTGCCCAGATCTCTTTCATGATGGCATCGTAGCGGCGCGGAATTGCCAGATTTTCGTTCTGCACCGCAAGCACGTCGTTCATTGCCTGATGCAACGCGTGAATCGGTTTCTCTCCAGCTGCTTGGTGTGCATTCCAGGTCGCCAGCACTTCATGCCAGAGAAGCGCCGCAAAAAGAAATCCTGGAGATACGGGTTTTTCCTGGCGCACGCGCTCGTCGGTGTTTTTGAGCGCAAGCGTAATAAAGCGTTCACCCAAGGGTTGCTCCAATATCACGTCAAGCATTGGCAGCAGACCGTGGTGCAGCCCTCGGGTGCGCAAATCCACGATACAGGATAATGCGTGACCGGATAGAAGCAGCTTCAACATCTCTTCAAACAACCGTGAGGGGGGGACATTCCGCAACAGTGGAGCAAGATCGCTCACCGGCGTGGCCGTGTCGGCGTCTATCTGCAAATCCAGCTTGGCGGCAAGCCGAACCACGCGCAGCATGCGTACCGGATCTTCCCGATAGCGCCGTACAGGGTCGCCAATAATCCTAAGGTGACGTGCCTTGATATCTTCATAGCCGTTCAGGTAATCCCACAGCTCTTCCCGGACAGGGTCAAAAAACAGTGCGTTCACAGTGAAATCGCGCCGTTTTGCATCCTCCTCCTGACTCCCAAACACGTTGTCGCGCAGCAGCCTTCCGTGCTCATCTGCATGGGCATGAAGCGAATCGCCGTTTTCACCACTCTCTGAAGGGCCGCCGCGGAAAGTTGATACCTCCACTGTCTCCGAGCCGCACATGACGTGGACCAACTGGAAGCGCCGGCCGATTATGCGAGAGCGGCGGAAAATCGATCGTACTTCCTCAGGAGTGGCATTGGTCGCGATGTCAAAATCTTTTGGTTCCAGCCCTAGAAGCAGATCACGCGTGGCCCCCCCAACGATGAAAGCGGCGTATCCGGCTTCCTGTAATCCCGAAGTAACTTTTAACGCGCACGGATGAATATGATCGCGCGCGATGCCGTGTTGCTCACGAGGGATGATGCGCGGGTTGGAGGATGAGGCACTCCTGGTAGAAGCAGGAGCGGACGAGTTAAGACCGAAAACGCGGTGGAGAAGTTGACGAATCATTACATACCAGGAAGAGCATCAAGTTGCCAATTATACACTTGGTGTCACGTCTGGCATGAAATGCCGTCCGCTTCCCACTGGGAGTTCGTTTATCCTGCATTGATACAAAGCTTCAAGATTATCCCGGTTCAGTACTGCCGCCGTGGTTCCAGCTATCGTGCGGCCGTCATTGAACAGCATGAGGACGTGGTCGCAGAAATGGCTTGCCCAGCCGAGGTCATGCAGCACCATCACCACTGCTTTACCTCGTATTGCCAGCTCCCTGAACAACGCCATTGTGCTCACCTGATGGCGCAAATCGAGATATTGCAGAGGTTCGTCGAGCAGCAGACATTGTGGCGACTGGGCAAGCAACAGTGCAATCCGCGCGCGTTGACGCTCGCCTCCGGAAAGTGTGACGAGCGGCCGCTCGGCCAGGCCCGCCAGTTCCATGCGCTCAATTGCTTGCATTGCCATTTCGTGGTCCAAGGCTCGAAAGCCAAACAGGCTGCCCGAATGCGGATGCCGCCCGAGCAACACGTATTCATACACATTGCTCCAGAAATCTCCCGGCTCTTCCTGCAGCAAAACCCCCAGATAGCGCGCCAAGTCGCGCCGTGTCCAGGCTCGGGCTGCTTTTCCCGATACCGTGATGGAGGCTCCCGACGCTCCGCAGCCCCAATTCAAGCCGGCTAACGCATGTAACAAGGTGCTCTTGCCACAACCATTCTGGCCGAGTATCGCCCAACACTGGCCGGGATAAACGGTGAAGCTCAAGCTACGGCAGAGCAGTTTCCCTGGATATTCGAGAGTTAGATCGCTAGTTTGCAGAATCATTCAAGTGCCCGGGAAAAGTTTGCCGGGATGGACAGACAGCTCGAGGATAAACGAAGCTGAGTGGGACGAGAGATTGAGTATCATCGGTTTACACCCGCAGGTATTCGTTCTTGTTTCCCAGCCATCGGTGCAGATGCCGTTGTGCATGTTCAGGGTAGTCGTGCAAAAGCTGATCCGCGGCAGCGCGGGCGGCTTGAAGCAGTGCCTCATCCTTTTCCAGATCAGCAAAGCGCAACAGGGGGAGGCCGCTCTGGCGCGCGCCTAAAAACTCACCAGGGCCGCGAAGACGTAGGTCATGTCGAGCTATTTCAAAACCGTCGGTTTGTTCGAATATGATCTTGAGCCGTTGCTGTGCGGTCGCCGATAATGGCTTCTGGTACAGCAATATGCATATGCCGCCTTCTGTGCCGCGTCCGACCCGGCCACGGAGCTGATGCAATTGTGCGAGACCCATGCGTTCCGCATGCTCGATGACCATCAGTGACGCATTCGGCACATCCACGCCGACCTCGATTACCGTGGTCGCCACCAACAACTGAATCTCGCCCTGTACAAATGATTCCATAACCGAGGATTTTTCCCCGGGCGCAAGTCGTCCATGAATCAGGCCGATCTTCAATTCAGGAAAAATCAGATTCAGCGTTTCATAGGTGTGAAGGACCGTCTTAAGTTGCAAAGCCTCACTTTCTTCAATCAAAGGACAGACCCAGTAAGCCTGTTTGCCGGCCAAACAGGCTTCGCGGATACGCGCCGTGACCTCCGTGCGGCGCGTATCCGCGACTAGCTTGGTTACCACAGGCGTTCTTCCCGGCGGCAGTTCTTCGATGAGCGACACATCAAGGTCGGAAAAGTAACTCATCGATAGGGTGCGGGGGATAGGCGTGGCACTCATCATCAACTGATGCGGCATCCAACCAGGTGAGTTGCCCGCATTCTTTTTTGCCCCTTTCTCTCTTAAGGCCATGCGCTGATGAACACCGAAGCGGTGCTGCTCGTCGATTACAACGAGCCCCAGTTGGTCGAATTCTACTTGCTCCTGGAACAATGCATGCGTGCCGATAGCAAGCATGGCATTGCCCGAAGCGATATTGGCAAGCGTGATTTCCCGCTGTTTTTTTTTCTGGGTGCCAGCCAGCCAGGCAATTGATCGGCCTAAGGGGGTTAATAAGGGCTCAAGCCAGGCATGGAGTTTTTGATAATGCTGCTCAGCCAGAATCTCGGTTGGGGCCAACAGCGCAGCCTGATAGTCATTTTCGATTGCCTGCAACACTGCCAGGGCAGCTACAATCGTTTTACCGCTGCCGACATCGCCCTGCAATAGCCGCTGCATCGGATGGGCGGCCGCGAGATCGCTACTGATTTCCAAGAAGGCTCTCTTCTGACCACTTGTCAGCTCGAAGGGCAGGGAGGCCAGCAGCGCGTCCGTCAATTTGTTCTTCAGAGGCATGGCCGGCGCGCTTCCGTGGCGGCGCTGCTGGTGATGCAAGCGCATGGACAGTTGTTGCGCCAGCAACTCATCGAATTTGACGCGTTGCCAAGCGGGGTGGGTACGTTCCTGCAGTAAATCGGCCGGGGCATCCGGGGGCGGCTGATGCAAAAAAAGCACACTGTCCGCAAACCCTTGAAGGCGGTGTCGCCCGAGAACTTCGTCTGGCAGGGTTTCTGATAAATAAGGTGACCTTCCCGCTTCTCTCAGCTGTCGCAGGGTTCGACAAATCAGTTTGCGGATGGTGTTGGAGGAAAGCCCCGCAGTGGCGGGGTAAACCGGCGTGAGCGTGTCTTCCAGCGGTTCCTGTTCACCCACCACGCGGCATTTCGGGTGAACCATTTCGATACCGAAAAAACCTGGACGCGCTTCACCGAGCAAGCGCACACGTGTGCCAATTGAATAGGTGTTCACCTGGCTTCCGTAAAAATTGAGGAAGCGCATGCACAGCACGCCGCTACCGTCATCCACTCGGCATATCAGTTGCCGCCTTGGGCGATACGTGACTTTATTGTCGATGATGATGCCTTCAACCTGCACGGTTTTTTGTGCGGGAAGATCCCGGATAGGATAAAGATGGGTTTCATCTTCGTAACGCAATGGCAAATGCAGAACCAAGTCGAACTCATCGCTGATACCCAATCTGGCCAGTTTTTCTACTATTGCCTGGTTGCCAGGACGAGTCGAGTTTGGTGGCGATGATAATTGGATATTGTCTTTCACTCAGGCAAAACCAGCACCGCATCCATTTCAACCAGCCCACCGCGCGGTAGCGCTGCAACCCCTAAAGCGGCGCGGGCTGGGTAGGGAGTCGTGAAGTAGCTTGCCATGATCTCGTTGACCTTCTGAAAGTTGCCAAGGTCAATCAGGTAGACGTTCAGTTTTACAATATCGCTCAGATTTCCGCCGCTTGCCTTTGCAACCGCGGCCAGGTTTTGAAATACTCGGTGAATCTGCTCATCGACTCCAGCTACCATCTCCATAGAGACCGGATCCAGCCCGATCTGGCCGGACAAATAAATCGTGCTTCCTCCACTAACCAGAATGGCCTGAGAATAGGGGCCGATGGCCTGGGGTGCATCCGACGTCTGAACTGTTCTTTTTTTCATCTGATCTCCTTGAATTGACACCCCGGCAGGGGTTTGAAATGAAACCGTAAAGGTAGGGTTTGCGATATGATGACGGGAACCAGTTCACATTTCAACTATGCAAAAGCTAATCATACAGGGTGGCGTTCCGCTATCCGGCGAAGCACATATTTCCGGAGCCAAAAATGCCGCGCTGCCGATCTTGTGTGCCTCTCTTCTTACGAATGACACGCTTTCGATAATCAACGTCCCGCGCCTGAACGATGTAGCGACGATGCTGAGCCTGCTGGAACAGTTGGGCGTGAGCATCGGGACGGATGGGGATGGGATCAGGCTGACGGCTGCTACTCTTTCCAATGTGGTCGCACCGTATGAGATGGTAAAGACCATGCGCGCCTCGATTCTGGTGCTGGGTCCGATGCTGGCGCGAGCAGGCGAGGCTCGGGTTTCGCTGCCAGGCGGCTGTGCCATTGGTTTGCGCCCCGTTGACCAGCATATCAAAGGCCTGCAGGCAATGGGGGCGGAAATCGAGATTGAGCACGGTTATATTCATGCCAAAGCAAAACGTCTTAGTGGCGCGCATATCGTGATGGATATCGTTACTGTTACCGGAACCGAAAATTTGATGATGGCCGCGACGCTCGCTGAGGGAACTACCGTACTTGAAAACGCGGCGCGCGAGCCGGAAATATCGGACCTGGCTCATTGCCTGATTGCAATGGGCGCAAAAATTCATGGGCTTGGGAGCGATATTATTACAATTGAAGGCGTTCCCGCTTTGCATGGGGCTAGTCACGGCGTCATGCCGGACCGAATCGAAACGGGAACATTTCTTGTTGCCGCTGCAGCTAGTGGGGGTGAAATTCATCTTGGAGGAACCCGGCCGGATACGCTCGACGCAGTGCTCGACAAGCTCATGGAGGCGGGGGCTGCGATCGAGTCGGGGAGGGATTGGATCCACCTCAAGATGAACAACCCGTTGAAATCCATCGACTTGCGTACCGCTCCCTACCCCGCTTTTCCCACCGACATGCAGGCGCAATTCATGGTATTGAACAGCATTGCCTGCGGGACGGCGATAATCACGGAAACCATCTTTGAAAACCGCTTCATGCACGTGCAGGAATTGAAACGCATGAATGCGGATATCAAGGTAGAGGGGAATACAGCGGTAGTATGTGGTGTTCCAGCGCTGGACGGCGCGAACGTAATGGCTACAGATCTCAGGGCCTCGGCGAGCCTCGTGCTCGCAGGCCTTATCGCCAAGGGAGAGACGGTAATTGATCGGATTTACCACCTCGATCGAGGCTACGAGCGGATTGAGGACAAGCTGTCGCGGCTAGGCGCGAGAATCCGCCGTGCTGATGAGAAAGGTCAGAGCAATCCCGCTTGAGACCGCCTAGAGGGTTGATATGGAAGGATTCCCTTTCATACCCAAGCTCTTATTGACCGGAAACAAAGTAACGCGCCACATCTTGCAGGTCACGTATGTCCACGGTGCCCGCCGCCTTGCGCAACCGTAAATAGCTGAGGAGGTAATTGTAGCGCGCCTGCGTGAGGTCCAGCGTTGCTTCAAAGAACTGTTGCTTGGCATTCAGTATATCAACGTTGGTCCGCGTGCCGCCGATGGCGCTTTTCCTGGTTGCGTCGAGAAGGATGCCTCTGGAATTGACCGATGACACCAAGGCGTCGATACGGCGTGCGCTGCTAAGGTTCAGATTGAATTGTCTCCGTAATTCGATCAAAACCTGATGTGTTCTAGACTCCAGTTGGGCCTTTGCTCTTTCGTGATTGGATGCCGCCTGGCTCGTCATCGCGCTGACCAGACCGCCCGCATACATAGGTACGTTTACCTGCACCCCTATGCTGCGGGTAAACGTATCCAGACCTACGAAAAGGACGTTGTCCGACATGGATTTGTTGATGGCGCCCACAAGATCAACACGGGGTGCGTGCCCGGCGCGCTGCTTGTTTATCTCCTGGCGCGCAACCTCTACCGCGTGTCGTTGCGAGACTATCTCGGGATTTTGCTCAAGGGCAATCTCTTTCCATTCCTCGAAGCTCGGGGGCTGCATTGGCTTTACACGGAAATCTTCGAGCAACGGATTCAGCAGTTTTACTTCCTCCCCCACGATCGATGCCAGCACATTGCGCGCATTGGTCAGATTATCCCGCGCTTCAATCACCTGTGCTTCAGCCAGATCGAAGCGTGCCTGTGTTTCGAGCATCTCAGTCCGAGTTCCCTCTCCCTTCTCGAACAGACGTTCGT
>Ga0111539_10006378_pt1 | contig 15214 bp, 19 predicted proteins | sample RhiMethybrSRZTD1_FD_79667 | JGI IMG/M metagenome (GOLD analysis project Ga0111539, IMG submission 79667) | Populus rhizosphere microbial communities from Tennessee, USA - Rhizosphere MetaG P. TD hybrid SRZTD1 (version 2) (version 2) | ecosystem: Host-associated > Plants > Roots > Rhizosphere >... | reverse complement strand
GGTTTGTTGGGCCCTTTGACTTTACGGATAGCTTCGTTGGTGCTGACTCCAACCACCAGCACGTCACCTTCTCTTTTAGCAGCTTCTAGATATCGACATTGACCGACGTGTAATAGATCCCACGAACCAGCGGTAAAGACGATTTTTTTGCCTTTTTCGGTAAGCTGTTCATGCAGAGTCATTAGGTCGCTCATTGCGATTAGTCGTTTTTTCCAGGCAGACACTATCTACTCCTCCAGTTCTTGTACGCTCATTCTAACAGATAGCCACAGAATAGTAGATATGGCGATCTAAGCGATTACATGGTAAAGTATCGATTTTATGGAAGCTATACACGATTCACAGTACTCTCTTGAACAGATTGGCGAGTTCTTGCTCGAAGAACAACTGGCGCTGCATGGCATAGCACCCGCCGTACACCGGCAAAATTTGGCACTCGTCGATGAGCTGGCCAGCGCTGCCGAGAGCGCCCAGCCTGGTGTGCTAGGTGTGCATTTAGTGGGTAGCCGGGCCCAAGGCACAAGTGATATTTCTTCTGATGTCGATCTTTGCGTTGTGGGCCACGCGCGGGAAAGCATTATCAATACTATAAAAAATTACCCTGGTGCCGAAATGAGTAGACTCGTATTGGGCTTTTCCGGACCAGTCTTCCAATTTGGTCTGGATGCCAGTATACCGACTGATGCCAAGAGCTTCCTAAATTGGGTGCGTACGCACCCCGACGGTCCTGCCGTTCTATTACAGGAAGGTATTTATGATACGCCTGATCGCCGATTGGCCGGTCTTGCCGCTTTGGCCATTCGTGTGCGAGACGTCAACACCGATCTTGCCCCTCCTTGGGCGCTTTTCCGCGGCAACTATGCCCATGTGTTTCTGGGCGGGTACGAACGGATCACCAAAAAGCTAGCGGCGCGGCTGGATATCTCGCTTGCTGATGTACGCCAGGTCATTACGTTTGATCTTATTCACGAACGCCGCGAAAAATTTGGTCTTCCCGACGAACTCGGAACACTGTATGCGCAGGAGCTTGCCTGGTTTGCCGAACATGGTGACGAGCTAGCCGAGAACCCGGGGCATAGGCTGTATCAGGACGTGCAGCGGTTGCTTAACCCTCCGCGCCTGGGCAAACAGAGATAATTGTCTGCCGTAGTAGAAAGTCGCGTGTGCGTATGTAATGCTCATTTTGGCCCAGATATTCGTAAGGATTGTGCCTTAGAAATTTATAAAAGTCGTATAGCAGAAAGAGGGTGACAGCCATCTCCAGCTCGGCTGAGCGGCCGACGAAGCTGCTGCCACCGCGTTTGTTATAGCCGGAATGTAGGAAATATTTGCGCACTTTTGCCTCGGTTTTGTATTTGCAATCAACCAACAAGAATGCCAGCGTGCGGGCGATGTCCAGCAGCGGGTCGCCGTAGGCGGCCTTCTCGAAATCCAAAATGCCGGCAATGGCGGAAGCGTCGTCAAACAGAATGTTGCCACGCACAAAATCCATATGGAGCGGTTGCTGAACTGGGGACCCGGCTAGTTTTTGGAGTAAGCGTACGAAGCCATTAATGCTATTCGGCTTTACGCATAGTCCAAGTTTGTGCTCCATGGCCTGCCGCACACCTTGATCTGCAAAGTACATATTCATGCGCGTCAGGACCATGTGGTATTCGTCGGTTATATTTGGCAGCTTTTTCCGCGGCAACTTGGCAAGATGTGCGTGCATGTCGCTCATCGTTGCCCCGAGAGCTTTGATGTGCGCCATGGTGTAGGCTTCCCATGGGATGGTGTGGCCGGGCAAATAGTTATAGATAGCGCCATATGTCTTGTGGCGAGGCGATTGAATTTGGAGTATTCGGTCGTCTTCGGTGGTTCGCACTGGCAATCTCTTGCTTGCCAGGTAGTTGCTCACATAGTGGGCATTTTCTATTTTGGCCAGAATATCAGGCTCACTTTTATAGATAATAAGGCTAATTGTGCGGCCACTCGTTAGGATTACGGGGTAGATGTGGTTGCGATACCCCTTTTGGACTGGACGCACCTCTTTTGCCCTGAGCCCATAGACTTGTAGTACTCGGTTAGTATCTGGCTGAATCATATTTAGATGGTAGTATAGCGGCTGACTTGTCATTATGTATGGAAATCTATCTAGATCATTACAGCGTTGTAGAATCGGCATTGCTATACTACTTGCATGACGCATCCCGAATACGAATACCTACAGTTAATGGTGGATATTTTAAAAAATGGTAAAACCAAGCCCACCCGCGGCATCCATCCTGTTAAGTCGGTCTTTGGCCGTCAGCTGCATTTTGATATGCGCCATGGTTTTCCGCTGCTTACCACCAAAAAAATGCCTTTTACCATTTTGTTGCATGAGCTGTTTTGGTTTATCAGCGGCACCTCAGACGTGACGTACCTGCATGAGCATGGCATAAAATACTGGGACGGTTTTTTGCACGAGGGCTCGAACGATCTTGGCCGTGTGTATGGCGTGCAGTGGCGGCACTGGAAACGCCCAGATGGTCAGCCCGAATTCGACCAGCTTGCCTGGGCCATTGACCAATTAAAAACCAATCCGGATTCTAAGGGTATAATTGTGACCGCCTGGAACGCCGGCGAACTGGGCGACAAACGCTGGAATCCGAATGATTACGGCGATATGCGCCTGCCCCCGTGCCACACCATGTTTCAGTTTGATTTAACCAAGGGCAAGCTGCGTCTGCAGCTGTACCAGCGCTCATGGGATGTGTTCCTCGGCGCGCCGTTTAACATTGCCCAGTACGCCCTGCTGCTTCATATGGTGGCACATCTAGTTGGCGCTGAACCGCGCGAGTTAATTGTAGCCGTTGGTAACGCCCATCTTTACACCAACCATATCGACGCCGTCAAAGAGCAGCTGCAGCGTAAGCCATTCCCGCTTCCAAAACTCAAAATAGTCGGCGACGTTAAAAGCATCGACGACTTCAAAGAAGAAAATTTTGTCTTAGAAAATTACCAATCGCATCCGCGCATCAAGACCGATTTAGTTATTGTTTAGTATCAATTTTTCGTACATCCCTTCGGTCTGTCCCGAGCCGCTTTTGATCGGTCAAAAGCGGCGCAAAACCCGCTGGGCAACGACAACCACTCGACTGTCTTCCAGAATTTTTTCGGCAACAAAACAACGTCCCTATCGGGTCGGTTCCGATCTCGATATTTAGGCAGGATCGGAACACGGTTTTGTCTGATTCCGAAAAATCTTCTTCCAACCAATCGGGTAGTTGTCGACGCCCGACATAGAGCTTGGAACCTCGGTAGCATTTGCGCTCCGGGTCCGGGCATCGGTGGAAACCGATTAGGTGGAAGGTTTGAGGTACGGGGTAGAGACAAAACTGTGTCCAATTCGATTCTTAAGTACAGAGAATTGGACCATCCCGTAGGGATGTTGTTTTGGCGCCGTATCTCAGGCCTGGAAGCTAGTAGTGTTTCTGACGTGCCCGGTGGGTTTTTGGCTTCTTTTTGACCAAGTAAAAAGAAGCACGTGGCGGCCAGTAGGGCCGACCGAAAATGAGTTTAGAAGGTTAAAGATCTACCCGACAACCAATTTCTTATAGACTTCCAGGTGTTCGCGGCACATTCGATCTAGCGTAAAGTGCGCTTCAAAGTCGGCGCGGCAATCGGTTCGACGAATAGTAGGTATATCGGCAATCGCGCGAGACAACCCGCTCGCCGTTTGGGCATCAGTCGATTCTTTCGGGACCACAAAGCCAGTTTTATGAGGCTTAATAATTTCTGGCATAGCGCCACTATCCAGGCCAATGATAGGTGTGCCTGAGGCTAGGGCTTCGATTAGCACCATGCCAAACGGTTCATCGAATTTAGATGGTGCTAGTAGCGCCGAGGCATTGGCCAGCAAATCTTGTTTCTCCGGGCCGCGTACAAAGCCAATATATTCTATTGCCGGATCAGTTAGCTCTGGCTCTATTTGCTTTTGCCAATAGCTGTCTTTGCCATGGCCGGAATAATGCTTGCCAGCGATTTTCAGCTGGTAAGGGTGCTCGGGATGCTGCTCGTTATATTGTTTGACGGCGCTGATGGCTAGGTGCACGCCTTTTGGCTCGATAATGCGGCCAATATAGACTAAGTAGTCCTCTGCCGCTGCAAAGTTTGGCTTAAATTCATCGAGTGGCAGCCCGTGGTAAATGTTATCAACCCAATTGGTGTCCTTTGGCATCCCGGCCCGCTGGGACATAGACATTGAAATCCAGTTGAGATGCTTATATTTAGGGAAGACGTTTTTGTACTTTATCAAAAAATTAAAGGGGTCGTGGTGCGTAAGGACTACCGGTTTTTGACAAAACTGCACAAACGGCAAAGCAATATCTTCCTCGTTGGTGTAGATATGCACGATGTCTAGCTCGTTGTTGTTGGCCATAGCAAAAGCCTTGGCTACTATTTCGGCTTGTGCTTGGCGAGCGAGCGAGATAAAAGTTACCGGGTGTTTTTTGAGCAGATCAAGGTAGCTATCGCCTCGTCCGGCCAGCTCGGCTTCAAAATAGCGCAAATCGGCTGTGACATTTTTGACGCTAGTGTCTGCCGGGCCCGGCGAAAAGAGAGTTACCTCCGCGCCCATGGCTTCAAGACCAGCAGCTAGCTCTAGGGCTAACTTACCTGGCGAAAATATAACCCCCGGCAATATATCTTTGTGTAAAAAGATATGCGGGACAACCAAACCAATACGCATAGGCACGTGCCAGCTACTGCTTGGGTTTGTCGTCTAGGAAGCTGAGATCGATTTCGCTATCGCTCGCGTCGTCTTCGTTATAGTAGCCATCTGGTTCTGGGCTGGTGTTATCTGCTGGCATGATTCCCTCGCAATTTAGATTGACAGTATAGTCAGATTATCTCAGTAGCGAAGGGTCTTGTAAATGTTGTTAGCCCAGGACTACAGCAACGCGGTCAAGCATGGCCAGCTGGGCAACTTGGTCATCGGGCAAGTGCCGAGGTAGTCCGATTGCTCCTTGTGGCGGACTGAGTGCTTGGTATGCTTCTTCGGTGGAATACCAGTAGGTTCCGCGTCCGAGTTCGGGTGCGCTATGGGGATCATCGGTGTCTAGCTCAACCCTGAATGGGACATAGAGTGCCGTATGATCGCCAGGGTAGTCATCAAGTCTAGCGCCGGGTAGTAGGTAGTCACTGCTATCGGGCAGACCGATAAGGGCATCTACTTCTTTAATAAGTTCATCCCCGACACCTAAGGCGTCTGTGATGCGGGTCAAAAATCGGGCAATTTGAGATTTATCTGTAGGGCCCGTGAGCCAATTTTGTTCGCTGTAGGGAAAGGACGGTCCTTGATCCGTGTCGACCAGTGCGACCTGGTTGCCGATTGTTAGTGCTGCCATGGCAACCGGACGATACTCCACGAGTGGATATTCGCCACGCGGTCCGGTTTGGGCGGTGACTATATGTGCTGCCCGAAGAGCACGATCGCTGATTTTTTCTGGCGATATCATAGTGTTTTAGTATATCTAAATTTCGCTGGTTGCAATAGCAATTGAAGGACCCATTGTAGTGGCTATGTGAATAGCTTTGACATAATTGCTTTTTACGCTAGCCGGTTTATTGCCTTTAATGCTGGTAAGCACAGCGCGGGCGTTGTCTTCTAGCTTTTTAGCGCCAAAACTCACCTTGCCAAAGGCTACATGCACAATGCCGGTACTATCAACGCGGTACTCTACGCGGCCAGCCTTGGCCTCGCTCACTGCTTTTGCCAGATCGCCTGTCACAGTGCCACTTTTGGGGTTTGGCATAAGACCACGTGGGCCAAGTAGTCGGGCGTATTTGCCAAGTTTTGGCATCTGGGCTGGAGTAGAAACAAGGACGTCAAAATTGATGGCTCCCTTTTCTAGATCTTTTAGGATGGTTTCGACGCCGCTTAGGTCTGCGCCTTCAATCTTTTGGTCATCAAACACCGCAATGCGTACTGTTTTGCCGGTCCCAGCGGGTAAAACCAAATTGTCGCGGATGTTTTGATCGGCCTGTTTGGGGTCGACATTTAGGTTAACGTGTAGCTCTACGCTAGCATCAAATTTAACTGGGCTGGTTTTGGTAGCCAGTTCTAGAGCTTCTGTCAGGCTGTAGGCCTTGGTCTTGTCGATCTGTTCTGCAGCCTTGCGGAAATTTTTACCGCGGCGTTCCAAACGCGAGCGAGCTGGTTTGACAGCTGGCTTGGGTTTGTCTGCGGCTTTTTCGTCGTCGGCGTGAGCTTTACGCTCTTCTTTGGCCTGCTTTTCTTCGGCTTCGGCCAAGCTTTTGGCGCTACGTTTGCCAGCTTTGGCTAGAGTAGCTGGCTCAGCAGATTCTTGGGCTGGAGTTTCGACGACAGTCTCGGCAGCCTGCTGTTCAGCTGCGGCAGCCAAAGCTTCTAGTTCTAATTCCTCAGGTGATTTCTTGGTGGTTTTTACCATAATTATTTCTCCTTTGTGGTTCAGACGGCGCTAGCCTCCCACGGTTAACCTAAATCCCTAAATAAATCCGGGTTCGCTTCTTGAATACTTGAGATTGCGTCGAAGAGTCGTTGGGCGGTGGGTGGATAGCTCGCTTCGGTGATGTCCTCCGGAGTCCAATAACCATTCAGTGCCTGGTCGCCGGCCTCAGCTGTTGCCTTAAGATTTTCGCCCGCGGCTTTGAGCTCGTCCTGGGCGGCTTCAAGGGCTGCTGCCGCTTCTTTGTATCTTCGTGCGGCGGCCTGAACATCCTGTAATAGGCCTTCTTCTAGCTCGGTTGGATCGATGTGTTCGTTGTCGCCTTCCATGAGGGTAGCCTACTCGACTTCGACGCCCATGCTTCGGGCAGTGCCAGCAACAATCTTGCGGACTGCCTCAATGTCGTCGGTGTTCATGTCTTTGGCTTTTACTTCGGCAATTTCGGTCAAGGCCGTAGCGCTCAGCTTTTTGCTGATTTTCTCGGTGTTAGGCCGCTCGGTACCTTTGACGATGCCTAGTTTGGCACGTATAAGGTCGTCGGTGGGAGCGCTTACAACGCGAAAGCTCATGGTGCGGTCGTCGTAGACCGTAATGTGCGCAGTGACGGTTTGTCCCTGCATGTCTTTGGTTTGTTCGTTAAATGGATTAATAAAATCCATCATGTTAACACCGTACTGACCGAGCGTGCTACCTACAGGAGGTGCGGCACTGGCCCGGCCGGCTGGGATTTTCATTTTTAGATTTGCTTTTACGGCTTTTGCCATAAGTAATTAGATCTCCTTTCGAGCATGGATTGAAGCATCCGTTGCTCTACTACATCGGGCATGAGACAAACCTACGGTCTTTCTCATCGCGCCGGCAAAAAGGCGTGACTTTTTGTCGGGCTGCTCTTTTCCCTTATTTACTGTAGTGCGTAACAGGGGTAATTATACAGTAACTAGACCGACTTGTCTATACGGTTCGGGTCGAGTGTTATCTTGTAGCGAGGCTAGCAGCCGTAGTGCCCAAGAATGTTTTTGTCTGATTCATCAATAGGGACGAACGCTTGGTCATCCGGCCGATTTGGATAGTAGTAAAAATCGATGGTTGCGTACCCTAGACCTACGTCGCCCGGCCCACCGTAGCGGTTATCCGTTTTATTTGGGATATCACTTCCGGGTGTGTTGATAAATGGCTGGACAGTAAACGTCCTCGCACCGTCTGACGCTTCAGTGGCGACCCATCTTGCTTCTCCTGGGCGACCACCTGCGGTTGTGTCGTAGCGACTGCCATCTAGGCAACCGCCAAATTCATCTTCAAAGCGCTCATCGACTGATGGCGGCGCGGTAATGCTGCGTACTAATTCATCACCTGACAAGCCGACTAACATCCCAGCAGTAGCTATAGCTGCGCCTGCGGCTATAGCACGAAGACCTCTTTTATCCGGATCTTTACTATGATTTATCTCAGACATATCAAATTAGTATAGCGCGCGGATGAAACTTAACAAGAACTTTTGCCTAATTTTTGGATGTCCGCGTGACCGCGTCAGCCACAAATTTTCGGCAATCGTAAAAGCTGGCAGGTCCTTCGGTTCCGTTCATCGTGAACCCCTCGCTGTTCCAGCTTATCCCAACTTCGCAAAGGCCGCCCGGCCCTACATATTGGCATGCAGCTGCGCCTTCCTCTTTGCGTAAAAAAGAAGCTGCGAGTGCTGCCTGCGCAACAGCGCAGTCGAATAATTGGGGGTCTGGGGGTAACTCTTCCGGGCCCATGGGCTATACCCGTTTAACTTGCAGGCTGTCTAATTCTACCGGTGTTTCGCGGCCGAACATGTTAACCAAGACCTTGAGTTTACCCTTAGCGGCATCAATTTCGTTAATACTGCCATCGAAACCCTTGAATGGGCCGTCGATAATGCTCACCACGTCGCCCAGCTTGTAATCGATCTTGTGCTTGGGTTGTTCTAGGCCCATGCGCTTTTGGATCTTTTCGATTTCATCCTCGCTAATGGGGGTGGGTTCCGAGCCGGATCCTACGAAGCCCGTCACACTCGGCGTGTTACGCACAATATACCAAGCGTCCTCGCTCATTTTCATCTGTACGAGTACGTAGCCTTGGAAAATACGCTTTTCGACCACGCGGCGTTTGCCGTTTTTGATTTCGATCATCTTTTCTTTGGGTACTAATACCTGGAAGATTTTGTCCTTCATGTCCAGCGAATCGGCGCGTTGGCGAATGCTTTCGGCTACCTTTTCTTCATAACCGCTATAAGTGTGGATAGCGTACCATTGTTTGGTTGTGTCGTAGCGTTTGTTCATCAGTCTAACAATACCTTTCTAAATACTTTGTCTAAACCATAATCTACAATCGTGACTAAAGCGCCGAATATAACCGCAAAAAGAATAACTGCTAGGGTTAGCTGCCATGATTCCCGGCGGGTTGGCCAGGTTACAAGCTTTAGCTCGTGCCAGCTATTGCGGAAGTACGATGGGATGATAAAACGTCCAATCTTTTTTAGGCCCCGCCCGAGCCATTTAAATGGCAATGCAATGTAGTGGCCAGCTAATCTGAATATACCCGATTTTTTAGGGGCTTTATTGGCACTATGCTGCGAGGCTTGCTCGCGTACAGTTGGTGCCGACTTAATAATGCGGCGCTGGGACTTTGGTTCTTTGGCCACGCAGTACTCCCTACTCCATTAATAAAAAGAACCTACTAATTACAGTAGGGTCCAACATGTCAAGCATAAGGCATAGAGCCTTAGCCGTCAAGGCTAAAACTGCGAGACTACAGGAAGTTGCAGGGTGGCGAGTCTTGAGAGATCTTCGGTCGGGGCGTCGGCAAATAATTGATGCAACTCACCATCAAAATCATACGTAATACCTGTTTTGGCAACAGTGGGTAGCGGATCAGGAAGCAGAGCTGCTACGCCCTCGCGGCCCTGATTGCCGTAGTAAATTTTGCTTGTGGCTTGGGGCAACTGGCCGTCGAATGTGTACATAATATCGTCTAGCAGTTCGGCTTGTTCCTCTGCCCTAGCGCTGCGTGCTTCAATCTCGGCGCGCGCGATCGCGAGCCTCTCGGCTGCGTTTGGCGAGAAGATGGATAATGACATGCCGTCATCGGTTTTGGGCTCGTTGCCTAACTCCATGCCTCGCTTGAGCGCCAAAGAAGTTCCGGCGCAGACAAAGCTGGCGCCTGCGGTCACTCCGCTAACCAGCCGGGCGATACTGTCGCCATTAGTGGTAGCTTTTTCTGGAGCGCTGCGCATAGTGCCAATAACGCCACCGGCCATTTCCTTAAATGTACCGTAGACGCTAACGTCCATAAGACCCTTAACAGCAGCCGCTGCAGCCACAATGCCCGCACCGGCGGCAATAGCGGCAGTTACGCCGACCCGGCGTCTGCGTATAAAGTTGCCGATGCCTTTTATGGCATCCAATATACCGGTAGCTTGAATGTTGCGGCTATCAAAACCAATATTCTCAGATAGAGCGCGAGCGCCCGACTGTTCATATGGGTACTGCAAAGGAGAGAACATAGCTGTAATTATACAACATTATACCTATTTTTACAATAATAATTTTCAAAGAACTACTTGGGTGGTGGACTGGGGGCGATAGAGGGGCCGGCCTTGATATCAGCCAGATTGGGAATATAAATACTAAATGTCGAACCCTTATTGAGTTCGCTATCGACATCTATCTCGGCGTGCATAAGATGAGCCAGTTTAAGGGTAACGTAGAGCCCAAGGCCAGTACCATTCGTTTTGCGGGTGCGGTAATCTTCGCTCCTAAAAAAGCGGTCGAAAATCTTTTCTTGGTCGCCCTTGCTAATGCCAATGCCAGTATCGGTAACTGTAAACACAATGCCTTTGTCTCTGGGTTTGACCGACAGCGCTACCCCACCCTGTTCGGTGTATTTTATGGAGTTAGTAATAAAGTTTTGCAACGTCTCGCGTACATATAACGAGCTAGATTGCAGCGTTTTGGCATAGGGATCTAGCTCTACCGTAAAACCTAACCCCTTTTTGGCAGCTTGGGCCGAGTAATTGCTGGCTAGCTCTTTAACCAGCGCAGGCACATCGATCGTCTCGACTTGCATGGTCAGTTTGCCGCGCTCGGCGCGCGACAGAGTGGCTAGGTCGTTAATCATGTCTGCCAAAAACATCGTTTGAGAATGGGCCTGTGCCAGCGCTTCTTTAATTTGCCCAATATCCCCGGTTTTGTCGGCAATAAACTGGGCATTAGAGATGTTGCCTTCGGCAATGGCAATTGGTGTGCGTAGTTCGTGGCTGACCACGCTAATAAATTCGTCGCGTTCTTCTTCTAGCGATTTTTCGTGCGTAATGTCGCGTAATAAAAGTACATAACCCCGCTGACCACTTCGGCCGTAGCCCAGATGTACGGGTGCGATACTAAGGTATAAATTGATCTTGCTGCCATCTTTGTAGTGCAAAAGCAAATCGCGGCTGGTACTGGGAGTTTTGGTCTGTAGAACCAAAGTCTTAATATCAATCGGTTGATTATTACGGTCGTATGGCTGCACCACTTGCGCCAGGGGCTTATTACTCGGAGATCCGTTTAAGTCCAAGATATTTAATGCAGCGCCGTTAGTCATGACTACCTGAATGGCCTCGTCTACGGCAATAACGCCGTCGGCCATACTGTTGACCAGGCTGGTCAGGCGCTCGTGTTCTAGCTTGGCCTGTTTGTCGTTCGGCCCGCCCCCAAGAAAGTCAAAAACCATAACCGTATTATGCCACACGCTGGGTGTGTCAGCTACCGCTTTGCAGCTGGTAGCTCAGTATTGGCCGGTGGGTGCGTATTTCTTTGCGCAGCTTTTTAGCCCCAGGCAGGTGGCGTTCTAGTTCTTGCCAAAATGGGGTCCCATGCTGCATGACTTTGGTGTGGGTAAGTTCGTGCACCAGTACGTAATCGATAAGATGCCATGGCAGCTGCATCAAAAACAGGTTGAGCGTAATGTCTTTTTGCGAACTACAACTACCCCAGCGACTTTTAAGTAGCTTAACTCCAACTGTGTTGTAGCTAAGTCCGGTTTGCTGGGAGAGTGTTTGTAGGCGCTGTGGCAATAAAGCTGTGGCCTCTTTGCGTAGTGCCTTTACCGATGCTTTGCGAGCGGCTTCCTGCACAACGGGGTCACTTGGCGCGTACTCTGGGGCATGTGCAACGTACACTACGCCTGCGCGCAACCTGGCATTGGCGCTAGCCTGGCCTGGCCGGGCCTCGAAATGCAGCCGGTGCGCTTTGCCAATACGTTGTCCATGTTGCAGGCTGCCCTGGGGAGTTTGGGCTCGGTGTGCCTCAATCCACTCACGTTTTGATAGAGCAAATTGCTCCCCCGCTTTATAGGGTATCCATGGCGGCAAAGACACGCGCACCTCGCCGCCGGCATCCATGCTGAGCCGGAGCGACCGATTACCCCGACGCTTGTAGAGCGTAATAGGTCCGAGATCTGGAATAATAACTGTTTTGGTGGACATATAGTCCTTGCTTCACCAGCTGGTGAGTGTTTGCTTTTATCGGATCACAATATTGCGGCGGGAAAGATCAACGCGGCCGGCGCTGGGATTGGGAATAAGATTAACCATACCTGGTTTTACTACCTTGCTTCGGACTTCAGTAACGGTTGGCAGCAGGCCAAGTTCTTGCAGACGTTTCATGAAGGCGCTGATCTGTGTGTTGAAGGTGTGCTTGCCGCTAATAACAATGTAGTCTTCGTTTTTGGGGTTTTGCATGCTACCGGCAATGCGTTCAAAAGTAGCCCGGTCGCTCGGGCCGGCGTATTTGTCGTCTGCTCGCCGGCGATCGCGGGTATTCACACGTGCATAGGCGCTCTCTACATCCATCTGAAACCACACAAGCAGCGGTATGGTGTGTTCTTTGCGTGCCATGTCGCGCAGCGTACGGCGTTGTCCGGCCCGCATGGCGTTTACGTCGTAAATGACGCTTAAACCAGCCCGCAGAAATTCGCCGGTCATATAGTCCATAAGCTGGGTAACGACGTCGTCTTCTTCTTTGTCGTAACGAGGCTGCTCGAACAGTTCGCCGCGAATGCGGTCGCCATGAATATGAGCAATTTTAAGATGGTCAGCTAACTGGCGGGCGAAGTAGGTCTTGCCACAGCCGGGGTACCCATACAATAAGATAAAGAGCGGCTTATTAGGAACAATCTTTAACATCGTAGTAATAGGTATATCAGATTGTACGAGATTAGGGAAGTTTACAGTAGCTTCATTCGCTCTAGTTCGAAGGCCATGGCGGCCCGCAGGCCACCAGCTATTAGGTGCTGGGCGGGGACTACTAGTGTTTCGAGCCCATTTTCGCCCTCAATTTCAAGCGTGCGGTCTTCTGGGTATACGGCTGCCTTTGCGGCGACAATAAGGTCCCTACTTGTCTTTCTGTACCGCCAGTCAATGTTGTGAGCTGTGGCAAGATCATCTACTGCCTCTAGTAGTTCATCTGGCAGGTAGAATGGTTCGCCGCGTTGGGGACGAACAACGTTAATAATGACATCATCTTCTACAGGAGATCCTATTTCAATGCCGGCGTACGACATCTGCGACCCTGGAATCCAAATTTGGCCCCTCCATGGGGCACGAAGGCTAACTGTGCCCGGCACACCACCTTGGTTGCCCATGGCCAGACTGGCGCTATATTGGAGCACATCGCTTGGTTCTATAACGACATAAGGAAACTGAGCTGCGGTTTCCTGCTCTATCAGCGGATGGCCCGCAATGAGGCCACTCCAACTCGGCGTTTCAAAGTGTGACATGGCTTTAACTTTATCAAAAATGTGTTGAAATAGCTATCTTTTATCTTTAAATTTTGGTATTATCGGATCGATATAGAGGTGTTCGGCCGACAGACCAAGTCCTGTTGCTGGAACTTTAACATCAGACATAGGGGCATAGTACAACGGTTAGTATAAAGGTCTCCAAAACCTTAGATCGTGGTTCGATTCCACGTGCCCCTGCCAGGAAGAATGGGTCTGCCGAAAGGTAGGCCCATTCTTCCTGCTAGAGCCTGTCGATCGAGCGACGATCGCGAGCGTAGCGAGCAAGATCGTGGTTCGTTCGCGAACAGCTCTCGCAGGTGCTTGCACCGAGAAAGCTGTGAAGCGTTGTCTTCCACGTGCCCCTGCCAAGCAAAGGCCCGACCCTTGTGGTCGGGTTTTTGCTTGGTTTGGTACATTGAGTCGGCCACGAGTAGCGGCTTGCAAGGCAAGCCGCGTAGATCGTGGTTCGTTCGCGAGCCTTGCGCGCAGAAGCTTGCTTCGAGCACAAGGCGAAGCGTTGTCTTCCACGCGCCCCCTACTAGGGCATGGTCACGTACACACCCCTCCAAAGCTCTAATCATATGCTTGCCCAGGGAAGCCCCTCATCTCGACTATTGTATAGTAAAGCATTTTATTGTATTATATGCAGAATGATTTCGCTTCATCGCCCCTACGATGTTCATCTATATGCAACCCCTGAGTCGCAGCATAGATGGCATGTGCCCGAACGAGCAGCGCAGACTTACCTGGCGCAAACAGTGAACTCTTTCTCGCAGGGTATGAGTGCTTTGCGAAGACCTACTAGGTTTGCGCCGCGCTTTCTCGAACCCAGCGGCGAGCAAGGGCCTCTCACTATGCCTTTGGATGAGCAACGTGCAGAACGATTTACGCAATTCTGTTTTGATCATTACGTGACGCCGGGTGGAGATTTCGATTGTTACTCGGCTATTGCTTATATTTTAGGAGCTACTGATACAGTTCAGTTTAGTCCTCGCCGTCGCACGGTCATTCGCGACCCCAAGCCAACGAGTCAGTTTGAGGCTGGCGAGGGCTATGTACTACTAGACGCCGATGGCAATGCACCCCACTATGGGCTTGGGGCGCATAATCCGGATTATTTAGTAGGACCAATGGGTCATAATGGGCGCATGATGTTGGCTCGTGGCGAGGAGTTCTTGCGAGCATTCGGCGCTATGACAGTTCATCGCATTCTGGATCTCCAGATCGACATTTAAAATACTCTGCGGACTCCGCATCCGACTTCTTCATCCAGTTCTCCAAACTTCCATTAGACGTCTGATTTGTCGGTGCCACCCAAAGCCGTCAGCCCCTCGCATAGTAACCTGAATGCCCACGGGCTGCAGTAGTCGTCGTCAAAGACTGTATAACCCGAATCTGTTACGTACCGGCGCGCCCACTCAAGTTGTTGGGTGCCAGCGCCAAATAAGAGTAGTGCTGTTTGTAGCTGCACCCCAACCAGTTGATCGCGGACGGCGCTCAGCATGTGGCCCTGGTATACGGGTTCTGACAGCCCCGCCCGTACAACCTCGTGCGGCACGAAGTCGCCTGGGTCAATGCGGCGAGCGGCCTGTCGGACTTCTGCAACAGATATTCCTAGCCGGGTGGCGATTTCTGGAGCTGTTAACGCATCGGCCGTACCGATGAGGGCGCCAGCGGATTCAGTTACTGATGGCCGCCAGCTGCCGGGCAATTCAGGATCGTGGCGTGGCGCTTGCAACGCCGGTTTAGACTCCTCTGCTACCGGCGTCGTGCTCACAGCACTGATCTTTTCGCTCATGGCCCTTCGCCTCGCTGTGACCCATTCTTCTACTGGAGTTCGGTCCACTTGGTCGGGGTGGTTAACCAGCAACGATTGCACATGTCGGGCGTACTCAATTCGATCGGGGTCAAGGTCGAACTCGTCCATCGGCAACCGGCCGAAGTCAATTGTTGGCTCGCCCTCCCGCAGTGCGACTTTTCTC
>Ga0111539_10006376_pt1 | contig 15215 bp, 10 predicted proteins | sample RhiMethybrSRZTD1_FD_79667 | JGI IMG/M metagenome (GOLD analysis project Ga0111539, IMG submission 79667) | Populus rhizosphere microbial communities from Tennessee, USA - Rhizosphere MetaG P. TD hybrid SRZTD1 (version 2) (version 2) | ecosystem: Host-associated > Plants > Roots > Rhizosphere >... | reverse complement strand
GCTGGAAGAGTTTGGAATATCGCTTTTTACCTAAAATGTACTAGTGCGCGACTATCGTTATGAATAGCGAAATTCTCGTCAACGTCACGCCACAGGAAACACGGGTTGCCGTGATCGAACAAGGCACCGTGCAAGAGTTGCATATCGAGCGCACGAGCAGCCGCGGCATCGTTGGAAATATCTATAACGGTCGTGTCATCCGCGTACTGCCGGGAATGCAATCGGCTTTTGTCGACATTGGACTTGACCGCGCCGCCTTCCTTCACCTCGCCGACATCTGGCGATTGCGGCAGGGGGAGGATGCGGGAAAGCCCATAGAAAGGTTGCTGCACGAAGGCAAGAACATCGTCGTCCAAGTGATCAAGGATACAATTGGCACAAAGGGCGCACGCCTTTCTACTCAAGTCAGTATTGCCGGCCGCATGCTCGTCTATCTTCCGCAGGTATCCCATATCGGCATTTCCCAGCGTATCGAGGATGAAACCGAGCGAAAGTCACTCCGCGAGAAACTCAGACATTTGGTGGCGTCTGGTGAAAAAGGCGGTTTTATCATCCGGACGATGGCGGAAGCCGCAAGCGAGCAGGACTTGCAGACTGATATCGAATATCTGCATAAGTTATGGCGCGACATCAACGAAAAGTCTTTCAGTTCTCAGCCCGGACTGCTGTACCAGGACTTGAACCTTAGCTCACGCGTACTGCGCGATTTTATTAATGATGATACCGCGCGCATTTTGGTTGATTCGCGCGAAACCTTTCAGAAAATGACGGCTTTTGCCGAAATCTATATGGCGAACGTGAAGGAGCGAATCGACCACTACGTCGGCGAGCGTCCACTATTCGATCTCTATGGAGTGGAAGATGAAATTGAAAAGGCGTTGGCAAGGCGTGTCAACCTGAAATCCGGCGGTTATCTCATTATCGATCAGACCGAGGCATTAACCACTATTGACGTGAACACGGGAGGATTTGTCGGCATACGCAGCTTTGACGATACTATTTTCAAAACCAATCTTGAAGCTGCCCAGGTTATCGCCCGCCAGCTGCGGCTGCGAAATTTGGGCGGTATTATCATTATTGATTTTATAGACATGGAGAACGCGGAACACAAGAGCGCGGTGCTCACCGAATTCAAGAAATCATTGACGAAAGATCGAACGCACATGACTCTTAACGGCTTTACCGCGCTCGGACTGGTGGAGATGACGCGCAAGCGCACGCGCGAGAGTCTCGCCCACATCATGTGCGAAATATGTCCCATCTGCCAGGGCCGAGCCAAAGTGAGAACAGCACAAACGATGTGCTACGAAATTCTGCGTGAATTATTGCGCGAATCCCGTCAATTCGATGCGCGCGAATTTCGCATTCTTGCTTCACAGCATGTTATCGACTTATTTCTTGATGAGGAATCCCAAAGCCTGGCTCAACTAGCGGACTTCATCGCCAAACCTATCAGTCTTCAGGTTGAGGCAACTTATACTCAGGAACAATATGATGTGATCCTGATGTAGGTCCCCTCGCATTAATATCGCACGCAGTACATGCCACCGTGTTTTCCCCCTCGCTGCACGGTAGCCCGCTAGATTTTTTTAGTGCGCGTCAACCTTTAGTCCTGGCCCGTGCCCGATTTCCCCTCCTGCAGGCCCCTCAACATGTGTGAACGCTTCACTATCCTCATATGCCAGATCCGTGGTACCGGTGGCCTTTATCAGTTTACCGGCAATAAGGCCTGTGGCAAACGCAAATGTTACGCTGAACACGATGCCGATGAATTGAGCCATTGCAATGCCGGGTACGACCAGCATCGCAATAAATGCGCCGAGTAGACCGGGCATGCCATGCAGATTATGAACACCGCACGTATCCACGATCTTAAAGCGGGCTTCCAGCGCCGGTTGTATGAACACGTAACCGATGACGCTGACGCCGCCAGCTAAAAGACCGATTGCAAAAGCACCTGTCGGTGAGACGATGTTGCATGTCGATCCGATAGCAACGCCTCCAGCCAGTGCCGCGTTTGCCATATCCACCATGGATGTTTTACCTTTATGGAAATAGGTGCTAAAAGCATAAGTGCTTATGGTGGCTCCGCACAGGGCGAGCACTGTGTTGACGACGGTCTGCGGCATTTCCTCGAATGGAACAATTGCGGTTGCAAAACTCGGCCAGAAAAGCCATAACACCATTGAACCGAGCATGGCGAAACGATCAGACGTCGCGTCGGACTCAATGGGCTGCGTGCGCTGTCGGGCGGTCGTCAGCGCAAGTGACAAACCCAGCCCGAAGTAGGCGCCAAAAGCATGAATGATGACTGACCCTGCGGTGTCCTGATAGCCCTCCGTCAACCCCATTCCATTATCCAGTACGAGCCATTCGTTCATGAGGTAGGCGGGAACCAGCAAAAGCGCAAGTAGCGCATATTGAAAAACTCGTAGTCGCCCAAGCACGGCGCCCATTGCGATCAGGGCGGTAGCCACCGCGAATTCCGCGAAAAGCAGCGCCTTGACTGTATTTGGCGCTATCTCGTGTGCGAACACGCCGTTGGCGCGCAGTAGCATATAAAGAGGAAGGCCGACGGCGACTACCAGATAGGTTCCAGTCGTTGCCCCGAAGCCGTATCGCCTGACAAACACCATCAAAAAACCAAAACCAACCAGCAACATGGCCAGGATGTGAATGACATAATTATATTGCGCGACCTGACGTGCTTCGTTCAGCTCAGCGGTGACGCCCCCTTCGCTTGCCAAAGCACCGAAACTCAGAAACAGGTTGGCGATAGCAAACAGCGTCAAGCAGAGGTTCTTCTTCATTTGATTTCCCTCCCTTCTTCAGTTGTTGAGTTACCCACCGGGGAGTGTGATCCTCAATAGCCTTAAAAACAATAGGGATTTAATGAATATCTAACCTATTTAAAGAACCTGGATACGATGAGGTGCGACGATTGGACCGGACACTAGCCAACGTTTGCTTCGACCCTGCGCTCCTGTGGAGGAATATATGCGGAACAGTTTCTCTTGCTGCGATGTAGACCAGCGACGGGAGGAAATTTTGGGACGCGGCAACGATGCCAACGCAGCGTCCAGGCGGAGATGGGATGGCATGCAACTTCATGTTACGAACTGCAGCGTCACCTAGGTTCTTAGACTTCTTGCTAAAGCACCTCTTTTATTTAAATACGGCTTTTTGGATATCGGCCGCGATTGCGTAATACAGAGAATGAAATATTGTGCGCATGTCGGTAACGATGCTTATAACATTCATTACCGCAGGGACCCTTTCTCCGCGATGCTCAATTGCTTTCCCGATGATTCGCAGTTGGACACCGAGCTTGCTAAAATGAGCCGCCTGCCGGCGCTCCGTGAGGACGAACAAAGTGTCTATTCCGCTGATACGAGCAAGTTCGGTGGTGCCAAGGTAGAGCCCGAGCGGGATATAGGGAAAGCGGCGGGATTTCCCTATATCGGAATCTTCGTCAGCGAGACTTACCGGGCTGTTAGCCTCCCCTTTGCGTCGCCGATAACTCGCGACAACCGCGAGGCGGGATACCTCGGCAATACGATCACGGGGTAATTTCGCTGGATCAATAATCGACCGGTCAAGCGCAGTGGCACAGGTCGTTTCGAAAGGCAAACGGTAGCGGGAATCGTCCGGTCGTGGTCGCACAATGCGCGTGCAGCCTATAAATTCTCCCGTCTTTATGCTGCGCAGCAGAAGGTGCAGTGAATTCGAGTCATGCTCGTCGGTTTCAAGCCCATCGGCCCGCGCGGATTCAAATTTCAGGTCCTCGCAATACACCTGATGCCGAACGCGATATACCTCGTCCTTAAGGGCATTTGAGAGAGCTGGCACGATTTCAAAGTATTGATGAAAAGTACTGCCGAGGTCGAGGGGAGCAGGCACAGGCATCGCCGTATCTTCCACATTGTTTGTGGCTATAGTGTCTAGCACTTCCGGTCACCCGCTATTAAGTTTTTTCGGATAGTCTTTCGTAAAAATTTTGTCCTCCAAATCCCTCAGTTTCATTTCAGAGTATTCCAGAGTGGATTTCTCGCCTTGGCTCAGAGCGTCTTCCATGACAAGGCGGTTGGGTGCTGCTTACCCAATATCGTCCGGAAGTTGTGGTAACTAGCAGTCTTAAGAAGGCGGTCGTAAGACTTCCGCCGTATCTCGACATACCTTTCCATCGTGACTCTGTCCAGGTCCTCCACGCACTGCCCTACCCAGCTTAGTGTGGGCAGCTCTAACGGGTAGCCATTGCAACGGCCCCATTCGACCCAGCCAAGATTGTCCTTACGGACGAGCGAAGGGCAAATCTCGACCACAAGACCGGCGACGGCACCCTCCAGTCAATAATAGAAATTAACGGCAATTTCAAGACAACCTTTATTTTCTCCACTCATGATGCCCGCGTGATGGCAATGGCTGACCGAGTCGTCTCTATTGAAGACGGGGCAGCTAACGAAGGAAGAGGTAAGGGACGAGAAGAAACACGAAATCACACGCGCGGCGCGACGCGGCGAAAATTGGGTGATCGCAGGCGGCGGTTAAGATGGGACGAATGGAGGGCGGCGATAAGTTTGGATATCCCAACCCACATCACCGCTGATTGTATTGCTGCTAAGCAGCTTCGCTGCCGCGAGGGCATATTATCCCGCTGGGCCCCGGCAGGAGCCATCAAACTCGGCTAAAGCAGATGCCGATGAGTTGTTATCTCTGGCATTGTCTTTGTCCCTGGCATCGTTTTCCCGCCGATATCGCCTATACCAGCTAATTATGCCAGTTTGGCGTGCATGAAGAAGCTCCTATCCGAAACGGAGCGAGTGGAACGGGCGTGGACCCAATGCTCTCGATATCCCAAACGCTTTCGCGCCATTGCCTCCGGTAGCTGCTATCAAGGACCAGAATTTAGCAGCGATCGTAAAAGATGACGGAGCCGGAGGATTTACCTCACGGTAAGCCGGTTCGATAACGATGAGCACAGAAATCAGATCTCCTCCAGTCCCCGGCGACTGGTTGGAAGGGTTTTCTCAAATGGGGATCGCCCAAACTTATGCTGATCCGGAGCATTTTTCCAAGGCAAAGCTGCGGACTGGATTGTCCCGCACCGGGCAATTCAACGAATATCTAAATCGAATATCAACTGGTTTGAGTACGACGCCTATGATTTGTCGAGTTTTTACCCTTTCGTCGTGCGTCTGTACGATTTTTTCCTGCGTGAGGACTATCTGGAATATTTCAGCTCGCAACTTTGATCTTTCGCCTCAGCCGCGGGCACGCCATTTGGGGGAAATGGTCGGCCTGTTTTTCGCAGATCTGGCATCCGCAAGGATATGGGCGAATTTATTCTGCCGGCGTTCGGTATCCTTCGTATTGTAATGGGCGGTTCAGGCGGAATATTCAAAAAACAATTTCCATGCGGAAGTGTTGTGGATTCCCGTTCCAACCTCAGACGAGCCTCGGCTATCGCGGAATTTTAAGAACCTGGCGCTCCGCAGTTGGGGCGGATATTTCGGGTCTGGCCGACTGGACTGTTTGGCCGATTTGATCAAAGCGATCGCGTCTATAAGGAGCTGCAAGTCGCGTTTTAAATGCTGTTACTCAGGTGCGGCTTATCTTGAACCTCCAGATATCCAAACGCTTGGCAAGGAATATGGTCTTACTCGATGAGTATGCGACGCCGGATGAAGTCGGCGTATCCATGCAATACATTTTCCTGGTATACGAGGTCTGCTTCCCTATACATACGATGAACAAGCGGCAAGGTTGAGAATGATAGGCCGGGAAACATGTGATGGTAGTGATGCAAAGTAAAATTAAGATTCGGTAGCAGTGCCCGCTCCCACCATGCAAGCTCAATCAGGTGTGTGGAATCATTGAGTTCGGAAGAATTGACGTTGTATTTGTGCTCACTCAGCGCGCCTAACCGAACCAAGCATTGAGCAACGGTAAGTAACGGTAAAATCCAGTACAAAAGAAAATACATCCAGCCACCGCTGTACGATAGCGTGGCGGCAACTATGATCCAGAACGTCGGACGTATCCACCGCGGCGTCGGGCGCCGGCGGCGGAACTCGTCACGCACTCCATCTGATCTAGGCTTCTTGCTGCGAATCAAGCGCAGGGTGTTTATTCCTAATATATCCAGCAGGAACATGCGTGCGAATTGGACGCGGGACATTGGGATACTCCACTCGGTTCCCGATTTACGGGCATAATCGGGATCCTTTTCCGTATAGAAGTATTTGTGGTGCGCGAGATGCACCTGCGCGTACCCCTCGACCGTCAATACCAAGAGGGGGTAAGCCGCGAAAAGATTCGTAATCAGATCCCCGTACCGTGCCCGGGAGCCCAGTCGATGGACCTGTTCGTGAACCAGCAGTCCAAGCAAATTTTGACGGGTCGCAACCAGAAATATCGTAATCAGACTCATCCAGGCGCTGTCGAGCCAGATAGCAATCGAGATCGCGACAATGATCACGCACCAAGCGCCAATCAATTGGCGTAAAAATGGAAGGGGGCGTGCTCCGACGAGGTTTCTGACCCGAGCTTGTATCTCAGCTTCTACCTCCGGACTTGCTGTTTTGATAATCGGGGGTAATGTCTTCTGGTTAACGGTTGACATAAGACATAACGATATTGTGCCGTAGTTTCTCGGATACTCACAGTTACGAGCGCGGAAAACAACGAGGTTTTTGCTACTGTGTATTATATTGCCGATTATGTAATTCTAATGAAGGAACAAGCGAGGTTTTCAAGGTTGTTTTTGCCGATCGTGATACAACCATGCGCGCGGGGGACGAGGGGTAACAAGGAGTGTTTGAGACGCGCTGGTTCAGAAAATAGGGAGTATAAGGCTTAAAACAAGGGAATTTATCTTCAGAAATTCTCGCGTAGCGCCTCGACCACAGGCGTGCGAGAAACATGTTATTGTGGAGCCCCATCATTTCTTGAAGCCAACCAAAATACCATGATTGACCGGCAAGCCCCTGTCCGCGCGTACGATACGTTTGAATCCGGCGTCTTTTAGAGCGGCTTCGTAATCTTTCCATGGATGCAACATGCCTTCGCCAGTGGCAATAGCTAGAAAGTACGGGGAGCCCAAGGCAGTGCTAAGCGGCCCTCGATCGTCATCCCCACCCATCATGTTGAAAATAACGACTGCTCCCGTTTCCGGCAACGCATCAAAAGTCCGCTTTAGCAAGATGCGGTTTTTCTCCATCGACCAGATAGTTAGAATGTGGCAATAAACGACGCAATCGGTTCCGGAAGGGAAGGGATCATGGAAGAAGTTACCAGGGTGGGCAACCACCTGCTCGCTCATGCCAGCCTGTTGGATGTTTCGTTTAGCGTATTCGCAAACAGATGCAGAATCGAATACGCAAGTTTTAACCATCGGAAATTGCTTTGCAATAGCCATTGCGTTGGTGCCATCACCTCCACCCGCATCGACCACTAGTTTAAAAGAGCTGAAGTCCATCGCCTTGGGCAAGAATTGGTTGGCTAATTTCGATAGGCTGCTCATTGAGTCCTGGAAAACTTTTTCTAGAGCTTTGTCATGGGTTAGGCGCCCATACAAGGTAGGTTCTGTTCCCGGGAAGCGGTCCAGGCCCGCATTGCGATTTTCTTTCAGCGAACGGACAAAGTCGATCATCCCCGGGTATACAATATGGGCTTGCCAGCCGAGTATGGCTCCGGCATAACCAGGCTTGCCCCTTACCATTCGATCTTCAATCAATCGAGCATTATAGTAACGCTCGTTCTCGAGCTTGATAATTCCCAACGCCGTTAAACCCACGAGCAGAATACGCGCTGGCTGACGAGCCAATTTTAGAGACTGGGCGACCTCATCCAGTGTTTGCCCCGGCTGGATCGAAAGCTGGTCATACACCCCGAGTTCTATTCCGGCCCACAGAAGCTGGAAGGCTGTGTGGCCACCAGACAACAATATAAGACGTTCTTCATCAACTTCGGTTGGTAGGTTGGACATTTACAACTCCTGTCAGGATTTCTTTGTATGCGATCTAATGGGATCTGAAATAAGCACTACATAGATAAACGGCAAAAAATCTATGGAGTTGATCCACGAAAGGAAATTTCCAAATCTCTTGAACACGGGATCGTCAGTAGTGTAACGAAAGCGCAACCGTATTGTCCTGAAGGGGAAAGTTCGGCGCGCAGTGAGCGAAAAACAATTTAGACTATTGAGAACTATCGTTCCTCTTCTATACATCGGAACGTATCCTGGGATTTACTATCGCGGCTTTCCAGTTTCCCTTTAAACGCATCCGCTTCTAAAGCACAGCGTTGTCGGCTCCCAAATCCATTAACTCGTAATCTTTCCAAACCGGCGACGTACTTATTTAATATCATTTGATGCCGTAAAATGAGCTTGAACCCCAAATACGTTTTAATCTGCTCGGTTGTAAATACCCATTGGGTTCTCTGAAGCGCTGCGCGGTGGGCGGTTCATCGAGGTCTGGATGCTATTATACGTTTTGCGTCTCGTTATACCCTAAGCGCACAGGGGCGACTACAGGTTTTGTGGAAAAAGCAAGGCAGATTATACAAATTTGATGTTGCCGTTCGCCGGCGAAGCTCCATCTCATTTTTAGGCTTTAAAACCAACTGATTCTCTTGGAGACTATTATCGTGAACTGCAGCGCATTCCTGGATAGGGTAACCAGGGAACTTGGTGATGACCGCGTGTTCTCGCCATCAGTCGCGGAGGCTAACTATGGTAGTTGTACCACAGGCGCCCATCGTATCATTTCTGGAGCTGTTCGTCCGGCATCTAGGGAGCAGGTTCAAACGATCGTCAAAACTTCTCGGGAGTTAGGTGTGCGGTTATACCCTGTTAGCACAGGGAACAATTGGGGATATGGGAGCGCAATTCCCACCGCCGACGGATGTGTCATCGTTGATCTTTCAGACATGACAGCTATTACGTTGGATGCCGAGACGGGCCTGGCGACACTTGAGCCGGGTGTCACCCAGCGGATTCTGCGGCAGTATCTGGACGAAAATTCGCTACGGTTTCTTTGTCCTGTAACTGGAGCAGGTCCCGATTGCAGCTTGATCGGGAACGCGCTTGAGCGAGGTCACGGCATTACGCCGTATACTGATCACTTTCTGGCCGTAATGTCTCTTGAAGCCGTTCTTCCTGACGGTAGAATTTATAGACCACCGTTGGCAGAACTGGGTTGCGTTGAGGTCGATCGTGCTTTCAAATGGGGTGTAGGCCCATTCCTTGATGGTATTTTTTCTCAGGGCGCGTTCGGGATCGTAACACAGATGACAATCGCACTTGCGGCGTCGCCCGAACGGGTAGAAGCGTTCTTTTTTGGGCTACCGGCGGATTCAGATCTCGAGTGTGCCGTGGATTCCATACGGGGCTTGCTTCGCGATGTCGGGGCCGAACTTGGATCAATCAATCTCCTAGACATGCGTCGCGTATTGTCTATGATGGTGCCTTATCCACGTCACAATCTCGACGAGACCGGTTTAATAAGCGAGCAATATCTCAAAGAAATAGCGCGTCAAAATAGAGTAATGCCTTGGATGGGGACTGGCGCAATTTATGGCAACGCTCACGTTGTTCGCGCAGTGAAAGCCTTAACCAAGAAGAAGCTTGCGGGAGTTTTCAAGAAACTGGTATTTTTCACTCCTCACTCTGTAGCTAATTTTGAACGGCTAAGCCATTTTATACCAGGCAAGCGTGGGCAGGGATTGCAGAACATGCTTGCAACGCTCGACAAAACTTTACAGGCATTAGCAGGAGTACCCAGTGAAGTCGCGCTCCCGTTAGCCTACTGGATTTCCGGAAAGAAACCGGACGGTAAGGCTCCGTTAAATCCTGCTAGGGATGGTTGCGGACTGATATGGTACACCCCTTTGGTACCCATGCGCCCTGAAAAGGTCCGGGAGTATATTCAAATGGCACGCAAAATCTGTGTGAGGCATCGTTTCGAGGCTTTGGTAACGTTAACCAGCCTTTCTAATCGTTGTTTCGTTAGTTCGGTACCGCTCCTGTTTGAGCGCGCCAGTGAAGAGGCTACCGAACGCGCCAAAGATTGCTATAACGCGCTCATAGAAGGTGGACAGGAAATCGGTTGTATACCATATCGTGCTACAGTTGATTCGATGCAGCGCTTTATACAACCCGAGACGCCTTACTGGCAGATTGTGGCTGCTCTCAAAAGGGAACTTGACCCCCAAGGTTTGATGGCGCCCGGCCGCTATACGCCTAGCCAGTAGCGGGGCCTCCAGATGCGAATTAAAAAAAACGCGCCCCGAAGTAGGGCGCGTTTGCTTGGCTAAACGTTGCAGTCGATATCAGCTCTTGCGGCGGCGGGATGCTGCGCCAAAACCAAGAAGGCCGATACCAACAAGCGCGAGCATGCCGGGCTCAGGAACCTGGGTGATCTCGGTAGAGCCGCGAAGGTTTGCGGTTCCTTGATAGCACCATGCACCCGCACTGGCTGTTCCATTAGCACATCCATTTGAAAAGCCGTTCGCGACGTCCGCTGGATTCAGCACAAAGTTGTTGAACGAACTGGTGAGCGCTATATCCGTCGGGTTGCCTGCATTGTCCAAGATACCGTTTGCGTTGAGGAAATTGATCACGCTCGCATCGCCTGGGCCAGTCACATCGAATAATCCGAAGCCCGCTCCGCTTAACGTGCTACCAGTTAAGAGCCCTGCACCATTAAGCACAGCTGATGGGTCTGCTATGCCTCCCAAATTATTATGGCCTGTCAGCGTTGCCCAGGGATTTCCTCCATTGATGCCTTGGATGGTCGCGACATTTGTCGGCGAATCGTTAACCAGTAAATTTAAAGGCGCAGTGTTGCTAAAGAATACGGAAACGGTTGAGTTAGTGAACTCGACGTAACCCTGCGAGAAGTTTTGTGAGTTGTTGAACTGCGCGACATAATACAAACCGCAATTACCGCTTCCGTCGGCGCAGTAGGTATTGTCACCGTTGACCGTAGTGATGAAGCCATACGCCGTCGCGTTCTGGCCATTCCCATTGACGAAGGTTTGGGCTAACGTAGCAGTTTCCAGATGGGTCTGAAAGGGAGCTCCGCCCAATGTTCCGAAATCAACTCCGCCTACGATCACGGCTGATGCTGGAGCGGCGGCCGCAATCCCTGCCGCGGCAAGAAGTGTTGTTATTGTCTTGTTCATAATTTGTTCTTTAAAGGGTTATTAAAATTAACGTCGGATTTGGAGTTTTTAAAAACTTTATCCCCTCTCCCTTAAAGCAAATATAGTGCCTGTTTTTTAATAAATTTCCTAAGGTCCTGAAAAACCAGGGCGGAAGTGACAGTTTTACACATATTTAGGAAAGTGTTTTGACGGGAAGTGTCAATACCGGCGACAGACGAGGTTGAGTTTAGTAGCGCTGATGAACTGAATGTGCCGGTGAGGAAACCAATCAAGCGCCTGGTTGATATAGGCGAGGACGATGCGTTCGAGCAGCTAGGGGCACACCGTGTCGATTGCTCGATGCCGAAAGCCATGGGCGTGCAGCAGCGGTCGCAAGATAAAGGGGGGACGGAATCGGGGGGGGCGGGAAGACGCAACCTTTTCGGTCATTAAACGTAAATTAGGCGGTCGGGCGCGGGGAGAGTGGAGCTTTTGGCATTCACCTTCGCCGGATTCAACCTGAAAATTTAATACCACCCGGCCCTTGGTCACCGGACGGACAGCATGCGGCCAAAAAAAACGCCCACCGAGGTGGGCGTGATGTGCCTGTCTAAGTTGGCGTAGAGGCGAGAATTATGCCCTATGGCGGCGATAAGCCGCACCAAATCCCAGAAGTCCGACTCCGACAAGTGCAAGCATGCCCGGCTCCGGAACCTGGTTAATCACGGTATTGCCGCGGAGGTCTGCGCTTCCTTGAAAGCACCAGTTCCCTGTACCGGTGCCGTCCGCGCACCCTGCGGTTAACCCGTTAGCGACATCTACGGGGTTTAGCACGTTGTTATTAAAAGATCCTGTGAGGGAGATATCGGTTGCACCACCCGCAGCGTCTGAAACACCATTCGCGTTGAGAAAATTGATCACGGTGGGGTCTCCGGGTCCCGACACATCAAATAAGCCGAAGGTCGACCCGCTTAGAACTTGGCCGGTTAGTATCGGGACAGCATTAAGAACCGCTTCGGCGGAAGCACTACCTCCAAGGTTGTTGTGGCCGTGTAACGTCACCCATGGATCTCCCCCATTGAGCGCCTGGATAGTTGCAATATTAGTGTGAGAATCTTGCGACAGCAGATTTAACTGCGGTTGGTTGCTATAGTAAACTGAGGTTGTGGTGCCGGTAAATTCTATATACCCTTCCGTGCCAGGCCCGGCAGCCGCGAAGTTTTGAGAACCGGTAGCAGTTGATACAAAATAAAGCCCGCAGTTGGCGGTGTTGTCGGCGCAATATGAAACGTCACCGTTGACAGTAGCAATGAAACCATAGACCGTCGCGTTTTGTCCGTTGCCGTTTACGAGGGTTTGTGCAAGCGTGGTTGTTTCCAAGTGGCGCCGAGAGGGATCAGCGCCCAGCGCTCCGAAATCAATTCCACCGACAATCACGGCTGATGCTGGCGCTGCTGCCAAGATCCCGGCTGCGGCAAGAAGTGTAGTTATCGTCTTGTTCATAATTTTTTCTTTAAAGGATTAGTAAAATTAACGTCGGATTTAGAGTTTTTAAAAACCAGATCCGCGCTCTTCCACTTCCACGGAATTCAACCTGGAGATTAAAATCACCTCGTCATCGCGTGCAAGACGCACAGACATACGGCCCAAAAAACGCCCCCCGAGGCGGGCGTTTATGTTTTTGCCTAGCTAGCTAGCTGGGTATTTGTTTAGATGTGGAGGCGGAGGATTATGCCTTGCGTCGGCGGTAAGCGGCCCCAAAGCCCAGAAGACCAATGCCGACCAGCGCGAGCATCCCCGGCTCAGGGACCTCAGTACCTCCACGAAGGTTTGCCGTGCCTTGGAAGCACCAAGTTCCTGAGGCTGCCGTTCCATTTCCACACCCCGCAGTTAACTCACCTGTGTCAAAGGGGTTTAACACGTTATTATTAAAAGACGAGGTGAGTGCGATGTCCGTTGGATTGCCCACCGCGTCCAAAACACCATTTGAGTTGAGAAAGTTGATCACGGTTGCGTCTCCCGGGCCTGACACGTCAAATAAGCCGAAGCTCGCTCCGCTGAGTGTGGTGCCGGTAAAGCGCCCGTCGGCGTTGAGAACTGCTGACGGATCGGCCATAACTGGAGGCTCACCATGTAACCCAAGATTGGGGTGCCCGGTCAATGTAACCCAAGGATTTCCGCCGTTGAGTGCTTGAATTGTTGCGAGATTAGTCGGGGAATTTTGATCTAGCAAATTGAAAGGGGAGGTATTGCTGAAAAATACGGAAACGGTCGAGTTGGTAAATTCAACGTAACTCGGGCTGTAGTTTTGTGAATTGCTAAAGGTCCCTACATAATATAATCCACAATTGCCGCTTCCGTCGGCGCAATAGGTATTGTCGCCATTGACTGTGGTGATAAAGCCGTAAGAGCGCGCTGTTTGCCCATTGCCGGTTACAAGCGTTTGGGCAAGCGTGGCAGTTTCCAGATGAGTACGGTTGGGATCAGCACCCAGCGCTCCGAAATCGACCCCCCCCACAATCACGGCTGATGCTGGAGCGGATGCTGCAATTCCCGCTGCGACAAGAAGTGTAGTTATCGTCTTGTTCATATCGAAATCCTAAAAAGTTAAAAAAAACCCAGCGCATCTTTCAATGTTTCATCGATACTCCACAAGATTTAAGCAAAGTTTGTGCCTTAAGAAGCATAAGTCGAGCAACCTGTTGCTCCAAAAGAACTATTCATTGATTCTTTTATAGTCTAGGGTGATAACTTTTCCTGATCTGTAAAAATTCTCGACAAAGCGCCTTTGTGGACTATTTGGCTGCGTTCAGGCTTTCTCTCATCGCATCACCGTAAAGTTTGTGGATAAAGGTGGTGGGATGCATCAAATCCCAGAAAGCAAAATGTGGAGGCCCTGTTTCGGCACTGAAATCGACGTCTGGACAGGTAGAGGGATCAACCAGGAAGCACTCTGACGCCCCTATTCCGGGAACCAGAAATTCCAGCGCGGGCGGAATGATGGTGACCTTCTGCGTGTCGGTCAGCAAGTTCTGTGACAGGGTAAAAAGGTCTACGTGAAAAATCCGGATTCCCTTTAGCCTGGGTCTCAGCTGATTCAGCGCCTCAGCCAGGAGCGCGTTGTGGCTCTGGGTAAGCGCCAGTAATTGGGCGGGACCTCCCTCAGTCATCTGAACCATAGGAGTCAAGCCCAAATCGGGGAGGTTGGGGATGAGGAAATCCCGCGCGCCAAGCGAATAGAGCGTTTGTATGGCTTTCACAATATTTGTGACCACTTCACTAGGTTGCTCCGTTCTCCCCATGAGGTAATCGTTTGCCCCCGTCCATATTGCATAAAGCGTCTTGCTTTTGGGCTTACCTTTCAAAACCTTCCGGTATAGCTCTATCTGACCCAGCACCCCAGGCACGAAAAGTCCTCCGGGGACTTGGTTGAGATATCCGGAGGTCGATCCGCCAAATGCAAAACTGACTCCGCCGGTTGATTGAATATTTGGGTTGGAGAGGAAAGCGGTAAGCGGCGCACCGTCATGCAATTGGCGCCATAGATACTCAGTCGCTACTGGCCCATTCGAGAATCGCCCTAAATAGTAAGTTTTATGCGGGCTGTCAGAAGGTGGCAGGGTTGGATCGATTTTTTGAAGCTTGGTAAGAATGTAATCATTCCCAGTGTCCGACAAACTGTCGCCAAACACGTAAAAGGCCTCGTATTGAGGAGTGGCGGCCAAAACGGGGGGCATTGCGAAGGCAACTGCCAGAAGGAAACCCACGCCGATTATCTTTCTCATTCATAGACTCCCTGTTATAACGCTTAAATAATTCTTCGTAATTCTCCCATTAACCAAGCGAACAGCCGATGTTCACCAAACAAGTATAGCGTACGCCCAAAATCTTGCGCTAAGATTGGGGGTTTAGCGATGCTGCCGCGGATTTGTCATCCAAATGGGCAACAGTTAATGGGTGTCGGGTCGGGGGCCGGGTCCCTTATTCAGGCGGGCGCCTGGGCGAGAAAATAAAAATCCGGTTTGTAAAAAGGAAGAAGTGTTGTAGGAGAATCGCCGCCGGATGCG
>Ga0111539_10006374_pt1 | contig 15219 bp, 13 predicted proteins | sample RhiMethybrSRZTD1_FD_79667 | JGI IMG/M metagenome (GOLD analysis project Ga0111539, IMG submission 79667) | Populus rhizosphere microbial communities from Tennessee, USA - Rhizosphere MetaG P. TD hybrid SRZTD1 (version 2) (version 2) | ecosystem: Host-associated > Plants > Roots > Rhizosphere >... | reverse complement strand
TGTCTTGCGGTGTTGGAGTGCAAGACATTGTTGGTTGATGCAGACCCGCAGGCTAATTCCACTTCGGGGCTCGGAATTAATCCAAAAGATATACGACAGGGTATTTATGAATGTATGGTCGATGGCGTAAATCCAAAAGACGCCGTCGTAAAGAACGAGTTGAAATTCCTCGACGTTCTCCCCTCTCATATTGATCTCGTTGGTGCCGAAGTTGAGATGGTAAGCATCGAGCGTCGAGAAGAAAAAATGCGTGATTCTCTGTCTAAGATTAAAGGCGATTATGATTTTATTATTATCGATTGTTCGCCTTCACTCGGTCTTATCACCATTAATGCGTTGACTGCTGCTGATGCCGTGATTATTCCAGTGCAATGTGAGTATTTTGCGCTTGAGGGTTTGGGAAAGCTTTTGAACACCATTAAGATCATCCAGACGCGCCTTAATCCGAGGCTTGAAATAGAAGGTATACTCCTGACGTTATACGATTCACGAACAAGTCTTGGGAACCAGGTTGTTGAAGAAGTACGAACGCACTTTTCAAAAATGACGTTCAATACTATTATCCCAAGAAATGTAAAACTTAGCGAGGCACCAAGTTTTGGTTTGCCTGTAATCGTTCACGACGCTGAAAGCAAAGGCGCAATCAGCTATCTGAATCTGGCCCATGAAGTATTGAATAAAAACGGAATGTCGAAATGAGTAAAAAGAAAGCATTAGGCAGGGGCCTAAGCGCACTATTGAGCGACAGCCCCGCAGATGAAAAATTGGAAGTCGATAGTTTCCCAATCAGTTCAACGGCAGCAAGCACCAGGCCACATGCCGGAGGAGTGACAGAAATCTCATTGGAGGAAATCGAGGTAAATCCATTTCAACCACGATCGCATTTCGACCAGGAGGCAATCCTTGAGCTCGCCGAATCTATTCAGGTGCATGGTATAATTCAACCTATCACTGTTAGAAGACTTGCAGATCGTCAATATCAGCTCATCTCCGGAGAGCGACGTTTTCAGGCGGCAAAGCTCGCGGGCTTGAAAGCGATCCCGGTTTACATCAGGTCTGCAAATGACCAACAGATGCTGGAGATGGCGTTGATTGAAAACATTCAACGTGAAAATCTCAACGCCATAGAAATCGCTTTAAGCTATCAGCGCCTAATGTCGGAGTGTAGCCTCAAACAGGAAGAGTTAGGAGAACGCGTGGGTAAGAATCGCACCACAGTCACTAATTACCTTCGTTTATTAAAACTTCCACCTGATATTCAGATTGCCGTTCGCGACAACAAACTTTCTATGGGCCACGCACGGGCCATCATTAACGTAGAGAATGCGGACCAACAACTCTACATCTTCAAAAAGACGGTCAATGAAGACCTATCCGTTCGAAAAGTAGAAGAACTCGTTAGAGACCTTGCGCACAAGAGTGAAGCGAAAAAAGAAAAGGCATCAACCGAAACTTCAGGGGCTTCCAGAGAAATTGCTCAGCTTCAAGGCCGGCTTTCTTCACACTTTGGCACGCGTGTTGTCGTAAAAAGCGATGGTAAAAAGGGAGATATAAGAATCCCCTTTCTATCCGTTGAGGACCTGAACCGAATACTTGATATTTTGAAAATCTATTCGTAGGTCATGAATTTTTTTACACCTTCGCTGAATGGAGAGAATAATTGTTCTCGTGTTGTTTCTTATCGTGGCCGCTCTAAATGCTTCCGCACAAGATTCAGTAGCGGTCTCTAAGCAAGATACTCTGCTCGTTGAAGGTCGCGATACGTTGTCATTGCAGTCTATGGCAAGCAGGTACGACCCGAGAAAAGCTTTGTTGTATGCAGCTGTGCTACCCGGATTAGGCCAGATCTACAATAAGAAATATTGGAAGCTTCCATTGGTTTGGGGCGGAATGTTTGCCGTCGGGTACGCCATAAACTTCTATCAAGATGGTTATACAACGTACAAAGGCAAGCTATACTACAACCTTGAGAATGGTTATGAAGGCGATAACGAAATCGCACCAGGAGATACTTATACAACAGCAAACTATAGGAGGATCGTTGACCAATACAAAAGAGAACGCGACTTTATGATCATTCTTATGGGTGGAGTGTATCTGCTTCAGATGATCGATGCACATGTAGACGCACATTTAAAAGAATTCGACCTTAATCCAAAGCTTCAAATGTCCGTGCGGCCCACTGTTGAACAGAACGAACTCATTGGCCGGCAATCGGGTATTTCTATTGTTCTAAAGTTTTAAGGTTCCCGTCGAAAGTTTTAATCACATTTTAAAAGATGCATTTTTGGTTTTGTCCAATAGAAATGTACCTTATTGCCTGTAACGATTAAATCCTCTCGAAAAATGAACATTATACTTCTCGGCTATGGAAAGATGGGAAGGACCATTGAGAAAATTGCCATGAACCGTGGCCACGAGATCAGCGCACGCATTGATATTGACAATCAAAGTGAATTAGACTATGCGGAGGGTGATGTAGTGATAGAGTTCTCGCATCCCGACTCAGCGTTTAATAACATAACGAAGTGTTTGTTACGCAATCTGCCAGTCGTTAGTGGTACAACAGGTTGGTTGGATCGCAGGGCCGAAGTAATAGACTTGTGTAGTCAGGTTGACGGCACATTTTTTTATGCTTCTAATTATAGCTTAGGCGTTAATCTTTTTTTCAAAGTAAATGAGTACCTCGCTAAGATGATGAATGGTTTTCCAGAGTATGAGATTGCAATGGACGAAATTCACCATTCTGAGAAAAAGGATGCGCCTAGCGGTACGGCAATTTCGCTGGCCGAGGGGATCTTAAAGAATGTTACCAGAAAGAAATCCTGGGTGAGTAAAAAGACCAGAAAAGCGGAGGAGATATACATCGGTTCATTCCGCATCGATCAGGTGCCTGGAACCCATATTGTAAAGTATGAATCCCCCATCGATGATATTGAAATTAAGCACACAGCTCATTCCAGAGACGGTTTTGCATTAGGTGCCGTGTTAGTAGCCGAATGGGCTCAAAACAGGAAAGGTGTGCTGTCTATGGACGATTTTCTTAAATTTTAGGGCATAAGGCCTTCCCATGAAATTTTTACGGCTAATCAGGAGACCTCTTCCCAGGTCAATTATTTTCCCTTTATTTGCACCGTTTTTTGTTTAGAATCCTATGAATTGGAAGTTTTGGAAAAAGAAAGAAAAGGTAGAAGATCGTCAAGACCAGCCTAAATCTAAGGCGCGCGAATGGTGGGATGCCGTATTGTTTGCCGTTATCGCCGCAACGCTCATCCGTTGGCTGATCATGGAGGCATATACTATCCCAACCCCCTCGATGGAAAATTCGCTTTTAGTGGGAGACTTCTTATTTGTCAGCAAATTCCATTACGGGACGCGCACCACTACAACGCCGCTCCAAATTCCACTTACACATCAGAAGATCTGGTTCACCAATATCCCATCGTACCTTGAGTGGATCAAACTTCCTCAATACAGGCTTCCGGGTTTCACGCATGTGAAACGTAACGATGTCGTGGTCTTCAATGTCCCGCCTCGGGGATTGAATGAAGGGATCAATTACCCGGTCGATTTAAAAACGAATTACATAAAGCGCTGCGTTGCATTGCCAGGAGATATTCTGATAATCAAAGATCAGCAGGTATTCACAAATGGGCAGGCGCTCGAGAATCAGCCGGAAATGCAATACAGTTACCTTGTTACTTCGGATGGACCTATTAGTGAACGAAATCTGTCAAAGCTTGATCTCGGACCTGAAGATTATACAGTATATGGCCGAACAGAAGACGGTAAGTTTGTTTACATGATGTATCTGACAAACACAAAGGCAGCCGAAATAAAAGCTTTATCTTATATTAAGTCGGTCGAGCTTGAAAAGAAGTCGGAGGAGGAGGGTGTACTACCCTACTCGTCATTCTATGAATGGTCAGGAACTGGCAAGAAATTTTCCAACTGGTCACCCGACAATTTCGGTCCACTTTGGATTCCTAAGAAAGGAGAAACAATTTCCATCAATGATTCGACCCTGACATATTATGGAACGACAATCAAGTTGTACGACCACAATAAAGACGCTAAGATCGAAGGTGGAAAGCTAATTATTGACGGAAAGGAAGTCACTGAATATACATTCAAGCAGAATTACTATTTTATGATGGGTGATAACCGGCACAATTCACTCGACTCTCGGTTTTGGGGATTTGTGCCAGAGGATCACATCGTCGGGAAAGCATTCTTTATTTGGTTATCTATCGACAAGAATGCCGACTTCATTCATAAGATTAGATGGAGCAGGTTCTTTAATCTTATTCGTTAGTCGTTAATCCGCGTGTCGTGCGAATAGGAGAACTCGTGCGAGTTGTTAATAGTTAATAGTCAATCCAAGTCCTTCACCTGCCGGTAGGCTCGGGCATTAACGCTCCCTTTTAACTATCAATGGGCAAACTGCTAACTTCCTTCAGCCACTTCAAGTGGATTAACCATTAACAACTCACATGAAGCGTATGATGCGCACGCATCAGGAATAACCAACGCTACCAGCCTATGCGCACACAAGTGGATTAACCATTAACTATTAACGAACACGCAGTGAACTATCCTTTTGGCACACGAGCGGATTAACGTCTAATCCAAGTGCTTACCTACCGGTCGCCTGGGGCAGTGGGTTGTCGTTAAGCCACGTGTCGTGGGAATAGGAGATTTTGTGCGTATCGTTAATGGTTAATAGTTACGCCGTGTGGGTGGTCGTTAAATTCGCGAAAAGGTATAGGGGAGTTCGTGCGTTTTAGTAGTTGTTAATCTTCGTTTATTGAGCGTAGACAAATTCGTTTTAGTATGTTAATAGTTGCTTGTTAATCCACATACTTACCTGAAGATGGGTCATTTATTCTGTTCGGAGCAGCACCATAGCTGTTCGTCGCGGCACGAAATCGGGTTGACGATTAACGAGACATGCGAAACGATCCATACGCACGCATGAGGAATAACTATTAACTATTAACGAACACCCAGTGAACTATCCTATTGGCACCCGCGCGGATTAACTAATATCAATCAAAACTACCAGGATATTTCAGTTATCCCTTTACTCTTAAGATATTCATTGGCTTTGCTGAAATGTTTGCAGCCAAAGAAACCGCGGTCAGCAGAAAACGGTGACGGGTGAGCTGACATGAGGACGAGATTCTTTTGCCTGTTAATAAACTCACCTTTCTTTTGAGCGTAGGCTCCCCAAAGGAGATAAACCACATTTTCTTTTTCGTCCGATATCTTTTTAATAGCAGCATCAGTAAAATTTTCCCATCCTTTATTCTGATGTGATCCCGGCGAAGAAGAACGTACCGTAAGGGTAGCGTTGAGTAGCAATACTCCCTGCTTTGCCCAATGTTCTAGGTCACCCGACTGCGGCATTGGCTTTCCTATGTCCTTGTATAACTCTTTAAAAATATTTACAAGGGATGGTGGCATTTTGATTCCATCGCGAACAGAAAAACACAATCCATTTGCCTGGCCAACACCATGATAAGGGTCCTGACCAATGATAACAACCTTTACATCATCGAAATCGCAACAGTCAAACGCCCGAAATATTTCTTTCCCCGGCGGATACACCGTTTGTGTTTGGTACTCCTGCTTTACAAAGTCGATTAGTTGTGTGAAGTAAGTTTTATCGAATTCCTCGGAAAGTCTCCTCTTCCAGCTTGGCGCAATTTTAACATCCATACATTCAAAACTACAGGCAATAAGCAAAAGGGCAAATTTCCCATCGCGATAAAACTTGGGCGGAATTTTAAGGCAAATTCATTGATTTACAGTATATTAGAAGTAAAAAGAAAGGTTCGCCGAAGGAATTGTAAAAAATTAATATTTTTGATCCGTATGGTGACGGAAATCACAAAAGGGATAAAGGTAAGTGTGGAAACAGAGTACCAACCGGCATACTCGAGCCCCAGTCAGTATCACTACGTGTTCACTTATCGTATCACCATAGAAAATCACAGTGAATACACCATACAACTTTTGAGAAGGCATTGGCATATTTATGATGCTGGTTTTACACAACGTGAGGTGGAAGGTGAAGGAGTTGTGGGCCAGCAACCAGTGCTCGAACCGGGACAAGCACATCAGTATGTTTCAGGTTGTAATCTGAAGTCTGGTATCGGAAAGATGATCGGAACCTATCTTATGGAACGTGTAGTCGATGGAGTTACTTTACAAGTGAATATTCCAGAGTTCACTATGATCGCTCCCCTACGACTGAATTGAACAATACATTCTTTCAGGTTAAATCATTCCTCAATTATTGGCTCGATAATGTAGACGAACATTCGCTGCATTCGCCTTTTTTTTTCAAATTCTATACTAACATCTTAAAGACCCAACTTCAATCAGAAGTCGCAGGACAACTTGAGGGTTATAGAAATAAGTTGATTGAAGATGAGCGATCATTATTCGTCGAAGATCTTGGTGCAGGATCAGCATTCTTCAAGAGCAATTCAGCAAGAATGATCCGCGACATTGCGAGAACGAGTATAAGTCCCCGTAAATATTCGAACCTTTATTTGAGGATCATTAATGAATACAATTACACGACTATCATTGAACTTGGCGCATGTCTAGGCCTAAATACATTGTACCTGGCCTCATCGCCATCATCGAAGGTCACGACTTTCGAAGGAGCTGAAGGATTGGCCAGAATCGCGGAAGAATTGTTCAAGTCTGCGGCAGCTCAAAACATCAGGCTGGTAAGGGGTAACATCGACGTTAGCCTTCCTAAAGAGCTCACGGCAATCAATATCGTTGATTTTGCCTTGATCGATGCTAATCATCGTTACGAGCCTACGTTGAAATACTTTGATCTCCTTGCCTCAAAAGTGGCGCCCAAAAGCATCGTCGTGTTGGATGATATCCATTCCTCTCGTGATATGGAGCAAGCCTGGACTGCGATTCAACAGGACGCGCGGGTCTGGGCGACAGCCGACCTTTATCGATGTGGACTGGTGTTCTTCGACCCATCACTGAACAAACAACACGTTGTTTTGCGTTTTTAGCCATTGAATTGCAGCCCGAGAACACCTATTTTTGTCAAACTTTTATCAGATTTCTATGAAGGAAAGCCAGACCGTGCCCCCTCCGATCACCAAGCGAAGTAATAGGAACGCAATTATCATTGCATTGCTATCCCTTGTAATCGTCGTTCAGGCGATAAAGATCTACCTCGACTCGCAAGAAAAACAGGAGATAAAAACCGAGTTAACATCAACGGAGCAGGAGCTTGCGACAACGATGCAACGAATGACCGAGATCAGCAAGGAGTTGGACCAGAAGATTGCAGAGGTTCAGAAACTTGGAGGAGACGTAACAGACCTTCAAAAAGCCAAGACAGAAGTCGAGGCCGAGTTGAAACGGTCAAAACGTGCAACTGGCCAGGAGATAAAGGCGCTTAAGGATAAAGTCGAGGGATATGAAACGCTGTTAAAGGTCAAAGACGAAGAAATAACCAAACTGAAGTCAGTTAATAAAGAGTTATTGACCGAAAATACCTCGTTGAAAACAGAAAAGAATCAATTGGGTGATTCTATTAACCGATTAAGCCAAACCAAAGAGGAGCTTGCAGACAAAGTTGCGATCGCTTCGCAGTTGAAAGCAGAGAACGTTCGAATTGTCGGCCTTACAGATCGCGGAAAGGAACGCGAGTCACCATTCAAAAGTCGTCAGGTAGGTAAGTTAAAAGTAGAGTTCAACATCGGTGAGAACAATGTGGCTCCAATTGAGGGCAAAAAGATCATGATCAGGATTGTCGATGAGAATGGTCAGGTTCTTTTTGATGTGAATCGCGGTTCCGGAACGTTTTTGCTTAATGGCAAAGAGGAATTCTATACCGAGGCTCAGGAAGTGTTGTTCGACAATACGCGACAAAAGCTCTCGTTCCTGTACGATAAAGGATCAGAGTATGCTTCGGGCAGCTATAAGCTCGAAGTTTATACGGACGATTATCTGATGGGTAGTTCTCAGTTTGTCGTGAAATAGCGGGAATACTGAGTTTACGACAATGCTCCTCAATTCTGTCTAACCAAGAGGAAGAGGTTGACGGTGATTGTCTGACTCAGTGATTGGAATATTTTATTAACCCATCGTTGGTGAGAATGTAGGCGCAGTAGTCGGAGGGCGCTGCGATGTCCAGAAAAATAGAATCGAGGAATAACCCAACAGGTGTTGGTGCCAGCCAGGTTAACCCTCTGTCATTCGACATCCCAATCCAAGTTGGATGACGACCACCTGCTTCCGGACTTCCAGATATCCCAACCGAAAAACCGACTTTGCCTGAAGGTGAGAACCTGATATCCCTAACTAAGTAAGGAAATCTGGTTGGGGTCAGCGGTCTAAGTCCACCCTCTGAACGGTAGATAGCCGCCTCGTCCCAGTATGACATAAAAAGTACATTGTCCGATGTAGCGGTCACGCACCTGATCAGTCGACCAGCTTCAGACAATGTCCACGTCTCGCCACCATTATTGGTTATGTGCAATTTGTTGTCGTGGCTAACATAGCCGTTCGTAGGATCCGAGAACTGAATTCTTATTGGGCCGCTGGTTGGGACGCCGAGAACTGTCTCGCTTGTCAGTACCACCTTCCAGTTTTGCCCCCCATCCGTTGTCTTAAAAATCGTTAATGTAGTCAAACCATTATCATCTGTTTCGCTGATGTCAGCAAAAAATCCTGTGGCCGGTGAGGTGAAATAGATCGATGCAATTGACATGACACTTAGCTTTATATCCCATCTCTCTCCGCCATCTTCAGTGCTTAGAATTCCCCCGTTACCAAAGTTAGACTCAAACGTATCGGGTCCAAAAAAAACATCCCGGAAGGCTGTGAACCCGTGATCACTATCCACAAAAAAAATCTCGCCATAATACATTTGGTTCGACCCGGGCGCTGCAGGATTTCGTTTTGGCGTAATTACTTCCTTCCAGTTCCGGCCTCCATCTGTAGTTTTGAAAAAACCTGAATTACCCGCCACGTAACCAACCAGTTCGCTCACGAAAAAAATATTGGAAAAATATTTACCTGGCAATTTTAACAAGCTCACGCTCCAGTCATCCGTTATCGTCACCATTCCAAAGCAGTTTCTTCCGTCGGGCGCGGTGATCTCATACACGAGTTGGTCATCTCCGCTAAAGCCAGCCGCCGGTGTGTAAACAATGGCTGTGTCGCCTACCACCCTAGCTTCTCCAAATCGAGGATTGGAATGTATTGAAACACCAAGTGCGGAACGTTCAGTGTCACAGAAGATATCGTTCTTCAGAAAATTTATGGAAATGGAAGCGCCTGGAAGCCAGCGCACCCTATCTTCTATCGCGTATAGCCCGCACGGTAATTCTTTTACATCCTTCATTGAGATTGTAATGATTTGTTTGCTAATGACATCACCATTTTCAACAATAGCCAGCGTAAACTCGTCTTTGCCTTCATAGAATTGCAGATCTGGAACGTAACTTAACAGGAACGTATCTAAACTTAACAATTTGCCTTTTTCGGGATCGACCAAAATTTCCAGGCTTCCGGCAGAAAATGACTTCTTGATGATAGCCGTCATGTCAATCAGAACAGCCACTCCCGGCTGAGTATAGAATTCTATTTGATCAAATATAACCTGCCTGGAGGGTTGATCTTCCTTGAAGGTGTCGCAGGAGACAGTAACAATAACGGAGAAGGCCAAAGCACAGTATCCGAAGACTTTGAAAGCGAGTTTCATAACATTCAAGGGTCCTACCTGGTATGACCGGACGTCGCTGGAAAACGTTGCATGTAATAGCCATCGGGTGGCGTGCACCTTGTCGATATATGTGGCCTATCCTTCTCGGTGCGTAAGGTGCATCGCGAAGTAACTTCCCTTAGTCAGAAATACCGGCAGGCTAATCCTTCACACGGTTCAATGCAAGCATACCAAGCATCCAGTCCGGCAGCGGTTTATCCGGATTCCTGTCTCTAATGTTTAGATACCAACCGATCTTTTCTATGATGGGGATTTTGTGCGTTTCTACAAATTCGATGAGGGTTCCATCAGGATCTTCACAATATGAGAAGTGACCTGCTGCTTTACCCATATCAAATGAATCACGGCTATCCACCGTAAAACTAAAGTTGGCTTGTTTACAACGGTCTGCAAGATTGGCCATTCCGTTGATATCAAAACAGATGTGAATATATCCAAGGTCGCCCCAGTAACGATCGCGGAACATTTTGGTAGCAACACGATCTTTTACCTCAACCAACTCGAGCTCAGTATCTCCGAGCAATCTGCAAAATGCTCCGCGTCGGTTCTTGTTAGAGCGTAAAATAACCCGGCGGAATTCTCCATCTCCTCCAGGGATGCCCGTAAAATCACCGTAACGCTTTTGGCCATCATAAATCACTTCGCTATAACCAAGTACATCGCGGTAAAGCTTCAATGCCTTATCCACATCAGTGACACCAATAACACAACCTGCAACGCCACCTGTTACTGCACCACTTTTCTTGAACCAGCTTTTGCTTTCGATGATCTCAAAAATATTTTCAAACGGATCCTTTACATAGAAATGTTTCCTGCCATCGGGTGACTGCTGAATGTTATTAATAAGATTGACCCCATTAGACTTGAGTCGATTGAAGGCAGCGTCGATATCTTGCGTCTTCAATTTGACGGCGAATACACCCGTATCTCCCAGGAGATGTTCACCTTCAGATTTTTTTGGAGATCTGCTTGTGAATTGCCAGATCTCGAATCCGCCACCCCCCTGCATATTCATCGCAAGTATTGCATAACGGTCTTCAGCTCTGTCACCAGTGTACTTTGTCATTAAGGAGGCAGTCGCACTATCTTTGAAAACCGGCACATCCATGCCGAAATTCTTGCGATACCATGCCCATGCCTGTTCGGCATCGCGGACACCTATTCCAACCTGTTGAATTCCGCTAATGATATATCCCATAATTGTAACCCCAAAAGAATGCAAATAAATGCAAAAAAACCAGCATGCATAACGAGGAATGCACCTAATACTTACGTTGAGGTATAAAGGTATAGGGGGATAACTCAAATAGGAGTTGCCATGAGTAAATCAACACTTGGCGCTCTTTAGACCTTCCCTTAGGCTGCGGACCGACCCTATACCTCTATACCTCTATACCTCTATACCTGTATTTTCTTAACTCTTGCCCTTAAATATCAAAGTATCTGTTACAAGCTGCGGAATCACATATCCTCCTGTGTCAATCTCCATTTTCGGGCGATCTTGAATAAGAGCACGAACACCAGCGGCAGTAACATTAGTTTGATATAAAAGTAATTTTTCCAACTTAGGTAGCTTGGAAAGCTGGTTAATTCCCTCATCGCCTATGTCGTTTCCAATTAGGTTAAGCTGCGTCAACTGCGAAAGTGTTGTCAAGTGCGCAAGCCCGGTGTTCCGAATCTTTGTGTGTTCAAGGTTGAGTTGAGACAGGTTGGAAAGCTGACCGATTGTTTTCAATCCCTCGTCGGTAATTTTTGTTCTACCCAGGTTCAACCATATCAATTGACTTTTCACAGGCAGCAACAACGAAAGATCATTATCAGTTGCTTCTCTTGCATTGACAAAGTTCACGGAAAGATAGTTTGTCTCCGCTCCAACAGGGATGACCAACACTCCCTTGGACCTAAGCGCTGAAATATCACGATCATTCGCGGGCGGAACTTCTTCCGTGGGAATCAGCGACTTTCGTGCTGATTGGGAAAGGACCGAATTAATGTAGCCTTTTATTTTGGATACTTGTTTAAACGCCGCCAAGCGGTGATCAAAGCTAGCCCCTTCCTCAATCCATGATTGGATCAATGCAATTTCTGCCGATGAAAGTTGAGGCTTTTCATTTGGAGGCATATGATGCTCATCTTCCAAGGGAAGCATAAGGCGTTTCATAACTTCGCTTGAATCCGCCACTGCAGCATCGATAATTTCGCCATGTTTTCCTCCTTTGACAATTAAGTCCGGGCGATCGAGTCTAAGCTGGCCTTTTTGCTTCGACGCACTATGACAAGAATAACATCTCGATTTCAGTATTGGCTCAATGATATCCGAATAATAGATGGCGCTGTCTGCGTCGTTAACCGAAAGAATCTTAAATGATGGAGCCGATTCATGATCGTCTTCTGTGTTAAAACTAAAGAGATAACCTTCGCCATGAGTAATAGAGCCACCCAAATGTCCCGTGAGAGAAAGGAGTCCGATCAAAGGAATGAACAAAAAGATCCTAACGATCTTTCTTTTTCCCTTGTCCTGAAAATACGTAACAGCACTCTTACGAAGAAAATAAAGAAGGGTGGTAAAGATCGCGGTAGCAATTCCTGTATTGCGATGAAGAATCAGGAGTCGATCGTCATACCCGCCTTCCCTTGATAAGAGCAAGCCACTTGCGACAGCCGCTATGGAGAATATCGCTCCGAGGAACAATGACGGCTGGATTGCCTGTCGAAGCCTCTTAAAAGGTGAAAAATAGGATGCGAACTCAAAAAAGAAAGCAAGGAATAGTATGCCTATTGGCAAGTGTACTAATAACGGATGAAACCTTCCGAAAAACTGAAACAATGTTTGCATGCGTCAGGAGTAACGGGCTCTAAGCGTGTCCAGCATATACTTATTAATTTCCCACTGATTGGCTACTGGCTGTCGTGTGTAGGGTATCGCGGGCATGTAATCAATAGGGCCAAATTCAGTAAGCATAGTAAGTCTTTGCCCGCTTCGCCTCTTTTGTTCCACTACTTTGTCCCACCAGGCGAAATGTGCCTCCACAGCCTTCTTCCATTCGGGTGCGCGAGGGTCATTAACCTGTGGTCCTTCGGGATGTCCAACCCGTGCATGAATATGGCCCGTTCTGCTTAACGCAAGGGCTACTGTATCTTGTTGATCATCCAACAAAGACTCATGCACGTTACACCAGTGCGAAATATCCAATGTAAGCCTTAGTGCCGGGATACTTTCCATGTATTGTCTTGCTACCGGCGCGGAATAAAGAATACGCGACCGGTGAGTCTCATGGTAAATCGGAACGTTTGTCTTGCCGGTAACCTCGGTTGTCAGATCGATAAACGCCTTATTCTGATCAAAGGTGAAAAAATCGCGACCCGAATGACAATTGATATATAATGGATTCAATTGAGCCGCACCTTCCAACGACGCTTTAAATTGCTGTAAGTGTTTGGCGGCGTCACGGTCAGAACCACCAACAAGAAATCCAAATTTCAATTTGTGAGATTCAAACGCGGACAAAAATTCTTTTCTGGACTTTTCGTCGCCAGGATACCAGACTTCGGCACCATCATAACCAAGACCTTTGATCTTTGAACAAAATTCTTCCCAACTCCCTTCAAATCCCCAGTTCGTCGCCAGTATCAAAAGCTCAAAGCCAGGGGCAACGTAAAATGATTTTAAGGGTTTGGAGTAAACAGCGATCTCATTAAAAAGAAGCGCGGTGCCAGATAGCGCACTATATGACAAAAACTTTCGGCGGTTAAGATCCATTATTAAAGGGAAAAATTAAGTTACATCGGGCAAGAAGCATTCTCACGTCAACAGTTGCCTCGAATTTATTCATCAAGCTACAATTTCGCTAATCACTTTGCCTGATACATCGGTAAGTCTGAAGGGCCGGCCTTGAAAATGATAGGTAAGTTTTTCGTGATCAAATCCAAGCTGATTTAATATCGTTGCCTGCACATCGTGCAATGATACTTTGCCTTTGACAGGATAATATCCGATTTCGTCAGTCTCTCCCCATGTCATGCCCTTCTTAATTCCACCACCGGCCATCCACATTGTGAATGCCTCTACGTGGTGATCTCTTCCGTAGAACGCCATCTCCTTTCCTTCTCTATTTTCCTGCATCGGTGTTCTTCCGAACTCGCCGCCCCATACCACAAGGGTTTCATCCAGAAGACCTCGCTGTTTCAAGTCGAGCAGCAAAGCAGTCATTGGCCGGTCTATCAATCGACACTTATTTCGCACGCCGATGTCTACTGATTCATTCGGAGAAGTTCCGTGCGCATCCCAACCCCAGTCAAACAGTTGAACAAAGCGGACACCCTGTTCTACGAGTTTTCGGGCCAATAAACAATTGTTTGCAAAAGATGCCTTGCCTGGTGTTGTCCCGTAAAGCTGATGAATGTAGTCAGGCTCGTTGTTGATGTTCATCACATCGGGCACAGACACCTGCATCCGGAAAGCCATTTCATATTGTGCGATCCTGGTGAGAGTTTCAGGATCATTGAACTCTTGATAATGTTGTTGATTTACTTTGTTAATCGCTTCGATCGTCTTGCCCTTTAAATTGCGATCGACACCTTCCGGATCGCTAAGGAACAATACAGGATCTCCTTCCGAGCGGCATTGCACTCCCTGGTAGACCGACGGAAGAAATCCGCTGCCCCATACGCTCTTACCAGCGTCAGGTGTTTTTCCTCCTGAAGTCAGTACTACGAATCCAGGTAGATTGCTATTTTCAGTTCCTAGACCGTATGTCACCCACGAACCAATGCTTGGACGACCCAGTCTTGGAGATCCGGAATGAACAAAGAGCTGCGCAGGTGCGTGGTTAAACTGGTCTGTATAAACTCCCTTTAAAAAAGAAACTTCGTCTGCTAATTGAGCGAAATGCGGCAGGTTCTCCGAAACATACGCTCCTGACTGTCCGCGTTGCTCGAACTCCGCCTGCGGTCCCAGCATCTTCGGCACACCTCGAATAAAGGCGAACCGTTTTCCTTCCAGTAAAGATTGAGGACAAGGTTGGTTATGAAGCTTTCTTAATTCAGGCTTGAAATCAAACATTTCAAGCTGCGAAGGAGCCCCTGCCATGTGTAGATATATTACATGCTTTGCTTTCCCCGGAAAATGTGGAGGCCTAGGCATCATTGGGTCGACAACTGCAGATAGCCCAGGCGTGGAGGCCTTCGACTGACAACCGCCAAGCAAAGTACCTAACGCTGCTGCTCCAATTCCGGCCGCACTTTCGAGCAGGAAGTGCCTCCGTGATAACTTCCTTATTTGTTCGATATCGAAAAATTTATCTTGCATGGTTTTTCCATCGTTCAAGTTTCGGTATGTGGCGGGTGAATACACCTCCAAGGAATCCTGGAAACCCATACTCCTTCAACTTGTTTTTCACCCTGGCCTTCATTTCATCTACTGTTATATCCGGCGAAGTAAACCT
>Ga0111539_10006372_pt1 | contig 15222 bp, 9 predicted proteins | sample RhiMethybrSRZTD1_FD_79667 | JGI IMG/M metagenome (GOLD analysis project Ga0111539, IMG submission 79667) | Populus rhizosphere microbial communities from Tennessee, USA - Rhizosphere MetaG P. TD hybrid SRZTD1 (version 2) (version 2) | ecosystem: Host-associated > Plants > Roots > Rhizosphere >... | reverse complement strand
GGCTCCGGCTCGGCCGGCTGCGTGAGGTGGCTGTGCTGCGGCACGCCGATCATCGAGAGGCCGATCTTGCGCTCCTCGGTGTCGACCTTGAGCACGCGCACGTCGACGACCTGGCCGACCTTGACGACTTCCTCCGGGCTCTCGACCTTGCGGTCGGCCAGCTCGCTGATGTGGAGCAGGCCTTCCAGCCCGTCCTCGAGCGTGACGAAGACGCCGAAGTTGGTGATCTTGCCGACCCTGCCCGTGACGATGTCGCCCGGGCCGTAGCGCCGCGGGATCTCGTCCTGCCAGGGGTCCTGCTCGAGCTGCTTCATGCCCAGCGCGACGCGGCGCTTCTCGGTGTCGACCGAGAGCACGACCGCGCGCACGAGGTCGCCCTTCTTGAGGAACTCGGAGGGGTGCGTGACCTTCTTGGTCCAGCTCATGTCGGAGACGTGGAGCAGCCCGTCGATGCCCTCCTCGATCTCGATGAAGGCGCCGTAGCTGGTCAGGTTGCGCACCACGCCCTCGATGATCGTGCCCACCGGGTAGCGGTCCTCGACCTCGGTCCAGGGGTTGGTCTCGGTCTGCTTCATGCCCAGCGAGATCTCCTGCTTCTCCTGGTTGATGTCGAGCACGACGACGTCGACCGCGTCGCCGATCTGCACGAGGTCGGACGGGTGGCTGATGCGCCGCGTCCAGCTCATCTCCGAGATGTGCACGAGTCCCTCGATGCCGTCCTCGAGCTTCACGAAGGCGCCGTAGGGCATGATGTTGACCACCTCGCCCTTGATCTTGCTGCCGATGGGGTACTTCTTCTCGACCTCGGCCCAGGGCGAGGCCTCGAGCTGCTTGAGGCCCAGCGCGATGCGGTTGCGCTCGCGGTCGAAGCGCAGGACCTTGACCTCGAGCTCCTGCTCGAGCTGCACGATCTCGCTGGGGTGGTTCACGCGGCCCCAGCTCATGTCGGTGATGTGGAGCAGGCCGTCGACGCCGCCGATGTCGAGGAAGGCGCCGAAGTCGGCGATGTTCTTGACCACACCCTTGCGGATCTGGCCCTCCTGCAGCGTGGCGAGCAGGTCGTCGCGCATCGCGTTGCGGCGCTCCTCCATGAGCTTGCGCCGGCTGACCACGATGTTCATGCGCTCGCGGTCGATCTTGATGATCTTGCACTCGAGGTCGCGCTCGAGATAGACGCCCACGTCCGGCACACGGCGGATGTCGATCTGGCTGGCCGGCAGGAACACCGGCACGCCGCCCACGTCGATGAGCAGGCCGCCCTTGATCTTGCGCGTGACCTTGCCCTTGATCAGGTCGCCCTCGGCGTGGTGCTTGACGATGCGCTCCCAGCCGCGCATGCGCTCGGCGCGCCGCTTGGAGAGCAGCAGCAGGCCGGTGGCCTCGTCGATGCCCTCCATGAGCACCTCGATCTGGGTGCCCGGCGCGGGCTCCTCGCCCTCCTCGAACTCGAAGCGCGGGACGACGCCCTCGCTCTTGTAGCCGATGTCGACCATGACGTCGTCGGCGACGATGCGCAGGATCGTGCCCTGGATCAGCGCGTTCGGCGCGAAGTCCCGGACCGACTCGTTGTAGAGCTCGGTGACGCGCTCGGTGGCGAGGTTCCCCATGGCCTCGGCCACGGCGCGATCGAGCGCCTCCTCGGGGAGGGAGAAGCGCTTGAGGAGTTCCTTGTTGCCCAGGGCCATGCGATCCAGTTCGCCTCGACGGCGGGCGGGCCGGGATGGACCGGCGGCGCGCGGCTCGAGGGGTTGTCGGGGTGCGGGTCTCCGGCCCGCGGTCGGGCGCCCCCCTTTCTCGGGCGGACGCGAAACGCCCGAGTCTAGCGAACCCCGCCCGGCGTCAGGAAGGGCCCGCCTCGACCAGGGCCAGGACCTGCGCCACGACCTGCTCGAGCGTCAGGTCGGAGGTGTCGATGCGACGCACGCCGGCGCCCAGCACGAGCGGAGCGACGCTGCGGCTGCTGTCGGCCTTGTCGCGCTCGTGCAGGCCGGCCTGGCCCTCCGAGCTGGCCACGCCGGCCGCCTCGTCCTGGCGCGCGCGGCGGCCCGAGCGCACCTCGGGGCGGGCATCGAGGTAGACGCGCCCCACCGCGTCGGGGAACACCACGGTCGTCATGTCGCGGCCCTCGGCGACGAGGCCGTGCTGGCGGCGCGCGGCGCCGCGCTGCACGTCGAGCAGGGTCGCGCGCACCTCGGGGTCGGCCGAGACGCGGCTGACCTGCGCCGAGACCGCGGGGCTGCGCAGCGTGGCCTCGGGCACGACGCGGCCCTCGGCGAGCACGCGGCCGTCCTCGTCGACGTCGAGGCACAGCGCGCGCGCCAGCCGGCCGAGCGCGCCGGGCGGCGGCGCCGGCCCGAGCCCGAGCGCGCGCGCCGTGACGGCGCGGTACAGCGCCCCCGAGTCGAGGTGCCCCCAGCCCAGGCGCGCGGCGACGGCCTGGCTGACGGCCGACTTGCCCGTGCCGGCCGGGCCGTCGATGGCGAGCACGGGCCCGGCGCGCGGCGCGAAGCGCGCGTCGCGCGGCAGCAGCTGCAGCCGTCCGTCGGCCCACACGGCGTGGCTGCCCGTGCGCTCGAAGTCGGCCAGGACGACGAGGCGAGCCGTGCGGCCGTCCAGCTCGAGCCGCCGGTCGCAGGGACGGTGCACGTGCCCGCACACGACGAGGTCCGGCCCCTCCGCGAGCGCGGCCACGATCGCCGCGTCGACCAGGCCCATGACCTCGTCGGTCTTGACCGCGGTGCTGCGCGCGGCGGCGGCCAGCAGCGCGTCGCGCAGCGCCGCGCTCGCGAAGTCCGGCAGCGCCTCGATCGTGCGCTTGAAGGCCGGCGCGCGCAGCACGGCGTGCAGCCGGTGATACGACACGTCGGCCGTGCAGTAGACGTCGCCGTGCACGAGGCGCGCGCGCTGGCCGCCCAGGTCGACCTCGACGCCCGAGGGGGCCACCTCGGCGCCGAGCGCGAGCTCGACGTCGCGCCCGAGCATGAAGTCGTGGTTGCCGTGCACGAGCACGACGCGCACGCCGTCGGCGGCGGCGGCCGCCAGCGCCTCCGCGAAGGGCCGCAGGCCCTCGTCGTGCAGCGAGCGGCGCCCCATCCACGCGAGGTAGACGTCGCCGAGCAGGAACAGCGCGTCGACGTCCAGGCGCCGGGCGTGCGCGACGAAGTCGATCGCCCGCGCCACGCCGTCGGGCTCGTCGCCCCGCAGGTGCAGGTCGGAGACGAAGGCGGCGCGGCGCACCGGGCGGGCCGCCCGCGTGCCTCGCTCCCGGTCCGCGGACGGCGCGTGCATCGCCGCATCTTGATTGGGGCGCCCGTCGGCCATCAAGTAGACTCCCGCCGTGAGCGAGGGACCGACGTCCGCCGACGAGCCGGCCGCGGTGATCGGCGCCGCCTTCGCCGAGCACGCCGAGGTGCTGAAGGCCGCCGCGCAGGCCATGGCCGGGCCGATGGAGGCCGCCGCGCGGCTGCTCGTCGAGGCCTACCGGCGCGGCGGCAAGGCGATCCTCTTCGGCAACGGCGGCAGCATGACCGACGCGCTGCACGTCGAGGGCGAGCTGCTCGGGCGCTTCGGCTTCGACCGGCCCGGCGTGCCGGCCGTGGCGCTGGGCGGGCTCTCGGCGCTGACCGCGATCGCGAACGACTACGGCTACGAGGACGCCTTCGCGCGCATGCTCGCCGCGCAGGCCAAGCCCGGCGACGTGGCCGTGGGTTTCTCGACCAGCGGCAACTCGGAGAACGTCGTGCGCGCGCTGCGCCGCGCGGGCGAGCTGCACCTGCCGCGCATCGCGCTGACGGGCGCGGGCGGCGGGCGCTGCGCCGAGGTGGCCGAGGTCACGATCGCCGTGCCCAGCCAGCACACGCCGCGCGTGCAGGAGCTGCACATCCTGGCCGCGCACACGCTGTGCGACCTCATCGAGCGCGCGCTCTTCCGGCCGCCCGCCGGGGTCGCCCGTGCCTGAGGGGCCGCCGCGGCGGGCCGTCTTCCTCGACCGCGACGGCACGCTCATCGAGGAGCGCGGCTTCCCGGTCCGCCGCGACGACATCGTGCCCCTGCCGGGCGTGAGCCGCGCGCTCGCCGCGCTCGGCCGCGACGGCTGGTTGCGCATCGTGCTGACCAACCAGTCCGCGATCGCGCGCGGCCTGCTCAGCGAGGAGGAGCTCGGCCGGCTGCACGAGGACCTGGCCGCCAAGCTCGCGCGGCAGGGCGGCGCGATCGACGCCCTGTACTACTGCCCGCACCTGCCCGACGGCGTCGCGCGCGGCTACGCCCACGCCTGCGCGTGCCGCAAGCCGGGGCGCGGGCTGCTCGACCTCGCCCTCGCCGAGCACCCCATCGACCTCGGCGCCAGCGCCTTCATCGGCGACAGCCCGCGCGACCTCTACCTCGACGTCGCCGGCGCCGGCCCGCGCATCCTGCTGCGCAGCGGCCACCCGCTGGCCGACACGCGCGGCGCCGACCACGTGGCCGACACGCTGGCCGACGCGGTGGCCTGGCTGCTGAACCCGCGGCGAGCATCGTCCGCGCCCTGACGCGGAATCGGAAGGCCGTCGGCCCGACGACGCCCGGGCCGATTCACCGCGGCCGCACGCCCGCAGTGACGGTGCTCCGGTCGCGTCAAATCGAGGCCGCGCGAGGCGGGGCGGTGCGTGTCGAACAGGGGCCCCGACCAAGGACGACCCAGACGGGTCGTCCGACTCGGAGGCGGCCTCGTTCAGGCCGCTGAGCATCGACCGCACCGGCCCAACGAAGCCCGGCCCGATTTGCCGCGACCACCCCTCGCGACCACCGCCACTCCGGTCGCGTCAAATCGAGGCCGCGCGAGGCGGAGCGACGCGTGTCGACCGGAGCCGGCCTCGTTCAGGCCGGTGAGGATCGACCGCGACGCTCCAACGAAGCCCGGCCCGATTTGCCGCGACCGGCTACGGGACGTGGCGCATGATCGCGGGCCCCACCAGCCGCGCGAGCCACAGCGGCAGCGACGCGAGCAGCCGCTGCGGCAGCGCCATCGCGGGGTTGCCGGGATGGATGGCGGGTGGGTGCCCGCCGCGCGGAAAGTAGAACTGGTAGTCGAGCGGCGCGGGCGAGAAGCCCATGTGCCGCTTGAAGGCCGCCGCGCCCGAGTTCTTGCGGCTGCGGCCGAAATCGAACACGCGGCAGCCGCGACGCACGGCCTCCTCCATGAGCAGCGCGTACATGGCGTTGTTGGCGCCCAGGCGGTCGGCGCCGGGGAAGGCGCCGGAGTAGTAGGGGTAGAGGACGTCGCGCGTCTGCAGCGAGAGCACGGCCGCGAGGACCTGGCTCTCCTGCACCACGGCGTGCAGCGTGGCGCGCGGACCGTAGAGCTCGATCAGCCGGCGGAAGTAGCGCGGCCCGAAGACCGGCGAGCCCAGGCTGCGCTTGTTGAGCACGTAGAGCCGGTAGAACTCGTCGAGCAGCTCGCGGCCTTCCACGAGCCGCACGCCGTGGCGGTCGATGGCCTTGCGCACCTCGGCGCGCGCCTTGCGCGGGATGCCCGGCAGCACGCCCTCGGGCGACGAGGGCAGGTCGGCGCGGTACGTCTCGTGGAGCGCCACCGACTGGTGCGTCGTCGGGCCGCGCCCCAGGTAGCGCAGCTCGAGGAAGCGCGCGTCGGTCGTGCGCGCGAGCACCATCGCGCCCTGGTCGAGCGCGGTCAGCGCGTCGTCGTCGGCGGCCAGGATGCCGCCGTAGACCCCGAAGGGCACCGAGACCAGCCGCCGCCCGGTGATCGGCGCGGTGACGAGCGCCAGCGGCAGCACGCCCACGACCAGTCCGTCGCGCCAGGCCACGAGCGTGCGCGTCTCGAAGCCGAAGCTCGCGCGCACGAGGTCGAGCCAGCGCGACTCGTGGAAGGGCGTGCCGCCCGGGTGCTGCAGGACGAAGCGGTCGATCGTCCGCACCTGCCGGCGGTCGAGGAGCTCGACGACCGCGCTCATCCGCGCTCGCGCTCGCGCCGCTTGTAGATCGAGAGCACGTTGTCGTGCCGCGCCAGCGCCGGCCGGTCCGGCCCGACCTCGGCCACGGGCTCGAACCAGCGGCCCACCCACTCGGTGAACTCGCGGCCGTAGGCGCCGCTCATCCGGTTGCGCTTGACGAGCACCCAGACCTCGCGCCGGTCGGAGGGGAACTGCCGCATGAATTTGTCGGGCAATGGAGCCTCGTGGAGGAGCGGGTGCTCCCAGCCCGGCCGCGACGCCAGGTAGAGGTCGACGATGGCGTGCTCGTCGGCCACGACGATGTCGTCGGGCTGCGCGTGCGCCGCGAGCCAGTCGGCCGCCGCGCGGAAGTCGTGTCGGTCGCCGCCACCCGCGTAGGCGGCCAGCTCGGGCACCGGCGCGAGCAGGGCCAGCCCGGCGAGCGGCACGACGACCGCGCGACGATCCGCGCAGGCGAGCAGGCCGCGCCCGGCGAGCAGCAGCGCCGCCGGCACGGCGACGAGCGCGTAGCGCTGCTGCACGCTGACGCCGAGCAGGCCCAGCAGGAGCAGCAGCGCGGGCGGCAGCACGGCGTGGAGCAGCAGCGCGCGCTCGCCGGGGCGCGGCGCGCTCCACAGCGCCGGCAGCGCGGCGAGGACCAGCGCTCCGGTGCCCAGGCCGAGGTTGTAGCCCAGGCCGGCGACGAAGTGCGCCGCGTCGTAGTCCGAGTGGCCGCGGCGCACGATGGCCGCGAGCACGTTGTCGTAGAGCGCGCGGCCGCCGAGCACGGCGACCAGCGCCGCCGCGACGGCGACGCCCGCGAGGGTGGCGCGCACGCGCGCGCGCGGCGCCCCGCCCGAGCCGAGCAGCACCGCCAGCCCCGGCAGCACGAGCAGCGCGGAGGGATGGCAGAGCGCGGCCAGCACCGCCGCGACGACCGCCGGCAGCGGCCGCTGTCCCGGCCCCGGCAGCGCCCACAGCGTCGCCAGCGTCGCGAGCAGGAAGAGCGGGCCGTAGAAGCGCGCCTCCTGCGCGTGATAGACGAGCCAGGGCGACAGGGCCGCGAGCGCGCCGGCGACGAGCGCCTGCGGCGCGGGCAGCGCGTCGCGCCGCATCAGGAGCAGGGCCGCGACGGCGGCCAGGCCGGCCAGCGCCGAGGGCAGGCGCAGCGCGGCCGCGCCCTCGCCGAAGAGGGCCACGCTCACGGCCATCAGCGCGTAGCCCAGCGGGTGGCTGCGCGCGCCCTGCGGCCAGTCGCCGCCCGCGAGCAGCGCGCGCACGTCGTAGTGGCTGAAGAGCTCGTCGCCGTCCAGGCTCCAGCTCGAGAGGCCGTGCAGCCGCCACCACCCCGCGACCACGAGCACGGCCAGGACGGCCAGCAGCAGCAGCCGCCTCACGAGCGTGCGCCGCGCTCCGCCTCGTCGCGCTCGCGTTCGCGCGCACCCGGCCGCTCGCCCTCGTCCGCCCGCGGCGCCTCGTCGGACGGGCGGGCCTCGGCCGGCGGCGGCACCGGCGGCACGGCGTGCGGGCCCTGCCCCGGCGGCAGCTCGCGCTCGACGGTGTACTCACGCGTGTTGCGCGCCGTCGTGAAGATGATGATCTCGGCCACGAGGCCGATCGAGAAGGTGTTGACGCCGATCACGATGAGCGTGACCGCGAAGACGAGCGCCGTGCTGTTCCGCAGGCTTCCGACGTGGCTCCAGCCGAGCGCGGCGTCGAGCAGCAGGTAGGCGCAGAGCAGCAGGCCCGCGAGCACGGCGATGCCGCCCGCCGCGCCGAAGAAGCGCAGCGGCTTGCGCGTGAAGCGCGTGATGAACAGCAGCGCCACGACGTCGAGCAGGCGCCGCACGTAGACGCCGACGCCGAAGAAGCCCTGGCGCCCGCGCTCGCGCAGGTGCCGCACGCGCACCTCGCCCACGCGGAAACCCTGCCGGTGCGCGAGGATCGGCAGGAAGCGCGAGACGTTGCCCTCGACGAGGACCTCGTCGATGACCGGACGCCGCATCCCGACGAGCCCGCAGTTCAAGTCGTGCAGCGGCACGCCCGTGAATGCGCTCATCACGCGGTTGTAGGTCCACGACTGCAGCCGGTTCATCCAGGGGTCGACGCGCGGCACGCGCCAGCCCACGACGACGTCGTAGTCGCTCTCGAGCGCCGAGAGCACGAGGTGGATGTCGCCGGGGTCGAGCTGCAGGTAGCTGGGCAGCGCGAGCACGAAGCGTCCGCGCGCCTCGCGGTAGCCGGAGGCCAGGCTGCGCTCCTCGCCGAAGGCCTGGTTGAAGTGCAGGAAGCGCACGGGCTCGCCGCCCGGAACGCGCGCCTTGAGGCGCGCGACCTTGGGCTCGGAGAGGCCGTCGAGCACGATCAGCCACTCGTGGACCAGCCCGCGCTCGCGGAACTCGGCGCCGTACTGGCGCAGGATCTCCTCGAGGTCGGGCACCTCGTCGGAGATCGCGAGCACCGCCGTGAGGTCGGGCGCCGGCCTCATGGAGCTCCGCCGGGGCGGGCCATCGGGGTGGGCAGCCCGCCGCGCGACGGGAGGTGCCTCAAGGCGAGCTCGCACAGCAGGCCCAGCATCAGGAAGTAGAAGGACATGCAGATGCAGAGCACGGCGACGAGCGGCATGACGACCGTGGAGTAGTTCACGATCCGCACCGACGAGGTGTCGACGAAGGCCACGAACATGAGCGCCATCGCGAGGGCGAAGGTGCCGATGGCGAGCAGGCCGAAGTAGTGCAGCGGCTGGGTCGCGAAGCGCACGAGCAGCCGCAGCACGACCATGTCGGTGAGCAGCTTGTAGGTGCGGCCGAAGCCGTACTTGCTGCGCCCGAAGCGGCGCGGCCGGTGGTTGACGACGCGCTCGCCCACGCGCGCCCCCACCGCGGCGGCCAGCCCGGGGATGAAGCGGTGCATGTCGGCGTAGAGGTTGACGCGCCGGATGAAGGAGGCCCGGTAGGCCTTGAGCGTGCAGCCGAAGTCGTGCAGGTTGACCCCGGTGATCTCGGCCAGGATCCGGTTCGCCGTCTGGCTCGGCAGGGTGCGGCTCCAGTAGCTGTCGGCGCGGCTGGCCCGCCAGCCGCTGATCACGTCGAAGCCCCGGTCGAGGTCGGCCAGCAGGCCGGGGATGTCGGCCGGGTCGTTCTGCCCGTCGCCGTCCATGGTGATGAAGACGTCGCCGCGCGCGGCGTGGAAGCCCGCGGCCATGGCGGAGGTCTGGCCGAAGTTGCGCCGCAGCCGCAGCACGCGCAGGCGCGAGCTCTCCAGCCGCAGCCGGTCGAGCTCGGCGGCGGTGCCGTCGGTGCTGCCGTCGTCGACCACGACGACCTCCGAGGCCTGGGGGATGCGGTCGAGCTGCGCCTCCAGGTCCCGCATCAGGGGGCCGATGGACTCCTGTTCGTTGTGGACCGGGATGATCACGGACAACGACACCAAGAGAGGTCGAGCTCCTGAAGGATCGTGCAAGCGCCAGGCAAGCAACCGGCCGGAGCATCGTAACTTCTCGGGCGCTAACATGAGCCGGATGACCGTGGTCGCCTATTGTCCCAGCCCCGGACCGGCCGCCACGGCGCTCGTCTCGGCGCTGCGCGCGGCGCTGGGCGCGGTGACCTGCGCGACCACCGCCGAGGAGGTCGAGACGACCTGCCTCGCGAACGCGCGCGCGCCGCTCGTGCTCGACCTGCGCGCCGAAGACGCCGGCGCCGCCGGCCAGGCCCGGCGTCTGCGGTGTCGCCTGCCGGCCACGCGCATGCTCGCGCTCACCGGCCCGTCCACGCCGCCGCCGCCGCTGTGCGACGGCGTGCTCACGATGCCCTTCTACCTGACCGACGTCGTCGCCTGGTGCTCGCGCGCGGCGCAGGCGCCGCTCGCCGACGCGGTGCTGCCCGACATCGTCGCCGGGCTCTCGCACGAGGTCGGCAACGCGCTGACCGCGCTGCAGCTCCAGGTCGAGCTGCTCGAGACCGACGAGGCCGGCGCCCCGCTGCGCGAGCACCTCGACCAGATCGCGCAGGCCAGCCGCCGCATCGAGGCCGTGGTCAGCGACGTGCGCGGCTCGTCGGAGCGGCCGCCGGTGCAGGCCGGCCCGGCGCGGCTCGCGGCGCTCGTCAAGGACGCGGCCACGACGGTCATGGGCCGCACGCCGGCCCTCAAGGGGCGCATCCAGCTCCGCTGCCGCGACGAGTCGGTGCGCATCGAGCAGCCGCTGCTGACCGGCGCGCTCGCGGACGTCTGGGAGTACCTGCTCCTGGCCGGCGAGGAGGCGGACTCGCTGCGCGTGCGCGCCGGGCCGCGCGACGACGACACCCTCGCCATCACGGCGGTGGCGCGCGTGCCGCGGCTGCCGGGCGACGCGGCCGAGCGCCTGTTCACGCCCCTGTGGGCGCGCCAGGCGCTGGGCCTGAGCGCGGGCCTGAGCCTGAGCGCCGCGCGCGCCGCCTTCCGCCGCCACCACGGCGACCTGTGCGCCAGCGCGCGCGATCGCGGCAGCCTGACGGTCGACGCGTTGCTCCCGCGCGAGCGCCGGCTGGAGCCGCGCCCGTGAACGGGCGCGGCCGGCGCGGCCGCATCCGCCGGGCGATCCCCTGGGTGGCCGCGGCCGCGGCGGTCGGCCTCGCCGTCCTCGTCGCCTGGCGCGCCTTCGCCCAGCGCGATCTCGTGGAGGTCGCGCACAAGCTGCGCCTCGGCGACGTCGAGGCCGGGGTCGCGCCCGATCCCGTGGGCGCGCTGGCCGTGCTCGACGACCAGCTGGCCGAGGTCCCCGAGGACTACGAGGCCTGGATCGAGAGCGCCCTCGCCTGGCAGGACCTGCGCTCGCCGCTCAAGTCGGTGGAGTGCTTCCAGAAGGCGGCCGAGTGCAGCGACGACACGAAGCAGAAGGTCTCGGCCAAGAGCAAGGCCATGCTCATGCTGACCGCGGCGGACGACTACGAGGGCGCGGTCAAGCTGTGCGAGGAGGTCATCGCGCTGCAGCCCGACTCGCCGCTGCGGCCGCTGCAGCTCGGCACGATCCACCTCCAGGGCAGCCTGGTCGCGCAGCGCGCGGTGCTCGAGCGCCTCAAGATCGACCCGCTGAACAAGCGCATGCTCGACGTGCGGCGCGAGAAGCTGGTCGAGGAGTACGTCAGCGACATCTGGCGCGATCCGCTCGTGGAGCCGCTGCTCGACGAGCTGGGGGCGAACGACGCCGTCGTGCGGGCCGAGGTGCGGGTCGGCCTGTCCGACGCGCGCGACCGCTTCCGCCTCGCCTACCAGGCGCTGCTGCTCTACCCGCGGTGGGGCGAGTTCGACGCGGCCATCGCGCGCGCCTACTGCCAGGTGCTCCAGCGCGCCGGGCTGCTCTACGACGCGCACATCGAGGCCTCGACGGCGCTGCGCGAGCAGAACCTGCCGCTCGCCATGGTGCGCGACCTGCTCGAGGTCCAGGCCAATTGCTCGCTGGCCATGGGCGACGACGCGCAGGCCGCCGACCGCTACGCGCTGATCCTGAACGCCTACATCGAGCAGGCTCCCGACCGCATCCCCTACCACCTCGGCTGGGCGGAGTACGCCCTGCGTGTCAAGGCGCAGCAGTGGGACTGGATCCTCAGCCACGTCGACGCCGACCTCGAGACCTACGACGACCTGGTGCTCCACTGGGCCAAGGCGGCGGCGCAGGCCGCGACGGGCCGGCGCGACGAGGCCCGCCTCGAGATCGCCGAGCCCTTCAACGCCGTGGCCCTGGGCACCGAGACCTTCACGCCGCCCAGCCTGCGCGCCTGGCCCGACCGCCGGCGCGAGATCGCGATGCTGGACTACCAGCTCTTCAGCGAGATCGGCGACAGCCGGGCCGGCCAGGCGCTCGACGCGCTGCTCTCCCAGGTGCCCGACGACGCCGAGGCGCTGCGGCTGCACGCCGAGCTCAGCCTGGCCGCCGACGACCTCGAGGGCGCGCGCCGCGACGCCTTCGCGCTGCTCATGCGCGGCCGGCGCGACCACGCCGACTTCCTGCTGTGGATGGACGTCGCCGACCGCATCACGCTGCGCCGCCACAACGTCTCGCTGGCTGCGCGGGCGCACTTCAAGGTCTCGGAGTACCTGCGCTCGACCGAGAACCGCACGGAGGCCACGGTCGAGGAGTTCAAGCTCCTCGGCCTGACGAAGTCCGACGACCTGCTGCCCAAGCCCGCCGACCCGCTCTACGTCGTCGGCGACCCGGCCTTCTCGCTCGCGATCGTCGACGAGCTCGTCGCCAACGGCGACATGGAGAAGGCCCTGACCGAGATGCGCAAGCTCCTCGAGGAGTACCCCGAGGCGCAGGAGCTGCGCTTCCGCCTCGGGCTGCTGCTCGTGCGCGCCGGGCTCTACGAGTCGGCCCTGCAGAAGTTCGAGGAGCTCCTGGCCAAGGTCCCCGACGACGTCGAGGCCCTCGACCTCGCCATGCGCACCAACCGCGCGCTCGGCCGTCGCCAGGAGGCGGCCAACCTGCTCGACCGCATGATCCTCGACGACCCGCTCGGCGTGGGCGTCTCGCGGCACGGCCTGCGGCTCATCGAGGAGGGCAAGGCCGACGAGGCGGTCAAGCTCGTCGAGCGCATCGCGCGCTGGACCAAGCTCGGCGACCGTCCCGACGTGCTCGTCCTCGCGGCGCGGGCCCAGCTCGCGCAGGGCCACCTCGACCAGGCCCAGGCGATCCTCGCGAACCTGCTCACCCGTGACGGCCACACGTTGGCGAACTCGCTGCTGGCGCTCGACCTCGGCCTCGCGCTCGGCCAGACCGGCCTCGTCGACGAGGCCATCGAGGCCATCCGCCCGCTGCTGCCCGAGCTGCTGCCCGACCAGCTCGAGGAGATCGCGCAGCGCCTCGCGGGCGCGGGGCGCATGGAGGACCTGGTCGAGCTGTTCACGCCCGAGATCACCGCGCTGCCCTCGGCCCGGCCGGTGCTGCGCACCGTGGCCGACGCGCTCAAGCAGCAGGGCGACTTCGACCGCGCCGACGCGCTGCTGGCCGAGCTCGACGACGAGGACGCGCTCATCGACCGCTTCCTCCTGCTCGGCCTGCTGCGGCGGCAGGACGAGCTGGCGCACCCGCTGCGGCTCGACCCGTCGGCCTCCGAGCACACCAAGACGGCGCAGTTCTGCCTCATGCTCGCGAACGCGCTCGAGGGCGAGCCGGCGCTCACCGACAGCCGGCTCGTCGACCCGCTCACCGAGCTCGGCGTCGGCGCCGGCCGGCCCGAGTACTCGCTCCAGCTCCTCGACGCGCTGCTGCGCATCCTGCCCGCGCTGGGCCGGCTCGACGACGTGCGGCCCGCGGGCGCCGTCGAGCACCCCGAGACGGCCTGGCCGGCCGTCGCCGAGGACGTCGGCGCCGTGCTGACCCTCGCGCAGACCGACCGGCCCGCCGCGCGCCGCCTGGGGCGCGACCTGCTGTTCCTCGCGCTCCTCGAGGGGCGCGAGTTCTGGACGCGCGAGGCGACCGCGCTGGCCGAGCAGCTCCTGATCGAGTCGCCGGGACTCTCGCTGCCCCATCGCGTGCTCGCGCGCGCCGCGCTGGCCGCGGGCGAGCCGCACGACGCGCTGCGCCACCTCCAGCCGCTGCTCACGCACCAGCCGCTCTCCTACGAGGACCTCGCTCAGTTCCTGCAGGCCTGCCACGACGCGGGGCACACGGACTGGGCCACGGCGAGCGCGCTCCACTTCGGCAACGACCTCCAGGCGCTGCGCGTGCTCGGCGACGCGCTCGCCTCCTGGAAGCTGCCCGACCAGGCCGCCACGGTCTACTCGCGCGTGCTCGAGGCGGCGCCCGACGACCTGCCCGCGCAGCGCGGGATGATCGCCGTGCTCGCCGAGCTCAAGCAGGGCGAGCTCGTCGTCCCGGCCATCCGCAAGGCCCGCGCCCAGCACGCCGACGACCGCGAGCTCGCCACGACCTGCGCCGAGGCCCTGCTCGCGATGCCGGTCGTGCCGCCGCTCGGCCAGGAGCAGGCGCGCGAGATCGAGGCCGCCTTCCCCGAGCAGTTCGCGTCCACCGAGGTCCTCGTGCGGATCGAGCGCGGCCATCCCGAGGAGCTGCAGGCCGTGCTCGACGGCCTGCTGGCCCGGCTCGACGCGGGCACGATCCCGGTCGACGCGCCCGGGCTGCCGATGGCGCTCGTGCGCATCGCGCGGGCCGCGCGCCTGGGGGACCAGCCGGCCCAGGCGCGCGCGCTGCTGCGCCACGCGCTGGGCGCGGACCCCGGCTCGCTCTCGGTCTATCGCGAGCTGGCGCAGCTCGAGCTCGACCAGAACAACCTCGACACGGCGCGCCGCTACCTCGACCTGCTCACCTTCGTCGACCAGTACGACCGCGACGCGGGCCTCACGCTCGCGCAGCTCCACTTCCAGCGCCTGGGCCAGCCCGACAAGGCGGCCGACGTCGTGCGCCGCACCTATCCGGGCAGCATGCCCATCGAGGCGGCCGAGATCCTGGCGGCGGAGGCCTACCTGCACGGCCACATCAAGGAGGCGCTCAACCAGTTCTTCAACGCCGCGCGCAGCCCGCTCATCTCGGCCGACACCTATCTCACGGTCGCGCGCATCGCCTACGCCGGCGGCGTCGACGACGTGGCGCGGCAGCTCTACGACCAGGTGCTGCAGAAGCTGCCGCCCGACGACCCGCGCCGCCCGCGTGCGCAGTGGCTGCGCGAGGAGCGTCTCGCGGCGCCCGCCGACGCGCCGCCCGCCGAGGGCGAGGCGCCCGCTGCCGGTGCCGACGCCGGCGCCGCGCCCGCCGAGAGCCCGCCCGCGGCCGCCGCGAGCACGGCCGGCGCGCCCTCACCCCCGAACTGAGCGCCGGGGCGCGCGACTCAGCCGGCGGCGGCCGCGAGCGGCGCGAAGCGCGCCGACGCGTCGATCGCGATCTCGCCCACGGGGCCGAAGCGGTGGCGCTCGAGGAGCCGCAGCAGGCGCCCCTCGACGCGCTCGATCCCGTGGTAGTGGCGCAGCGTGCGCAGGCCGCCCAGGTCGTGGCGCGGCTGGCCCGGATCGAGCTCCCAGGGGTGCAGGTAGACGACGCCGGCCTGGCCCTCGCGCTCGGCGACGCGCAGCGCGCCGTCGACGAGCCCGAAGGGCAGCAGCCGCAGGTAGCCGCCGCCCGCCGCCGGCCAGCGCCGCCCGAAGGCCGGCCGCGTGAGCAGCGGATACTCGCGCAGCGTCGCGCCGCCGGGCAGGTCGAGGTGCACGGGGTGCGGCGGGAAGCCGACGTCGCCGTAGCGGTCGTGCCGCACGGGGAAGACGCTGCTGTCCCAGACGTGCCCGGCCGCGGCGAGCAGCG
>Ga0111539_10006371_pt1 | contig 15222 bp, 15 predicted proteins | sample RhiMethybrSRZTD1_FD_79667 | JGI IMG/M metagenome (GOLD analysis project Ga0111539, IMG submission 79667) | Populus rhizosphere microbial communities from Tennessee, USA - Rhizosphere MetaG P. TD hybrid SRZTD1 (version 2) (version 2) | ecosystem: Host-associated > Plants > Roots > Rhizosphere >... | reverse complement strand
CCGTGCGTGTCGTTGATCTTCTTGAAGTAGTCGATGTCCAGGAAGATCAGCGCCAGCGGGCCGCCGTGCCGGGCGGCGAACGCGAACTCCTTCTCCAGGTAGTCCGTGAAGTACTTCTTGTTGAACACCTTGGTCAGCCCGTCCCGCAGCGCCGATTCGTACATCTGGCGCTGGAACACTTCGTCCAGGTAGTCGTGGTAGGTGAACTTCAGGATCGTCGACGAGCCGACCATGATCTTGTCGCCGTCGACCAGCTCGCGCCGATCGACCTTGATGCCATTGCAGAAGGTTCCGTTGGTCGACCCCATGTCCTCGACGACCATCTTGTCGCCGTCGCGCACGAAGGCGCAGTGCTCGCGCGACACGCCCTCGTCGTTCAGCCGCACCCCCACCGCCGGCCCCCGGCCCACGACGGTCTTGTCCTTCTGCAGCTTGAACATCTCGCCCGCGCTCACCCCGGCCAGCACCACCAGGTAGGCCAGGTTGCGCTTCTGCTCCCGGTCCGACTCGGGAGGCACGGCGGGCTTGGTTGCTGTGGTCTCGTCCTTCTTGTCGCCCGCGCTCATAGGCCCGGCCCATCATATCAACGACAGCGACGGGGCGTCTAGCCGCCCGCCCGCGCGGGGCGCCGCTAGTCGCTCCGCGCCGCAGGCGCGGAGTGCGACTATTGTTTTTTCAGGTAGCCGCACTCCCGCGCTCCGCGCGGGAGCGGCTAACGCAGACGTTCGCGGGTGCCCCGGCTACCGTCGATGCGCCAGCGCAGCGTCCCGGCACCGCCGGGGCCGTCGGGCAGCCGGATGCGCAGCGCCTCGGCCTTGCGCAGCGCCGGGTGGCGCGGCTTGTGCGTCAGCGCGGCCGCGACCGCCGACAGGATCGGCTCGTGCGCCACCAGCGCCACCGACTTCTCGTCGGAGACCGTCTTCAGGAACGCGACCACGTCCAGGGCGGCGGCCTCGGGCTCGAGCAGGTCGCTGGCGGGCATGCGGCCGCGGTAGCCGACGGCGGCCGCCACGATCTCCGCAGTCTGCACGGCGCGCACGAGCGGGCTCGTCACCACGAGCGTGAAGCGCACGCCCCGCCGCGCGAGCACCCGCCCCAGCCGGCGCGTGTCGGCGCGGCCGCGGATGGTCAGCGAGCGCGATTCATCGCGGGGCGCGTCGTCACCCGCCTCCGCGTGACGGATCAGCGTGACACGCACGGGCCGGCGTCAGCCCTGGGGGCTCGATCCGTCCGGAGGCGAGCTGCCTCCGTGCCCGCCCGTGTCGCCCGGTCCCGAAGGCGCCGACGCCGACGCCGGCGACGGTACCGCGAGACCCTGCGGTCCGGGAGCAGCCTCGCCCGCGTCCGGGGGGGCCGCGGCGGCGGGTGCCGGTGGCGGCGCGGCCGCCACGGGCGGCGCGGCCGCGGGCTCGGGCGGCGCAGCCGCCGGCGCCTCCGGTGCGGCCGGTGCGGTCGCCACCGGAACCGGGGCGGGGCCCGGGTCGATCCCACGCTGCTTCAGCGCGGCGAGGTAGTGATCGCGCTCGGCGATCGCCGTCAGCAGCCGCTGCCTCATCGTGTCGTTGTTCTGCTTGAGGCGCGCGATCTCGGCCAGATCGCGCTGCCGCGTCGAATCGACCCGCGACGCCCGCGCGAACGCCTTGAGGAACTCGGCCTGGCCAAGCTCCGCCATCCCGGCCGCCTTGTACTTGCCGGTTTCGACCTTCTCCAGGTAGCCCTCGGCGGCGAGGCCGAGCAGCGCCTTCGACACCTGTGGCTCCCCGGCGCCAATCGATAACGAGATGTCGACCGGCGAGAACGACTCGTTGCTGGTCGCCATGCGCTTGAGCTCGTCGTACAGCTCCTGCCGATCGACCTTTGCACCGGCATCCCCGCCGCCGAAAGCACTCTTTGAGCTGGTGTGGCTTCGCTTGAGGCTCATCCGCTGTCTCCTGGGCCGAACGTATACCACCTTAAGGCGGAATGCGCGGTGGGGGGACCCCACCGGGCCCCCTTACAGGAATTGTCAGAATCCCAGCTGAACCGCGGCGCGCAGGCGATGGACGTCGGGCGCCGAGCCGGCGTCCACCCCGGTCGTTGCATCCTCGCCGTGCAGGTGCGTGTAATCGACCTGCAGCTTCATCCGGTGGCTGCCGCGCAGGTAAGCGTTGATCGCGACCGACTGCTCGTTGATCTCCGTCCCCAGCCGCGCGCGTTCTGCGGGCGTCGCTTTGTATCGCGGCACGTCCGTGTGCGCGAGGCGGCCCGCGACCTGCAACCGGCCGCGAATGATGAAATAGCTCGCCTGCACGTAGGCGCCCTGGTAGCTGCGCGACGGGTAGATGCCGCCGGGCGTCTCCGTGCGTCCGAACCACTCGGCCTGCAGCGCGGCCCCGCGCCAGAGCGCCTTCAGCTCCACGTTCCCCTGCCACACCGCCACGTTGTCGATGCGGCCGTCGTTGTCCTGGTCGGTGTCGACCAGCGGGTCCCCGGTGCGCGCGATGACGTCGGTCGGGATCAGGTTGTAGTAGCCGGCCAGCCCCATCATCGCGACCGGCTCGGGATGCCATTCGATGTCGCCTTCGCCCGCCGGCACCGGTCCCCACGGGGCGGCCACGACGCGCGCCGCATACGCGAGATCGAGGTTGTCGTTGAGCTTCCCGTCGGCGCCGTTGAGGACGGCGAACTGATACTGCAGCCGCCCCTCGAGCGGCCGGCCGATGGCCATGAGGCCGGTGTCTCGCTCCAGCGAGAAGGCGGCCATCGGCGCCGAGATGTTGATGAATTCGAGGTCGCCGCTGTAGATCAGCCGCTGGAGGCCGTAGGGGACCTTGAACTGCCCCACGCGCAGGCCGAGCGCGCGCGTGAAGGCGACCTGGATGTAGGCGTCGTTGAGCGCGGGCGTCTCCGCGGCGTCGAGCTGCAGCCGGTACATGAACTGACGGCCACCGACGTGACCATCCAGGATCAGCTCGGCATGGGTGAGCGCGAACCCGGACGTGTCGGGCGGGGCCGTGTCCAGCGTCCCCTGCGACGCGAGCCCGCCCTCCCAGACCGTCTGCAGGCGCAGGTGCGGCACGAGAAGAAAGAGCCCGTTCGGCGACCGCATGGCGTAGCCCTCGTCGCGGAACTTGATCACCGACGTCTCGCCGCCCGCGTCGGTCGCGAGCGCGTCATCGCGGCGATCGTTTTCGCCCAGGCGCGCCTCCAGCTCGTCCAGCCGGCGGCGCATGTCGTCGACCGACGCGCGCGAGCGATCGAACGCCTCGATGATGCGGCGGAGCTCGATCACCTGGGCCTCGACGTCCTGCACCGCCTTGCGCGACGCCGCCAGCTCGGCTTCGGTCTTCGCGCTCGCGTCAGCCGCGGAAGGCGCAGCGGCTGGCGACGGCGCGGGCGCGGCGGCCGGAGCGGCGGTCTGCGCGCTCGCCACCCCCGAAAACACGGCGAGGGCCGTCACCAACGCGACGGCGGCGGGACGCATCAATGGCGCTTGCGGCGCTTGCCGCCGCCTTGTTCGACCTTCCTCTGCCCACCCTGCCCACCGCCGCCCGTCGCCGCCACCGGCTGCAGCCAGAGGCGCGAGCCTTCCGGGTCGCGCCGGTACTTGCGCATGAGAAAGGCCAGCAGGCCGAGGCCGAGTATCGCCGAAACGACGCCGATGATTGTCGACGTCGACACCTCGCTGTCGAAGATCGGGAGCCTATAAAGGCCGCGATCGGTGTCGTCACGATATTGCTCGATGAGCGAGCGCAGGACCCCGTATCCCACCACCCAGCCGACGAACACCTGCCCGGAGAAAGTCCGGTAGCGGCGGATCAACATCAGAAGGGCAAACAGGGAGAGGCCGACCAGCGACTCGTAGATCTGCGTCGGGTGGACCGGATATGACCAGGCGGCAGTCTCCGGAAGCCGATCGACCGTTTGCGCGACATGGTGGTGCCAGGCCGGGCTGCCCTTGGGAAACTGCACGGCCCAGGGGAGATGGGACGGCTTGCCGTAGTCGCACCCGAACAGAAAACAGCCGATGCGGGTAATCGCCGTCCCGAGCACGACCGACGGCGCCGCCACGTCCGCCCACTGAAGAAGCGGGATGCCGCGCTTGCGGCAGCAGTACCAGGTGGCCAAGGTACCGCCGATCATTCCGCCGTAGGCGACCAGGCCGCCTTGATTGATGAGCGGGATGTCGCCAATCGTCGCCGACGGCGTCGTGAAGTACCAGAGCAGGCGCGAGCCGATGATCGACCAGACCGCCCCCCACATGTACAGGCTGCCGGCCTCCTGCTGGTCGATGCCGTCCTGCTTGGCCAGGTGCATCGCGATGAACCAACCGACCACCAGGGACGTCCCCAGCATCACGCCGTAGGCGTAGATCGGAACGAAGCCGACCCGGAGGTTCGCCATCACGTCGGCGCCTTCGACTCCGAACTTCCCGATCAGCCTGAGTACGGCCGCCGCGCCGGCCAGCGCCCAGACCGACGTCATCGGGAACACTGGCTTCTTGCCCTTCGATTTCCAGGGGACGACGTCCCGGACGATGGCGATGACCGCGACCAGCAGACAGGCGATCAGCAGGGGAAGCGCCGGAATCTTGAACAGGATTGGTCGCATGACGAACTGCCGACTCTAGATATTCCGCCAGCCGCCCAAGGTCAATGTCGGCGGCGCCAGCGCCTCGGCCGGCCCGCGAGCCAGGCGAACAGGAGAAACACCGCGAACAGGGCCGCGGCGATCCCGGCGACCCACGTCGCGGTCGTATGGCCGCGACCGTCGAACAGGACCGCGACCGCCGCCGCCGCCGCCGTGAGCATCCCCCACAGGATCTGCTGGCCGCCGTAATAGAGCATCCGGGCGTTGTCCTCGAGGTTCCCCACGCGCAGCTCGAGATCTCCGCGCAGCGCGCGGTTGATGAAGCGCTGCAGGTCGCCCGGCAGCGCGAGCGCCGCCAGCGCCATCTCGCGGGTGGCGTCGACGACCACCTCCGACCACTGTTTCTTCTCGCCCAGCAGGAAACGCTCGAGGTAGGGCTCGATCACCTCGGTCGGGTTCATCTCCGGATCCAGCGTGGTACAGACGCCCAGCAGCAAGAGCAGCGTCCGCTCGAGCAGTATCCACTCCTTGGGGATGTGGAACGCGTCTTTCAAGTCGGCGAGGCTGACGTTCATGTCGCGCAGGTCGAGCAGGCTGCCCAGGGTCTGGTCGGCCTCGAACTTGATGTCCTTCAGCGAGAAGCCCTTCATCGACACCTGCCCGCGCAGCTTGTCGTGGAAGTACTGCACGACGCGGTCGAACACCTCCGGATCGGCCCGCCGCGAGATGAACCCCATCTCCTTCATCGCCGACACGATGCGCATCGTGTCGCGCGTGATCGCGCCCTGCAGGAACGACATCATCCCGCGCCGCATCCCCTCGCTGACCGTCCCGATGGCGCCGAAATCCAGGAACACGATCGTCGGCGGCCCGGCGGGCGGCGACTGGATCAGCAGGTTCCCGGGGTGCGGGTCCGCGTGATAGATGCCGTCGGTGAAGATCTGCTCGCAGTAGGCCTGAACGCAGGTGCGCGCCGCGGCGCGACGATCGATCTTCTGGTTCTCGAGCCGCTCCAGCTGCGCGACCTTGGTCCCTTCCATCCACTCGGTGGTGAGCACGCGCATCGTCGAGCAGTCGGCGATCACGCGCGGGAAGCGGACGTTGGGCGCGTTGCGGGCCGCGAAGTTGGCGGTGATCCTGTCGATCGCCGCCGCCTCGCGCCGGAAGTCCAGCTCGGCCAGCACCATCTCGCTGATCTCGCGGTAGATGGTGTCGAAGCCGTAGTCGGGCATGAACCAGCGCAGGACGTTGAAGATGCGGCGCAGCGCGTGCAGGTCGATGCGCACCATCTCTTCGATGTCCGGGTACTGAACCTTCACCGCGACCGGCTCGCCGCTGTGCAGGCGCGCCCGGTGGACCTGCCCGATCGACGCCGAGGCGACCGGCTCCTGCGAGAACTCCGCGAACAGCTCGGTCGGTCCGCGGCCGCCGAACTCCTCGCGCAGGCGCGCCTCGATGTCGCGGTACGGGCGCGGGGGGACCTGATCCTGCAGCCGCTCCAGCTCCTCGCGGAACGCGTCGGGGAGGAAGTTCGCCATGATGCTGATGAGCTGGCCGACCTTGATGAACAGGCCGCGCAGCCGCAGGATCGCGGCTTCGATCCGGCGCGCGTTCCGGCGGTGCTTCTCCTGCGTCAGCCGTTCGATCGCCTCCGGCCGGCGAAACCGGCGCGCGATCGCGAGCGTGAAGTACGAGAGCGCGACCTGGATGGTCACGTAGTAGGCGACGATCAGGCGGGAACGGCCGGCCACGGAGGCGCTGACTATCGCACCGAATCCTCGTACGCGGTAACCTTCGCGCCATGACGGAGGACGCAAAGCGCAAGCGCGGCGAAGGCGAAGACGACGCGACGACCGTGATGCCCGAAGGCGAGGAGGAGGTCACGTCGCCGGGCGGCGACCGGGACCGCGAGGGCGGCATCAGCGACTTCGTGCGGCGCGCGGTCTCGGCCGGCGTCGGCGCCGCCAGCCGCTCGAAGGACGACATCATGCGCGCCGCGGCGGGCGAGATCCGCAGCTGGCTCGAACACCTCAACCTCAACGAAGAGGTCGCGAAGGTGCTCTCCAAGATGGTGATCGAGGTGAAGACCGAGATCCGCTTCCGCCCGACCGACGACGGCAAGCTGGTGTCGGAGACCAGTAACGACGTGAAGGTCAAAGGTCGCTAGGTCGATAGATCGGTAGCCCGACCGAGCGTCGGAGCCCGCGTGATGAACCAGCTGCGTCTCTTCCGCGTCCTGGTCTCCGCGCAGATCGGGCTGGTCGTGCTTTCGATCGCCGCCAGCGTGAGGCTCGAGAAGACGCTCCCGGAGACGCTGCAGGCCTACCTGCGCGCGCAGCAAGAGGCGCCGTTCGTCTCCAGGGACGCTGCCCTCGTCGCCGCAGGGATCGTTCTGATGGCGGCGTTCGTCGTCGCGTGGATCGCGCTGCTGCGCTTTTGGCGGATCGGCCCCTGGTTCTACCTGACCACCAACGTCGCCGGCGTGGTGCTGACGCTCGCCGCCGGCCCGACGGTCACGACCGCGATCGAGACCACGCTGGACACCACGTCGTCGGTGATCGCGGGCGCCATCATCGCGATGGCGTTCTTCTCGGACGTCGCCGCCCGCTTCCGCGCGGACGCTACCTTGCGACCTTGAGCTTGCGGTCGATGTCGGCGAAGCAGACGGTGCGGTTGCGGCCGCCGTGCTTGGCGCTGTAGAGCGCCTGGTCGGCGCGGGCGATGATCTCGGGCTTGTCGCGTGAGTCGTCCGGGTAGCTGGCGACGCCGATAGACAGCGTCGCGCCGAACGACCCCTTAGACGACGGGAACGACTGGTCCTCGACCTCCTGGCGGATGCGCTCGGCCAGCTGTTGCGCGCCCGCCCGATCGGTCCCCTCCAGCACCAGCGCGAACTCCTCGCCACCGTAGCGCGCGACGATGTCGATCTTGCGCGCGCTCGCCTTCAGGATCGCGGCGACCCGGCGCAAGACCTCGTCGCCGGTCGGGTGGCCGTAGCTGTCGTTGATCTTCTTGAAGTGGTCGATGTCGGTCAGCAGCAGCGACACCGCCAGCTCGTGGCGCTCGGCGCGGCCCAGCATGGCCTGGAACCGCTCCTGGAAGGTGCGGTGGTTGACCAGGCCGGTCAGCCCGTCGGTCGTGGCCTGCTCCTCCAGCGCCTCGTACATGCGGGCGTTCTGCATCGAGACCGCGACCTGGTTGGCGATGACGCCCAGCATGTCGCGGCGGTCGCTCGGGAACGCGCCCACGCGCATCGCCGCGACCGTGAACGTGCCGATCACCTCGTCCTTCACGATCAGCGGCACCACCAGCAGCGACTCGTAGTCCTTGATGCGCATCGGGTGCGAGAACACGGGCACGTCCCGCTCGTGCCAGTCGCCACCCGCGGGCAACGCCAGCTTGTTCTTCGCCACCATCGACGCGATCGACGACGGGTCCTTGTGCGAGGTCCCGAGCAGCTTGTCCGCGCCCTCCCCGACCACGCGCCGGATCGTGTGGCTGCCGCGGCGGGCCTCGTAGGTGGCGATGGCGGCGAAGTCGAACTCGCACACGCCCCGGGCGCCCGCGATCGCCGCGTCGTACACCTGGTCCAGCGTCAGCGCGCGGTTCAGCTCGGCGGAGGCGCTGTAGAAACGTTCGTGTTCGTGCTTGGACCGTTCCAGCGCCTGGAACACCCGTTCGGACTGCACCACCCGCACCACCTGCGCCGCGGCGCTCTCCACCAGCGCGACGTCGGCCGGCTCGAACTTGCGCGCGTCGACCCGATCGGCGACGAGGATGCCGCGCGCGATGCGCCCCTCGACGACCGGCACGCCCAGGAACGCGCCGACCGGCGCCGGCCCCGCGTAATACGGGAGCAGCGACAGGCGCGGCGACTCGAGCACGAAGGGCCGGAGGTCCTTCAGGATCGCGCCCAGCACGCCCCCCCCGGCGGTGATCGACCCTTCGGCGACGTGGGTGGAGTCCGTGCACAGCTCCTTGACCTTCAGGTGGTCGCCCGCCTCGTCCAGCCAGAGCAGCGCGCAGGTCTGCAGGCCCAGCGCCGTCCGCAGCAGATCGAGGTTGTAGTAAAGCTGCTGGTGGATCGTCTGGATCGAGCCTTGCGACAGCTTCTCCTGCTCCTCGTCGCGCGTCCGCACGCGGCTCTCCGGTGACAGCGCGGTCGAGATCAGGCGGAAATCGCGGGCTTCCTCCCGCATCGCCGCGACCTCATCGTCCACCAGCTGCTTGTGCTCGCGGCGCTGGCGCGCGACCTCCGCGTGCAGGAACACCACGTTGAGCAGCGCGAACACCGCCACGAAGCTGGCGTGGCCAGGAAAGGCCGCGGCCGCTTCGGGCGCCGCGGCGGGGCCGAAGCAGAGCACCGCCTCGAACCCGATGGCGACGCCCGCCAGCGGCAGCCCGACGACCAGCCGGTGGAAGGTCACCAGGAAGCTGACCACCGCGTACACCAGCGGGTACACCGTCGACCCGACGCCCCCCGAAAAGGCGAGCAGCAGGTAGACCGTCGTCAGCAGCAGGAGGCCCAGCTCGGCGTCGGAGACCGCCTCGCGGCGCGCCGTCCGGCGGCGCTCCGCCGTGCGCACGCGGGCGGCGATCTTGAACGCGAGCATCCCGGTCAGCACGGTCGCGGCGGCGACGCGGCGCAGATCCGCGCCGGGCGCGCGCAGGTCGGGGAACCACCCGAACCACAGCAACACCAGCACCACGCCGCACACCACGAACGCCAGCGACGCGCGCGTGATGCGGCCCGTGTGGTAGCCGACGCGCTCGGCGAGGCTGCGGCTCTTCATCCTCATGGCTGTGGCCTGCTCATGGCTGTGGCCTGCTCATGGCTGCTGCCCGCCCGACAGGTCGACGACGACCTCGCCCGTGTGGACCCAGCCCAGCTCGTCGCGCGCGACGCGTTCGATGGCGGCGGGATCGGCGCGCAGCGCCTCGGCCTCACGCGCGAGCCGCTCGTTCTCCGCCGCCAGCTCCTGGTTGTGGGCGTGCAGCGCGGTCAGCTCGCGCCGCAGCACGATGGTGCGCGCGAGGCCCGAGCGCACGTAGACGTGGTACGGGACGTAGGCCAGCACGAAGACGACAACAGCGGCCGCTGCCAGCCGGCCTGCCCAAGTCTTGGTCTCCCGGCGCATGCGAAGTCCCCGCACATGCCAGTATCGGGGCCGGTCCCCAAGGCGTCCATTTTCCACGCGCCCGGGGGGTGGCCGGCCGCATCCAGCGGGCTACGAGGCGGCGCGGACCGCCCCGTAGCCGGCTGGATGGGCCTGTGAAAAGCGTCAGATCACGGGTTGATCGGGAAGCAGCAACCGGTGATGCAACCCTGCCCCGTCGGGCAGCCGTCGGCGGGCGTGTTCGTGCCCGGCCCGCAGGGCGGGAAGTCGCTGTCGCACTGGGACGGCGGCGGCGAGCCATCGGTGCCCGCGTCGGGGGTGCAGTCGGCGGGAATCGTCGGCTTGCCGATGCAGATCTCGCAGCGCTCGCAGGTGTTCGAGCACTGGGTCACCTGCGTGCAGGTCGGGCACTTGGCCGGGTTGCCGAAGTCGGCGGCGGTGCAGGTCGACGCCAGCTTGATCGGCGTCGGGGCCCCGGGGACGACGCAGCAGCCGAAGCAGTCGCAGCCATTCGGAACGAACTTGCGGCAGAAGTTGATGCACGACTGCGACTGCGACGCCGACGTCGAGCACTCCATCGCATGTGATGTCGCGTATTGCTGGCTGTACGGGCACTTCGTGTTGACGCTCAGCGGATCGCACTTGAGCTGCCAGTCGCAGCCGTCGTCGCCCGCGCCCGAGTTGCCGTCGAAGAAGCAGTCCTGCTTGCACTCGTCCATGTTGTCGCCCGGGATGCCGGTCGCGAACGAGCTCTCGTCGTTGTCGAGCGGGCCGACACATTCCGGATCGTCGTAGTCGATCTTGCCGTCGCCGTCGTTGTCCTTGCCGTCGCTGCACTGGGCGCTGCCGATGGGGACCTTGACGCCGCTTCCGCCTGCGCCGGTCGTTCCACCCCCACCCCCCCCGACGCCGCTGGCGGTCGTCCCACCAGAACTGCCAGCGACGCCGGAGATCCCGCCCCCACCCATCGTCCCGCCCGCCCCGCTCCCGGTCGTCCCCGCCGCCCCACTCCCCGTCGTCCCCGCCGCCCCACTCGCCGTCGTCCCCGCCGTCCCACTCCCCGTCGTCCCCGCCGCCCCGCTCGACCCCGCGGGCGAGCTGGTGCCGCATCCCGCGGCGAAATTGAAGAGCAGCGCAGCGCCGAAAACGCGAACCATTGAACTGGATGACATTTGACCTCTCATGCGGCTCTAGGGGGTGGGGTGATGGATGAAGCGCCCGGTCAGTTGATGAAGATGCGGCAGCAGCCGGTGATGCAGGCCGTTCCTTCCGGACACAGCGCGGGATCGATGCCGTATTGCCCGCACGCCATCACGCCGGCGGGGCAGGTGTAAGGCGTGCCGCCGTCAGGCGTGCACTCCGGAGGCAGCGTCGGCTTGCCGACACAGATCTCGCAGGTGCCGCAGGGGACCATGCACTGGGTCACCTGCGTGCAGCGCGGGCACTTGACCGGATCGTTGAAGTCGGCGGCGGTGCAGGTGGGCGCCAGGCGGATCGGCGTCGTCGCCCCGGGGACAGTGCAGCAGCCGAAGCAATCGCAGCCGTTCGGCACCAGCTTCCGGCAGTTATCGATACACGCCTGCGACTGCGACGACGCCACCGAACACTCGCTCGCGTGCGACGTGGCGTACGCCTGATCGTAGGCACACTCGCCGCTGGTGATCGCCGGATCGCACTTGAGCTGCCACAGGCAGTGGTCGTCGCCCATGCCCGAGTTGCCGTCGAAGAAACAGTCCTGCTTGCAGGCGTCGCTGTTGTCGCCGGGGATGCCGGTCGCGAACGTCCCCTCGTCGTTGTCGAGCGGCCCGACGCACTCCGGATCGAGGTAGTCGACCTTCCCGTCGCTGTCGTTATCGAGGCCGTCGCTGCACTGGGCGTTGCCGACCGAGACGTTGCCGCCGCCGCCGGTCAATCCTCCGGTGCCGGTCGCGCCCGCCGTCCCGGTCGCCCCCGCCGTTCCCGTCGACAGCGCGTTGACGGAGTTCCCACACCCGGGGACCAGCACCACGAAGGCACCGGCAACCAGAGCGGCAATGGCAGTTATGGCAACGGTCGTCGACGTCGGCTTCATGCAGCGTAGAGCCACCACATCGGCCAAATGGCTCACCGCTGAAAGAAATGATTTTGCGCTGAAATGCCCACGTAAACCCACACTTGCGTACTGAGCCGTTTGCGCGGGCATGGGCCTCTTACCTGTACAATGGGCGTCCTGGTGAGCCACACCGTTCTCCTTCAATCTGCGGATGCCGCCAGCGACGCCCAGCTGGTGGCGCGCGCCATCGAAGGCGATCGCTGGGGCCGCGAGATGCTGTACCGCCGCCACGCCACCTATCTACTGGCGATCGCGGCGCGCCTGCTCGGCAACCGGAACGAAGGTGAAGAGGTCGTGCAGGACACGTTCGTGACGGCGTTCGAGCAGCTGTCGACGCTGCGCGAGCCGGCGGCGCTGCGCGGCTGGCTCGCACAGATCGCGGTCAGCCAGGTTCGCCGGCGCATGCGCCGCGGGCGGCTGATGCGCGTGCTGGGCCTGGATCGCGGCGCGGACGACGCGACGCTGGCGGCGCTGGCTTCGCCCGGGATCCATCCCGATCACCGCGCCGAGCTGGCGCTGATCGATAAGGCGATGCGCGGGATGAACGCCAACGTCCGGATCGCGTGGATGCTCCGGATGGTCGAAGGGCTGGAGCTGGCGGAGGTCGCGTCGGCGTGCGGGTGCTCGCTGGCGACCGCCAAGCGCCGGATCGCGGCGGCCGACAGCGTGGTGCGCGCGCACATCGGTCCGCCCGAGCCGGAAGAGGAGATCGTGCAATGAGCCGGCTCAAGTTTCCGCTCAAGGAGGGGCTGCGCGATCCGGCCGACGAGGGCGCCGTATCGCGCATGTGGCAGGTGATCGACTCCCGTTTCCCGCGCCGTCGCGCCGGCCGGTCAGTGATGGCGTTCCTGGCGCCCGGCGCCGTGCTGGCCGCCGCGGCGGGCGTCGCCCTGGTGGCCTACGTGCGCCACGATCCCGGCCCCCTGCGGCTGGCGAACGGCAACCCGATCGTCGCGGTCGACGCGCCGCCGGCGGGCGTGCGGCTGGCGATGTCCGACGGTTCGAGCATCGATCTCGGGGGCGACGCGCGCTTCGAGCCGATCGAGTCGTCGGCCTCGACGTTCATCGCCATGCTGGAGCGCGGGACCGCCAGCTTCGAGGTCCGCCCGGGCGGTCCGCGCCGCTGGCAGATCGAGTGCGGGCTGGCGACCGTCGAGATCGTCGGCACGCGCTTCACCTGCGCGCGCAGCGCGGGCCGGCTGCACATCGGCGTCGAGCACGGCGTGGTGCTGGTGCGCGGCGAGCGGGTCCCCAATCGGGCGCGCCGGCTGGCGGCGGGCGAATCGCTGGACGTGCTGGACGCGACGGCGGCGGGCCCCGCGACCGAACGGGCGGGCGCCGGCACCACCGAGCCGGCGCAGCCGACGACGGCCGAAGAGGTGCCCGTGCAAGCGGCGCGCGCCGGCGGCGGCCCGAGCGGCGCCGGCACGGGCTGGCGCGAGCTGGCCCGCAACGGCCGGCACCGCGAGGCGTTCGCCACGCTGGGCACGCAGGGCATCCGGCGCGAAGCGAAGCGCCTCGGCATCGCGGACCTGTTCGCGCTCGCCGACGTGGCGCGCCTGTCGGGCCACCCGGCCGATGCGGTGGGGCCGCTCCAGCGCATCATCGACGGCTTCCCCTCCGATCCGCAGGCGCCGCTGGCCGCGTTCGCGCTCGGCCGGCTGGAGCTGGATGATCTCGGCCGGCCGCAAGCGGCGGCCGCCGCGTTCAGCCGCGCGCTGGAGATGGGCGCCCCGGACAGCCTCCGCGACAACGTGCGCGCCCGGCTCGAAGAAGCGCGCGCCCGTATGCGCAACGATCGTCGATAGACGATAGACTGGCGGCGTCCTTCGATGCCGCCCGCCCTCCGCAGGGGAATTGCCGCGCTCGTCGCCGTCGTGATCGCTCCGGTCGCGGCACGCGCGGCCGACATCCCTGTCATCCGGGTGTTCCCGCCCCTGTGCGCGGAGACCCCAGTGTCGGTCGACGACTTCGTCGATGCGCTGCGCGTCGAGCTGGCGGGCCGGCAGCCCCACTGCTGCGTCGTCGGGCCGGCCGGCGAGGCCGCCGCCACCGACGCCCTAAAGGTCAGCCTGTCGATCGAACCGTGCGAGGCGGCCACCCAGCAGGTCGAGGTGCAGGTCGACGTGACCGCCACGCAGCGGACGATCACGCGGCAGGTGGCGCTCGCCGATCTGCCGCCCGAGGCGCGGCCGCGCGCGCTGGCGCTGGCGGTGGCGGAGCTGATTCGCTCGGCGGGCGAAGCGCCGCAACCGGAGGCGTTGCCGCCGGCGCCTGTTCCGGCCGTCGCGCCCGAGCGCCAGCTGCGCCTGACCGGCAACCTGGGCGCCGAGATACGCAGCCACTTCTCGCTGCACACGGCGCTGTGGGGCCTGCGGGTCGGCCTCATGCTGTCGGGCATCCGCTGGCAGATCAGCCTCGACGCCGGCGCGGCGACCAGCCGCAACGAGGTGAACCTCGGCGATCTGCGCATCCTGCTCGCCAGCGCGACGCTGTTCGCCGGCCCGCGCTTCGTCCTCGGGCCCGTGATCGCCAGCGTCGGACCGGCCGGCACGCTTGGCTGGGCGCGGATCGAGGGGCAGTCGGGCATGTCCGGGGTCTTCGGGCGCGACGGATCCGGACTGGTGAGCACGGTCGGCCTTCGCGCCGCCGCGGAAGGACCCGCGTCGAGCGCCATCCGCCTGCTCGCCTATCTCGAAGGGGGCCTCACCGTTCGCAGCCTGGAGGCCGACGTCAACAACCAGCCCGCGGCCGGGATCTCCGGGCCTTATTTCCTGCTCGCCCTCGGCGCCCGTCTTGGACCGAGCTAGCCGACCGCGCCTGAAAATCAAACAGGGAGGAACAGAGGAAGGGAACCGGATCGATCCGGCTCTGTTCCTCCGCTCCTCCCTGCGAATTTTTCTGGGATCAGTAAGGCTTGCTGGCGTTCGGCGATTCGCGGCCGCTCATCGCCGCGACCGCGTCGTTCGCGTCCGCGGGGATGCGGCGGAGGCGATCACGCAGGTCGTCGCGCAGCTCGCGTCCCGCCTTGGGCGCCAGCAGCATGCCGACGCCGGCTCCCACGAGCAGCCCGATGCCGAACGTCGCCAGCGTGCCCGCCAGCATGGCGCCGGTCGAGCTCTTGGTCTGCAGGCCCATCATCTCCAGAATGTCGTCCTTGTCGAAATTACGCAGTTCCTTCAGGTTCATGGCTCTTCTCCCCTTGTTCGCGTTCGTCTTGCACCCTGTCCCTTGCCGGTCGTGACGTCCTCGTCTTCCAGCCCCTCGACCAGCTCCGCTACCTCCTGCTTGAGGAGCGGCAGCACGGCCAGCCGCAGGCCTATCCGCAGGCCCAGCCGCACGATGCCCCCGGTCAGCGGCGTGAACAGCCCGCCGCCCAGCACATACCCGATCCCGATCGCAGCCGCGACGGTTCCATAAGGATGGCGATGGACGCGCCCTTTG
>Ga0111539_10006370_pt1 | contig 15225 bp, 6 predicted proteins | sample RhiMethybrSRZTD1_FD_79667 | JGI IMG/M metagenome (GOLD analysis project Ga0111539, IMG submission 79667) | Populus rhizosphere microbial communities from Tennessee, USA - Rhizosphere MetaG P. TD hybrid SRZTD1 (version 2) (version 2) | ecosystem: Host-associated > Plants > Roots > Rhizosphere >... | reverse complement strand
CGATGTACTGAAGCGTCCTCACTCCGCGCGCGTTGTAAGAGAAGTTTGTGTTGGCCGTAGCGACGTTAATGAACGCGAACGGCAGATTCTGATCCGGGAACGGCGTCAGGAACGAGAAGAAGTACTTGCTGATACCAAAGATAGCCTCATTGGTAACGGTTCCCGTCGGTGACCAGCGCCAGTTGACTGCGAGATTCTTGGGTGTGCGATATGTATCAACGAAGTTCGTCGAGTCCGGGAAGATGGGTCGACCGCCATTGGCTGAGTCGCCCAACGTAGTTTGAGATCCCTGCGCGTACCGAACGTACACCAGATTCTTTGTATTGAGATTGAAGTCTAACTTGGTGACAAAGTCGTATTGTCTCTCGTGCTGGGGTGATCCGAAATTAAAACCTGCCGTATTGAGACCATCACCAACCGTAAAGTTGTTTGGCAATGGCATCGCATTAAGTTGATCCATCAGAGCCTGATCCCGAGTGATTCCCGCTGGGTTCGTAACGATGTTGTAAGTACGAGTGCAGCGAAAGTCTGCGGGTATCGGATTCGGAAGTACGTTAGGACACGCAGGGAATAACTGATTTCCTGCCAGGTCAACGGTGTCAATACCATTGGCGCCGGACGGAACATTTGGGCCGTTAACTGTGTAGCGAAAGATTCCCTGGCGCGCACTCTGCGTGTAAACCGTTCGTGTAACGAGGCCGGTGTCGTACGCGCGAAGGAGTTGCAGGTTGGTAAAGAAGAAAGCCTTGTCGCGCATCCATCCCATCTTTCGTCCTTCACCAAAGCCGGGATTGAAAAGTGGGCCACCAATACTGCCGCCAAAAATATGCTGCACGAATTGATCTCTCGGAGTTCCGGCAATCGTGTTTGGATAACTCTTGGCATCGAGTGCGGGCGTGCGGTAGTACTCAAAGATATTGCCGTGGAAGTCGTTGGATCCGGACTTCGTTACCAGCGTCACCTGGGCGCCGCTGCTGCGACCGAGTTCCGCAGTGAAGTTGCTGGTCACTATCTGAAACTCCTGGACCGAGTCAGGATTCGGACGAAGCGGTGTGAAGTTTGAACCGCCCGCCGTCGACTCGTTGATGTCAATACCATCGAGCGTGAAGTTGAAAGCACGGTCACGCGAGCCGTTGACGTTAACCGCACCGCCGGTGTTGCCGCCGATGACCACGCCGGGTTGGAAATTCAAAAGGTCGAGTGGATTTCTGCCGCGCGTGCCTACAATCGGAAGCGCCTCGAGCGTCCTCTGTTCGATCGTGCTGCCGATGTTTCCGGAGCTGCTGGTCTGCACTTGTTCGGCGCCCGCCTGAACAGTCACGGTCTCGGCCACGCCGCCGGTCTCGAGCGTTGGGCTGACAGTCGCAGGCTGGTTGACGTTAACCGGCGTCGCCTGGCTGATGAATTTCTTGAAACCTTGTTTCTCGATGGTGACGGTATAACTTCCGACCTGGACCAGGTCGAAGGAATAGGTTCCGCTTTCACTGGTCGTAGTGGTAAAGGAAACTCCGGTAGCTTCGTTGGTGAGAGTCACCGTTGCTCCGGCAACCGCGGCGCCATTGGCGTCCTGGACAATTCCTGTTACGCGAGATGTAGTTCCCTGCCCGCTTGCAACTGCGACCATACAGAATAGTAAGAGCAAAGACGCAAGAATTAAATTTCTCATGTTGTCCTCGGTTTGGAGAAGGGTTTGAGCTACGAAATTTCGGACGGATTATAGATCGCTTTACAAATAATGGTAGCTAAAGATTTTTATCCGTCCAATAAGAATACCTGATGAATAGTGCACTCCTGATTACCATGTCTTATCCTGTCCATCCTGTTTCATCTTAAAAATCCTGTCCAACTGATCTGTTAGACTCACGCCATGCCCAAATTTGTATTTGGTCCGGCATCTTTCACTGTTCCAACCACTCAGATCACAGCCAGAGATATCGATGAAGTTCTACCCTTACTAGAATTCGCCGAAAGAGAATCGAATGCGGGATCGTACGTCGCCGTAATGCTGAGTTACGAAGCGGCACCCGCGTTCGATTCCGTGTTAGCGGTTCACAAACCATCCGACTTTCCACTCGCATGGGCCGCTTCCTTCTCAGGGCCATCCGAAATTAAGGATCCAAGTAGCCCAATAATCTCTTCAAACTCGTGGTCGCCAGGTGTCGCGCGCGATGAATACGACAACGCCGTCACGCGGATCAAAGACCTGATCGCCGCCGGCGATACTTACCAGGTCAACTATACATTTCCAGTTACTTCAAACTTCACTGTGGATCATTTCGCCTGGTATCGCAGTCTCTGCCTCGCCCAGGGAGCGGAATATTCCGCTTACATCGATCTCGATCGTTACAAGGTCCTTTGCTTGTCGCCGGAGCTATTCTTCAGGCGTACCGGCAATCACGTCGTCACGAAGCCGATGAAGGGCACACTTCGGCGCGGTCGCTGGTCGAAAGAAGATCAGGACCTCGCGCAGTGGCTCAAACACTCCAAAAAAGATCGAGCCGAGAACGTGATGATCGTCGATTTGCTGCGCAATGACCTCGGTAAGGTTTCCGTTCCCGGCAGCGTTCGCGTGTCGTCGCTATTCGATCTCGAACGCTTTGAGACTATCTGGCAGATGACGTCAACGGTCGAATCGATGCTGTGTGAGGGAACGAGTCTCGTCGAGTTGATGCGCGCCCTTTTTCCCTGCGGTTCGATCACGGGCGCACCGAAGATTCGCACGATGCAGATCATTCGCGAGTTGGAGCCTTTCCCCCGCGGCGTTTATACAGGTGCGATTGGCTTGCTGAAGCCAGGCGGTGATTGCGTCTTCAATGTCGCGATACGGACGGTGGTGGTTGATACCGAATCCGGCATGGCGACCTTCGGAGTCGGCGGTGGTGTGACCATCGACTCGACTGCCGAGCGCGAGTATGAAGAGTGTCTGGTTAAAAGCAGATTTCTGCATTCGCAGCCCATGGAGTTTCAGTTGTTTGAATCGATCCTGCTGGAGGATGGGGATTACTTTCTGCTGCCGGAGCATCTGGAGCGTCTGAAAGATTCGGCGCAGTATTTTGGGTTTCGGTTTGTGGGAACAGGGATTAACGCGGATCTGGAACGGATTAAAACCGAGGGTGGATCGTTCAAAGTGCGGTTGGTGCTATTTAAAGGCGGGAAGATAGAAACGCAGGTAACACCGATGGAATTATTGACTGAGATGAAGCCTGTCGTGCTCGCGACGGAGCCCGTCAATTCGTCGGATCGGTTTCTGTTTCACAAGACCACGCGACGACGCAGTGGTGATGACGTTATCTTCTGGAATGAACGAGGCGAGATAACAGAATCAAGCATCGCCAATATCGTCGTTCCAATCGACGGCCAACTCTTCACGCCGCCAATCGAATGCGGGCTGTTGCCGGGCGTCTTCCGAAATCACTTGTTAGCGGAAGGAAAGATCAAGGAGCGAGTGATTACGATCGAAGAATTTCAAAACGCGCCCGAATTCTTCCTCATCAACTCCGTCCGCAAATGGAGCCGCGGATCTTTTCAGAGCCTTTAACCAAATTTCTGAAGGCGTACAGCTTTTTGGATGAAAGTATTCGGATGCGGATGCATTTTCCGACCACGATTGACGTTTAACCCCACACAAATCGTCCTTTTTAAAGGAGCAACCACGTTGAGATCGTGTGGCTACTTACTTGCCTAGTAGGTTTCACACGTTTTCGCACTTGTAAACAAACTGTCCCACGTCACAGAAAGACTTCGAAACCTATCCCAGAAGGAGGCCAAAACCTATGGCTCGCTTTTTCACTGGAGTTCTTTTCCTTGTAGTTGCGTTGTCACTTCCTATCGTGGTCTCAGCTCAGGTTACGACATCGGGTCGTCTTACGGGTCTGGTAACAGACTCACAAGGTGCTCTCGTGCCCGGAGCCACTATCGAAGCGGTCCAAAACGAAACCAAAGCCACGTTCACTGCGATAGCTAACGGTGAGGGCAGTTGGTCGGTCCCGTCCGTCGCAAACGGCACCTACACGATTACTGTCACAGCCCCAAACTTCAAGAAAACAGTAATCCAGAACGTAAAGGTTGATGCGGGGCAGATAACGACAGCAAATGCCAGCCTCGAACCAGGTGGTGCAAACGAGGAAGTTGTGGTTTCAGGCGGCGGCGAAATCCTGCAAACGGAAAGCGCCAACGTTGCCACGACAATTGTCGGCAAACAGATTACCCAGCTTCCATTCGTCACACGCGATGCGCTTCAACTCGTGTTGACGCTACCCGGCGTCCAGACGCCCGGCGCGCCGCGAACCTCCTCGATCAACGGACTGCCAAAAGGCTCCGTGAATCTCACGCTCGACGGGGCAAACATTCAGGATAACTTCCTGCGCAGCTCTGATGGTTTCTTCACGCAGGTACAACCAAAAGCTGACGCCGTCCAGGAAGTGACTGTCTCGACTGCCGTTCCCGGTGCGGAGAGTGGCGGCGAAGGAGCAGTCCAGGTTCGTTTCGTAACCAAATCCGGAACTTCCGAATTCCATGGCGGCGGCTTCTGGCAATACCGCTCGCCGCGATTCAATTCAAATTACTATTTCAACAATGTCGACGGCTTGCCGCGCGACAGTCTGTTCCTGCGACAGTACGGCGGCCACATTGGTGGGCCGATCATCATCCCCAAACTCCTCAAGAGCCGAGATCGTGCGTTCTTCTTCTTAAACTATGAAGAGTTTCGGCTGCCGCAGGCATATGGCTCACTCTCAGCCGTCGGAAACATTCTGGTCCTTACACCGGAAGCACGTCAGGGGCTATTCACCTATAAAGATTCCGGTGGTACGGTTCGAACCATCAATCTGCTTTCCCTCGCGGCGTCCAAAGGCTTTACGGGAACGATCGATCCGACGATCGGCTCCGGCCTCGATATCGTCAACGGTGCTGTTCGTAGCGAAGGTGCGTTAAAGAGTCGCATCGCTTCGGCCAACGACTACAACCGCCTCGACTATAACTTCCAGGACCCCGGCACAAACATTCGCCGTTTTCCAACTGCCAGGTTTGACTGGAACATTACAAAGAACCAGCACCTCGAGTTTATTCACAACTACCAGTTCTATTATTCGACGCCTGATGCTGTGAACGGTCAGAACAGCGTCGCGCCCGGACAGGGAATCGTGATTGGTACACCCGGCGTTACGGGATCCATTTATCGCGACTCCTTCTCTTACGTGATGGCCCATCGCTGGACTATCAACGACCATCTCGTTAACGAAATACGGGCCACCTCGGGCGGTAACGGAACGTCGGTGTTTACGCGTGAGTTTGCGCCGGGCCTCTTCCAAATGTGGGGCGGAAATGCCCTGGCAACTGGATCCTTTCTTGGAGCGCAGAGTCTCGCCACCGGTGCGTTCTACAATCGCCGGACCACGTCGCGACGCAATACTCCGACAAAGGGTCTCACGGATAACATAACTTTCCTCAAGAGCGTTCACACGCTGAATTTTGGCGCCTCGTTCCTGCGAATCAACTCGTTCACACAGGCTTCCGGAACGCAAGTAGTTCCACAGGTGGTCCTCGGAATCACTTCTGACGATCCGATGACAGCCAGCGTGTTCACCAACACCGGCGCTAATCCCAACTTCCCCGGAGCAAACTCCACGCAGTTGGGAAATGCCCAATCACTCTATGCAATCCTGACCGGACGCGTTAGCGCCATCAATCGATCCGCTTCGCTCGATAGTAATGGGAAGTATGTGTTTGATGGCTTCACTGAATACAACCATCAAAACGAGTGGGCGTTCTACGGGCAGGATTCGTGGAAGCTTAGACCGAACCTAACTCTGAACTTTGGCCTGCGCTGGGAATTCGAACCTTCCGCCGTAAACGATAATAACGTCTACACCAGAACTGGTTTTGACGGAATCTATGGTGTTTCCGGAGTCGGAAATCTTTTTGCTCCAGGTGTATTCCAGGGCCAGCCGACTCAGTTTCGTCTTCTGGAAGAGGGTGAAAAGGGTTATCCGACGCGACACAAGGATTTCGCACCGTCGTTCGGCTTTGCTTACTCACCTGACTTCAAATCAGGATTCCTGAAACGGCTGGCAGGCGAAAGCGGACAAACCGTCATCCGAGGAGGTTACTCGATCGCCTACACCCGCGAAGGCTTCAATGCCTACACGGCGATGTTCGGCTCCAACGAAGGTGGAACGGTGAATCTGAATGTGAGCCCGTCACTCACTCCGGGAATTTTCCCGGCTGGCAGCGTTCTCTTCCGCAATGGAAACTTCCCTGCTCTCACTCCTCCGGCAGACACAAGCAAGTATCCATTTACGCCTGCCTTTGGCAGTGCCGGTGGCGCAAACGATTTCGATTCGGCGTTGAAGGGTGGTTATACGCAGTCGTTCTCGTTCGGTATTCAACGCGAGCTCAACAAGAATACTGCGTTGGAAGTTCGTTTCGTGCGTACGCGCGGAACTCACCTCTGGCGCCAGTATGATCTCAACGAGGTCAATATCTTTGAGAACGGGTTTCTGGATCAATTCAAAGCAGCGGCAAATAATCTCGCCATTAGTCGTGCAAACAACAAAGGCGACAACTATGGCAATCAGGGATTGCCGGGACAGGTTAATGTGCCGCTCATTACCGTCGGTCTGAATTCATCAACGAATTCAACGATGATTACGCGCCTGCTCCAGGGACAAGCGGGTGCGGCCGCTAACACGATCGCTTTCAATCTGAGCAACATGAATCGATTGATTAATGCGAACTTGATTCCTTTCTCCACACTGCCCGCCTCGTCGGGTTGCGTTTCAGGAAATACCTTGACGCAAACCTGCAAGGTCTCGAATTTCTTCCTGGTAAATCCGCAAACAAGTGGCGGCGCATTTCTGATGACGCAGGGTACCGATACTTCGTTCAACGCTCTGCAAATCGAAGTGCGACGACGCCTGGCGAATGGGCTGCTGTTTCAGGGCAGCTATCAGTATGGAAAAGCATTGGCAAATGCCTTTGTCTCTTCGTCGTCAGTATTCTCGCAACCCAGAACACTGCGGGATCCTGAGGCAGACCGCAACTACTCGCCGTGGGACGTCCGCCACGGGCTTAAGTTCGACTACATCTACGAGCTGCCATTTGGACCAGGTAAAAGGTTCTTCACTTCCAGCAACCCCTTCGTCCAGCGCGCTATCGGCAATTGGCAGATTGGCGGAGTAACCAGGATTCAATCCGGACCGGCGACGCTGCTCACGAGTGGTGGTCGCGCCACGGTCAACCAGAACGACTCCGGTGTGGTACTTCACAACATGACCTTGAAGGATCTACAGAAGATGGTGAACATTCGAAAAGATCCGAGTGGCATCGTCTACTGGCTGCCGCAGAACGTAATCGATAACACGATCGCAGCTTTTGCTAGCTCAACTGGTGCTCCGTTGGATCCCAATGCTCCTTACATTGGCCCGCCGTTGACACCGGGCGTCCTTGGCGACCGAATTGTTTTCCATGGACCAATGACGGCGCGTTTTGACTTCAACATACTCAAACGAATTCCGCTCACGGAAAAAGTAAATCTCGAAGGTCGCGTTTCGTTCCTGAACGCCTTCAATCGTGCGAACTTTTTCCTCGGCGACTCCGACGCAACAATACGCAGCGTCAGTGCTGCGTCGACATCGTTCGGTCAAACTCGATCTGCTTACCGTGACATTACTGTTTCGGGAACAAACGATCCGGGTGGTCGATTGATTGAGTGGCAATTCAGGATTAACTTCTAGGGTGAAATAAGCCACGGATAAACACGGATTGCTTCTAGATCAGCGCTGATCTCTTAAACAATCCGTGTTATCCGTGGCTAATTCTTTTTTAGCCTGTCAATTTCGGCTTTGATCTGAACTGCATTCGGAGCGGCAGGTACGTCCTTCAAGTATTGTTCAAAGGCTTTCAGTGCTGCGGCGGGTTTTTGTTGCATGAGATAGAGCTGGCCCAGGAACATCTGTGCGTTGCCGGCACCCGGTCCGGCTATCTCATATGCACGAAGCAGCGACTTCTCGGATTCATCCAATCGATTAAGCTGGAGTAAGGTGGCTCCCAGCAACAACTGCGCATTTGCGGCGCTGTCGTTGATGGTCACTGCTTTCTTCAGTTCCTCAGCAGCTTGTTCAAATTGATCCCGGCGATTGAGAACTACTCCCAGCTTGAAATGAAGGTCGACCTGGGCGGAAGTATCATTTGTCGACTCACTTAACGCGGCGCGCAACACTTGCTCTGCTTTGGCTAAGTCAGCAATACCCACCAGCGCATCGGCATAAGACAAGGCCAGGCCCTTCAGCGAACGATCTTTCTCATACAGCAATGCAAGGATCTTGATCGCTTCTTTATCGTGACCCTGCCGGTGCAAGACGACGCCGAGGTTGAGACGGGCAAGATGAAAGTTCTCATCGACTTTTACTGCCTGCGCAAAGAGTTCGGCCGCTTCCGGCAGCCTGTTCAGTTGAAGATATAGAACGCCCAGATCGTTCAGTGCGCGAAGATAATGCGAAGATATTTTGATAGCTCGCTTAAGCTCCGTTATTGCTGCCTCGGTCTGGCCACTCGCGAGCGCCTTCATACCAGCTTCGTAAGCAGCGACAGCATTCTTATCGACATTGACCTCCATGGCATTAACAACGCCCGGAGTTGTAGCCGGTTTTCCCTTGAACGGTCGCAGAAACACGGTGGTGTAGACCGGCGTCCCACGCACTATGCGAAATGTCGCAACGGTCGTGTCGTACGTGGCGCCATCAGTTTCTACCGTGACGACGTAATCAGCGTCCCTGATCAGATCGCCTGTTACCTGGAATTTACCTTTTGTATCGGTGAATACAGTCTCGATGCGCCCGTCGTCTCGCGAGAGGGTGAAACGTATCGGGCGAGGCGGAAGCGTACCGCCAGGCATGAATATCTGGATTGCTGGTGGTGCCTGACTGAATGCGACTTCAGCCAATGCGAGGATGAGAAGTGCGACAAGCGGCCACGTCTTCATAGAAAACCGTCCACAGATTACACAGATTTTTTAAAAAAGTCTGTAATCGTGGGCTGGCGTTATCAATAAAGCAGTATTTCAGCGCGCGCCTTGCGGAATTCCTGCAAACCCGCGTTCCACGAATCGACAATTTCTTTCGCGCTCTCACCGCGCTTCACTCGCTCGAGGGTATCCGCATTCACCAGCAGCCGCAGATATTTATCCACCTGCCAGTCGTTCGGATACAACTTGCGTAATGCAAGTGCCATTTCTATCCCCATAGGTAACGGGCGAAACAACGCGCGATCGGTGACGATGATGTTCACGCCACCACACTGCTGCTCTTTGAAGACCGAAGCGTTCGGCGTAAATCGCACCGGCACAAACCGCACGCCCGGAAGGCCACGCTGGTTCAAATACTCAGCGAGCCGATCACCCTGAATCCAGGGCGCGCCGACAAGTTCAAACGGCGTGTCAGTGCCGCGACCAACGGACACATTCGTTGTCTCGAGCAAGCCCACGCCGGGATAGAGCGTCGCCTCCGTAAGACTGCGCATGTTTGGCGAAGGATTGATCCACGTGAGGTTCGTCTCGTCGAACCACATCGCACGCCGCCAGCCTTCCATTTTGATGACGCGCAGATCCGCGCCGATGTTTCGCTGGCGGTTGAAGAGTTGGCCCAGCTCTCCTATCGTCAGACCGTGTCGCGTCGGGATCGTGTGATAAGAGGTAAAAGAGAGTTTGTCGCTGTCCGCAATTGGGCCTTCGACGTCGAGACCGCCGATCGGATTCGGCCGGTCTAAAACAAAGACGGGGAGCTTTACCTTCGCGGCTTCCTCGAGGATGTAACCGAGCGTCGAGATGTAAGTATAGAAGCGCACGCCGACGTCCTGGATATCGTAGACAAGCGCGTCGAGGTCCTTGAGCTGCTCGGGTTTGGGCCGGCGGCTCTCGCGGCTCTCGCCGTAGAGGGAATAAATCGGAAGCCCGGTTGCGTCGTCCTTCGAATCCGCGACTTTATCGTCAACGAGGCCGCGGATTCCGTGTTCGGGCGAGAAGAGTGCGACGAGTTTCACACCGGGCGCTTTGTTCAGCACATCGATCGTTTGTCGTCCTTCGCGATTGCGACCCGTGTGATTCGTAACCAAACCAATTCGCATGCCGGCGAGTTGTTTGAAGTTGTCGCGTTCGAGCACGTCGATGCCGCTCAACACCTTGACTGAATTGGCGGATTCGCTCACAGAAAACTGTTTCAGAGTCCTGAAGCTATCCAGGTAAAACTCTGCCGACTGCTCTCGTGCACGTGCGACTGTTACTGTATCAGTCACTGAACCGGCAACAATCGTGGCGACGCGCCCGCGCAGTGGGCCAACGTCGCCTTTGCCGTCCGGATGCACTCGGTTGCTGAGAAAGATCAGAAACATCTCGCTCGCGGGATCGATCCAGATCGAGGTGCCGGTGAAACCAGTGTGACCAAACGAACCGAGCGGAAACAGATCGCCACGATTAGTAGAGAAACTCGTGTTCATGTCCCAACCGAGGCCGCGGGTGCCACCGCCGGTTGAGACGACTCGTGGCCGCGTCATCTCGGCGACAGTCAACGGCGACAAAATACGGACGCCAGCATAAGTGCCGCCATTGAGGATCATCTGGCAGTAGATGGCCAGATCATTCGCGGTGGAAAATAAACCGGCGTGACCCGCTACGCCGTTCATTCGATACGACGTCGGATCGTGAACTTCACCACGTAACCAAACCTCACCTTCCGCTCCGGCGTTCGCGCCACTATCACCGAGGTAGCTCAATTGACCGCGACGTTTTTCCGTGGGCGCGATTCGGGCTTTCAATGCCGGACTGAGACGAAAGCCGGTGTTGGTCATCCGCAGTGGTCCAAAAATATTCTTTTGCGCGAACTGATCGAGCGGCATACCTCCGGCGCGCGCGACGACCTCGCCAAGCGCGATAAAACCGATATCGCTATAGCTGAAGCGAGTGCCCGGAGGATTGCGGAGAGGCTCCTTGATCAGTCGCTTGATCGCTTCGTCGTAGCCGGTCCAGCGTTCTCGCAGATCAAAATCGGGCGCGTAGCCCGAGACGTGAGTCAGCAGTTGTTCAATCGTGATTCGATCTCTTCCCTCACCTTTCAGCTCGGGAATATAAACCGAAACCGGATCCGTCAGTCGCAACTTCCCACGCTCGACAAGGATCATGATGCTCGTTGCAGTAGCAACTATTTTCGTGAGGCTCGCGAGATCAAAAATCGTGTCTACGGACATTGGCTCGCGCGCAGGCTCGACGGCTCGTGCACCGTAAGCTTTCCGCCAAACAATTTGACCCCTCCGGCCAACAAGCACCACTGCCCCCGGCAATCGCTTATTAGCGATATCCTCGGCAATCAGCGCATCCATCCGCGCCAATCCTGCCGGCGAAACTGCGACTGACTCAGGCGGTACAATCTGCAACTGCGCAAACGCAGACTGCAACAGCACCAAGACAACAAACGGAACCGCACCCGCTCTTATCCGTTTCATCCGTGGCTTCATTTGATTTTCTTAACTTGGATCCCAGTCCCGCGTGGATATAAACCCGGCAACGAAATCGGAAGCTTCCCGGTGAGATCAATCTCGCCCAACAACGCGCGCGCGACCGCCTGCTGCAACGACGGCATGTCGCCATACGCTACAACGTAAGTTCGCAGTCCGGGAAAGCCTTGCAGTAAATAAGGATTGCCAAAACTGATTCCAACAATCGGCGACTTCGCTTCAATCAAGGCCGACAAGGCTCGTCTGCCTGTCTCAGGTACTCCGACACTCAATGCCTGTCCGGAACGAACGCGGCCATACAATGATGCAATAACCAAATCGGCAGACTTCGCGCGCTCAATTGCTTTCTGCACTTCCTGATCCGTCGATCGGTCATCAAGCACAACTGTTTCGAGCTTCACACCACCGCGACCGAGTCTGGAAACGAACGCATTTGCGATCCAGTTGCGATCGTCGCCGTTGGTCACGGCAAGATTGAACACTCGCGCCTGAGGTTTCAGATTCTTTAGCGGCACGAGCTGATCTTCATCACGCACCAGCGTGACGGCATGTTCGGCAATCTCGGTAGCGAGCGCAGTCACGTCGCGACTGCCGACGATACGATCAATCGGGTCGAGGGGAGTGATGCGCTGGTCCACCAATCCGAGATCGTACTTCGCTGCGAGTATCTTGCGTGCGGATTCCTCGACGCGCTGCTCCGTGATGCGACCACTCTTGACTGCGTCATGCACGCCGCGAAAAGACGCATCAACATCGGCGGGCTTGAGTAACATGTCGGCGCCCGCTTCCAGTGCGCGAACCGCGGCTTCTTCCTGCGTGAAATAGATCGTCAGACCACTCATACTCAGCGCGTCAGTGACGATCATCCCCGGAAACTTCAGATCTTTTCGGAGGATGTTGCCGATAACCGGAGACATCGTGGCGGGCATCGCGGCTTTCTCTTCGATTAGCTCGCCCCCTTCGTCGGTGTCGATCGGCTTCGATTTGACATTCTGTGGCAAGGGCTTGACCACAGTCGCATCAACTTGGGGCATTGCGATGTGGCCCACCATCACCGACCCAACTCCGGCATCAATCGTAGCTTTGAAAGGAACAAACTCGACGGTATTCAATCGATCGCGTCCGACGTTGATCTCCGGCAAGCCACGATGTGAATCGACTGCTGTGTCGCCATGGCCTGGGAAATGTTTCGCTGTCGCGATGGCGCCCCCCGCTTGTACCCCTTCAGTGAACGCAACGGCAAAGCGTGCCACATCGGCAGGATCTTCTCCGTACGAACGCACATTGATCACTGGATTTGCGGCGTTGTTATTCACGTCTACAACCGGCGCGAAAATCTGCTGGACTCCGAGCGCGCGTGCTTCACGCGCGGTTATCTCACCCTGACGTCGCGCGTATTCCGGATTGCCTGTGGCTGCGACTGCCATGTTCCAGGGAAAGTTGACAGTATCGTCAAATCGCATTCCGGCGCCCGCTTCGAGGTCGGCAGAAATGAGCAATGGATATTTCGCCAGCTCCTGCAGTCGATTGACGAGAATTACCGATTCATAAACCGGGCCACGAAAAAGGATGACACCGCCCACCTTGGTATCTTCGATCTGATGTTTGAGGGCGCGATAAGCATCTGAATCCTGGTTGAGAAATGTCGCGTTGACGCCGACGGAGATCAGTTGACCGATCTTCTCTTCGAGCGACATCTTGCGCAGTTGTTCGTTGGCCCATTTCAGCGCCTTTGACGACGGATCGCGCTTGAAAGCATTTGGCCTGAGAGCCGGCTGCGGCCTGACCGGCAGCGCCACGAGCGCAAGCAGAAATACGATTAGAATCGCCGAGAAAAAACGTTTAGGCATCAATTATTCCTCATCAGCTATAGCTCCTATACGACCAATCGGACCTGTTGCCTTCGTTGACGGCGCGAACGCAAAACTCGCCAGCCACGCAACCACAAAAGTCACGAGGCTTCCCAGAAACACGTACCACGTCCACGCGATCGTCGTCGCAAAAAATACGTACAGCATCGAGCCGATGCTCACCAGCATGCCGATCAACGCCGGCGGCTGACTAACTCGCCGCAAAAACGTCCCAACCAGAAACACACCGAGAATTGGTCCATTGATCAAGGACGCAATCGAAAGCGCCATGCTCAACGCCGATCCGGGTTGATTTCTCACGGCGAGTGCTACACCAATCTGTACCACTCCCCAGATCAACGTCAGCACGTGCGATACTTTCAGATAGTGCTTGTCTTCACGATTTGGTCGAAACGGCTTGTAGAGATCGTTAACCGCGGTTGCCGCAATCGAGTTGAGCGACGACGACATTGCGGCAGCAAAGATCGCCGCCACCACAAGACCCGAAAGCCCGGTTGGCATGTACTTCGTGATGAAATCAGGAAAAACGCGATCGCCTCCAGTGAATGGAAACGCTGCCGACGCTGCGGTCGCGTAAGCCGGATCGGTAAAAGGATGGTAGAACGCAAACAACAACACGCCGATGAAAAGAAACCCGATAAACTGCGCCAGCACAATGCCGCCGCTCGTCAATAGAGCAATAGTCGCTTTTCGGGGATGATCGGTGCAGAGATAACGTTGCACCAGGTATTGATCCGTCCCGTGGGTGCTCATTGTTAAGAAGCAGCCACCAATCAAGCCCGACCAGAAGGTGTATGTCCGCGTGTAATCAAATGCGAAATCGAAGAGCGAATACTTGCTAAACTGGCGGGCGAGTGAGTTAGCCGCCGCGAGCCCACCGTCAATCGAATTGATGAGAACGATCGCTGCCGCAATTGCGCCCGCAATATAGATACCGAGTTGTATCACCTCCACCCAAATCACGGCTTCCATACCACCGAAATAAGTAAAGATGATCATCGCCAGGCCGATCAGGACTATCGAACCGATGATGATGGTTTCGGCGTTGGCAGCAGGTTGGAAAGCAGCGTAGACGGCGGCGAGCACAATTGCCGTGAGCAGGAGACGAATACCGTCGGCAATATTCCGCATCACGACGAACAGCGATGCGGCTACCATCTTGATCTTGCCGCCGAAGCGCTGGTCCAGGAGTTGATAAACAGTAAGCAGTTCGCCCCGAAAGTAGGAGGGTATGAAGAGTATTGAGATAACGATTCGACCCAGCAGATAGCCGAAGACCAGTTGCAGAAACCCGAAGTTACCTCCGCGTGCAAACGCAACCCCGGGTATTGAGATAAACGTGATCGTCGAGGTTTCAGTAGCGACGATTGAGAACGCCACAGCCCACCAGGGGACGGATCGATCGCCGAGAAAATAATCGGCGGTGGTCTTTTGCTTGCGACCAAACCAGGTGCCAAACAGCACAATCCCGATCAGGTAACCAAAGATGATGATGAGATCGAGAGCTTTCATTAGCCACAAAAAGGCACAAAAAACACAAAAAAGAAAATCCTGTTAATCATGTGAAATCTTGTAAATCCTGTGAAGCTAGCTCTTAGTCTTCAATAGAGCAACTTGCAAATCATTACCCGCAGCGTCTAGCGCTGCCGCCGCTGCCTCATAATCGAGGCCAGTCTCCGCAATGATGATCCGCACCGCTCGATCGCGTAGCTTGATGTTGCGCGCCTGCATGTGGGACATGCGGTTGCCGCTCACATAGCCCAGGCGCACCATCGTCGCCGTCGAGATCATATTAAGAACCATCTTCTGCGCAGTGCCGGCTTTGAGCCTGCTCGATCCGGTCAACACTTCT
>Ga0111539_10006369_pt1 | contig 15225 bp, 18 predicted proteins | sample RhiMethybrSRZTD1_FD_79667 | JGI IMG/M metagenome (GOLD analysis project Ga0111539, IMG submission 79667) | Populus rhizosphere microbial communities from Tennessee, USA - Rhizosphere MetaG P. TD hybrid SRZTD1 (version 2) (version 2) | ecosystem: Host-associated > Plants > Roots > Rhizosphere >... | reverse complement strand
TGGTGGTTTGCCTGTCACGCCAAAGGCGAGGGCTCACAGGACTACTTCACCATCGGTTGGACCAGTGGCCACGTCGCGTGGCTAGTCAACGCTCCCGACGAGAACACCAGCCGCGAACTTCTCGACGTCATGATTGCCCGTACCCACTGAGGGCGAGTCCATTTCGGGCCTCAGTTGGCGTGCCACGTACCTCGCTACCGGATGTCTGCTGCGACCCTGTCGCGGCCGCCCCCTATCCCAAAGCTGTGTACCGAAAGGCGAGCCCGTTGGCGATCAGCCGTTCGTGGCCGTCGGAGGGAGTGTTGCGCACTCCGGAGACGCCGTCAGCGTCAGGGGCCACCATCGTGGACGACCCACCTCCGTCGAGATTGAGCACATCCTCGTCCCCCAGAGAGTCCATATAGTCCCCGAGCTGAAGCAGCGTCAGACCACCGCTTGACTCGGACCTGCCGTCGGCCACAAGCACGTGCAACAGATGCTTGTCGCGGTCGATCCCTATCGCGGTCCGTGGGTGGAGCTCGCCGTTGTCCACGGTGATCACCTGGCCATTGCGCACAAGCTGTGCGCTGCCACTAACCGCGACCCGAATCGCAGGAGAACTCAGACCTGCCACCACACTCACCCGCTGGCCGACCTTGAGCCCTCGCAAGGCGATGGCTCCGCGACCTCGCCCCACCAGGATCTTGCCCGTGATCACCGCTCCAGACGTAACCTCCGCCCGGTTCGACCGGACGACGTGGTTGCGAACATGCACCTGACGCACCCGGCTGGCGCCATCAACGACTTGGCTTCCTGCCGTGCGACCCCACGCGCCGGTATACACGTTGATGCTGTCTCGGGCGACGTGGGGGAGATTGAAACCACGCAGCCGAACTGCTGTCTTGCCGTTGCGAACCACACGAGCCGCCAGCGACACCTGGCCGATTCTTGGGGCCCCCGTGCTGTCGATGAAGAAGGTGTTGTTCCAGCCGCTGCGCGGGGCGTGCAAAAGCTTGCGTTCGCGATCGACGCCGACCCCTAGAGGCGCACCCGTATCGGTGATGTCGAAGAAGTCAGCGTTGACACCGGCGACGTCACGGTCAGCGGCCAGCCACCCAGATAGCGAGGATCGAGACGCAACAGTGGACCCGCTGACCTGGTCCACACTCAGACCCCGCTCGTTCCACGTCGCAGTGAGGACGTGCACCTGCACCGCCCCCTGCGGCTCCAGAAGCGTCGTCCGCGAGTAGCTCAGACCCGGAACCACCTGCCACGCTTCACTACCCCCGGCAACAGCTGAGCGCCACCGCTCCGAACCCGCCCGGACGTCACTGAGACGAGGCCCTGTGGCTCCGCCTGATGAGTGAACTCCGGGATGTGGCTTGCCAGTCACGTAGTCCGTGTAGCTGAGCGCCGTAGAAGTGTTCGTGGTCGCCACCGACGAAAGGATGGCAACGGAAGCGACGAAGACCCCGGTGCCACGCACGATCGCAGGCTAGCCGCATTCCTGGCTCATACGGAGGCTTCGCTCAAGGTCAGTGGACAAACGGCACTGGGGCGAACATCCTGCGTCGGAATGCGTGCCCGGCGCGTGCTGGAATTCGGCGCGACCTAGCTGGCATGCCATCTGCCAGCCGCGTCTTTCCGCAAGAGTGCAACGTCTGCCACTTCTGTATGCCAGAAAGTGACGGTCAGGTAGTGCCCAACGCTCCGGTATGGAGTCGGCCGAACGTGCCGCTCGGAACTCTGGTGTGGCAAAGTGCGGTGCGGACCACCAGGAGCGCGACCTCATGAACCTGCGGCGGGCCATCAACAGTTACAGATTCCCGCCGAGTCAACCGGTGGGAATCGCCCCGATCTGTTGCAGCAGTCCCAGTCTGTCGAGAAGCACCCACTGCTCAGCGATCTTGCTGTTCTCGACCAAGAACCAGTCATCAGCATCGAAGTTCACGTGCGCGCCTGACGCAAGAACGCCGTTGAAGACCCCTGTTGAGTGCCGGTGATGACATACCGGACCGCCGCAAGGGCCCCGGGTGGGCCACTCGCCACCCGGGGCGCTGTCCGGTTCTACTGGTTGGCTCAGCTCAGTGGCAGCGGAAGAACTCCCGTACGGTGCCGTCCGGAGCCTGCCTGGAGTGACCGTTCTCGTGGTGATGGACCGTCGAGCCGTCGGAGCCCTTGAGGTTGAGGTTGAAGGTGAAACCACCGAGGTTGCTGCCGTCCGCGTCCTGGTGGAAGTTGCCCCAGGTTGAGAGCACGCCGGTGTAGCTGGGGCCGGTGCCGTCTTCCGGAACTGCGCTGACCTTGCCGCTCTGTGTGAACGTGTCGCGGATGCCGCCGTTGTCGAGCATGGTGATGTGCTCGTGGGTGTTGGTCGTGGTGGTGATGACGTAGGACTCACCGGACGCGTCACAGGTGGGCACGACATCGACGAAGGTCTCGACGAGCTTCATCTGATGTGTGGTCTCGGTGACGGTGGCGGATGCGGGTCCGGTGAATCCGAGCAGCGCGGCGGACGCAGCGGCCGGAAGCAGAATCAGGCGACGAAGCATTGGAGACTCCTAAGTGGGAAGGAATGAGTTGACACCGCAAGGCACTGGAATAGCGAAGAGCCCGGTTTGCGAAAAACGAGCTCCGGCACATCGGTACCGGATTACGCGCAGGTTCACGCTGTAGTCGTTGGTGCGGTCGGTGCGATCCGGGCGTGGACCTCGTTGGGTCGGACGGTGAGGACGACGCTGGTGAGCAGCACCCAGAGCATGAACAGCAGGAACGCGGGTCCGAACTCGGCGTCCAGGAACATGCCGTTCACGAGCAGTGCCGGTGAGGTGATGGCGGCCAGCCAGCCGAGTGCTCGTGGGAGTACGCCGGTTTTCAAGATGACGAGCGCGGACGCGGCGGTGAGGATGCTGAGCGGCAGCATGGTGACGATGAAGGCGACGCTGTTCATGTTCTCCAGCGCCTTGTGGGTGGCGGTGGCATCGGCGAAGTCCTGGGCTACTTTTCCGGGTGCGACGCTGCCGAGCTTGATCGTGATGTCGACCAGGCCGGCGCCGAACGCGGTCGTGGCCAGCCATCCGTTTGGGCCTTCCGCTTGTCGCAGCACGCTGCAGAGGTAGCCCAGGAACGGGATGAAGAGCAGGAGCCCGAGCAGCTCCAGGACGATCACGATGGGTGCGTCGCTGCCGCTGGAGGATGGGGCGAACAGCAGCAGTCCGAACAGGGCGCCGCAGGCTGCCCCGAGCCGGGGCATGATGCGCTCGTTCATGGCGAGCCTCCTTACAGTGTGAGTCCCTCGACGGTAGGTCCGGAACCGGTGCAGTGTCGTCGGCTGCAGTTGGGATTGCACCGTCCGTCTGAAGGGGGATTTCCGCACGGCAGAGTCATCACCGCGGGGGATCGGAACGGTGACTCAATCGCGCTACCGTCGATTCATGAAGCCGCTTCGGTGGCCGCATCCCAGTGCCATGGACCTGCTCGACGCCGGGCTGGCGTTGTTCCTGGCGGGCACCGCGCTGTACGAGATCTGGGTCGGCCCGCTGTTCGATGACGGCATCCCCGGCCCCCGGCTCGCGAACTCGGCGCTGCTGCTGTTGATCACGGTGCCGCTGGCTTGGCGCCGCAAGGCGCCGACCGTGGTGTTCGCGGTCGTCCTGGTCTCAATCGTGTCGCAGGTGAGTCTCATCGACGAGCAGCGGTCCGATCAGCCGCCCATGCAGGACTGGATCGCCCTGCTGGTCATCTTCTACTCCCTCGGTGCGCACGCGGAACGACGGCGTGCGATCGTGGCGGGCATCCTTGGCGGGCTGGTCATCGTGGGCGGTGACCTGCACGGGCTCATCTCGAGAACCGCCAGGTTGGAAGACACGGTGCCGGGTTGGTTCATGCTGGGTGCCGCCTACGGCCTGGGTTTTGCGCTTCGTGGGCAACAGATCCAGCTGGCTGTGCTGGCTCGCCGCGCGGAGCGGCTCGAACGCGAGCGCGAGCAACAAGCCAGGCTGGCCATTGCCGAGGAGCGGCTCCGGATCGGGCGTGAGCTGCACGATGTCGTAGCGCACGCGATGAGCGTGATCGTCGTCCAGGCGCAGGCCGGTCAGCGGGTGTTGCACGGAGATCAGTCTTCGGCGCGGGAAGCCTTGGACTCGATCGAGATCACCGGCCGGCAGGCGCTGGTCGAGATGCGACGACTCCTGGGCATGCTGCGTCACGAGGACGAACCGCTCGCCTTGGCGCCGCGACCCGGACTGGCCCATCTCGACGAGCTGGCCGACCGGGTCCGCGAGGCCGGCCTGCCGGTCGCGCTCCAGATCCAGGGCGCCGTGAAGCCACTGCCGCCCGGCGTCGACCTGTCGGCATACCGCATCGTGCAGGAAGCGCTCACCAACGCGCTCAAGCATGCAGGCCCCGCGACCGCACACGTCATCGTGCGCTACAACCCGGATGGGATCGAGCTGGAGATCACCGATGACGGCCGAGGTTGCCGAGACAACAGCATTGGCGGTCATGGGCTGGTCGGGATGCGTGAACGCGCCGCACTCGTCGGCGGCGACGTCGAGACGGGGCCGAACGGTGGAACCGGCTTCACCGTTCGCGCACGGATACCGGCATGAGCATCAGCGTATTGATCGCCGACGATCAGGCACTCGTCCGCACCGGGTTCCGCAAGATCATCGAGTCCGAGGCTGACCTCGAAGTCGTCGGGGAAGCCGGTGACGGGGTCGAGGCGGTCCAGGCGAGTCAGCGTCTGCACCCCGACGTCGTGCTCATGGACATCCGCATGCCCCGGCTGGACGGGATCGCGGCCACCCAACAAGTCGCCCCGCCGGCCAAGGTGCTCATCCTCACGACCTTCGACCTCGACGAGTACGTCTACACCGCCTTACGAGCCGGGGCCAGCGGATTCCTCCTCAAGGACGCCCCCGCCGATCAACTGCTCACCGGCATCCGGGTGGTGGCCGCCGGAGACTCGCTCCTCGCGCCCTCGATCACCAGACGCCTCATCGAAGACTTCGCCCATCGTCCGCCGATCTCAACACACCCAACCCAGCTGACGGCGCTCAGCCCACGCGAGCTCGACGTCCTCCGGCTCCTCGCGCGGGGCCTATCGAACACCGAGATCGCCGACGAACTGTACGTCGGCGACGCCACCGTGAAGACACACGTGTCCCGCGTACTGCAGAAGCTCGGACTCCGCGACCGAGTCCAGGCCGTCGTCCTCGCCTACGAATCCGGACTCCTGCGACCCGGACAGGCTGACCTCGGGCATCGACACTAGAGACACACGACCCGCAAGTCCTGCAGTTCTGCGCGATACCGCCGGGCCTCCCTGGTGCGTCTTACCGCCGCATGTCGGCCATGAATCCTTGCTCGAAGCCGCCCCATGAACGATTGACCGACTGGCCGTGGGTTGACGTAATGGATGCATGAACCCTGTCATCGTTCACGGGCGCCGGTCGGGCGAGCATCCGACGTATGCGCAGGAACTCGCCGAGCTGCTTCGGATCATCGTCGTGGCCGGTGTCCCGGTCGGCATCGTCGTGATCGGCGGTGGCAGCCGCTTCGTCATGTTCCTGCTGAGGCTCACCTCATCGGACGATGTGATTGGTCTCGAGTCCGACGACGGCTTCACGATTGGTCAGTTCACGTTGCTCAACACCTACAACTTGTTGAACCTCGGCGGTGCGCTCGGCATCATCGGAGCTGCAGCCTGTGTCGCGGTGGCTCCCTGGCTGGTCGGGCCCCGGTGGTTTCGGCTGTTCACGGTCGGGCTGACCGCGGCCGCGCTGGTGGGTTCGATGGTGATCATTCCGGATGGTGTGGACTTCCAGGTGCTCGGTCCGACGTGGTTGGCGGTTGCCCTGTTCACCGTGCTCCCGTTCGTTGCGGGAGTCGCCTTGATGCTTGCCATCGACCGCGAAGCGACCGTCGACACATGGGCCGCGCGCGGAGAGCTACGTCGCCTGGTGGCGCCGGTCGTGTTGCTCATCGTGGTCCCGTTCAGCGTCCCCGCGTTCCTGGTCGTGGCCGTTGTCGTCGCGGTTCTGCTGCCCATCCGTCGACACTTCCTGGCCCCTTTGAGTGCGTCAGTGCTGGGCACCAACACGGTGCGGGCCGCTTTCCTGACCATCCCCGTCCTGTCCTTCGTCGCAATTGCAGACGACTTCCGAGCGCTCTACTGAGCCAGGGCCATGCGGGGTGAAGGGCGCGGAGCGCTCTTGGTGCGGGGGACGCATATGAGCCGGACCGCGTGATCTGGCGGCGGAACGGGAGACATGCACCTGCACCCGGCTGCCGCATCTGTCAGCCCGGACGTGGCGCCCTAGCGTCTCGTCGCGACGAAGCGCCGATAGTCCACGGCGCCGTCAGTCTGGTGCGCCGGGTCGGGGGCGTGTCACGCCCTCGATCACGTCCGTACCCTGGTGTAGGACTCCCCCGCCAACAAGGCCCTCGCCTGGGCCAGAGAGTCGACGTCGTCCTGGGGTCGGTGCCTGAGTGGTGGGCGCAGCATCTGGGGAGTTCCGCGCCTGGGATCTAGGCAGCGGGCGTGAGCTGGTGAAGCCGCCCCAGCGCACTCCGTGAACGGTGAACCGAAATTCCTTCAGGGGCCCGCTGCAGGTACTCCATGAGGGCGTCAGCAGGCGAAACACCCGTCCACCGTGACACACATGCGCGCCGTGCAGGCATGCGCCCGCAGGCTGACTGCCACCATGTCGGCATGGCAGGGCACAGGTTCAGCGGCGACCTGTGGGAGCACGACCCCGGCGGTCCGGGATCCTGGCACTTCATCACCCTGCCCCTCGACGTCGTGGACGACGTGCTGGCCGAAGTGGGACCTCGCCACGGCTTCGGGAGCGTACGTGTTCAGGCCCGTATCGGAGACACCCTCTGGCAGACCTCACTCTTCCCGGACTCGAGCAGCGGCTCTCTCCTACTCCCTATCAAGAAGCAAGTGCGCCTGGCCGAGCGCCTCGAGTCGGGAGTCAGCTGTCAGGTGACGCTCTACCCGGTCACCTGACGCCTGACCCATCGTGGCGGCCGCGCCGCTCTTGTGCGCAGCCCGGCACAGCGTGAGGCTGACCGGATGGTGCACCACGACTCCGACGTCGATGCGTGGTTCGACAGCTACGACAACCCCCAGAAAGAGCTGGTACTCGCCGTCCGCGATGTCATGCTGGGGGCGGATCCTCGTGTGGGTGAGTGCATCAAGTGGCAGGCGCCCACCTTCACCTACCAGGGCAACATCGCCTCGTTCTTCCCCAAGGCCAAGAAGCACGTCTCGCTCATGTTCCACACCGGGGCCTCGCTGCCCGACCCATCGGGGATCCTCGACGGTGACGGGGCCACCTCACGATCACTCAAGGTGCTTGACCACGATGACCTAGCCGAGAAGACCCCAGCGATCCACGGGCTGGTCCGGGCCTGGATCGAGCAACGAAGCGCGTGACGAGCGAGGCGCAGGCCAAGTCCTCAGGGCGCTTGACGCCGCCCGCTGGTCTGCCGTTCGGGAGTGTCTCCGGTGAGTTCGGCGCTCCGCCGATTGAGGAAGGAGATCTCGGTGTCGGTACGGGCCAAGGTGGCTGCGCGGTCGTAGGCGTCCGCTGCCTCGCGAGGCCGACCGAGCCTTTCGAGGAACGATCCGCGCGCGGCATGGAGCAGGTGGTAGCCGTCCAGCTCCTGGGCGATGTCGTCGAGCAGCGCAAGGCCGGTCTCCGGCCCCTCGGTCTCGGCCACAGCGATGGCCCTGTTCAGCGCCACGACCGGTGTCGGCATGATCGCGATCAGCCGGTCGTAGAACCGGACGATCGCAGCCCAGTCCGTGTCTTCGTATCGGAGGGCGGCGCAGTGGAGAGCCTGGATGGCCGCCTGCAGCTGGAACGGCCCGAGCCGGCGCCGCCGTAGGCAGGCGAGCACGAGAGCCTGCCCGTCGGAGATCAGTGTGCGATCCCAGAGTGACCGGTCCTGGTTCTTGATCAGTACGACATTTGCTCCATCGCCCCGGGCCGGCATCCTTGCGTCACTCAGGAGCACGAGAGCCAGCAGGCCCCAGGCCTCGGGCTCGTGGGGTATGAGCGTCACGAGCAGCCGTGTCAGCCTGATGGCCTCGGCCCTGAGGTGGCGGCGCCGTACGTCGTCGGCGCCGGCGTTGTAGATCAGGTACAGCACCGAGAGCACCGCACGCAGACGTTCTGGCAGCTCGTCCTCGTCAGGAACTCGGTAGGGGATGTGGGCCGACTTGATCTTGTACTTGGCGCGCACCAGTCGCCTCGCCATGGTGTCCTCGGTGACCAGGAACGCTGAGGCCACTTCCGCGGGGGTGAGTCCCGCGATGAGCCGGAGGGTCAGTGCCACCTGGTGTTCGACGCGGATGGCGGGGTGACAACAGGTGAAGACGAGCCGCAACTGGTCGTCCTGCAGAGGCTGGGGATCCTCAGGGCCGGGGGTGGTCTCGGCGCGTAGCCGCTCGGCCGCGATCTGCTCGGTGAGCTCGCGTCCGCGTCTGCTACGTCGAACGACGTCGAGAGCCCGGTTGCGCGCGGTGGTGACGATCCAGCCGGCGGGGTTGTCCGGGACGCCGTCCTCGGGCCACCGTTGCATGGCCGCCGCAAAGGCGTCCTGAACCGCGTCCTCGGCGAGCGTGATGTCACCGAACAGCCGGATCAAGGTCGCCACCGCCTGGCTGTGGGCCTCGCGGAACGCGTGCTCGACGTCGTCCATGCGGCAGTCCGTCAGTGGCCGTGCCCATTCTGTAGGCGCCCGGTCGCCCGGAAGGGCCGCACCTCGATGTCATGGTTGATCGCCTCGACGACCTTCTTCGCCCAAGCCAGGGCCTCGTCGAGGTCGTCGGCGTTGATGATGTAGAAGCCGCCGATGTGCTCCTTGGCCTCCACGAACGGCCCGTCCGTCGTCACCTTGTCGAGGCTGGTGCCACCTCGCACCACGGTCGCCGCGTCCGGGCCATGAAGTGCGCCGCCGAACTCGAACGCGCCGGCGCGGTCCATCTCCTCCTCCAGGGCGATCACCCGGCCCATGAAGGCCTGCAACTCCTCGGGGGTGGAGGGCGCCCCGGCCGCTTCTCCCTCGACGTCGTACACCGACAGCAGGTACTGGTTCATGCGGACTCCTCGTTTGCGCGGGACCATCCCGCTCTGTCCTGATGACGAATGACACGGCGCTGATCAGGACAGTCCGGGGAAGAGATCTCAGTATTGTCCCTGCCCACCCCTACGCTCCGAGCATGAACCGAATCGACCGCCTCTACGCCCTGGTCGAGGAGTTGCGTGCCGCGGGGCGGAGGGGGCGCACGGCCGGGCGGCTGGCCGAGCACTTCGAGGTCAGCGTCAGGACGATCGAGCGCGACCTGAGCGCGCTGGGGCAGGCGGGCGTCCCATTGGCGACGAAGCAGGGGCGCACCGGGGGTTACACGCTCGACCGCTCGATGAGCCTGCCGCCTCTCAACTTCACGCCACGCGAGGCCGCGGCGGTCGCCGTGGCGTTGAGCCAGAGCGAGCACGTGCTGTTCACACGTGACGCCCGCACCGCCATGCAAAAGATCGTGGCGGCGATGCCCGAGCGAGCCCGCCAGGAGGCGCGCGCGACCGCCGAGAAGGTCAGGCTTCTCGTCCAACCCGTCCCCGCCCCGGACGCCGGCATCGCCGAGATCGTCTGGCGAGCCGTGCGGGACAACCACGTGCTCCGCATCCGGTACATCGATGTCGGCGGCGTCGAGACCGAACGCGAGGTCGAGCCCCAGCATGTCGTGGTCGGGCCCAATGGTTCCTACCTCACCGCCTGGTGCCACCTGAGAGGAGACGAGCGAGTGTTCCGCATGGATCGGATCACCCGAGCCGAGCCGACGCCGTCGACCCCACGACCAAACCGGGAGGTCGCGGAGCCCGTGGCCGAGGGCCACGAGACCAGGCTGCCGGAGTCGGCACTTCTTCCCAGGGATCGGCCGACAAACTCCGACATAGGGCTGTCGCGAGATCCCGAGAGCGTGGGTGCATCCCGCCGCTCCGGCGGGTGACCCGCAGCAGAAGGAGATTCCCATGACCAACCCGAGCCCCGGCACCCTCGCCTGGTTCGAGGTCGCCACCAGCGATCCCGACAGCGCCCAGAAGTTCTACGGCAGCCTCTTCGACTGGAGTTTCGAGTCCGACGAGCCCGCGGCCTCCGGCGGCATGGACTACCGCAACATCAAGGCCTCGGGCGCCGAGGGACCGATGGGCGGCATCTTCGGCACCGGCGGACAGGTGCCCGACCACGCCGTCTTCTACATCCTCGTCTCCGATGTCGAGGCCACCTGCGCCGACGCCGAGCAGCTCGGCGGCTCAGTGGTGAGCAAGCACCTCGACCCCGGCCCGGGCGCCCCGACATTCGCTTACCTGCGCGACCCGTCGGGCAACCAGTTCGGCGTCTTCACCCCGCCAGCGGCCTGATGGCGCCAGACACCAAGGGCACGTCCCCGTCGGATCAGCCCGGCGGGGACGACGCCCGCCATCTCTACGACGAGCTCACCGACGATCTGCTCTACGACCCGGCCATCGGCCGGGCCACCATGATGGGCTACCCCTGTGTCCGGCTGGCCGGAAGGTTTCTCGCTTCCTACGACGACAAGACCAACAGCCTGGTCGTGAAGCTGCGTCGCGAACGGGTCACCGAGCTCGTCGAGGACGGCCACGGCGACCCCTTCGCCCCCGCCGGCAGGATCTTTCGTGAGTGGGTCTCGATCCCCACCATCGACCGGGAGCTGTGGGAGAGCCTGCTCGCCGAGGCCGTCGAGTTCGCACGACAGGGGCTGTCCGGGTAGCGCGGATCTGCAGCACCGCTACCAGGTGCCGCCCCATCAACGCCCTGCAGCTGCGCGAAGCTCACCAGCTCGTCGAGACCGACGCCTCTCGCCGCTCCTTTGGGGGCAGTGTGGCCTGCACTCAGCAGAGGCTCGGACTCGGGTTGGCCCGGGGATAGCGATGAATGGCTCTCGGGTCACTGGTGGCCGCGTCGCGACCTCCCTAGGTTGGCACGATGAGCGAACTCCTCCTGCTCCCCCGGGGGACGCTCGCGGAGGCGAGCCTCGCCATCGCTCGCGACTCCTTGAGCAGGTCGATCCTGGATCACAGCATCCGCAGTTTTCTCTTCGCCCGCCTGTTGGCCGACGAGGAGGGCTCCCTGCAGGATGCGGAGTACGAGGAGGACCTGCTCTTCGCCGCCACGGTCATGCACGATCTCGGCCTGGGAGAACAAGCGTCGGGTGAGGCTCGATTCGAGGTGGAGGGCGCCGACCTGGCTGCAGCTGTCCTTCGCCATCAGGGCATCGCGGCACCCGAGATCGACCGGGTGTGGGAGGCAATCGCACTCCACTCCTCGCTCGGGATCGCTCACCGGCGAGGCCTGCTCACTTACCTCACGCTCCATGGAGTCTTCATCGACGCTGGCAGATTCACCGACGCCGTGTCCGAGGCTGCGCGACGAGAGATCGTCCATGCGTATCCGAGACCGGCCGGAGACCGCTCCGTTGCGGACGCCATCGTCGCCCATGCGATCCGGTCGGAAGCGGCCGCACCACCCGGCTCCCTCGCGTTCGAGCTGTTGCGTCAACATCGGGAAGCCGAGGGAGCGGGTGCGCGCCGTGCGCCGTGACGTCTGGGCTGCCGGTCAGCTCTGTCCCTTTCGGGAAGCCAGGAACCGGTGAACATCGCTGACCGCAAGCGCTCCCTCACCCACCGCTGAGGCAACGCGCTTGATCGACCCTCGCCGGACGTCACCGATGGCGAAGAAGCCGGGGACGCTCGTCTCCAGGTCGAACGGCCGCCGGTCCAGTGGCCAGATGCCCTCGAGCAACTCGGGGGACAGGTCGTTGCCGGTGAGGAAGAGCCCGTCCTGGTCACGAATGAGTGGCGTCCCTTCGGCCCATCCGGTGTCGGCGGCGCCACCGACACAGATGAAGACGCGTGCTGCGGGGATCTCGACGTCGGATCCATCCGCGGTGCGCGCCTTGATCGCGGAGATGGTTCGATCGCCGAGCAGCTTGGTGATCGTGGTCCCCGGCCGAACCTGCACGTTGGGTTGGGCGCTGATGCGGTCGACCAGGTACGCCGACATCTTGCTCGAGATATCGGTGCCTCGCAGAAGCAGTGCGACGTTGTCCGCATGTTCGGCCAGGTGCATTGCTGCCTGGCCGGCGGAGTTGGCGCCGCCGACGACGATGACCTGCTCCCCGCTGCATTGCGGCGCCTCGCCGATTCCCGAGCCGTAATACAGCCCGGCACCGAAGAACCGCTCCTCGTCGTGAAGACCCAGACGACGCCAGCGAACGCCGGTGGCACAGATGTTGGAGCGGGATGCCAACACCGACCCGTCCGAGAGGTTCACGCGCAACAGGCCGTCCGCGAATCGGCCCTGCTGTCCGGCGCGCATCTGCAGGAGCTCTGCACCGAACTTCACGGCCTGCTGGCGAGCTCGTTCGGCGAGCTCGGCTCCCGAGACTCCCGCCGGGAAGCCGAGGTAGTTCTCGATGAGGCTGCTCGACCCGGCCTGTCCGCCGACCGCGTCGCGTTCGACCACCGCGACCCGGAGACCTTCCGAGGCCGCATACACCGCGGCGGAAAGCCCGGCGGGTCCGGCACCGTAGATCGACAGGTCGTACACGTCGGCCGAAGGTCGGGCTACCCAGCCGAGGCGTTGGGCAAGCGCGGCCGGGTCAGGCGCTTCCAGACGTTCCCCTCCGGGGAGCTGGACAACGGGCAGGCGGACATAGCCGAGCCGCACACCGAGGGCCGCGATGCAGTCACGGTCGTTGCTCAGCTCGGTCCACGTGTAGTGGGCCACCGTGCGGCTCAGGAAGTCGCGCAGGACGTGGGCCGCCGGATCCATCGGCCGGCCGAAGATGCGCACGAGGTGGCCCCGTTCGGCGTCGTGCGGGACGGGCTCGGTCATCGGTGTCCCTGGCCTGTCGCGTTGCGGCCGACCGTCAGGTCCCGCCCAGTCGGGCAATCTCTGCTCGCGCCGCGGCGACGAGCTCCTCGTTGGTGTTCGCGTGGCCGAAGAGGCCCCAGCCTCCCGGGACGGCCTCCGTCAGCAGCACCCAGGTGCGCTCCTTCAGCCCTTGGTCGCCGCCGGCCGCCACCACCAGGTCGACGAACTGCTCGACCACGGCGAGCTGCTGGGGGCGGTCCAGGGCGCCGGAGTTGGTGAGAACCTGAACTCTGACGTAGCTGCTGTCACCGTTGACGTTCGAGATGGACGAGGCGGGGATCTCGTGAACGAAGGCCGCGGTGTTCCTGCGGAACATGGGGATGTCGGGCACCCCCTCGATCCGCATCAACGTCTCGGCCAGCTTCGCGGCGAGAGCATGAGGGTCGGCGAACGTCCTGGCGGTCGCGTACACATCGATCATGGGCATGGTCAGCCTCGCTTCCGTTGGATCTCAGCCGACCGTTTCGCCGGACGCCAGGAGGTCGAACGCCGCGACCCACAGGGTGTAGGGGTTGGCGAGGTTCGGATACACCTCGCTCATCTGCGAGATCAGGTCTCGGGGAACCGCGCTCCGCGCGAGCGCGGTGTCGAAGGCCGCGAGGTACCGCCGGGAGTCGTCGATCTGCCGGACGGCGTCGTCATCGGGAGTGCCGGGGTCGCGATGGCCGGCGATCAGAGTCGTCGGCCCGAGAGTTTCGACGATGTCGAGGGCGTTCAGCCAGCTCGCTCTCGTCGCCGCTGTGGAGCCGGCGAGCCACATGTGGACGCCGTTGTAGACCACGTCCCCTGCGACGACGAGACCGAGCTCGGGGACATGCAGCACGCTGGAGTTGTCGGTGTCACTCGCCCCGACCGGAACCACCGTTGCCACGTCGTGACCGATGGCCAGCGAGTAGCCGGCCAGCGGTTCCGGGACGACGGGCTCGGCCGTGAGCTGAGCCGGGAAGAAGCCACCCCACACCTCCATCGCGGCCGCTGACACCTGCCCCTGCAACCCGGGGATCGCGGCCGGGAGTGCGACCGCGACGGCGTCAGGGAACGCGGTCATCACGGCCGGTAGCCCGAGGAAGTGGTCCGCGTGCGGATGTGTGACGTAGATCGTCGCCAGCGCGGTGTCGTGCTCGGCAACCCACTTCGCCAACAGCTCGGACTCGGCCTGGGTGATGAGTGCATCGACCAGCAGCCCACCGTCCTCGTTCCAGATCAGTGTCGAGGTCGAAGGTGGCCAGGTTGCCTGTCCGACCTCGCTCTCGAAGCCGGGCACGCTGCTCGGAATCGGCTTGGGCGCTACCTGGAAGACGTCGTACGAGAGAGCCATGCCCTACCTCCTGGGTCTGGTGACCAGTGGGACCGGAACGCGAGGGTGCAGGTGCGGAACTCGACGTGATGAGGAGTCCCGGGTGCCACGGCTCGCTAGATCCAGACGTGCTCCTCGGTGATGGCGCCGTCGCTCCACTTCGCGACGGTGACCATCCGGCCACCGCCTTCCAGCTCACCGACCACGCATGTCCACTCCCCTGACCCGAACGCGATGGGATGGGCGGAGACTTGGACGGGCGTGCCACCGGTGCTCTCGACGAATGCCTTCATCGCGTCGATGTGCTCGCGAATACCGTTCGTTCGAGGTTGCCCCTGCACCTGTACGACGACGTCGCCGCTGTGGTGGCGGGCGAACACGCCCTCCCAGTCCGCGCCGTTCCACCCTGTGAAGTCGAGCTCGTCCATGCTCCGGAGATTGCGCATCACGGTCTCGTCAGCTACTTCCTGCATGCTTGGAAGGTACGGAACCTGTCGCTCGGCCAACAGTGGCCCGAGAGCCGATTACCGCTAGGATCGGGCCATGCCGCGAGAGGGTGTTCACCGTGTTGCAGTGCTGGCCATGCCCGGCGTGCTCGCGTTGGAGCTCGGGACCGCGGCACAGGTCTTCGGCCGCGACCCTCACTATGACCTCACCGTATGTGCCGAGGACCGGTCGGTGCCCACGCCCAGCTCCGGATTCACCATCAACACCTCGGCTGGTCTCGAAGGGCTTCGCCGCGCGCAAACCGTGATCGTGCCTGGCTATGAGGATGTCGACACAAACGTGTCGACAGCGGTGACCGGCGCCCTTCGAGCGGCGCACGAGCGCGGTGCCCGACTGGTGTCGATCTGCTCGGGCGCCTTCGCCCTCGGCGCAGCCGGACTCCTCGACGGGCGTCCCGCCACCACCCATTGGCGCTGGGCCGCGGAACTGCAGCGTCGCTATCCCCGCGTCGAGGTGTCGCCGAACCAACT
>Ga0111539_10006368_pt1 | contig 15227 bp, 16 predicted proteins | sample RhiMethybrSRZTD1_FD_79667 | JGI IMG/M metagenome (GOLD analysis project Ga0111539, IMG submission 79667) | Populus rhizosphere microbial communities from Tennessee, USA - Rhizosphere MetaG P. TD hybrid SRZTD1 (version 2) (version 2) | ecosystem: Host-associated > Plants > Roots > Rhizosphere >... | reverse complement strand
CTGATCAAGGACGTCAAGGTGTTCCTGCGCGACGTCAGCCAGTGGGTGCAGCTGCTGCCGCTCGTCGCGCTCGTGCTGCTGTATCTCTACAACTTCCGCGTCCTCAACCTCGATCGCATTCCTTATCTCGCCGGCTTCGTCAAGAACATCTACGCGTTCGTCAATCTGGGGATGGCCGGCTTCGTGATGGCAACGGTCGCGGTCCGGTTCGTGTTCCCGGCGGTGTCGGCCGAAGGCGCCGCGTTCTGGATCATCCGGACCTCGCCGATCTCGATGCACGATTTCCTGTGGTCGAAGTTCTGGACCGCGCTCGCGCCGGTGCTGATCTTCACCGAGGTGCTGACGATTGCCGCCAACTACCTGCTCGGCGTCGACCCGTTCCTGCAGGTCGTCGCGGCCGGTTCGATCATCGTGCTGACGTTCGCGCTCGTCGGCCTGGCGACGGGTCTTGGCGCGCGCTATCCGCGATTCGGCGCCGATGCCACGCAAGCCGCCGGGTCGTACGGCGGCGTCATGTTCATGATCCTCGCCGTGCTGCTGATCATCGTGACGATCGTGCTGGTCGGGTGGCCCTCGTCCATTTACATGATGTCGAAGACCGGCCGCTGGAGTTATCGCCTGACCCCTGAACGCATTGCGCTGATCGCGTTGAGCCTGGCGCTCGTGGTCACGGTCTGCCTGGCCACGTGGCGCGTCGCCATGCGATCCGGTGTCAAAGCCCTAGAAGCAATGCGTTCGTAGCGTTTGTAGTGTCCGGCTTTAGCCGGACGATGTAGTGTCCGGCTTTAGCCGGACTGACGCGTGTGTCCGCGGCTTTAGCCGGACCTGCGGGCTCGAAATGAAGGCAATCCTCGGTCTTCTGGTCGTCGTTGGATTCCTCGTGGCAAGTCCGGGTCTGCGCGCGCAGCAGGTTCCGCGACTGGGCACCATTGGGGAACGTTTGACCAACCGCGACGTGGAGGAGATCGCCGCGCTGGCGAAAGCCACGGTCAGCTCGATCTATCTGCTGGCTGGAGACCGATCTCAGGTCTTACCCGAAACGTGGCTCGTTGAGGTGTATCTCGCGCCGACGCCGGATCGGGGGCGAGTACGTCGAGGGCCTGTCGTCAACGTGTCGAAGGTTGTTGAGGAGGGGTCACTGACGGCGTGGCGAGTGGATGGTACGACACGGTATGCCCAAGTCGCTGCTCCCGGTCGTCGATTTCCAACAGCATTGACAGCGCGTGACAACGACCGGCCGTTTCTGCTTGAAGGCGAATTCACTGAAGATGAACTTGTCAGCATCGTGTCGTTCATTCGCTCCAGTCCAGAGCAACCAAGCAAGAAGGCTCCCAACGGCACGATCTACGGGTTGGGCCTGCCTGTGGAAGGCGCCTTGCCGATAGGCACCATACGCAGGACTGGAAAGGCCGAAGTCATGGTCATTCTGGCCGCATCGCAGCGGCACGGCCAAACCGTATCGTTGCGCCGCTCCCGTGATCGCTGGCTCATTGTCGAAGTCGTCTTTTGGATCGCGTAGGCGATGTTCGTAGCGGCGATCGCGGTATGGGTCGTCGGACTACTGACCGCAGTCCCATATGCGGCATATCACCTGTGGTTCTACGCGCCTCGTGAACAGTACGCGCTTCTCATCACCTTCATCCTGTTTTGGATCTTCGGCTACTGGGGCGTGGTCGGGCCACTGCTGGCGATCTCGCAGTTCGATTAGACCAGTCGCACCGCGCCTATTGCGCTGGCCGTGAGGCGATGGACCAAGGCGACTATCGAACGGCCATCCAGTATTTCATCGACGGAAATACCGCGTACTTGGATCGCGCCTTAGAGATGAAACCCGACTACAAACGCGCACGAGAGCTCAGAAACCTGTTGGCTGCAAAGCGTTGAACCGTGCTTCAACCACGTACTCGAGTGATAATTTGGCGCCCTGCCCCTCCGCGATCTCTGCGTGATGCGTTTCTCTGCGATCTCCGCCACCTCCGCGATCAATCAGACATGACGGCAGCAGTCCGGAGGGAAAACAGGATCTAGAGCTTCGCTTTCGGCGGCTCCCACAGCTCGATCTTGTTGCCGTCTGAATCGTAAATCCACGCGAAGCGCCCGTACGGTTCATTCATGCGCTTGGGATCAATCTTCACGCCCTCTTCTTGTAGACGCCCGAGCATGGCATCGAGATCATCGACGATGTAATTGATCATGAACGTGGCTTGGCTCGGCGCGAAATAGTCGGTGGTAGAAGGGAACGTGCTCCACACCGTAAAGTGTTCCTTCTGAGGGTCGTCGTGCTCACGCCATGGCAGCATGACACCCTGGCCTCTGTCCGCAAGTCCAAGATGTGTCGCATACCATTCGCGCGTCTTCGCTTGATCCGCGGCCTTGAAAAAGACGCCGCCAATGCCCAAGACGCGGCCCTGACTTTTGGTTTCAGTCTTGGCGGTAGCAGGAGTTTGATTTTGTGCCATGTTTGATCGTGAAGACGCGGAGACAACGAGCAAAGCAGCGGCGAGCACTATCTTGAGCGGACGAGGCATAGAGCGCGACTATACATCGACGGCCCTTTTGGCGATCCAGATATCACCATGAACGACGAAGCCACCGAGATGTTCGCGTATTACGACGCGCGAGCCGACGGCTACGACGACTTCTATCAGGGCAGAGGCCAGGCGGTGCCGGAGCTCGCCGCCGAGTATCCCGTCGATTCGGCTGGAGTGTCGTCGTTGCTGTCGTCGTTCGGCCGCGGCGATGTGCTCGATCTCGCCTGCGGCACGGGGTTCTGGCTGACGGCGTACGGCGGGCAATGCCGGTCGGTGACGCTGGTCGACCAGTCAGCAGCCGTGCTCACACGATGCCAACGCCGCGTGGACGATCTCGGTCTCCGCGATAGGGCGCAGCTGATTCGAGGAGATCTCTTCGAGGTCGCGCTGCCGGACCGAGCCTACGATGCGTGTCTCCTCGGCTTTCTCGTGAGCCATCTGCCCGATGCCCAGGTCGAGGCCCTCTTCACCCGGCTGCACGGGCTGCTTCGTCCGCATGCTGAACTGGCCGTCGTCGACAGCGTGTGGAGCGAAGCGCGGCGACCGTATCGTCGGCGCGACGGGATGGAAGCGCGACCGCTTCCGGATGGACGGACGTTCACCATCCGCAAGAGGTATTTCGACCGCCCGGAGCTCGAAGCCCTGCTCGCACAGCACGGTTTCCAGAGCGAATCTCACTACGTGGGGAACGTGTTCATCGCGGTGCGGGCGCGACGTAACATCTGACCCATGAGTCCCAAAGCGAAGAAGCGACGCACGACCACCGGGCGACGGCTGCGCTACCAGGTGGCGGCCAGCCTGGACGGGTTCATCGCCGGACCGAACGGCGAGTACGACTGGATCGTCATGGACCCGGCGATCGACTTCAAGGCGCTGTACAACGAGTTCGACACGGCGCTGATGGGGCGCAAGACGTACGAGATGATGACCGCTCAGGGCGGCACCGGCGCGATGCCAGGGCTCGACGTCATCGTCTTCTCGCAAACCTTGCCGCCGTCAGGATTCCCCGGCGTCCGCATCGTCAACCACGATCCGGCCGAAACGGTCGCGGCGCTGAAGGCGAAGCCAGGGCGCGATATCTGGCTGTTCGGCGGCGGCGAGCTGTTTCGATCGCTGCTCGACGCGGGTGTGGTCGACACGGTGGAAGTCGCTGTGATGCCCGTGCTGCTTGGCGCCGGCGTGCCGTTGCTGCCGCCCGGAACGTCAACGAAGCTGAGACTTGCCGATCAGAAGACGCTGCCGAAGAGCGGGATCGTGGTCATGGCGTTCTCCGTGCCTGGAGGCGCTGCGGCACCGCCCATCCGTTACGTAAAACCGGCCAGCTCGAAGTCGAAGCCCGCCACGACGCGGACGAAGAAGGCGCCCGCGCGGAAGGCGCGACGCCGTGCGAGGTCCGCCTGAAGGCGGACACTACGACGGTCCGGCTGAAGCCGGACCCCACGACCAAGTCCGGCTAAAGTCGGACACTACGATGGCGGTTCTTACTTTGAGTACTTGTTGCGCGGATCTTTACCGACGATGTGCTCGACGTCCTGGTTGTTTTCGTTGCAGATGTACTCGATCAGTTCGGTGTCCTTCTCGTAGATGTGTTCACCGTACAACGTGAACGGCTTCGTGTAGGCGCCCGGATCGTCGATCGTCACCTCGTACGTCAGCTTGCCGAATGACGGGCGGCGGTACCGCTCGGTCGTGTGAAGCTTCTCGGTGTGCGGGTGGCCGGCGAAATCGAACCAGAACTTGTCGTTGAAGCCGACGGTATCGATCACGAGCGTGTCCCCCTCGAAGCGACCGATCGAGTGGCCGTACCACGTCGGATCCGGATCCGGCGGATGCTTCCGTCCGTCGATGAAGATCTGCCGGTAGCTGTGAATATTGCCCTCGAACAGGAAGAAGATGTGCGTCTTCGTCTGCACGATGCGCCACGGATACGGGGCTTGACGAGGGACGCCGGTCGGCAGGCACAACGCTTCGGGATCGTCCTTCGACAGCCGTTCGAGCGTCGTCTTCAGCGCCCACGGCTGCAGCGGCAGCGACTCGCCCGGCTTCAGCGCGTCGTGGAGGTCGTAGATGAAGCGCCGGTCGGCGGACCAGATCCCGGAAAAGTCGACCTTACCATCAGCCGTCCGCGGGGTGGGCCCGGGCGGCACCACCTTCGGCGCACCGCCCCCCTCGCCTTGAGCAGCCGCGAGCCCGGACGTCACGAGCATGGTGACCACGAAGAACATCAGCGCGCGCGCGCATCGAGTCATTGTCTTTCCTCCGTCGCCATGTGCCGCAGCTCCACTAAACACCGAACGAACGTCCACTCATCCCGACGAAGACCCCGACTATCACGGCAATCGCCACGAACACCAGCGACATGACGATCGAGACGATGGTGAGAATACCCGCGAACTTCCAGAACGACCGCTGCGCGTCGAGGGCACCAGCCAGGTCCTGCTCCTGGCCGCTCGCGACGAACGTCTTGATGCGGTCGGCGAAGCGCAGCAGGAAGATCGACGGGAACACGTAGACGACGCCCATGATGGGGTAGAGCACCATGATGCCGAGCGTCTGGTAGTTGCCCGTCGCGGCCCCGATTGCTCCGACGGCCAGGCCAGTGAGGACCATGAATCCTGCGAGGATGAATCCCATGATCGCCAGGAAACGCACCCACGGCTGCGTGCGTTGAAGTTGTACGGCGACGGGCGAAGGGGAAGTCGTCGGAGCACTCGCAGACGAGGCTGGAAGCGGCGACGGCGGGATCATCGGCTCGTCGGCCATGATCGTCCTTTCAGGCCCGCGCTGAAGGCGGCCCCTACGGTCACAGGGATTGGGCTGAGGCGGCCGCGCCGAGCAGGCCAGCCTCCTCGTTCAAGATCACTTTGACCGGAATCGTCTCGAGCAACGGCGTCATCGGCGCCTTGGCCAGGAACGCGTGCATGAACGTGCCGTCCTCGATGAACGGCAGGATCTTTCTCGCGATTCCTCCACCCACGTACAGGCCGCCAGTGCTCACGCCGCGCAACGCAAGATTACCCGCTTCAGCGCCGTACGCGCTCACAAACATTCGCAGCGCCTCGACGCACCCCTGACATCGTCCGCTCAGCGCGCCCATCGAGACCTGCGCGGCCGCACCGGGATCCTCGATGTCCTCGACGACGGCGCACTGCCCGCCGCGGTGCGTGAACCGGTGCAGGTTGATCACGCCTGGGCCACTGAGCACGTGCTCGACCTCCGCGCGACCGTAACGCTCGCGCAGCATCCGCACCAGCTCGATCTCACGATCGGTGCGCGCGGCGAAGTCGGCGTGGCCGGCCTCGGTGGCTAGCGGGATCCATCGGCCGTCGATCCGATGCAGAAACGCCTGGCCAAGTCCCGTGCCGGCGGCGATAACCGCTGCGTTGCCGCCAGTGAGCGGGCGGCCCTCCTGAAGGACCACTTGCTCTTCGCGGCTGAGCAGCGGCACTGCGAGCGCCAGCGCCTCGAGATCGTTGAGGATGCGCACACGTGGTGAACCGACGGCGCCGGCGATCTCTTCGCCGATGACGTCGAGCCTCACGTTGGTCAGCCTGGCGCGATTGGCCGCGACGGGTCCGGCCACACCCAGTGCAACCGCATCAACATCACCGCGGTGTGGCGTGTCGCGCGCAAAGGTTTCGACGATGTCGAGAAAGCGCGCGAACGATTGTGTCGGGTAGCTTCGAAGCGTGCGTTGGATCGGACGGGGATCCGCACGCTCGAACAGTCCGAGCAAAGTTTTTGTTCCACCCACATCGCCAGCGAGCAGCATTAGTGGTTTGTGTGAACTGGAAGAGTACCGGTCACAACCAGCTTCGGAGCGCGAATCCCCTGGCCGCGACATCGGAGCGGCCAGACTCGATGCGGAAAGGACATATCACGAGTAATCACCGTGGATTATAGTTGGGAGCGCGTGGGCACTCCCGGACTCGCAATGATGTCGCGTCGTCAGGTGCTCGACCGTTGCAAGCACCTGCGGGAGGACCGTCTGCGGTATATGCAGAAGTGGGCCCTCATCCGCCCCGCCCAGCGCGTTCAGGGTGAAACGTTCTACAGCTTCGCCGACCTCGCGGTGATTCGGCAGGTGGAAGCCGAGCTGGCCGAAGGCGCCAGCTTTCGCGCCGTGCTGCGCGGTCTGTTGGCGTCGCGAGTCGGGCAACTGACGTTCGATTTCCGTCTGGAAGCGCCGCCGGCGAAAGTGCTGCAGCTCAAGCGACCAGAGCCGCCTCCGCTGGCGGCGCTGATGGACGCGCCACCGCGCCCCCCGGAGTTGTCACTGGCGGAGTTGGAGTTCGTCCGCGGTTCGCGGCTCGACGACGGCGATCCGGGACATCACGACGAAGCGCTCTCGGCGTATCGGCGCGCGCTCGAAATCGATCCCGATCTGGTGCCCGCGCTGATCAATCTCGCGAACATTCACTACGAGCGCAGCGAGATCGCAGAGTCACAAGCACTCTACGAGCGTGCGATTCTGCTGGAGCCCGACGTCTTCGAGGCGCACTTCAATCTCGGAAACATCTTTCACGACCTGGGGCGTTACGTCGATGCCCGCGAGTGCTACCGCGAAGCGCTGCGCCTCAACCCGACCTACGCCGACGCCCACTTCTATCTGGCCGTCACGCTCGAGAAAAACGGGCAGTCACAGGAAGCCCGACTCCACTGGAGGGCGTACCAAGAACTCGCCCCGAATGGGGAGTGGGCCCATCTCGCGAAAGAATTCTCTGATTGAGCTAGTATCCGTATTCGTCCCGGCTGCGCTTTTTCGGCGCGCGGCGAAGCTTGTAGTACTGGCAGTCGAGACACCACGCGTCGGCGTCGAAGCCGCTCGTGCCGGCGTACGGTTTGACCTCGCGATGCGTGCAGAACGCTTCCCGGCCGTCTTCCGGTGGCTGCTGCCAGCGGCAGGACGTGAAGCGCACGAACCCGTTCGACTGCGCCTTGGCGTCACTGGCCGCCGAGGATGCGGCACCCGGGTCGCCGGCGTCATCCGTCGCGGGACCCCTCGGGTCCTTATTGGAGTTGAACGCCAACGGCTTTCTCCAGCGCGCGCAGCGCGCGCACTTCTTCGGGGGCGACGAGCGTGAGCGCGCTCCCCGTGGCTTCCGCCCGGCCCGTGCGCCCCACGCGGTGCACGTACGCTTCAGGCGTATCTGGAACTTCGTAATTGACGACGTGCGCGATGCCCTCGATATCGAGGCCGCGCGCGGCCACGTCCGTGGCCACGAGCACCGGATACGTGCCGGTGCGAAAGCCTTCGACTGCAGCCATGCGTTGCTGCTGGGTGCGATCGGCGTGCAGCGCCGCCGCGCGTATGCCCAGCCCACTCAATCGGCCGGCGAGCCGCTCGGCTCCAATCTTCGTCCGACAGAAGACGAGCACGGGACCGGTGGCTTCCTCACGCAGCCAGCGTGCGAGCCACTGCGTCTTCTCGCCGGAGGCGACCGTTTGGGCCGCGTGCGAAATCGTCTGCGCCGGTCCGCCCCGGCGGCCCACCTGGACGTAATGCGGCGTCTTCAGGAATTCCTGCGTGAGCTTCAACACTTCGGCCGGCATCGTCGCCGAGAACAGCAGCGTCTGACGCTTGGCCGGCAGCGCCGACAGAATCTTCTGCACGTCGGGCCAGAACCCCATGTCGAGCATGCGGTCGGCCTCGTCGAGCACGAGCACTTCGAGCACGCCGAAGTCCACTGAATCGTGCCGCATGTGATCCATCAAGCGCCCGGGTGTGGCGACGACGATGTCGACGCCGGCGCGCAGGGCGCGCTCCTGCGGATCCATCGGCACGCCGCCGAACACCGCCACGCTCGAGACCGGGGTGTGGTAGGTGAGCCCCTGCACCTGATCCTCGATCTGGACGACCAGCTCGCGCGTCGGGGCGAGCACGAGGGCGCGCGTCCGCTGCGGCACGGGCGGGGCTTCTTTCAGAAAGCGCTGGAGGATCGGGATGAGAAACGCGGCTGTCTTGCCCGTGCCGGTCTCGGCACACGCGATCACGTCGTGCCCATGAAGCGCCAGTGGAATCACACCGCTCTGCACCGGACGGGTCTCGCTCCAGCCCAGATCGCGCACGCCGCTGATCAGACGATCGTCGATCGAGAGCTTGTCGAAGGGGACCGGCGCCGGATCGAAGGCTGACGGCTCGTACGCGAGCTCCGACGGCTCGGCGCTGACCACGGCGCGCGGCCGCTCACCGCGACGCGGCGGCCTGCGGCGACCGCGGCGTTTCTGCGCTGATGACGGAACGTGACTGCTCAAGAGTTCAGGTTATCTGGCTCGGAAGGTGATGATGCCGCGCACGGGGTCGTAGGGAGAAACGCCCACCGTGACACGATCGCCGGGCACGACCTTGATCCGGAAGCGGCGCATCCGGCCGCTCAATTGCGCGAGCACTTCATGGCCCGCGTCGCACTGGACGCGGTACAAACCGCCGGAGTGTACGGCGACCACCGTTCCCTGCATGTCGATCAGATCGTCTTTGCTCAATACCTCATCCTTCCGCCAAAAAGCTTCGCCGATTAGCAATCAGTGTGCCACATCGGGAAGGCGCCATGCAAATCACGTCTTTGTGGATATTTATTGCGTGAAATAAGCCCATGTGAGGCCCGTCTTTAGCCGGCCTGTGGACCGCCGGCAGGCCTCTACAGTGCTCGCACGGCGTCTTCGACCTGCTTGGCGAGCGCGGCGTAGTCGTCCCCGCGCAGCCGGAGCGGAGCGCCGAAGGCGACCCGTACCGGTCCTGGCACGACGAACTTACTCCCCACCGGCATCAGTCGCTCCACGCCTTCGATTCGAACCGGCACGATCGGGACGCCGAGGCGTGCGCCGATCATGCCGATGCCGCCCCGGAACGGCTTGAGCGTACCGGTCGTCGAACGCTCACCTTCAGGAAAGATCAGGATCGACCAGCCCTCGCCGGTCAGCTCGCCGATGTACTGGAGCGTCTGGCGCGCCCCTGCCTCGCGCTGCGGCAGCGGGAACGTGTTGAAGTAAAAGGCCGAGAGGTAATAGTTGAGTGAGTTGGTGAACCACTCGTGCCACTTGTAGTTGGCGGGGAAGAAGTGGGCCTTGAAGAACTCCTTCGCCATCGCGGGGGCCACACGCGCGCGCCATCGTCCCGGCATCGCCGCGATGATCACCGGGACGTCCATGTGGCTCTGATGATTCGCGGCGAACACCACCGGCTCGTCGATCGCGTCCAGATGCCCCAGGCCCTCGACGCGTGCGTGCGCGAACGCCTTCGTCAGTGGGACGATCCAGGTCGCGTGCGAGAGTCGGCGGATGATTCGAACGGGCCACGTGCGGTTCCACGACGGGAACTCCACCGGCTCTTCGACGGTGGTCGTGGCCGGAGCCTGTTCGACCAACTGCTTCAGATCGGCCAGGCTGCGCGCCTCGCTGAATCGACCTTCGTCGATCCGCGTCTGAAAGCGGTCTTCCAAGGCGACCATCAGCTCCACGCGTTCGAGCGAGCTGAGGCCCAGCTCGTCGAGCGTCGTCGTGCCGGTGACCTCGCGCCCGTGTGTGAAGCGCGCCAGTAAATCCTCGAGTGAATCGCCGCTGCGCGCTTCGACGGGCCGAGCGCCCGCCATCACCCAGTCGCGGATGGCGCGGCGCTTCAGCTTTCGCGTGCCTTCGGTGCGCGGCAAGTCGGCGCCCGCCCACACCGACGAGGTGCGAATCCGCTGGTGGTCCTGCAGCTGCGCGTTGGCCGCGCGTACGACGGCATCCGGATCGCCGCCAGGCGCCAGCACGAGCACGGCGTGGACGCGCTCCTGCGCACCGTCGACGACGCCGACGACGGCCGAGTCGATCACGCCGGCCAGTTGATTGAGCACGCCCTCCACGTCTTCAGGAAAGACGTTCAATCCGTCGGGCGTGACGATCATCTCCTTCTTGCGGCCCTTGATGAACAGGCGCCCCTGCGCGTCGCGCTCACCGATATCACCTGTGTGGAGCCAGCCCTCCGCGTCGAACACGCCTTCGTTTGGGAGTGGGGAGTGGGGAGTTGGGGGTTGGCCACTTTGGTAGTAGCCGCTCGTGACGTTCTCGCCGCGGACCAGGATCTCGCCGTCCTCGGCGATGCGCAGTTCGACTCCAGCGATCGGTGTGCCGACCGATCCCTTGCTGGTCTTGAACGGATGATTGAGCGTGACGATCGGCGCGGTCTCGGTCAGCCCGTAGCCCTGCACGACGACAAAGCCGAGGCGACGCCAGAACTCCTCGACATCGGCGGGAAGCGGCGCCGCCCCGACCACGAAAGCCCAGAATTTCAAGCCGAACGCACGATGCACGCGGCGGTACTTCCACCATCGCCCCGGTATCGAGCTGCCTGGCGGCGGCGGCTCCGCCGTCTCGGGAAATGCGTGGACGACATGCTCCCGCAGCACGTCGAGAATCTTGGGAACGCAGACGAGTACGGAGATGCGTCGCGTCTTGATCAAACGCAGCACGTCGTGCGGGTTGAAGCTGCGCGTGAAGATGACGGTGCCGCGTACCATCGGCGGGATGTTGCTGGCCATCGACTGCCCGAACATGTGGCTCAGCGGCAGCAGATTCAGGAAGCGAAGTGGATGGAACGGCCGCGCGTATTTGCGGTACTTCACCACTTCGCGCTCGACCGGAACGATGTTGGCCAGCACGTTGCGATGGCGAATCACCACGCCCTTCGGTTCGGCGGTCGCACCCGAGGTGAAGATGATCTGGATGATGTCGTCGCGTGTGACTGCGACGCTCGGCATCGGACCGTCGGCCTGCCAGTCCAGATCGGCGAGCAGCCACACGGCCGCATCGCCCGCGTCGACATCCGGACCCAGCCCTCTCACATCGTCGCCGACGAGAATCACCGGCGCCTCGACGAGCCGCCGCACTTTGAGGACGAAGTCGGGTGAGGATCGATAGTCGATCGGGACGACGATCACGCCGGCGAGCAGGCAGCCCCAGTAACATGCCACCCACTCAGGCCGGTTCTCGCCCCAGAACACGACCTTGTCTCCCGCCTTGAGCCCGGCCGCATGGAGACGCGCCGCAAATCCACGCGCGGCACGTGCGACCGCGTCGTAGGTATGTCCGCGTCTGCGGTAGCCGTCGTCGAAGACCAGGAACTCGCCGCGGATGGTCGCGATGTCGCGGAAGAAGTCGATCAGGGTCTCGCGAGGCACTGGTGCATTATGATCCGGCAGGCCTCAGGGCCCAGGCCCCTGGCCTCAGCTTTTGCATTTTGCATTTTGAATTTTGCATGTGAATCGTGAGTATTCCTCCAGCCCTCGCCGTCGGTGCGCTGTTCGATAGCGTTCTGCAGTCCGCGCTGCGGCAGTTCTTCGAACGCGCGACGCTCGACACGGAAATCTCGGCATCGGTGTCTTCCGACGGCCGGCTGGCGATCGAGCCGTCGGCCAACCCGTCGGCGCTGATCATCCGGTGGTTCGGCACCCGCTACACGCTGCGCGTGCCGGGACGCTGGGCGTTCACGGCGCACGAAGTGCGTCTGGCGCAAGCGATCGGCGCGGTGCTGGCCGCGCGCTACTCCGCGATCATGAACACCCGCATCCTCGCCGAGCGGAACGACCTGTTTCGCGGGGCGATCGAGGACCGCTACGTCGGCGCGTTCCTCGACCATCGCCCGTATGCGATCGAAGGGCGCGAGACACGCGCCGATCGCATCGCCTCGGTGATCGAGCTGCTGCGTGTCGCGGCGTTGTCGAGCTACGAAAACCGGCCGATCTCGACCGGCGTGCTGCTGCTCGGGACGGCTGGAGATCCGTGTCGTCCCGACGCGCCGCTGCCCGCATCGGCGCCGGCGTACACGGAGTCGCTGACGGCAATCAAGAGCCTGTATCGGCTCGCCGACGGCGTACGCACCGTCTTTCTCGCCAATGCGGATGGGCGGCTGCTCGACATCATCGACATCGAACGCTGGGGGCGGCAGGCGACCAGGGAGGCCAAGCTGCTGGTGCCGTGTGCCAAGGCGTATCAGCCGCACGCGCGAGCCACGACGCAGCAGGGGCACGTCTGCGCCGTGCTGAGCCCGTCGCGCGAGATCAAGATCTTCGCCGAAGGCGCCGAATTGTTCGCGTTCCGAGGTGCCTCGTGGCACCTGCTCGACCTGCAAGCGAAGTACAAGCTGTGGGCCGAGGCGGTTGGGGACGAGACGCTGGCGATGCGCATCTTCCAGACCGCGCTCGACCTCGCCGACGCGCGCGAAGGGGCGCTGTTTGCGATGGTGCGCGACAGCGAGAGCGCGATCTCGCAGCTGGTGGCCCCGGCCGATCGCCTCGATCTGCCGGTCACCAACCGGGTGGGTCCGCCGTCGCGGCGCGATTTGCTGGACCTGCTCGAAGGACGATCGTTGACCGACCTCGATCCGAACGTGCTCGCGGCGCTGGCGTCGCTCGACGGCGCGATCGTGGTGGATCGCCAGGGCCGGCTGCTCGCCGCGGGTGCCATCCTGCGGCATCCGCCCGAGCCGGACCGCGAATCGGGCGGCGTCATCGAAGGCGCGCGCACGACGGCCGCGTTCGCGGCAAGTCAGTTCGGTCCGGTCCTGAAGGTGAGCGCCGACGGCGTGATCACCTTCTTCGACCGCGAACGCGTGTGGGATATCTGATTCCCACTGATTCCTGATTCCTGCCTCCTGATTCCTGTTTTCGATCGTATGATTGGCGACTCACCCATGAAACTGTTCCTGACCGGCGCGACTGGCTACATCGGTTCGGCGGTGTTGGAGGCGGCGTTGCGGGGCGGCCATCACGTCACCGCGCTCGTACGCGATCCAGAGAAGGCGGAGCGCGTGTCGTTGCGCGGCGTCACGCCGATCGTCGGCGAGCTCGCCAAGTCCAAGTCGTACGCCGCTGCGGCCGAGCAGGCCGATGCCATCGTGCACACGGCATTCGACCACACGAAGCGTGGACAGGCGGTCGATCTGCTGGCGATCGACGCGTTGTGCGCCGCGGCTGGGCGACGCGTCGATGCCGGGCTGCCGGCGGCGGTGATCTACACGTCACAGACCTGGGTGCTCGGTGACACGCAAGGACAGGCGCGCGAGGACACGCCGGTCAGTCCGACGCCGTTGGTGGCGTGGCGGCCCGAGCACGAGGCACTGGTGATGGACCGCTCCCGCGGCGGAGCGATTCGCACCTCGATCGTACGTCCCGGCATCGTCTACGGCGGCGCGCGCGGGATCATCGGCGATCTGTTGAAAGACGCGCGCAACGGTCTGCTGCGGGTCGTCGGCGAAGGCCACAACCACTGGCCGTGCGTCTACGATCGCGATCTCGCCGACCTCTACGTGCGGATCGCCGCGACGCCGACGGCATCAGGCATCTATCACGCCAACGACGAAGCCGACGAGTCGGTCGAAGATATCGTCCAGGCGATCTCGAGCCAGGTCAGGATGCGGCCCGACATCCGGCACGTCCCGATCGAAGAAGCGCGCGCGAAGATGGGCCCCTACGCCGACGCGCTCGCGCTCGATCAGATCGTCCGCAGCCCGCGCGCCCGCGCCCTGGGCTGGTCGCCAACGCTCCACTCCGTGTCCGGCAACGTCCCGCGCCTGCTCGAAGAGTTCCGGTCGGCGTGCGAAGCCGCGGCGTGAGCGAACGGAGACCGTCACCTCCGTTTTCAGCGGGTTAGCGACCGCGCCGTCCGCGAACCGCCCAGGCCCGGGCGACGAGGGCGATCGATCCGTCGGCGGCGGCCGGCAGCGTACGACGAAGCCGGTCGCGCAGCCGGACGCGGCGATCCTCGCTCAACGCCATCGCGTAGCCGGGTGCGGGCCCCTGCCCGCCGAGGAAGGGCGACCAGTAGTCATCGAAGTCTCGAAAGCGTGTCGGCACGTCGATCGCTCGCGTCTCGATCGCGTCGAGACCTGCGCGTCGAAACAGCGCGTCGAGACTTTCGGGATTGCACATCGGAAATCGCCCGCCCTCGTCCAGTGATGCGGCGGCCGGATCCAGTGCGGCCGCGGCGTTCCAGAAGTGCCGCATCAACTGCATGCCGTCAGCGTAGTCCCACACGTAGGCGGCCACGAGCCCGTTGAGACGAGCCACACGCACCATCTCGGCCAGTGCCGCCTCGGGTGCCGGCACGAAGTTCAACGCCAACGCGGAGACGACCACGTCGAATCGCTGGGACCGAACGGGAAGGTGCTCGGCGCGGCCAAGGCTGAATCGCGCACCGTCGCCGGTGAGCATGCGTCTCGCCTGCTTCACGTACGACAGCGACGAATCGACGCCGGTCACGGAAGTTGGCGTCGCGCGACGCAGGATCGACGCGCTGAGGGCCCCCGTGCCGCAGCCGACGTCCAGCCATGCGCCGCCCGTTGGCCAGGCGAGCCAGTCGACGAACGCGTCGGCCGCGACGCGACTCCAGCGGCCGACGTAGCGTTCGTATGCGTCGCCGACCGCCCACGGATCAGCGAGTTCGTTCGCCACGGCGTCGCGTGACCACACGCGTCCGGGGCCACGCGCCCGGAGGCAGGTAGTGGAATCGAATGAGGTAGATGTTCTGCCCGGGTCCGTGCCGCGCGACCGCGAGCAGGTCGCTGACGTCGGCGAACCCCGACTCGCGCGCCAGATCGTCGGTGATGTCCTCGAGCTCGATCGGCTCGATCGACTCGACCTCGATCTGCCCCTCGTCCATCGGATAGCGGCCGCCCGCTTTGACGTGCGGCCGCATCCAGATCCGAACGCTGCACCGGAT